>OCTA010000047.1_pt1 | contig 116705 bp, 105 predicted proteins | sample 1538991 | NCBI WGS metagenome assembly OCTA01 (sample SAMEA3539302, study PRJEB22396) | soil metagenome | biome: tundra; feature: field; material: soil | place: USA | collected 2010-05 | depth 0.15 m
CCGTGACATCGGCGGCCACGCTCGCGGCCTGGCTGTGGTATCCCACGGCCCACCGATCCAGGCGATTGATGCTGGCCGAATCGCAAGGACAGCTTTTTCGCGCCAGCTTGTCCTTGAACAGTTCGCGCGCCAGGCCCGCGCCGACACCGACGACGATGATGGGAATATCGGCGGCCAGGCGCAATCTGTACACCTCGGGTGCCTGCGCCTTGGGTGCTGGCGCAGAGGTCTCGGGCGATGCCTCTTGCACCGACGCAGGCGGGGTGGGCGTGGCGTCGTCCTGGCCGGCGACGGCAAGCAACAGCACTGCCATCAGAGTGTTCATGTGACGTCTTCCATGTAAGGGCCGATCATGGGTGCCTCAGCCACCGTACACTTCGAGTCCGATGGTGAAGCGGTACTGCGAATAGGAAAACGGCACGCCCTTGAGCTGCGGCGTCGGCATCGCGAAGTTCAGCGGGTTGATGATCAGAAAGAAGACGCGGGACATCTTCCATTCGAGCCCAAGCGGGCTAAAGCCCGCGTAAATCCCCGTGCTGCCCTTGGGGGCACCATAGAGGTCGATGAGCAGGCGAGAAACTCCCAGATTGGCGGTGGTGCGCAGGTTGAACTGCTCGTAGGCGAGCGGCAGACGGAAGATGACGGTTCCGTACCCATTAAAAACGCCCGCACGCACGGTCGAGGCGCCGTTGACCGCGATCCATGGGTTCCACTCCGCATCGAGCCCGAACGTCCAGTGCTTGCTGAAACGGAGGCGAGCGCCGAGCGTAGCTGCGAGCGCTTCGTTGTTCACGGAGCCTGAACCGCCCAGATAGGCGCCCAAGGCGATTTTGGATGGATCTTTCGGCCCCGGCTCCTTCACTGGTGTGGTCACGGGCGGCGGTACCTTGTGCTCGGCAGCCACGACAGCGGCCTCAGGGGTCGGCCGACCGGGCTCTGGCTGGGCGAGCGCACGGCTTGGAAGGAAGCTTGTGATCCACAGAATAGGCATGCCCATCACGGCCTTCTTGCCGTGTCGCCGCCAGGCTCGTCCCAGCAGCGTAAGCAGCCCGAGAATTGCGAGAGATCCCCAGACTGAAGGTCGGCGCTCGGGGCCACCCATGCTGCAACTGAATTGCCCGTTGCCGTATTGGCGTTCAGGCGCTTGGCACCATTGGTTGTCGAACGTGCAACCCTGCGAGTAACTGAGATACTTGTCCAAGATCACCTCCACGGCAGCCATTTTCTGGTCGTTGGTTTGGTTGGGATCGAGTGTCGTACGCAAGACCGCGGTGGCGGCTTCGGTCGCAAGCTCGCGCCGCCGCAGTCGCAAATCGTCGGGATCGTCGCAGCGGTCGAGTTCGGTCGAGTGGGGTGGTCCGTCGGTCGCCTCGACAAGGACCCCATTGGCCTCGTCCACCCAATCCAAATCGACGGTGATCTGCATTTCGTCGGCGCTGCGATAAGTATGGGTGAAGCTATCCTCGACGGCGTGAATCGCCTGCCCAATGCGCACATAGTAAGTTGGCAGCAAAGCATTGACCCCGTGGCGAAGCGACAAGTAAAGCGGTAACGAGATTCTGTTGGTGAGATCAGGGGTGCTTGTGGCATCCAGCCCGGCAAGGGCCTGCCCAATTCGTTCGACGATGAAGGCGCGACACTCGGTAACGGCCGTTTCCGTTCCGCCCGGCTCCTCCTCGTGCGACCGGCGAAGGCAATGCTCTTCCTGCGCGTTGGGATCGCCATGAACCAGCGCGAGCTGGCTGAGAGCCATCGAGTCCCGCCCCTTTAGATCGTTGTCGCGGACGCCCACTAGCAACGTCGCGCCACCTAGATCGGTCATGTCGCTCGCTGGCGTAAACTCCAAATCGTCGATGAGCGCCCGCTCGTTTCGGTCCGCAGGCAGAGGCGCCGCAGTTATGAGTTCCAGGCGCACCGCTCGCAGGGCGTCGGTCGTGATCTTCTCGTGGCACCCGGCTGTGATGGCGCTGGAAATGGTGTAGCCGTAAGCCAATTTGGGCTTTGCTGCCAGCGACCCCACGATGAAGGCCGTGGCGGTCAGTACCGTGAGCGTTCCTCCAGCCTTCAGATGCGTCCGTGATGTCATGACATGTTCCTCTTCGAGGGATCGAATCGAATTGATTGAACGATCGTGTTCCAAACGCGATCATCACTCTACGAGTTCGTAACCCAGCAAGTTGCGTGCCGCCGCCGCAACGAATTCGTGGCTGGCCGAGCAAGAGGATCAGAATCGGGCAACGAGCGCGAGGCCGCGTTGCCCATCTCCCCCGACCGGAACGATGGAAACCGGCGAGGCATGCAGCGAGGGGACGAGCACGCCCACCGACGTGCCGACGACCGCGCCGCCCACCACGTCGGTGATGAAATGCATGCCTCCAAGAACCCGCGCCGTGGCGACGAAGGTCGCTATCGCGCCCCCCACGCCCGCCACGATCCACGTCAGCTTCGAGCCGGGGTGAAGCCGTCGCATGGTCACGAACGTGGAGGTTGCGATCGCGAAGCTAAGGGCAGCGTGACTGCTTAGGAACGACAGTCCCGCGTCGGCACTGTTGCGATTGGAAACCGGTGCCTTTACTCCATAAAGGAAGGGTCGTGGTCGGCCCGCCGCCAGGGTCATGATGGAGGCGACGGCGGTTGCGGCGAGTGCCGACTCGACGACGACGACGCTATCGTTGAGGGCCGGAAGAAACCCCTCGTCCGCGAAGAGCAAGGCCGCGGCCCCGACGCCGACGGCGTAGAGGCCGTAGTCCGAGGCGGTTTGCCAGGCGGGGCTCCAATAACCCGCTGTCGTGCGATCGAGTGCGTTGAGGCCACTAGGGTCGCAATACGGGGCGCAGAACGCCGCCTGCGAGTGCACCAGGCGCGCCTCGGCGAACACGAGTCCGACCGCCAGGATCGGCAGATCGATCTCGGCATAGAGCTGGAAGGCCGGGCGCAGGGGATTCCGCGGGCTTGGAATGATTGGGGTGAGCGCGGCGGCCTTGGCGGTCTTTTCAGCGGCGTCGACCTTTTGCGGCTGAGCATCGGGCGACGGTGTCGCGATGGACAGATCGTCCGCCGGTTTCGGCGCAGCCTCGCCCGGTGTGGCCTCGGCTCGGGCAAGGCCAACCGATCCAATCCATGTCAAAACCAGCGCGGTACAAATGGCCCTAAGTGAACGCATCAAAATGGTGCCTCCGACCCTATCAAAGAACGGTGATTGCGGTAGGTAGGCGGTATTCCGCGGACTTGGCCCAGTCTCTTCGCTGTTCCACGCCACGCCTATCCATCCGTTTGCTTTCCGAATGCTTGCCCCATGCCAACCTTCGCCTTTGTTGCGCAGGCTAATGGTCGACATCGTGTTTTCGCCCCGCCAAGCGCCAAGTGCTGAAGGCGAGGCTCTCGCCCGGAAGATCGCCCGTGGACGTGTCTTCGCGGATTCATTCGATTTGATGGGCTTGTCGCTTCAATTTGACTGAGCCCAGCGGGTCGCGGTCGGAAAGCCTGCTATGCTCCGCCCAAATGGGTTGGGTGTGGCGCGTGTTTGGTCTTTCGTTCGCCTTGTGGACTTGGCCGGCGTTCGGAGGCGAATGCTCGACTGCTCTGGTCGGCGGAGAACCTGGGCTGCGGCACTGGAACGCACAGACTCGTCTGCGCTTCATTCGCGAACGCTTGCGCAGCGACGCCCATCGTGCCCGCATCTGGAGTTACTCTTGGGGCGTCATCTATTCGTCCCTTGCTGTCGGCCAATTCGTCGCCGCGCCACTTGTGTCCCACGCTTCGGGGTTGGATTTGTACGTGGGTGGTGGAGCCTCGCTGATTGGACTGGTTCCGCTGGTGGTCACACCGCTGAAAGTCATGGCCGATGAGAAGCGCCTCGACGAGCCTGAAGCCGAGACCACCGAAACAGATCCCTGTGTGTCGCTTGCCTGGGCGGAAGAATTGCTAATCCGAGACGCTGCCAATGAAGCAGAGGGGCGAAGTTTGCTTTTTCATGGCGGCAATGTCGCGGTCAACGCGGGAGTCTTCTTTGTCATTGGTGCTGGATTTGGGCACTGGACCAGTGCCACCATCAGTTTGCTGACTGGCATTGCGACAGGCGAAATCATGATCTTCACTCAGCCGGTTGGTGCTCGCAAGGCGTTGCGCGCGTACCGCGGCGGTGACCTCTCTTCTCCGACGGCCGCGGTTCGAATCGCAATCGTGCCTCTTGTTGCCAAGAACGCTTCGGGCATTGTCTTGGCCCTGACTTTCTAGAGCGCAAGGTTCAGCACCTGCGCGCGGCGGCACATACGAGCGGAAAGATCCACGCCCACGGCGTCCATGCCAAGCGCGTTGGCCACGGCCAGGACCGTGCCCCAGCCGCAGAAGGGATCCACGATCGTGCGCGTCGGTGTTTCCTGAAGCACGAACCGGCACGCCTCCAGGCAGGCGTTCACCCCCATGGCCTTTTTGCCCGGCACGAAGCCAGCGTCGGGGATGACGTCGGCGCGCGGGCGGCCACTGGCTGAACGTGCCACCGGTGCGAATGCAAGAAGGTGCGAGTAAGTAGCTCGGCCCGAGCTGAGCGTGCCCGCGGGAAGACGGCAGACGATGCGGTGAAAGAGCAAGTGTCCACCCGCGCGCTCTGCTCCGCGCGCCACCATCGCGCCCTTGTCCACCCAGTGCCCGGCGTGGCGGATGTCGCTTTGGAAAAAGATGGCCACGCCCTCGGGCGGCACGGAGCCCATGACCACGGCCGCGGCTTCCTCGAACCAGCGGCACCAACCCTCGAAGCCAAGGCTCGGCAGCTCGGACACATCGGGCAATGAGGTCACCACGCTGGCACCGGTCAGAGTTCCGCGCGCTTTCAGCCAAGCGACGGCCTCGGCCTGATGGATGACTCGCATTGTCCCCTAAACGTCGGGCCAAATCAGACCCAGGAATACGGGCTCGGGGGCGAGTTCGATGGCGAAGCAGTCGAAGACGGCGGTGCGCACTTGCAGGGCGAGGCGAAGCAAGTCGGCCGTGGTTCCACCGCCGTGATGGACCAGCGCGAGCGCGTGGCTCGACGAGATTCCGACCGAACCCACGCGGAACCCCTTGCATAGCCCGGCGTGCTCGACGAGCCAGCCGGCTGCCAATTTCACGCGGCCGTCGCTAAGTGCAAAACGTGGCATTTCCTCGGGCGCTTGCACCAGTCCAGCCGCGACCACGCCCTGGGCGAGCCGGGCGGCGAACTCGGCCGAGACAATGGGATTGGTGAAGAACGAACCCGCGCTGCGCCGGTTGGGATCCTCCTCGTCGAGCACCATGGATTTCTTTCGGCGCAGGGACAGCACGGTTTGGCGGACTTCGGCCAGGCTTGGCTTGGCGTTGCCCGGAAAAGCCGACTCGAGTTCGGCGTAGCGAAGTGCGGGGCGGCCGCCAGCGGCCAAGCCGAGAGTCACGGAGAGGATCACAAAGTGGCGACGCTCGTGCTTGAACAGGCTGGTGCGGTAGCCAAATTCGCAGTCTTCCGCGGAGAGATCCCGCACTTCAAGTGTGTCGCGTTTGAGAATGCGAACGCCTCGGATCGTCTCGGCGACTTCCTGCCCGTAGGCGCCGATGTTCTGCACCGGCGCTGCGCCGACCGTGCCGGGAATGCCGGACAAGCACTCGATGCCCGCGGCGTTTCGAAGTACCGATTCGGCCACCAGGCTGTCCCAGGTCTCGCCAGCTTGCACCTCGACGCGCACCTCGCCGCCGACCTGTGTCCAGCGCAGGCCGCGCGTGCGCATGTGCAAGACGAGCCCAGAAAACCCCTCGTCGGCAACCACCAGATTCGACCCGCCGCCGAGAACGAAGGCGGGCAAGTCGCGCGCTTTCGCCCAGCGCAGGGCAGTGGCCAAGTCCGAGGCGTCCGTGATTTCGGCGAAGAATTGCGCCGGTCCGCCCAGACCCAAGGTGGTCAGGGGCGCGAGCGGTACGGATGAACTGATGGCGAACGGCACGTCAGGCACAGGTTACACCGTTACGGAGCAGGGCGTAGGGGCTTTGATTGCGGCGGTGGTGATTCTCCTCGTCAACATGGCTATTTGTGACTATCTTATGGTCATGAAGTCCGTGCGCGTGGCCGACCTCAAGGGGCATCTGAGCGAGCATCTTCGGACCGTTCGTCGCGGCCATTCCTTGACCGTGATGGATCGCGACACGCCCATCGCGCAGATTTTGCCTTACCGCACTGGCCCCGCCAGCCTTCCCGTGCGCCAGCCCGAGCCGGGCGCGGGCAAGCCCAAGGATTTCCGCTTGCCCGAAGCCCTGCGATTGCGCCGCGACGCCGTGGCGCTGCTACTTGCCGACAGGAACGAGCGGTGATCGCCTATGTGGATTCCTCGGTGCTGTTGCGGCTCGTGCTCAGGCAGCGGGGAGCCCTGGTTGAATGGTCGTCGGTCGACGAAGGCGTCACCAGCGCTTTATCGCAGGTGGAGTGCCTGCGCACGCTCGATCGTCTTCGCATTGTCGAACGCATTTCCGACGAGGATTTGGCCAGCCGACGGGAGGCGATCTTCGGGCTTCTTGCCACACTGTCGGTTGTCGACGCCGCAGGGCCGGTCCTCGACCGTGCCGAGCAACCGTTGCCAACCGCACTCGGTATTCTGGATGCGATCCACCTCGCCACCGCGCAACTTTGGCGCGAGCGAACCGGCGCCGGCCTCACCATGGCCACACACGATACCGCCCTGGCAACCGCCGCCCGTTCGCTCGGCATGCCGGTCGTCGGCGACGCGGGGTGAAGGGCCTGGCACCTACAGGATCCCAGCAAGGGGCGCCAGTCACCTACGGAGCTAGCCGCCGGTCGGGGTGGTGCAGGTTCCTCCGTATGCAGAATGCACAGGCAGATAATAGGAGCACACCTCTGTCATCACTCTTGGGTCGAGCACAGCTGACTTTCCAGACGACTCGGCCTGTTAGGTGGTGACGCCTGCCCATTCCTCGAACGAGTCGACCCGATCGGCGGCAGTCGGATTCGATCCGAGCACTTTGCGGCGTGGTAGCATCGACGAATCGTGCCGCCGCGAGGCAGAATCTATCTGGAAACGACAGTGGTCAGCTATCTGGCTGCACGGCCAAGCCGCGATCTCCGCGTAGCGGCTCACCAGCAGGCTACCTCCGAGTGGTGGACGCGAAGGCGCGATGACTTCGACCTGTTCGCTTCGCAGCTTGTCATGGAAGAGGCCTCGGCGGGCGACGCGGAAGCCGCCCTACGCAGGCTCGGATACCTCGCGGGCGTTCCTCTCCTCGATCTGACTGATCGCAGTCTGGCCTTGGCCGAGAAGCTGCTGACGGATGCCGCGGTCCCGGCGGAGGCGGAGCAGGATGCTCTTCATATTGCGGTGGCCGCGGTTCACGGGATGGACTACCTCCTGACGTGGAACTGTCGGCATATTGCGAACGCCACCATGCGTGGGCAGATAGAGGGAGCGTGCGTTGAATCTGGCTGCGACGCTCCAGTCATATGCACACCGGAAGAACTGCTGGAGGATTGAACCATGTGGAAGGACGAGATCGTGGAGGAGGTGAGGGATGCGCGGTTGAAAATCGGCGCAGAGCACGGCCACGATCTTCGCCGGATCGTGGAGGACTTGCGTCGAAGGCAATCCACCTCCGGTCGCAAGGTTGTGACCCTGGAGCCGCGCCCCCCGCAACCGCTGAGACGCGTGTCCGGTTCAAGCGGAAAGTAGCCTCGCAAGATCCCGTCCCCCCGACCATCTCGGCGGCCTCGCAGACGACCTTGCCGAACTTGCGCATCCAGGTTCACTGGGGCGCGAACAGGGTCAACGCTTCTTCGAGTTGGAGGCGCGCAAGTCCCTCGGTGAAGCGCGCGACACGAGCCGCGTTGGCGGCGCTTGTGGCACTGGCTTGGCCAGCTCTGGCTAAGGCGGTGTCGTGGCGTTCGCGAAGGACGGCCAGCTCGGCTTCGACATCAACCGTGCTGCGCAGAATGTGCGTGGCCGCTTCGCCTCGCGAGCCCAAGGCTTCGTACGCCGCGCGGATGCGCTTGAACCCGTCTGGATCGCTGTGCGGCGGGTGCTTGGCCAGGGCAGTGAAGTAGGCACGTTTGATGGCCGCTAGGTCGAGCGTTGGGGCGATCTCCAAGATCCCAAATGGGCTTGTGTCAAGAACGTCTGGGTTCATGGATCGTTCTCGTCGAGTGGCAGTTCGAGCTGGCTGCCACTGCTTTGTGGTTCGGGTTTGCGCGGCGTTTTGCTTCTGCGCTTCGCTCGACCCTTGGCGCGAGGCTTCTTTGTCATGGTGCCAAACATCAGGCCGAGAATACCTTGCGCCCGCTCATCTTCGGGAGTGGGCTCCGCGCCGTCCGCAAGCGCTGCCCGCTGATAGGCGTGGGCCAAGGTCTTGAGCAGACTGAACGGCACATCGAATCTCGGCATATCGAATTTCACGGTGTATTCGATCGCACGCGCCAACGCGATTCGGTCAGTCCGAAAGCGATCCAGCATCGCTTGGGAGGTTTCCACGATTAGGGCCGGCAACATCTTCGCATCGCCCATGGAAAGCTCGCGAATGGCTTCCAACCAGGCTTCGATGTCCACGCGGTTGCCGACATAGGCCTTCACGGCCTCCATGCGTTGGCTCGGCTGGTTTGCCTGGGAAAGCGCGTAGGGCAGAAGCTCCACGAAGTAGGGAAGCAACCGGAGACCGAAGCGGCGCCACAGGGACAGTCCGCCGGCGGCCAGGAAAGGCAGATCTGGGTCGGCCTTGCTGATCGCCAAGGTGATGCGATCGACGGCAGCCATGTCGGCTGACGAGCGACCACTCGAGAACATGTTCTGGCTGTCTTCCTCGGCCATTTCCACCAGGTCGGGCAGCATGTGAGCGAGTTCGCGGCGTACTTCTTCGCTGGCGTCCTTCCACAGCGCATCCATGATGTCCGCGACGATTTCGCTCGGCTGGCCCCACAGAAGGCTGTCGAGCATCTTGGCCCGGTCATGTGGGTCGAGCTTGTCGAGATAGGCGGCCAGGGACTTGCCCCGCTTGCACACCTCGCGCGAGGCGGCCTGAAGCCACGTGGGGCCAGGGAACCAAAACCGATCTTCCGGTTCGGCCTCGGGAGGAGGCGCGTTCAGGTGCAGCATCTGTATCCAAAGCGGGAACAGGTGTTCGTCGGACATCGACGCTGCCCGTGCGAGAGCGCTCTGGCAGATGCTGATGGCAAGGGAGGCAAGTCCTGGCACGCGTCCGAATTCGCGCGCCAGGGTTTCGGCGACATCCTTGAACTGCGTCGTCCTAACCAGCGCGGCGGCAAGATCCGCCAGCGACTCGTACTCGCCTTGCAGCTGAGTTTTCGAGACGACCCTGGTCAGCAGAAGCCGGGTGGCAAGCACGATCTCCTTGGCCAGATCGTCCTCGGCTCCTTCGGACAGCCGGGCCAACAACTGCGCGGGCAGGGCGAGGGATTTTCGCGAACTTGCGTGGACCAGCAGCTCGCGCATGGCGAGGCTGCCCGCCTGCTTGCGCAAGGTCAGGGCCAGTTCGGCGGGAGCACGATCCACCCACGTGCGAAGCGTGTCCGCGACGACGGTCAGTGGCTGCGTGGCGAATAGGATGAAAAGCGCCTCTTCGGCCTGGGCGGACGACACGGGTGCCGCTGGCGGCGCGAGGCGAGGGCGCGCGTGAGAGTCGATGCCAAGACGCGGATCGGGCACTGCCAAGGCCGGCAACCCGTCGAGATCCATGCCCGCCACCGCGTGCGGGTCGACTTGCCCCTGGCCACTTTGCCAGGCGGCGATCGCGCGCGCCAGGGCGGGCGCCCGCGCGGTCACCTTGTCGACCAAGAACTTCCACATGCGCCCGGCCCGCGCGAAATCTCGAGCCCGCATACAGGCCAGAAAAAGCGGCCAGCGTGCGCTCGCCACACCTGCTTCGTCTCCCTCATGGGAAAGCAGGCGCGGCTCTTGCTCTGCGCGCGCGGCCAGGGTGTGCAGCCGCGCCCACGCGGCCGTCTTTTGCAAATCCGAGAGCGTTTGGCGAAAAGCGGGTGAAACCAACGCGAGCAGCGGTTCGCGCGCGGTTTTGTCCACCGCCAGCACGGCATCCACAGCCGATTCCAGATCCCGTCGAGCGAGCGCCTTGTCGATCTGATCCCGCGCCCGCCGCTCGCGCTTGTCTTGGTCGCCGCGTCCCATGGCCGTCAGGCAGGGGTCTCTTTGCCGGCTGACTTGGCCTCGTGTTCTAGAAACAGATCAAGCAGATCATCCTCGAGGTGTTCCTGATCATTCGGGTTCGTTGCTGCCGCCAGCTTGGCGAGCAAGTCTTCCATTTTCCGCTGCTCGTCGCAAGCAAGAGACGGCAGCAAGGTGCGCGCTTTGCGCACGATGGGACTGTCCGAGCGATTCGTGGACGCGCCCTTCGCGGCGGCAGGCGATTTCGTCTTTTGCGCCCTCTTGCCCGCGTCCGCCACTTTCAAGGCCACGGCCTTGGCGTTGTTCTTCCCCGGCTGCGACACCTCGACCCGAATCACACCATTCAGATCGTAGGCGAATTCCACCTTGATCGGCGATTGTTCTGGCACCGGGACGAGATCGAAATGAAACGACCCCACGCGCGTGTTTTGCGAACAGAGCCGGGCTTCACCCTGGAAGACCTCCACCTCCAGTCGCTTTTGAGCATCGACCATGGTGTAGAACTCCTCGGCGCGCTGGGCCGGGAGCACGGTATTACGTTTGAGCACCGGGGCGAACGTGTCGGGCGTCTCGGCGTAAATATCATCCTCGCGCCCGACCACGCGCATTCCCAGACTGTGGGCCGACACATCGACGAGGATGCGCTCGACGGCCGCACCCCGCAGCAGGCCAGCTTGCAACGATGCACCCAAACCGACCGCCAGATCGGGATCCACGTCCTCGTGGATCGGGGCGCCGAAGGCCTCTTCGATGAGTGACCGCACCAAGGGAATACGCGTGGAGCCACCGACCAGACAGACGCGGCCGATTTGCCCAGCATCGACCTTGGCATCTTCGAGCGCCTTGCGGGAGTGCTCGATCGTGCTTTCCAGCAGCGGACGGATGAGATCCTCGAATTGCCGACGTGTGATCGTGGTTTCGAGGTGAATGGGTTTGCCCGCGACGCTGGTCAGGAATTCCTCGCGAACTTCCACCGACGTGGCGAGGGACAGCTTGATCTTGGTCTCTTCGGCCAGGCGGCGCAGCTTGGCCATGGCGCGCGCGTCTTCGCGTGGATCCACGGCGTGCTTGGCCTTCAGCTCGTCGAGGAAGACCTGCAAGAGGCGATCATCGAAATCGTCGCCGCCCAAGGCGGTATTGCCCGTGGTACTGCGCACCTCGCGGATCTGGCCGGCAACGTCGAGCACGGAGACGTCGAAGGTACCTCCGCCAAGATCGTAGATGACCACGATCTCGGATTCCGTGGCGGTCTTGGCCTCGCCAATTTGGTCGTACACCAAAGACGCGCTGGTCGGCTCGTTGAGCAGACGCAGAACATGAAGCTTGGCCAACTCGCCAGCCCGCAAGGTGGCGCGACGCTGGGCATCGTCAAAATAGGCCGGGACGGTCACGATGACGTCCGAGATTGGCTGTCCCAGGGCCTTCTCGGCGCCGGCCTTGAGCGCGGAAAGAACGGCGGCCGAAATGTCCGCGGGCGAATACTCGCGGCCATCGATCTCGTAGCGGTGATCGAGGCCCATCTTGCGCTTGACCGATCGGATGGTGCGCTCGGGCTCGGAGAGCTGCCGGTTGCGCGCCTCGCGCCCCACCTTAAAAGCACCGTCCTTGTCGACGTACACCACCGATGGCACGATGGCATCGCCGTCGATGGCGATGGGCACGGGACGGCCGTCGCGCAGATAGGTGATGACCGAATTGGTGGTTCCTAGGTCGATCCCGACGTGGAGTTCAGATGCGCGACTCATGTGGACCTCATGCTGACGATAACTTCACCTTCTCGAACCAGCTTGCCCTGACGAAGAATTGCCGCGCGGACGGTCCGCGGGGCTTTGGCGGGAGCGAGACCTTCGCTCATCTCGGTGCCCACCACGCGAAACCGTTGGGCGTCCGGCGTCTCCCCGTCGGCCATCCGACGCTCGAATCCGGCCCGACCCAAGAAGCGCGTCAGGCGATCGATCACGGCGCGAAGTCCCCGGGCGTGCGCCTCGTCGGCTGCGAGACGCGTGGCCTCATCGAGGGCATCCATGGCATCGAAGCATTCGTCGAAGGACAGAGAGGCTTCGCTAGAAGGCCTGGCCGCGCCGATCATTCCGCGCAGATCCGCGAACCCAGCCTCTAGCTTCGACTCGATCTCTTCCAGGAGCAGCCCCTGTCGCGCTTGCGTCCGCGCGATCTTCTGTGACGCCTCGACAATGTCGATCGCGCCCGGAGTATCCTCCGCGGCGTTTTCATCGTCCTCCGCGGCAGGCGGATGATGGCCAAAGAGCCGAGCGAACCAAGACATGGCAGGTCCCTAACATGCTGCAGGCCCGGTCGGCAACGACAAGGTGCTCCCAGGGCTCCCTGGCGGTCTTTCAAAGGCGGCTGAAACTCCACGTCCAGTCGCAGTTGCTGTCGAAGGACGCGGGATCGGTCGTAGCCGGCCGCTCGTCAGGTCTTCTTCTGCGCCAGCAGCCAGCGTAGGACCTCTAGGTCCTGGTAGGCGCGCGTCCAAATGTCGTGGCCCCAGCCGGCGACTTCGGTGTAGCGGGGGGATCCGCCGGCATCGCGCAGCGCCCGCACCATCTGGCGCGAGCCGCGCACCGGAACGGCGGGGTCGCTGTCGCCATGGAAGATCCAGATGGGCAGGTCGCGCAGCGTGGGAGCCTGTGAAGGATCGCCGCCACCACACAGGGGAAGTGCGCCGGCGAACATGGTCGGGTTGCGCGCGATGATGTCGAAGGTGCCATAGCCGCCCATGGAAAGTCCGGTGACAAAGAGCCGGTTCGGATCGATGGGCAGTGCCTTCCGCAGGGCTGCGAGGAGGTTCATCACCGCCGCCATGGGCTTGCTGATGGCGGTCTCTGCCAGGGAGTAGGTTCCCTCGGCCCACGGCGCTTCCACCCACTGCATGTCACCCGGGCACTGCGGATACACCACGACGGTCGGGTGTCCGGCCTGGGCTTGGGGCGTGGTCCATGCCAGCGCATCGTTCTTGAGCTGGGCCTGGTTGTTGGTTCCACGCTCGCCGGCACCGTGCAAAAAGAGGAGCAGTCCGCACGGATTTCGGGCGTCGCAATCCGCGGGCACGAAAAGCCGGTAAGGCAGGGCGAGGCCAGTCTCGGGGTCGGAGAAAATGCGGGATTGAAGGTCGGACAGAGAATTGGGGATTGGCACGGGGGATCACTGTTTCTAGCGCACGGTCGGGACTAGGGCGCTATCCTGCTTCAGAAACCGGTCCGATTCTCGATGCCACGGTGCAACGGACAATCGTGGCGTGCATCCTATGAAGCGTAAAGCGCTAAAGAACATTCATGGCCACACCAACCGATCGACCAGACCCCACCCAAGACACCGATCCCGAAGAGACACGCGAATGGATTGAATCCCTAGCCTCGACGCTCGAGCGTGAAGGGGTCGAGCGAGCCCACTTTATCCTGGAGAAGCTGGTCGATCACGCCCGGCGCTCGGGGGCACACCTGCCCTTCGACGCCACCACGGCCTACGTCAATACCATCCCGGTGACGCAACAGCCGCGCGTGCCTGGCGATCCGGGCCTCGAACGGCGCATTCGTTCGTTCATTCGTTGGAACGCCCTGGCCATGGTGGTGAACGCCAATCGCAGCTCGTCCGAACTGGGTGGGCACATCGCCAGTTTCGCCTCGGCGGCCACCCTGTACGACGTCGGCTTCAATCATTTCTTTCGCGGCCCCGAGGCCGAAAACGGCGGCGACTTGGTCTACTTTCAGGGCCATTCGGCGCCCGGCATTTATGCCCGCGCTTTTCTCGAAGGCCGGATCAGCGAAGAGCAACTGCGTGCCTTCCGCCAGGAAGTAGACGGAAAGGGACTGTCGTCGTACCCGCACCCGTATTTGATGCCCGATTTTTGGCAGTTCTCGACGGTGTCGATGGGGCTGACGTCGATGATGGCCATCTACCAGGCGCGCTTCATGCGCTACCTCGAACACCGGGGCATTCTCGATACCAGCGGGCGCAAGGTGTGGGCCTTTCTCGGCGACGGCGAGATGGACGAGCCGGAATCGCAGGGCGCGATTTCCCTGCCGGCGCGCGAGCATCTCGACAATTTAGTCTTCGTGGTCAACTGTAACCTGCAGCGCCTCGACGGTCCGGTGCGCGGCGACGGCAAGATCGTGCAGGAGCTGGAGGCGTCTTTTCGTGGCGCGGGTTGGAACGTCATCAAGGTGCTGTGGGGCTCGTACTGGGATCCGTTGCTCCAGCGCGATACCAAAGGGATCTTGCGCAAGCGCATGATGGAATGCGTGGACGGCGAGTACCAAGCCTACAAGGCCAAGGGCGGCGCGTTTACCCGCGAACACTTCTTCGGCAAGTACCCGGAAACCGCGGCCATGGTCGCCAACATGAGCGACGAGGAGATCTGGTGGCTCAACCGCGGCGGGCACGACCCCAACAAGGTCTACGCCGCCTACAAGGCCGCCATGGACCACAAGGGCCAGCCGACGATCATTTTGGCCAAAACCGTCAAGGGCTACGGCATGGGTGAGGCGGGCGAAGGACTGAATCCGACCCACCAGCAAAAAAAGATGGGCGAGGAAGCACTCAAGGCCTTTCGCGATCGCTTCAACATTCCCATCGCCGACGACAAAATCGGCGAGGCGCCGTTTTACCGGCCGGCCGAGGGTAGCAAAGAGATCCAGTACATGCTCGCACGCCGCAAGGAGCTCGGCGGATTTCTACCCGCGCGCCGGCGCACGGCCCCGCCCGTGGTCGCTCCGTCGCTCGACGCCTTCGAAACCCAGCTCAAGGGCAGTGGCGAACACGAGATGTCGACCACCATGGCCTTCGTGCGCATCCTGACCCAGCTCGTGCGCGATCGGAACATCGGCAAGTTCATTGTTCCCATCGTGCCCGACGAAGCGCGCACCTTCGGCATGGAGGGGCTGTTCCGGCAAATCGGCATCTACTCGTCGGTGGGGCAGCTGTACGAGCCGGTCGATGTCGAGCAGCTCATGTCCTACAAGGAGATGAAGAACGGCCAGATCCTCGAAGAGGGCATCAACGAGGCGGGCGCCATGTCGTCGTTCCTGGCCGCGGGCATGGCCCACAGCAACCACGGGATCAACATGATCCCCTTCTACGCCTTCTATTCGATGTTCGGGTTCCAGCGCATCGGCGACTTTGCCTGGGCCGCCGGCGACATGCGCGCGCGCGGATTCCTCATGGGCGGCACCGCGGGCCGGACGACGTTGTCAGGCGAAGGCTTGCAGCACCAGGACGGGCACAACCTGATCACGGCCTCGACCATTCCCAATTGTATTTCCTACGATCCGACGTTTGCATACGAGATGGCGGTCATCATTCAGGACGGTATCCGTCGCATGTACCAGGATCAGGAAGACGTCTTCTACTACGTCACCATGATGAACGAGAACTGGCGCCACCCCGCGATGCCCGACGGCACCCGCGAGGGGATCCTGAAGGGCATGTACCTGCTGCGCGAGGGCGGGGTTGTGGAGAAGAAGAAGCCGCGCGTGCAGCTCCTCGGCTCGGGTGCGATCTTGCGCGAGGTGATGGCGGCGGGGGACATGCTCAAAGACGATTTCGGCGTCGCCACCGACCTCTGGAGCGCCACCAGTTTCAATGAACTGCGCCGCGATGGCATCGATGCCGAGCGCTGGTCCATGCTTCACCCGCAGGAGAAGCGTCGTCAAGGTTACGTAGAATCATGTCTAGCGGGGCGGCCGGGGCCCATCGTGGCGGCGACCGATTACATGCGCCTATACGCCGACCAGATTAGACCGTACTTGCCGGGCAAGAACTACGCAGTCTTGGGCACCGACGGATTCGGCCGCAGCGACACGCGCAAGAAGCTGCGCCATTTCTTCGAGGTGGATCGCCGTTACGTCGTGGTCGCGGCGCTCAGGGCGCTCGCCGACACAGGGGAATTGCCGGTCAGCAAAATTCGTGAGGCCATGGAAAAGTATGGGATAGATCCCGAGAAGCCGAATCCCGCGACTGTGTAGATCTCCGCGGCCCAAGATTCGGAAGATTCGGAAGATCCGGAGGGAAAGAGAACGTGGCGAAGACACTCGAAGTGACCGTACCCGACCTGGGCGATTTCCACGACGTTGCTGTCATCGAAATTGCGGTGAAGCCAGGCGATACTGTTGAAAAGGATCAACCGCTTCTCACGCTGGAAACTGACAAGGCGACCATGGAATTGCCGTCGCCGGACGCGGGCGTGATCAAGGAATTCTTTGTTGCGGTGGGGACCAAGGTGTCCAAGGGCGCACGCATTGCGAGTCTGGAGATCGCGGAAAAGGGCGCGACTGTCCCCACGCCTCCTGCGGCGCCTGCGGCGCCTGCGGCCGCACCAGCGAAGGCCACGCCGGCGCGTGGGCCGGCGGTCGCCACCAAGCCCGAGCCGGTCGAGCCTGCCGTGGTTGAGGTTGCTTCCGACCTGACCGCTGACGTGCGCAAGCCAGCTTCACACAAGACCCCCGCGCCCGAGGAATTGTCCAGCGTCACGCCGCCGCCGCCGCTGACCACCGTGAAGGTGAAGTCCCACGCCAGTCCATCCATCCGCCGACTGGGGCGCGAGCTGGGCGTGGATTTGGCGCTGGTGAAGGGAACCGGGCGCCACGGCCGGATTCTCGAACAAGACGTCAAGAGCTACGTCAAAGAGAACGTCGGCAAGGCCGTGGCCGCGACGGGCGGTTTCGTATTGCCCGAGGCGCCGTTCGTCGACTTTGCCCGCTTCGGCTTGATCGAGTCGCAGCCGCTCTCGCGCATCAAGCGCGTGACCGCGACCAATCTGCACCGCGCCTGGCTGCGCGTCGTGCACGTCACCCAGCACGACGAAGCGGACATCACCGACCTGGAAGGATTCCGCAAGTCCGAATCCGAGCAGGCGAAAAAGCGCAACGTCCACCTGACCGTGCTTCCCTTTATCATGAAGGCCGTGGTGGCGACGCTGAAGGTCTTCCCGACCTTCAACGCCTCGCTGGATCCTTCGGGCGAGAATTTGATTCTCAAGCGCTACTTCCATCTTGGCGTCGCCGTCGACACGCCCGAGGGCCTGGTGGTGCCGGTGATCCGCGACGTGGATCGCAAGGGCGTCTACGATCTGGCGGCCGAGCTGGCCGTGGTCGGCGAGAAGGCGCGTGCCCACAAGCTTTTGCCCGGCGACATGCAAGGTGGAACTTTCACCATCTCCAGCCTTGGCGGTATTGGTGGCACCGCGTTCACGCCCATCGTGAACACGCCCGAGGTTGCCATCCTCGGGGTTTCGCGCGCGAGCATGAAGCCGGTCTACGAGAACGGCGCTTTCGTGCCGCGCCTGATGTTGCCGTTGTCGCTGTCGTACGACCACCGCGTGAACGACGGCGCGGACGCCGCGCGCTTCACCACGTACCTGCGACAGCTACTTTCCGACATCAAGAGATTGTTGCTTTAGAAGGAGGTCGCCATGGCCAGCACGCCATCTCGCATGGTTTCCCTCGGCACTGCGATGCCGGCGTTTTCGTTGCCCGACACGGTCAGCAGCCGGACGCTCGATTCGTCCGCGCTCGCCGGGCATCCGAGCGTCGTCATCTTCATCTGCAACCACTGCCCCTACGTCAAACACATCCGGGCCGGCCTGGCCGAATTCGGCCGCTATTGCCGAAGTAAAGCCGTGCCCATGATCGCCATTAGCGCGAACGATGTGATCGGCTATCCTGACGACGGACCCGAGGCCATGGCCCGCGAGTCCGCCAGCGCGGGCTACATTTTTCCGTACCTCTACGACGGGTCGCAAGCCGTGGCCAAGGCCTTCGATGCCCGCTGCACGCCCGATCTGTTCATCTTCGACCGCGACGGCAAGCTGGCCTACCGCGGGCAATTCGACGACGCCCGCCCGAGCAACGCCATTCCCGTCACCGGCCGTGACGCCCGCGCCGCCATCGATACGCTTCTCGCTGGCCAGCAGCCCGCCGCCGAACAGAAAGCCAGCATCGGTTGCAACATCAAGTGGAAGCCCGGCAACGAACCGGCGTGAGTTGATTTGCGCGGCAAGAATGTCTATCTTGAGGTCACGGATTGTGAACAGGATGCCAGGATGTTCTCTGAGGTGATCGCAATTTGCGATCACCTCTTCCTCTAGACAGGAGGAGCCACGATGAGCGATGCGATCACATTGGTTCGAAGTGGCGGTCTCGACGGTCGGATCCTTCTTCTGCGCGGGCTCCGGGTCATGCTCGACGCTGATGTGGCCGAGGTCTATGGGGTCACCACAGCACGTCTGAACGAGCAAGTTCGCAGAAACCGCGGGCGCTTTCCGCCCGATTTCATGTTTCAGCTTTCCCCAGAGGAGAAGGTAGAGGTGATCGCAAATTGCGACCACCTCTGAAAGCTCAAGTTTTCGGCCACTCGCCCCTACGCTTTCACTGAACACGGCGCCTTGATGTTGGCAAGCGTGCTCAACAGCGCGACAGCGGTTGCGGCCAGCATTCAGATTGTGCGTGCATTCGTCCGGCTGCGCGAGGCGATCGGCGCCCACCGCGATTTGGCTCGCAAGCTGGACATCCTGGAGAGGAAGTACGATGGTCAGTTCCAGGCAGCTTTCGAGGCCCTGCGCCAGTTGATGGCGCCGCCACCGGAAAAGCGGCGGAAGATTGGTTTTCGGGGAGTGAAGGCGTGAGCTGATTTACAGCACCTGGTACTGCAAACCCAAAGCGACCGACGGCTTCACGTCCTGCTCGCCGTCGAGATTCGTGTAGAAGGGGATCTGTCCGCGCACAAATACCCAGAAGGCGCCAACCGCGTTGAAATACACACCGGGAGCCACCGAGAGAAGCGTGCCGCCGGTGTTGCCCTGGGTGCTGCTCGACGAGTCGCCGGCGTCGGTGATTTTGTCGACGCGGGCGAAGCGGCCATCGATGCCAAGATCTACAGCCACCGTGGCAATGGGCCGGTATTGGCCGTGAACGCTCCACAGGGCGGCATCGCCAAACTTGTATTTGCTGCCATCGAAATACGAGCCGGTGGTTCGCATTCGGTACGACAAATCGGCGAAGCCCAGCCATTTCGCCTGTTCGAAGCGGTAGTGAATCCCAAGGAACGGTCCCCAGGCTCCGGTGCCGAGCTGGCCATGGGGATCGACGGGACCGGTGGTAATGGCGCCAGTTATTGGGTCCGTTGTGGTGGTTTTGGCGTCGTTTGCCCCCGTGGGCATCATCATTCCACCCGCAAGCGCGAATTCCTGCACGCGGCCGATTCCCATGTCGATGGACCGCCAAAGCGCGTAGCGCGCACCGAGCTCGGCGTCTCCGAGTCCGGTCAAGTGGGAATCCGTGACGTCGGTACCACCTCCGACCATGTGGATGGTCTTGTCCAGCACCGGCAGCGTCGCGATGATTGAGAGCCGGCTGATGGGCCGGTAGACGGCATTAAGACGGTAGGACCACTGCGTGAGCTGATCCGTGTAGCCCGGCAAGTTGTCGGTGCCCGCATCGACGCGCAAATATTCGGTATCGAGCTGCAGGCGCAATATCCCCGTGATGGCCGCCGGGTCGCTGGCCGCAAGCAGTGGATCTCCGCATCCACAAATGGAGCAGGCATTGGCCTTGGGGACGCCCACGGAAAGGGCACCGGCGGCCACAAGCACGGCAGCCAGCCGACTCAATACTCCCTGGAATTCTTTCATGGCCATTGGATGCACTGTTCGTACGAGAGTTACTGCGAAGACCTATGTCTGCGACAGACGCTGTTAGCGAAGGGCGAACACGATGGGCATCACGATTTGGACGGATTCGCCGGCTGGTGGCAGCGGGGCGGCACGTTCGACTGCCTGCTGGGCGCTGCCGTCCAGGGAAGCGAAACCGGAGCCTGCCTGGACGCGCACGTCACTTACTTGCCCGTCTTTCTGCAGGACGAAGATGACGATGACCTTGCCCTGCCAGCCCATGCGGCGGGCGACGTCGGGATAGACCACGCGGCGCTGGATGGCCGCTCTCAGGTTCTCCCATTGCGGGCCGCCCGGACTCCAGCCCGCAGCGTGATCTCCGGAAACCACAACAGGTGACTTGGACTTCCCGGAGCCTGAGCCGGCGGCCGGGTTTCTCACCTGGCCCGATACGCCGAGGTCGCCGTCCGTGAAGATTCGTGGCGATAGATCGTCGCTTTCGGCCATCGGCGCTGCAACCTTAGGAATCAAGGGTGCGGCGGTCGATGTCTCGGACGAAGGCGGTGGCCCGGGGGAGATGAAAGAGACTTTCTCCGCGGATCGCTTGCGCGACTGCGGTGTCTTATCGGCCGTGTCGATCCCCGCGAGCTGATGGGCGGTTGCGAGATCGGCCGTGGTCAGCGGAGTGTCGTCGACCACTCGGACCTCGACACGGCTGGCTTCCTGAACATTCGGAGCTGGCGACGAGGCGCCGACACCGACGAGCGCCAATGCGACACAGAAGTGTCCGGCCAAGGAGAATACGAAGGCTCTTGGCATGCCAGGGCGGGCAGGCTTTCGCCGTGCGGGTGCCGGAGACTCACGTCTCATGCGGGCACCTCCTGCGTGCTGGTTGTGTTGCACTTTCTGCTTGTCTTGCTTGATTTCGTCGTGCTACTAGGCGTAACACGAAAGTTAACATTGGTGCTACCGGAATTCGCGATCTCGATCCACACCAGGAGTGAACCCCATCATGAAGAACCTTGCGCGCACGCTGGCTGTCATACTCCTCTCCGTCACGAGTGCGGCTTGGGCCGCCGACGAGCCGGCCCCGCCGGTCCCGGCCGGGGAAACGGCCAATGTTGCGAGCGCTCCAGCAAGTGCGCAGCCGGCGAGCGTGGCTCCTGACAGTCTTCCACCCGCTCCATCGATTCCATCCGAGGCGAAGACGACCGCGCCCGCCCCCAAGGCGCCGCCCGTAGAGCCGCCGGTCAAGATCGCGGTGCCGACCACCAAGCAGCCCTCGGTGCGTGAGTTGCCCGCCATCGTCGTGACCGAATCGAAGATCGCGCAGCCCCAGGACAGCGTCACGCAAAGCGTGCGCGTGCTCTACGCCGAAGACATCGCCGAACGGCCCGAGAACCAGCGCAATCTGTCCGAGCTTCTGCGCTACGAGCCGGGCGTGTTCATCTTGCCGCTCTCGCGTAACGACGCCAACTGGGGCTCGTACGGAGGGCAGGGGCCGAAGTACAACGTCCATCTCCTCGACGGACTGCCCGTGGATTCGTTCGTGGATGACATGAGCCTGGATGCGTGGGCCTTCGAGCGCGTCGAGTCCCACCGTGGGCCAGCAGAAGACCTTCGTCGCGCCCGCCTACCAGGTCGACGTGTGGGCGGTGCTCAACAACCTCACCAACAAGAAGTACGACCAGCCCTGGAATTTCCGGGATCCGGGCTTCAATGGGATGGGCTACGTGCAGGTTCGGATGTAGCCGCCATGGTTCGAGCCCCGATCCTTGCGTCGATTGTGTGTGCGGCGGCTTTGCCGATCACCCACGGTGCCGCTGCTGCCGCCAGCGATACGGCAGACGCAAGGCCAGTTCCAAGGGTCGTCATCGAGCTGTTTCAGGTAACGCTGGGCGAGAGCGCGAGTCTTCGCTACGTTCGCCGGGTGGCCGCGCTGGACGGCCGTGGGCCGGACGCCACCGTCGCCGAACTTTTGCGCGGCAGTGCGGAGGCGCCGAGCTTTTTCGACGGGAATCCTGCGATCGTTCACTCCACGAGCTGGCGGTATGAAGAGGGCGGAACGGTCGTCCTGACCTACCTGGCCTATGGCGAAAAGGTGAAGCAAGCCACCTTCGCCCGAAAGGACACGCGAACGATTCTTCAGAAAGATCTCCCTGGAATCGGCGTCACCGATCCGGACAAGCCTCGGCCGCCGTCGCTGGCACACGAGGACGTGCTCGCCCACGGCTTACGCCACCTGGCGCTGCTGGCCCGTCGCGCGGGGGGAGACAAGTTCGCCCTGCGACTGGGCGAGCGCAGCCGCAGGTTCTTCAGCTACATCGAACCCGAGCTCGCGGGCGAAATCGGCGGCTCCAACATGCTCGTTCCCTCATCGACAGGAGCGCGGTAGTCTTACCGCGATGAAAGACGCTTTGGTTCGATTCGGTGTTGCACTTGAAGGCTCGCTGCTGCGCGATCTGGACGCTGTCGTGCGCGAACGCGGAGGCACGCGCTCGGAGCTTTTTCGGGATCTGGCCCGCGCCGAGGTGGGGCGAGCCAAGCTGCCCAAGGCCGTGGATGCCATCGCCACCTTGACCCTGGTCTACGACCACCACGTGCGCGATCTCAGCGAGCGGTTGACCGACCTTCAGCACGAATTGGGCGAGCAGGTGCGCGCGACGCTGCACGTTCACATCACCCACGATCTGTGCCTGGAGGTCATCGTGATTCGCGGGCGCTCCGACCGTCTGCAAAACATCGCCGACCGCCTGCTCGCCCTGCGTGGAGTGAAACAGGGTGGAATCGAGATCGTCGCCGGCATTGGCGATCTAGGCCACGATCACAGCCACCTCAGCGAAGGCGAAATTGAACCGTCCAGCGCATTCGCACCCGCACCGGGTGGCCGTCGCGCAAAGCCGGCGAAAACCGATAGGTCCGGATCGCCTGCACGGCGGCTTCGTCAAGGCCATAGCCATCGCGGCTGAGGTTGCGCGCTTCGACCACCCGCCCGTCGCGATCGAGCAGGATTTGTACCTGCACGTCGGTCTCGATCTCGGCGCGCCTGGCCTCGAGCGGGTAGGCCACTGGGTTGCTTGAAATCAGGCGAGCGGGCACGCTTACCTTCTTCTCATCGAGCACTTCCAGCACTTCATCCGGACCGGCGGCGCCTTTGCCCGATCCGGTCGTTGCGTGAAGATCTCCCGTAGCCGGTCCTGGCGAAGGGGCCAGCGTTGCCAAAGTTCCGGCCGGCAGCGAGAAGCGGGCAGTCGGGTTTGGATCCGCAAGCGACGACGGCGGCGCGGTTTCGGCGGGCCCAGCACTCGGGGGACGGTCATGCTGTCGCCGAGGCGTGTGATCGACTGGTCCACGCCTGCTATTGTGGCTCGGGCTGGGCGGTGGCTGGTTGGCCGGTAGTGTTGGCGGTGCGGCTCTAGGCACCTCCGTGGGATCGGTCAGGTCGGCGCGCGCCAGATCGACTTCGATTTCAACTTCGTGTCCCTCTCCGCGCAGCGCGATCGGCAACACCACGCTCGCGGTCACCGCCGCCAACGCATGCGCGGCAATGGATGCCAGCACAGCGAATCCTCCAGCAGAAACGGGGCGCGCAATCTGCCGAACAGGATGCGGTGAGTCCGGAAGTGGTGATGGCAAGCTTCAGGAACTGTAGCACGATTGTTTTTGAACGTGCTATGGATGAGTCGACGCGGCTCTGCGAATTCGTATCACAAGCGAACCATGCAACTTTCATTGCCAACCCCGCATCCAATCAAATTGGTTCTGGCCGCTCTTTGGGTGATCGGACCCCTTTTCGAGCAGCAAACGTGGGCCCAAACGGATGCGGGCGCTGCGGAGTCGCTTGAAGCGCCGCCCGCGCTTACGCCGCCCTCGCTCAAGACCCATCGCGAGGCAGTCTACCCGGACCAGGCGCTGGCCGAGCGGCGCGAAGGTAACGTCGGACTGGAGCTCGACCTCGATTCCTCCGGGCTCGTGGCCGACGTGCGGGTAGTTGCGCCCGCGGGGCATGGATTCGACGAAGCGGCCGCGGAAGCTGCCCGCGCCTTCACCTTCGAGCCGGCCCGGCGGCGCGGCGTGCCCGCGGCGTCGACGGTCGAGTTCACGTATGAATTTCACTTGCCCGCGCTAGCGCAGGCTCAACCCAACGGTGAAAACAGCGCGCCCGCGCCGCCACCTCCGTCGCCCGAAGTGAGCCAGGAGGAGCCAAATCAATCCACCTTGGTGCTCGGTTCGCGGCCGATCAGCGCGGCCTCGGCGTTCTCGGTGCAGGATCGCGACTTCGCTCTGCGGCCTATCGGCAGCGTGCAGGACATCCTGCGCGTGACGCCAGGGCTGGTCATGGTTCAGCACTCGGGTGGTGGCAAGGCCAATCAGTATTTCATGCGCGGGTTCGATGCCGACCACGGAACCGACTTGGCGCTTTCCATCGATGGCGTTCCCATCAATTTCGTCTCCCACGCGCACGGGCAAGGCTACGCCGACACCAACTTCATCATCCCCGAGGTGGTCGAACGCGTGGAGATCACCAAAGGTCCGTACTTTGCCAATCAAGGCGACTTCGCAACGGCCGGCTCGGTCAACATGGTTTCGCGCGACGAATTCGAGCACAGCTCGGCCGGAGCCGGATTCGTGGATTCGCCCGGACACGGTTCTGCCGGTTATCGCGGCTTGGTCATCGCCAGCCCGAAGATCGAATCCATGCCAGTCAAAGCGACCTTTGCCGCCGAGGTGGGCCGCACCAACGGGCCGTTCGACAACCCCGACCACTGGGATCGCTACAAATTATTCAACAAACTGACCTACAGCGCGGGCCCGGCCGCAAGTCTCAGCATCGGCGAGATGAGCTACGCCGGCAACTGGAACGGCTCGGGACAAATTCCATCGCGCGCGGTGGAGCAAGGCCTCATCTCTCGCTACGGTTCGATGGATCCATCCGAGGGTGGCAACACGGCCCGCCACCAAGTGTTCATGATTTACCGGCTGCGCCCGACCGAAAGCAGCGAGCTGCGCGCTCTCGCCTACGCCGGCACCTACCGCTTCAACCTCTATTCGGACTTCACTCTCTCGTTGAACGATCCGGTCAACGGAGACGAAATCGAGCAGGTCGACCGGCGCACCTTCTACGGCGGCAAGTTGACCTATCGGGTCGTTCGCCGGATCGGCCGCGTGGGCTTCGACACGACCATCGGCGGCGAAGTCCGCAGCGACGATATCCATGGAGAGCTGTGGCACACCCGCCAGCGCCAGCAGCTGGCTGCGCTTCGCAGTGCTGACGTGCACGAGAGTCTCCTCGCGAGCTATGTCAATGAAGAGATCTCTCCTGCGAAGTGGTTGCGCATCGATCTCGGCGGGCGTGCCGATCTGCTTTCGTTTGCGGTCGACAACCGCCTGACCAGTTCGGACTCGGATGCTCCCGCGAGTGGCGTAGGCGCGGCCCACCGGCTAAGCCCGAAAGCCAGCCTCGTCGTAACACCGGTCGACACCGCAAAGGCAAATCTCGATGTGTACGTGAACTACGGCCACGGCTATCACTCGAACGATGTGCGCGGGGCCTTTTCCCCTGTACCCGTGTCCCCATTCAGCCGCGCGGTTGGCGAGGAAATTGGTTCGCGTGCGCGCCTGTTCGGCCGCTGGGATCTGGCGCTGGCGCTTTGGCAGCTCGATCTGGCCAGCGAAACGGTGTGGAACGGCGATGAGGGCACGACCGCGCCGAGCGGCGCGACCAATCGGAAAGGCATCGAAATCGAAACGCGCTACGAATTCACCCCCTGGCTGGCCGCAGATCTCGATTTGTCTTTCACCAAATCCCAATTCAGCAAGGACAATGAAAACGGCGGCGGGCTTGCCCTGGCGCCCAAGCGGACCTGGGCCGGTGGTCTGTCGGCCCGGCATGAGCTCGGACCAGGCATGGCTCGCGCTGGCTTGCGCTTCTACGGGATCGGCGACAGGCCAGCCACCGACGACGGCGCACTGGTCGCGCCGGGATTTACACAGGTCGATTTGCATCTTGGTTATCGGCATCGCTGGTTCGATCTCGCGCTCGACCTCGAGAACCTGCTCAACGGTCGGTTCCGCTCAGCGCAATTTGCCACCGTCAGCCGCCTGCCGAACGAGCCGGCCCTTGGCGCGGCGGTGCCTGCCGGATTCTCGTGTGGCAAGAGCGGCCGGCTCGCTCCCGCGGTGGCCGGCGGCTTTGGCGGTTGCGAAGACGTGGACTACACCCCCGCCTACCCCTTGACCGTGCGCTTGATGGCGACGTTGTTTCTCGACTGATGGGGTTGGCCACTCGCCCATGCACATCCCTGACGGATTTCTCGACGGAAAAACAGCGGCCACGGCCGCCGCGCTGTCCGCCCTTGGCCTCGGCCTGGCTCTGCGCCAGGTCCGCCGCGAGCTGCCGCCCCAGCGCATGCCGCTCTTGGGATTGGCCGCGGCGTTCTTGTTCGCGGCGCAGATGGTGAATTTTCCCGTGGCCGGCGGAACCTCGGGTCACGTCGTGGGCGGCGTATTGGTAGCGGCCCTGCTCGGGCCAAGCGCGGCCATCGTCGTGCTCACGGCCGTGCTCATCGTCCAGTGCTTTCTCTTTGCCGACGGCGGCGTTTCGGCCCTCGGCGCGAACCTTTTCAACATGGGGATTCTGGGTGCGGGCGGCGGGTATCTCGTCTATCGCCTGGTTTCGAGTAGGCTGCGGGGACTGCGCGGGCAAGTGACGGGGGTGGCCTTTGGCGGCTGGGCTTCCACCGTTCTCGCGGCCATCGGCTGCGCCGGTGAGCTCGCCTGGTCGCACACGATTTCGTGGTCGGCGGGTTTCCCCGTGATGGCCGGCGTACACATGGTCATCGGCATCGGCGAGGGTCTCATCGGCGCGCTGGCCTTTTTGGCCATCGTGCGCACGCGGCCCGAGATTGTGGCCGAACGAACGCCAGCCTCGGGAGGAACGCTTCCCGGCGGAGTTCTGCGCTATGGTTTGCTAAGTGTCCTGGGCTTGACCGTATTCGTGGCGCCTTTCGCCTGTCCCTGGCCCGACGGGCTCGAAAGCGTCGCGGTGAAATTGGGGTTTGATCAGCAGGCCACGCAGATCATCGACCACGCCCTTGCCCCGAACTATCGCTTGCCCGGCGTCCATTCGGCGGCGGGTGCGACTGCGCTCGCTGGCGCGTTCGGCACGCTGGTGGTATTTGGCTTGGCTCTCCTGCTTGGGCGCATACTGGTGCGCAAGCCCGTGCGGGAATCGGCCAAGGAATCGACGAAGGATCGGCCATGCTGAAGGACTGGCTTGGACATCATCACGGCTTTCACGACAGTCCCGTGCACCGGCTGCCCGCGGCGGTCAAGTTGTGGGCAGCTCTTGCGATGATCGTGGGCACCGTTCTTGTGCCTTGGGAATGGCACCCATGGTTCCTCGCGACGGTTGTGCTGTTGTCGCTGGCGACTCTGCTTAGCCGAATTGGGCCCTGGTTTCTCTTTCGGCGACTCTTGCTGCTTTCGCCCTTCGTCCTTGGCGTGGTCCTGGTCAATGCCCTGCAACCCTCTGTTCACAAGAGTTGGTTGGCGCTGGCAGCGAGAAGCGGGATCTGTCTCTTCACCGTGGTGCTGCTCGCGAACACTACGCCGTTTGGCAAGATTCTGACTGCGCTCCGAAGCGCGCGTGTCCCAGTCTTGCTCATCACCACCCTTGCGCTCATGCATCGCTATCTCTTCGTGCTGCTCGATGAATCCGAACGCATGCGGCGAGCGCGGGCCAGCCGGACATTCAAGCGCCAGCGTCGCGTTCGCTGGCATGTGCTTGGCACGGTGGTTGGACAGCTTTTCGTGCGCGCCTCGGAGCGCGCCGAACGGATTTACGCCGCCATGTGTGCGCGGGGGTGGAAATGAGCGAATCCATTCAAGTCGAAGGCCTGTGCTATCGCTACCACGACGGGACAGAGGCATTGCGCGGCGTGAGCTTCACCATCGCACCCGGCGAATGCGTCGGGCTGCTCGGCCCCAATGGTTCGGGCAAGTCCACGCTGCTCTTGCACCTCAACGGAATTCTCCCCGAAAAGCTCTCGGGTGACGGGGCGGTTCGCATCGCTGGCCAGGCCATCACGACGGCGAATCTCGAATCGGTGCGACGCCAAGTCGGCTTGCTGTTTCAGGATCCCGACGACCAGCTCTTCTGCCCGACTGTCGAGGAAGACGTCGCCTTTGGTCCGCAACAGCTTGGCCTTGTTGGCAAAGATCTACTGGCCCGGGTCGAGCGCTCTCTGGGCATGGTCGGCCTCTCGGGGTACGGCCCGCGTGCCACGCACCATCTGAGCCACGGAGAAAAGCGCCGCGTCTGCCTGGCCGGCGTGCTGGCTTGCGAGCCGACGGTGCTCGTCCTCGACGAGCCGACCAGCGACCTCGATCCGCGCGGCCGGCGCGAGTTCAAGACACTGCTACAAGGGATCGCTGCGACCAAACTCATCGCCACGCACGACTTGGAATGGGTAGTGGAGTTGTGCTCGCGGGTGATCGTGCTCGATGGCGGCGTTGTCGTGGCGGACGGGCCGACGACCGAGATCCTGAACGACGAGGCGTTGATGCTGGCACACGGCCTAGAGCGGCCGCACATCCTGCGCCACCATCATCCTCATTAACATTAGCGTTCTTCCGCCGAGCGGAACTGCAGGGGGACGCTGAAACGCTGACCGTTGCTTGCACCGGCGACGGTCGCTTTCGCGACATTCGTGGCCACGCAGCTGACAAGGGTGTCGTCGCCGAGCGAGCTCATTTCGACGTGCGCGGTTTCAACGTGCCCACCCGCGCCGATGCGGATGCCTACGACGAGGGTACCGCGCAGGGCGGGGCGCGCGATGAGCACGCGTTCGTAGCAGGGTCGCGCGGCCTCGGCGAGGGTAGCGAGCGCGCCCACCATGGTGGCTTGGATATCCTTGCCGTCCGCACCTCGCGGTTTGTATACGGTCACCTTGGGGGAACGGACGGGGGCAGTGGGGGAGGCGTCGGCGTACTCACCGGTGTCTCCGCGCGAAAGCACGGTTCCGTCGGGCGCGATCAGCGCGGCGCCCAGAACCTCGATCTCCATCTTGACCACGCGCCCGCCGCCGAGCCACAGGCACGCGTCCTTGCGCAGCTGCGAACCCGCGGGGCGAAAGATCAAACGCAGGGCGAGCTTGCCCTCTGATCGTTGAGTCAGCACTCGATCCGCGAGATCGGGCGCGAGGACGAAACCAGGGGCTGGATCCTTGCTCGGCACGAACAGCTCGGCGCCATCGCCGAGCACCAAGCCGCGTTCGGTGTCGAGCATCAGCCGCCGGTCGCCGAGATCGTAGCCGCGAAAGGCGAAACCAGAGGATGAAACGATCGCGACGTAGCGGCCCGCGAGTGCGGCCTGCCGCCGCTGCGCATGGGCCTCGATGGCTCGCGCTTGTTCGACGGCATTTCCCGGAAAACTGGCGGAGTCGGCGTCGCGCAAGGTCTCGCACAGAGCCACGAGTCCGTCGGGACCGCTCACGCTCGATGCATCGCCATTGCTTGCGGGACCTGCGTTGGGGATGTGCGCCGGCGCGGCAGGAGGCTCTTCGGGCGACAATGGGATCGAAGTCTCCACGGGCGGGGCGGTCGCACAGCTTGCAAGCAGGGCCAGACCCAGTAGCGAGTGACCTGAGAGCGCTCGTCTTGTCGGCATCGCACTCCGATCATACCTCGATGCCGGATTCGGAGGTCACCGATTTGCTGAATTCAAGTGCGGGTATTCTTGCGCGTGCGGCAACATGGCGGCAATATGTGCGCCATGCCAATCAAAGCGAAGAAGACATCCAAAGCCAAGACAGCAACCAAAGCCAAGAAGGCGCCGGCCAAGAAGAAGGCCGCCGCGAAGAAGCCCACCAAGAAGGCAGGCGCGAAAAAGGCCAAGCCCGCCGCCAAGGCAGCCATGAGGAGCGCGCGTGCAGGTTCGATGCGCGGCTGCGCCTGCTGCTAGTTCGGCACCGGCGGAACCAAATACGAAAAGGGCGATCCCTCGCGGGACCGCCCTTTTGCGTTGTGCGCCTAGCATGAAAGAGGGGGCCTCGAAAATCATTCGAGGCCCCTAGGTCAATTCTTCGGGCTACTTCAGCCTATGGGCACGTCCCGTCCGCAGCCGGGGGAGTGTAGTAGGCCATGTTCGTCGACGCTTCGCAGACTGTTCCGCTTGCCGTCTCTTGCGAGATTCCGTACCAGTCCCCCGAAGCGGCTGTGGTCCCCGCGAGGTCGCCGTTGGTGTCACCACCGTGTGAGTCGTCTCTGATCGAGGTGAAGTAGTCGCCGGCAGCCGTCGTCAAGATGCCGGTTGTTGCAATACTGATTTGCCCGGCCACGAAGAACTTCACCGTGACGTTCGGGCCCAGGGTCAGGTGCCCTGCATTTGAGATTGAAAAGTTATCCCAGCCGTCTGCGGTGCCGATGACGAATGCCGCCTTCGTTGCGAACCAGGAGATACTAGCCGCGATAGTATCTCCGCCCGTCACTACGATGGCGTTGTATTTGTTGGGTTGTGGCAGCGCGGGTGCTGCCACGGAATTATTGAAGGAGTTGGAATCATCGCTTAGCGAGAAGGCTGTGCTGATCGCAAGCGGCAGGGTGTCGTCATAGAAGGTGTTGCCGGTGATCACTGTTCCCGCGATGGCACCCGACGCATCCAAGGCAGAAGGTGCTCCGAGACTATCCGTGGTGGGCTTGTGATGAGCAAAAATGGAGTTCGTCACCGATGCGGACGACGACCCAAGCGAGAGTGCTGACGCATCGTCCGCACCTGCGTAGAGGAACTGGCAGTTGTTGAAGATCGACCCGTTGGCTGACACGGTAATGCCGTCCCAATCGCCACCTGCCGGCGACGCACTCCCTTGATTACGATTGGTGTCGCCCCCGGTTGAATAGTCTTTGATGGAAGTGAAGACGATCTTGCTTCCGGTCGTCGCGTTGGCCGTGAGGAGGCCGTTTACACTAAGGTAACCACCCGCAAAGAACTTCAACGTGACGTTCGGGCCGAGGGTTAGGTGCCCGGCGCCCGCGACCGTTACGTTCTGCCATCCGCTGGGATGACCGATGACGAAGGGCACTTTCGTCGAGGCCCAAGTAATGCTGCTGGCGACACTCGAGCCGCCGCTCACAACGATACCATTGTATCGGTTGGGCTGTGGCTTCAAAGGCGCGGCTGCACTGTTGTCGAAGATGTTTGAATCGTCGAAAGAGAAGGTCGTGTTGATCGCGACGGGGACCGTGTTGTCGTAGAACGTGTTGCCAGTGATGACCGTGCCCGCGATGGCGTCCACCGCGTTGAGCGCGGGCGCGGCGTCGATGGCATCCGTCGTCCCACCGGTGTGGGCGAACACGGAGTTCTTCACCGTCGCGGAGAATGTGCTCAAGTCGAGAGCCGGGACGTCATCGGAGCCTGCGTAGTAGAAGCCGCAGTAGCTGAACGTGGAACCCTTGGCACCCATGGTAAGGCCGGCCCAATCTGCAGCAGCCGGAGAAGAACCCGTTCCATCGCCATTGGTGTCACCGCCGGCAGCGTCGTCCTTGATTGAGGTGAACACGATTGGCAATGCGGCCGTACCTGTTGCATTGATGGTACCGCCACCGGAGGTGTACATCGAAGAGGCCGTATCGAACTTGATCACGGCGCCCGGATCGATGGTCAACGCGGCCGTAACAGCGACCGCGCAATCTGTGATGACATAGACAGCAGGCACCCAGTGCGTTGCCACGGATATTTGGCAAGCGTCTCCAGTGACAGTGACAACGCTCAACTTTGTGACGACTGCCCCGGTGTCCACCGCGGGAGTGTCGATGGCCACGGTGGTGGTGTCGATTCGGGCCGTGTCGATCTGAATCGGAACGTCCGGCGGCGAGATGGGCGCATCTGGCACGGCCGCGTCCACGACGGGCGGCACGGCCACATCGAGGTTTACCTGGGCGGTGTCGACCGTGGGCGGAGTGGAATCGGGCACGCCGACATCCATCTTCGCGCCGCCTGCGCCGCCTCCGCTGTCATATTTGATCGCACCACCCAGTCCGCCACTTGATCCGCCAGTTCCGCCTTTGTTCTCGCTATCGCCACATCCCACGATGAGTAGTGGCGTCGCCGAGAGCACGAGAGCCAGTGCACGCGCAGTTCGCTTGGTCATGTCAGTAATCCTTTCAGCAAGTTCGACGTTAGGAGAGTCGTCCGGGGCGCAGTATAAACCCAGTCGGGCGCGCATGGATAGATGGTCGAGGCCGACATTCATGGGGCCAACGCGTCGAACTTCTAGTCCGACACCTGAAAAGGACCCAGAATGTGGACGCGGGGGGGTGAGGCGCCAGGCCAGAGCCATTCCGGCCGACAGTAGAATCGTGCCCAGCAGCCCCGACGTACCTGGCATGAAGAGCGCGGCCAGCACCAGACCCCAGGCGACGAGGGCAAACACGAGGTACGCCTTGTCTACCAGTGTAAAGTAGCAACCAATGCGTCCCACGCACATTCACCACGTCGCCGTGAAAGTCGCAGATCTGGCCCGCGCCGAGGCTTTCTATGCGGGGGTGCTGGGCCTGCCCGTGTTGCGACGGTGGCCGCGGCCCGAGGGACGCGGCGAACGCTCGCTGTGGCTCGATCTGGGGGCGGGCGCGTTCCTGGCAGTGGAATGCGCGGATCGGATCGAACCTGAGAAAGCAGAGGAAACGCCCGGCATTCACCTCATTGCCTTGCACATCGCGCGTAGTGAGCGCGAGGCGTGGATCGCCAAGCTCGCCCAGGCCGGCCATCCCATCTACCACCACACCGACCACACGATCTACGTGCGCGACCCCGAGGGCAACCGCATCGGGCTGTCGCATTGGCCGGACGCGCGCTGACCGCTACTGCGACTTCGGGTGTGGGGCCAGCCACTGGCCGAGAAGGGAAATGCGCGTTCCTGGTTCGAGTTTGTTCCACTGGGCGAGCAGCCAGTCGGCGGCGACGATCCTGCCGCTGCCACGGAGTAGCGCGGAAAACGAGGCGGCGAAACCTTCGTTCGTCGGGGCCTTGGCCGCTGTTTCGCGCTTGTCTTTGTCCAAGGCCAGCCCGGCCAGGAGTTGCAGTTCGGAGCTGGTCGCGCTGGCCAGGGTCGCCTGTACCTTCGCCGCGTGTTCGTCGCGACGAGCGGCCAGGGCGCGCGCTGCGGACAAGCGAATGCCGAGATCGTCCTTGCGCAAAAGACGACCGAGCATCTCGGCCGAGGCCGCTCCGGAAAGGGCCGCCAGCTCGGGCGCCAGCGTGGTGAAGACGATGGGATCCTTCTCCTTGAAAATCAAAAACAACTGCGGGAGCACGGCCTCGCCGCCGACGCGAACCAGCGCCGCCGCGGCGGCAGCGCGCACGGCGACCGACTTGTCGCGCAGGAGTGGGGTCAAGCGAAACACGGCGCTCTTGCCCGCCCCTGGTCGCGCCTCGGACAGGATGGCCGCGGCGGCAATGTTGGGATCGGGATCCTTGAGAACATCTTTAAGCGTGGCCTTGGCTTCGTTGCTGTTGCTGTGCCCAAGACTCGAAATCGCCAGCACGCGTTCCACGCGCCCGGCGGCGCGGTTCTTAGCCGTGGCGACGGCGAAGGACAGGCACTCGCCCTCGGCTCCCTCGCCGAGCGCCCACAGAAAGCGTTCGCGCGCCTCGGCGGTCTTGCCCTTGTTTAGGTAGTCCTTGATGAGCGGACAGATGGGGATCTTGAGCGCCGCGAGTCCGCGCACGACCGCGAATGTTGGCTCTTTTTCCGCGGCCTTGCGCAGCCGCTCGGTCCCGCGGTCGTCGCCCGCGACGGCGTTGGCCGCGGCGACCTCCACGGCTAGGGCCTTGTCATTCTCCAGGGCGTCAAGCCACGCGCGCGCGAAAGCGTCGATTCCTGCCAGGCGTTCGGTGTCGTTCGCGTTCTGCAGGTGGGCCGTGGCTGCGCTGTCCCGGCCTTGCGCCACCATGGCCTTCACCGCCTCAGCCAAAGGAAGCTCGCGATGGGTGATGGCCAGCCCCGAACAGCGGCGGTCGTCGCGGGCAAAGGTCCACAACACATGGACCTTGCCGTCGTCGGACAGGACGTCATCGGGTGCGACCTCGAACGGGGCGGAGGCCTTGACCACGTCCACGGCGGAGGAATCGAACTCGGTCGACCCCGAAGGTTTCGCAATCTGGACGTCGAGTAGCTTGCCCTGGGGGGATAGCACCAACACGAGATTCACGGCGCGTGCCTTGGCATTGATGGGATGGTCCTTGGGCAGCTGAGCCGCGGCCATGGCCAGGAAGTTGTCGGCCCACTGGCGGTGCACCTTGGCATGCAAAGCGCGCAGGTAGGGCAGGGATGGCTCCTCGCCTTGCACGGCCGGTTCATCGCCAGCGCGGCCGACCGCGGGTGCGAGCAGAAATCCGAGAAGGGCAAGAACCACGGTCGCGTGCTTCGACATCGAGATCTCCCGAGGGGAAATTGGATATCTACTATAACGCAACTCGTGGGTGTCTCGCCACAGAGGGCGCGAGTGGGTAGGGGGCGCTACGGACTGACCTGGAACTGGACGGTCTCGACGAAGTTGAATCGGCGTTGGCTGTCGCCGAATTCTTGGTAGAAATCCCTATGGCCGAGCGAGCTTCTTGGGACGAGTACTTCATGAACATCGCCAGCGTGGTGGCGTCGCGGTCGACGTGTCCGCGCAAATTCGTCGGCGCGGTCATCGTGCGCGAGAAGACCATCCTGTCCACCGGCTACAACGGATCGATTCGCGGCATGCCCCATTGCTCCGAGGTCGGCCACATGATGGAGAACGACCACTGCGTGGCCACCATCCACGCCGAGAGCAATGCGATCCTTCAGGCGGCGAAAAACGGCGTGATGATCGACGGTGGCACGCTCTACGTCACTGCCAGTCCATGCTGGAACTGCTTCAAGCAGATCGCGAATTCCGGCCTGCGCCGAGTCGTCTACGGCGAGTTCTACCGTGACGATCGCATCTTCCAGGTGGCCCAAACCCTCGGCATCGAGCTCCTACACCTACAGTCAGAACCAGTAAGCCAGCCCAACAAAAACTCAATCAAAGGTTGACAGATGCCGGTTCCCGGCTAACCCTAGATAGACATGCTGCGGTTTTCCTTGATGCTGCTGGCCGTCGTGTTCAGCACTCAGACCGCGGGGGCTTCCGAAGGCGCCCCGAAATTGAGCACGTCCGCAGGCCGTGCCAAGTGTGCGGCCAGGCATCATGGCAAACGTTCCGGCAAGATGCTCGGTTGGCCCGTGCCGGAGAAGGAGCTGCTCCCGGAACCACCCGCTCCACCTTCGGGCAACTTGCACATCTATTCGCTCAACTACAAGGACGAAGTCAAGGTCAACGTCTACAACGAGGACGGCTCGTTCAACGTGCAGGCGTTAGCGGAGATCAACCACATCTTCAAGTGCCGCCGCAGCGGACTCGAACATGAAATCGACACCCGCCTGGTGACCATCCTGTCGCACGTCTACGATCACTTTGGGGGCAAGCGCCTTGAGCTGCTTTCCGGCTACCGCTTCCAGCGCCGCACCACCAGCAACCATTTCCACGGTGCCGCGGCCGACATTCGCATTGCCGGTATCGACCCGCGCAAGATTCGCGCTTACGTTGAAACCCTCGACGCTGGCGGCATGGGCGTAGGCTGGTATCCCAAGGTCGGCTTCGTGCACGTGGACGTGCGCCAGCCGCCGAGCTACCGCTGGATCGATTACTCGCGCTCGAACCCCGACGCACGCGACCGGATGCTTCCGCGCGGGTTCAAGCGCAAGGATCCGGAAAGCTAGACGGCATTCTACTCCGCTCAGCAAAGCCGGGCTGCGCTCGCCACACCGGATGAAGAAATCGCGAGCATGGCGGCCCGCCTTGCCCTCCTTTCTTGATCTCTTCGCTCGCGTCTCGTAGCTTGGGGCGGGGCCGGCCAAGGCCCTGCCAAGCATCATGTCCGCCAAACAGCTAGATCTGCTCGAAGAAAACGGGAAAACACCATCGCTTCCGCCTCGCAGGGGCAAGGGCGGCGGGGGACGCGGAGGTGGCTCAGGTGATGGCAACGGTGACGGCAATGGTTCGGGACCGACGGTGCCTGCCGAGACCTCGCTTGTCGATGAAGCCCAGCGGCGCTACCTTAACTATGCGGTCAGCGTCATCACCTCGCGTGCGCTGCCCGACGTGCGCGATGGCCTGAAGCCAGTGCAGCGGCGGATCTTGTTCGCCATGCACAACGATTTGCACCTTTACCCGGACGCCAGGTTTCGCAAGTGCGCCAACATCGTGGGCACCGTCCTCGGCAAGTATCACCCGCATGGCGACACGGCCTGCTACGAGGCCATGGTGCGCATGGCCCAGGACTTCTCGGTGCGCTACCTCCTGGTCGAGGGCCACGGCAACTTCGGTTCACTCGACGGCGACGCGCCCGCGGCCTATCGCTACACCGAGGCGCGCATGGCGCCGCTGGCGATGGAGTTGCTCGACGAGATCAAGGAAGGCACCGTCGATTTTCGCCCCAACTACGACGGTACGGCGGAAGAACCCATCGTGCTGCCGGCGCGCGTGCCGCAGCTTTTGGCCAACGGCTGCGCCGGTATCGCTGTCGGCATGGCGACCAACATTCCGCCACACAACTTGTCGGAAGTTTGCCAGGCCGCCATCGCGCTCATCGACGATCGCAAACTCGAGATCAAGGATCTGCTCAAGTACATCAAGGGCCCGGATTTTCCGACCGGCGGCCTTTGCACCAACTCGAAAAAAGAGTTGCGCGAGATCTACGAGACCGGGCAAGGCCCCATCCACCTGCGCGGCGAGTGGAAGACCGAGGAGACCAAGAAGGGTGCGCCTCTCATCATCCTGACCTCGATCCCGTACAACGTGTCCAAGGCCGACCTTGTCGAGCGCATCGCCGAGGTCATCATCGCCAAGAAGCTGCCCATGCTGGTGGACGTGCGTGACGAATCCACGGCCGAGGTGCGCATCGTGCTCGAACTCAAGCCCGGCGCTGATCCGGCGCTGGTCATGGCGTACCTGTACAAGCACACGCCCATCGCACTTTCCTTCCACGTCAACATGACGTGCCTCGTGCCCACGCAGAACCGCGAGGTCGCGGGGCCCATGCGCCTCAATCTGGGGTCGATCCTGAGCGAGTTCCTCGATTTTCGCGAAGAAGTCGTCACTCGGCGCTTCGAATACGAGCTGGCCGAGCTCAAGCGACGCATCCACATCTTGCAAGGCTTCGCCATCATCTTCGATGCCCTTGACGAAGCCATCCGCATCATCCGCAAGTCGGATGGCAAGGCCGACGCCGCGGTCAAGCTGATCAAGCGCTTTGGCCTCGACGACGTGCAGACCGACGCCATCCTCGAACTCAAGCTGTACAAGTTGGCGCGCTTGGAGATGCAGATCATCCTCGACGAGCTGGCGACGAAACGAACGCGCGCCAAGGAGATCGAGGCCATTCTCAAGGACGAGCGCAAGCTGTGGAAGGTTATCCGTGGCGAACTGGAAGACATCGCCAAGCGCTTCGCCGACAAGCGGCGCACCAAAGTCGGCGGCGCTGGCGGCGACGAGGTCGAGTTCCAGGCCGAGGACTTCATCGTCGACGAGGAAGTCACGGTCATTCTCTCGCGCGACGGCTGGCTCAAGCGCGTGCGCGAGATCAAGGATCTCTCGGCCACGCGCCTGCGCGAAGGCGACGCGGTGCTGGCCGCCCTGCGTGGCTCGACCAAGGACTCGCTGGCGATATTCTCGAATCTCGGCAGCTGCTACGTGATTCGCATCAACGACGTCCCGGCTTCGACCGGCTACGGCGAGCCCGTGCAGAAGCTGCTCAACTTCCGCGACGGCGAGCGCGTGGTCGCGGGGCTGGTGGTTTCGGGCGTGGGTCCGTCGGCGATTCCCGCCGGCACGCTGGCGATTTCGCTCACGCGCAAGGGCTTCGGCTTCCGCTTCAATCTCGATCCGCACCGCGAGCTGTCGACGCGGGCAGGTCGGCGCTTCGCCAAGCTGGCCGACGGCGACGAGGTGGTCGGGGTGTTGCCCGTGGCGCCCAAGGATGTTCTGTGCGTGGTCACTGGCGAGGCGCGCGCCCTGGTGTGCGACGCCGACGAGGCCGCCGAGCTGGTCAACCCCGGTCGCGGCGTCACCATGATCAAGGTCGCCGACGAGGACGCGGTTGTTGGCTTTGCCCTGGGCAAGCGCAAGGACGAAGAAGTGCTCGTTGCCGAACTCGAAAGCGGCAAGAAGATCCCGGTCGGACCGGGGCGCTACCACATCACCGCGCGCGGCGGGCGCGGCCATGCCTTGGCCCGCAAGGCGAAGGTCGTGCGCGTGCATGTCCCGGTCGAAGAGCCACCCGCCGAGCAGCCGAAGTTGGTGAACTGAGATGACTCCGCCTGAAGGAACCTACACAGCCGAGCACATCACCGTCCTCAAGGGGCTAGAGCCCGTGCGTAGGCGACCCGGCATGTACATCGGTGGCACCGACACCAAGGGCTACCACCACCTGCTGTGGGAGATCGTCGACAACAGCGTCGACGAAGTTATCAACGGCTTTGCCACCCACCTCGAAGTGATCCTGCACAAGGATCACAAATCGGTGACGGTGACCGACAACGGACGTGGCATTCCCGTCGACATCAAGAAGGAATTCAAGAAGTCTGCCCTCGAACTCGTGCTTACCGTTTTGCACGCGGGCGGCAAATTCTCGTCGGGCCAGTACCAGTATTCGGGTGGTCTTCACGGCGTGGGCTCGTCGGTGGTGAACGCGCTTTCAGAAGAAATGGTGGCGCGCGTGAAGCGCGACGGCCACGAATGGGAGCAGCGCTACGTTCGCGGCGAGGTCGCCAGCAAGCTAACCAAGATTGGCACTGCTCGCGGGACGGGCACCTCGATCTTCTTTCGCCCCGATCCGCAGATCTTCGGCAAGCTGGATTTTTCGGCCGAGACCATTCGTTTTCGCCTGGAAACCAAGACCTTCCTGCACAAGGGTATGAAGATTACTTTTCGCGACGAAGCCGCCGGCACGTCGGAGGTATTGCAGCACGAGGGCGGCATCGCCGACTTCCTGAACAAGATCGTCGCGGATCGAGGCAAGGCCGCCACTACACCGCAGATGTTTTACTTCCAGCGCGAAGGCGAAGACGGCATGCGCATCGAAGCGGCCCTGCAGTGGACCGAGTCGCACGAGGAAACTCTGCGCTCGTACGTGAATGGTATTCCCACCACGCAGGGGGGCTCGCACGAGCAGGGGCTGCGCCAGGCCATCGTCAAGGCCGTACGCTCGTTCGTCGACGCCGCCGGGCTGGCGCCCAAGAACGTGAATCTCACCGCCGAGGACATTCGCGAAGGCGTGGTCGGCGTGCTCTCGATCTACCTGCACGAGCCGCAATTCCAGGGGCAAACTAAAGAGCGCTTGGGCAATCCCGAGGCGGCGCAGATCGTGGATTCCGCCATTCGGCCGGCACTGGAAACCTACTTGCTTGAAAACCGAACCGCGGGCGCGACCATCGTCGAGCGCATCGTGCTGGCCGCCAAGGCACGCGAAGCTTCGCGCGCGGCCTCGCAGGCGGTGTCGCGCAAGACCGCGATCTCGCACCGCCTGAACTTGCCCGGCAAGCTCGCCGACTGTTCGTCCACCGACCCCGTCAAGAGCGAGCTTTTCATCGTCGAGGGCGATTCCGCAGGTGGCTCGGCCAAGCAAGGCCGCGAGCGCCGCACCCAGGCCATTCTTCCCCTGCGCGGCAAGGTGCTCAACGCCGAACAGGCGTCGCTGCAAAAAGTGCTTTCCAACAAGGAGCTCCAGGACGTCGTGTCCGCGCTCGGCTGCGGCGTGGGCGAGGACTTCAACCTGGAGCGCCTACGCTACCACAAGGTCATCTTCTTGATGGACGCCGATTCCGACGGCCACCACATCGCGACCCTGCTGCTCACCTTCTTCTACCGGCACCTGCGCCCGCTCATCGAGCACGGCCACGTATTCCTGGCCCAGCCGCCGCTCTTCCGCATCGACCACGGCAAGGAAACCTACTGGGCGCTCGACGAGGTCGATCGTGATCGCATCATCGGAACGCTGCCGAAAAACGCGCATCCCGAGATCATGCGCTTCAAGGGCTTGGGCGAAATGCAGCCCGAAGAACTCAAGCGCACCACGCTCGACCCGAACTCGCGGCGCCTTTTGCGCGTGAACATCGTCGACGTGGCGGAGGCCGATCGCATTCTCACCGACCTCATGGGCAAAGACGTGGAGGCACGCTTCAACTTCATCATGGAACGCGCCGCCCAGGCGGATTTGGACCTGTAAAGGCCGTCAGTCGATTTCGATGACCTCACGCTGACCGGGGCAGCGCCAGTGCCCAGGGTGCCACCGGCCATGCCGACCATAGTGACCCTCGACGAACACGCCTCCCGGACATGGGGGACCTCGTCTCTCGCGCACAAAACAACTGCTCTGCGCAAGCGAGAGAAGCAACAGTGAAACCACAAGAGCGCGCCGCATGCGTGCCAGCTTACCATCCACACTTGCGGCCACAAGTGGAAGCCTGGAGCTGTTCAAACCGCGCCATCCGACCTTTGCGGGCCTGGAGAATTCGATGCTCGTGAAGTTCTGACTCGATCATCCATGGCGCCGTTCAAGGCGATCGGACACGATAGGTATTCGAGCCGTGGAGATGTGCTTGCGGATGCAAATTCAATGATGCCCAACGACCTCAATCACCGCCACGTTGGCGAGAGGAGTCTTGAGATGATGTGCACAGTTCCAGGCGTCACGCGAACGGTGACGTCTCTGGGAAAGGGGGCAGGCGTCGGTCCCTGGGTCAGGGCGGACATGGAAAACGGCGTCTACGCGCAAGCGAGCTTTGCCGCGAACCAGAACAGAAGACTGGTGGTCTTGAGCGTAGCGTTCTTGGGCTTGGCGGCCGTCACCGGCACCGCGTGCAGTAGCGGAGTCTCAACGACGGTCGACACCGGTGGGGCGACGTCTGCGGGCGGCACCACCACGACCAGCCCCAGTACTGGCGGCGCCACGGGTGGGGCCGGCGGCGTGACGACCGGCGGAACCACCGGCACAGGGATCCCAGGGACATGCCAGCCCGCCACCTGCGGCTCGCACAAGTGGGCTTGTTGGAAGATGCCAACTCCAGCGAGCGAGACGGATACGCCCAATCACCAGAGCTACACCGATCTAGGCAACGGTGCGGTGCTCGACAACATCACCTGCCTCGTGTGGGAGAAGTCCAATGTTGCGACACAAGGCGACTGGCAAGCCAATTCCGATCGCTGCGCGGCTCTGGCCGCCAGCAATTGGGCGGGGTTCATTGATTGGCGATTGCCGACGCGCATCGAGATGGCGTCCATTGTTGACGTCACCCGTGGAAACAAGGGCTTTGCGTCCATCTTCACCATCAATGGCGGAAGCTTCGCCACAGGTTCGTATTGGTATGAAACTATCATGGGGATCAACAATGCGAACCTCGCCTGGACCTACGGCGGTAACGGGCTCACCAGCAATGCGATGCCGCTCACCACTGCAACTCAAGTCTCGCGTTGTGTGCGGGGCAACGGCACGGGCGAGGCCCCCAATGTGCTCGCTGTAGAGCCGACCAATCACTATACAATCATCGGGGCTCCGCCTACCGGAGAAGTGCAAGACAACTATACGGGGCTCACCTGGCAACAAGCCTACTCCCCGACGCTCTTGGCACACGCCGATGCTGCCGCCTACTGCGCAAGCTTGACCCTCAATGGGCACACGGGCTGGCGCGTGCCGGCGCTCAATGAACTGGCCTCCACCGTCAATGAAGGCCTTGTCGGCGGCGCGGTCAATCGTACTGCATTCCCGAACAATCCGAACGGCTGCAAAGATCCGAAATACTGGTTCTGGGCGGCTGAATTGGCGGTCGCGCCGGTGCAGGGCGAGGCGTGGGGCTTAAGCTACTGCGATGGCTTCACCGGGCCCAACTATGGTGCAGTTGGCGCGTGGAATTACTTTCCGACCGCCAATGTGAGATGCGTGCGCTGAGATCTTGGAGCATAGGCGGTACAGCGCCATCTTTCCTTCATCTGGTCGCATCCGCGAAAATGTCCGATAAGAGACTACGCAAACCACACTCACCTACACCGCCAAACTATCCCTATACCCAGGGGTCCTTCTCACTCCCTCCCTGTTGAAAAAACACCAGGATCTGACAAGTGTGTGAACTGGCCCGGGTGGCATGGCTCTGACCGAACGCCGGACACGGCTGCAGCAAGAGCGTCAGCCGAGGACATGTCAGCTGTGGTGATCTTTCCGATGTCGATTCGAAGGTTATGTCGGGACTCGATGATGCTGATGAGCTCGAGAAACGACAGGGAATCCAGGATATCGCACAAGCAATACGGCTCTCGTGTGGGCTCTGCCAAGAGCCTTTCATCGATAGCCGATTGGATGGTTTCGGCGACCTTTTCTCGAAGTGATCGGGCGGAATTCTCCAGGTCGCCTAGGCCTCCCCGCCTCGCGGCGAGCAGCCGTCCAGCTGTGCGACAAAGGTCCGCGCAGTCAGGTTTGCCATTGGCGGTGCGGGGAATGGAATCGACAAACTCCACTGCCTGCGGGGACATGTACCCTGGCAAGCGAGCAAAAAGAGCCTTCTCAATGCATGCCCGGAGATCCGCCGAGCGTGGAACGATGAACGCCACCAGGCACTGCTCGCCTTGCACGTTCTTGGCCACCACCGCGACCGCGTCCTTCACTCCGGGCGACTCGTGAATGAGATTGCTAACTTCGGCAGGGTAGACGCGGTTTCCCTTGATCTTCAGCATTTGGTCCTCCCTACCAAGCAGGTGCAGATACCCGTCCGGGTCCATGAATGCTTGGTCGCCCGAGAAGTTGACAGACTGCTCTGGGATACCCGGACAAGCGCGTAGCTTGGCTGCTGTGCCCTCCGGGTCGCCCAAGTAGCCCGCCATGACCCCAAGCCCTGCGTGAACCAACTCACCCGTTTCGTTGCGGCTCGCGAGGGATCCGTCGGGCCTCATGATGGCCGCCGTCACGCCAGGATAGGGCTGTCCCACGCTCGTGCGCTTCAGCGCGAATTCGTCCGGCAGTAGGGTCGTGGTCCGAAACGCCTCGGTCTGCCCATAGGTCTTGTAGATCCTCGCATCTCCTACGATCTCGCGCATGCGTCCCAGACCGGTCGGGCACATGTCTCCACCCGAGATAGTCACAAACCGGAGATGCGAGTGTTCGCCGATGCAATCGAAGCGCAGTCCGGTGTTGAGGAAGTCCTGCCAGATCGAAGGAACGGAGGGGATTCCCGTCACGTGGCGTTCCTTTGCGATGGTGAGAATGTCTGCTGGCAAGAAGGACTGGCAGATGACCGTTTCACAACCTGCCAGCAGGGCTGCGAGAATCTGGTTGAGACCGACATCGAATGAAATCGGGAGAATATTGAGCAGAACATCCTCGGGCCCCAGACCGAACAAGACCACATCCGTTTGCGCCCTTCGTTTGAGGTCTTCCGTCGCGATCATGACGCCCTTGGGTGTTCCGGTTGAACCCGATGTGAAGAGGTAGCAGCCAGGGCGCTTGCTATCCGAAGACCGCGTGACGTCGCGCACTTGTGAAAGTGGGACCTCACGATGTACGTCCCGATCCAACTCTGAAACGAGCAGACCCATATTCACCACCGCGACATTGTCCATGTCGCCCTTGTCCGCACGGCCGACCATCTCCATCCCCACTTCATCGACCAGCAACACCTTGCTCCCAGCAAGGGAAAGTACGTTCTTCACTTGCGGCCATCTCCATCTCGGATTCAGGCAGGAGAAGGGACGGTGACTACCCAAGGCGGCGAGAATCAACGCGATGGAATCGGGCGTACGTCGGGAAAAGAGCATGATGGGTGCCCCATGGGGCAGGTAAGCATTCAGCTTAGCGAGCGCGTCCTGTGCTCGATTCGCCAATTCGAGATAAGTGTGGCTTCGATATTTGCCGGGACCTTCGAACAACGTGATTGCAGGACGGTTGGGATCGCTCCGTGCGTGAGCAAGCAAGGCCTCGAAAACATCTGGTACTGGTTCCTGCACGACCGAAGGAGTCGAGCAGATCGCCGGTCTGGCGCAAGGTTCGCGCCCCGCGAACGAAGCGAGGTCGCCATCCCCGACTATGGACTTGGCCCGACATGTTTCCACCTTAGGCTGCTCGTCTAGCCGCCATCGTCCAGGCAAGATACGCGCGGGAACACCGACAGCGGTTGCACCTTCCGGAACATCGCAGATCACGAGCGTTTGCGCTGCAATATTGGCGCGGCTACCGATGCGCACGGGCCCAAGGATCGACGTGTGACAACCGATCATGACGTGATCGCCGATGACCGCCGCTCCGGGCTTGGCTCCAGCCCCAATCGTGCAGACATGATGAATCGCGCAGTCCGCTCCGATCTTCGCGCCGTCGCCAATACGAATGGACCCGACGTGGGGAATGAGGCAGCCGGCACCGATTTCAGAATCGGGATCGAGGTTGATGTGCGTGAAAAGCGTGAGTACCTTCTTGAGGATTCCAAGTCCCTTCCCAATCGCCCTCCAGAAGAGACGCGGATGGGCCTGTCGCGCGCTTCGCTGGACGCGGTAGAGGGTCAGTGCCCAGAATCCCTCCGATCCCCACCCGGAATACCCCCATTTCTTGAAACGAGCCAGGTCTGCTTTCCAGGCACGCCATTGACTGTCCCCGGCCCATTCCTTGATTCGGTTCCCATCGTAGTCCATTCAAGCCCTCATCCCAATTCGTTGCTGAGCGCGAGAAAACTCGTATCAATGAAATTCCGGCGGAAGCATACATGATTTCATGCGTCCCGTGCTAGGAACCGTTGCGCCTAGCCGGGGCAATTCCAATGCTCTAGCGACGGCGACGGCGGCTACTGACCATCAGGAAGAGGGCTGCGAAGGCTAGGATGCTCTTTGGAATACCGGTTTCGGCCGGTGTGGCGAGGCGGCAGCTGCAGCCCGAGGAGGTTCCGCTCTCCGTGCTCGGGGTGGTTCCTCCGCTCCCTGATGAAGTTCTTGTCCCGCCAGATGCGGAGATCCCGCCGGAATTGGAAGCGCCACCGGAAGCGGAGATCCCGCCGGAGGTGGAAACGCCGCCGGAAGCGGAAATCCCGCCGCATCTGGCGCGGGCGGCGCGGGCGGTGTCCGCACCACCTTGTCGCGATCCTTTGCCGCGGGGAGGGGACGAGGAGCCGTGGTATCGGACGAGATAGCAGCGAGGGCGGGGAATCCTAGGGCCTACCCGCCCTACACCTGCCCCACGCGGCTTCGCCGCGCCCGTCGCCATCCCTCCAAGCCTGCTTGAAGCGAAGGGCAAGCCGGCCATCGGGCAGTTCTTGCAGGCGGTCGTTCGCGATGGGTGGTCGGGCAAGGTACCGGCACAGGTGTTCGAGGCCATCTCGATCCTTGGCGCCCACGCGCACGTTGGCGTGCACATTGAACCCGGCGACCTCCACGCAGCGCTTGCCCATGATCGCGGCCTCGGCGTCCTCACCGGTACCTCCCAGGCGCAACACACGACAGCCTCGGCGCGGACCCGTCGCAACCAGGCCTTGCACGGAGGCATTGGCCAGATGGTCAAGGGTCAGCTGCTAGCCCTTGTCTTGACCGCCCTCATGGGCGAGGACGTGGAGGCAGGCCTACCGTCGGAAACGGCCGCCGCCACCACCGAAGCGAGCACCTCCACCGCGGGGTGCTGGCGCGGAATAGTTATGCGGAGCGAGTCCGCCGCTCGGGGCCGGCGCCCCGGTTCGCGGCGCCACGGGCGCTGCCCTGTTCATGCCGGGCGCAGGCGCGGAGCCGTGGGGAGCCATCGGTGCAGCACGGTAGGCTCCGCCTGCCCCGTGCCAGGCACTGCCATATCGCTGCGGTCGCGGAACGGTGGTGATCCTGGGCGCCACCGCATGGCCGCGGAAGAACGCCCCGTGGGAGTAGTAGCGAGGATAATGGGCGCGATAGTAGTAGTGATAGAAGGGCCAGTAGGTCCAAAAGAATGGATCGTAGGGGCCCTCCCAGTAGAACCAGGGACCGACGGTGGCAAACATCGGGGACCATGGGCGCCAGAAGTGCCGGTGGGGGCCGATCATGAAGCACCAACCGCCACCGTACGCGCCCAGAATGGGGTGCGCGCCGTAGTAGCTGTAGGTGTCGCCGGCGTAGCCGAAGTCGGTTGGATCTCCTACGAAGTAGTAGCAGCCGTTCTGAAAGTTGAACAAGCGCAGGTCAAAGGGCGGATAGCCGTGGACGTGCCGTCCGGTCGTGGCGTCCCAGGTGACACCGGGTTCGACCCTGCTGTCGACAGGGTGCGGTCCTTCGAAGCAGTAGCCACCGCCCGAAGCTGGAACCGCCGGACCGTCGACAAAGGGCGGGATGGGTGGAGGCGGGCCTTCCTGCTCTGGGCCGGCAGCTGGCGCGTAGTCGGCCGGCGTGGCTTGCACCGGTCCGTTCTGCGCGGCCACGGTCCCGTCAGGCATGCCCGGCCCAGGTGCCTCTTGAGCATGAGCGCCAAGTTCCGCCGCGGATGCGGCGAACAAGATTGCGACGAATGCAGCCGTGCGCGACATTGGATACCCCTGGTAAAGGTTGCCTTGAGGGTTGCATACAGCAAGACGGGAGCCAACCCCTGCCACGGCCAACTCGTCGTTTTTGCTTATGTTCGCTTTCGCCCATTATTATGAATGTGGTGCATACGCGCGCTCCAGGTGTGAAAATGCTTCACGGGGCGGACTCGGTCATGCGAACTTGAGCCCTAGAATAAGGACACGGAAAGAGGAGAAAACGATGTCGATCGAGAGCCAACTTCAGGATCTGCTCAAAGAGGCCATGCGCAACAAGGACGCCCGCACCGCGGACTGCGTCCGGATGATCAAGACCAAGCACATGGAGCGGCGGACCGCGGCTGGGTTCAAGGGCGAGCTCGACGACGCTCTCTGGCTCGACGTCATCACGGCCTACCAGAAGCAGATGCGCAAGGCGCGCGAGGAATACGCGGGGCTGGGACCGCGCGGTGTTGAGAATCTGCCGCAGCTCGATTTCGAGATCGAACTGTGCGGCCGATTTTTGCCCAAGATGGCGGGCGAGGACGAGGTACGGACAGCGGTCAAGGAAGCCATCACCCGCATGGCCGTCACCGACGCCAAGCAGTCCGGCAAGGTGCTGGGCGACATCATGAAGACCCACAAGGGCAAGTTCGACCCGGCCATGGTCAAGCGCATCGTCGAGGCCGAACTAGCCCCGAAGTAGAGTCTGCAGCCACTACCCGAAATTCGCGATGCGAAGCGCGGTCAGGATCATGCGCGTCGCGGGCGACTGGTTGAGCGTGTAGAAGTGGATGCCGGGCGCGCCGCCGGCGAGTAGACCGATGCATTGGGCGGTGGCTTGGGCGAGTCCAAGCTGCATGGTGGCCACCGGGTCGTCGCGCCGACGGTCCAGCTCAGTGCGGAGCAAGGGTGGCACGGTGGCGCCGCACATACGCGTGATGCGTTCGATTTGGGCGGCGTCGGTGATGGGCATGATGCCGGGGATGATGGGAATCGTGATGCCGGCCCTGCGCGCGCGCTCGACGAAGTTGAAGTAGTGGCGGTTGTCGAAGAAGAGCTGGGTGATGATGAAGTCGATGCCCGCTCGCACCTTGGTCACGAGATTCTCCATGTCGCGGTCGAGGTCGCGGCTCTGGGGATGGCCCTCGGGATAACCAGCGCCGGCCAGGCACAGCCGTTTGCCGTGGCGCTGCCGGATGAACGCCACCAGGTCGGACGCATGCAGAAAGCCACCGGGCGGTTGGAAGAAATCGGCGGCATCGGCCGGGGGATCTCCGCGCAAGGGGATCATGTTCTCGATGCCACTTTCGACCAAGTGGTCGACCAGGGTTGCGATCTGCTCGCGCGTGGCCGCCACGGCGGTCAAGTGGGCCATGGCGCGCAGGCCTTCTTCGCGCTGAATGCGCGTGACCAGATCGACGGTGCGGTCACGCGTCGAGCCGCCCGCCCCGTAGGTGACGGACACGAAGTCCGGGGAAAGGTCTCGCAGATCGTGGATGGCGCGCGCGAGATTGGCCGCCCCTGCTTCGGTCTTGGGCGGAAAGAATTCGAACGAGAACAGGCGTTTGCCAGAAGCGAATAGGTCGGAGATTTTCATGGTCGTTCAAGTCCTAGCGCGCGCGAGCGCTATCGCCAAGTTGTAGCAATCTTGCGTGCCCCGTTCCCAACTATCCCTCGCTGTCTGTTTCCCCTAGTATCTCGCTCGAACTCAGGCAACAACATGGCAAACACATCGTCCAGATCCATTCTTCGCTCCGCCAACCGCCGACTCGCCTCGGCTCTGCTTCTCACCGTCGGCATCGTCGCGGGCTGCGGGGGCACCAAGAATCAAGGGCCGGTTTCGATCGCGCCGCTGGTTCCAGCGTCGGTCCGCGCGGCCGGCGTGCCCGCGCCCGACATCGAAGAGCTGCTTGCCCAGATGAGCCTGGCCGAGAAGGTTGGTCAGATGACCCAAGCTTCGAAGGCTGCTCTGCAAGGCGCGGAGGTGCGCGAGTTCTTCCTCGGCTCCGTGCTTAACGGCGGCGACGATCTTGTCAATCCCAACACGGCGGAGGTCTGGGCCGACACCGTCGATCGCTTTCAGATGCAGGCGCTCGGAACGCACCTCGGGATTCCTTTCATCTACGGCATCGATGCCATGCACGGGCACGCGGGGTTGCGCGGTGCCACGGTATTCCCGCACAACATCGGGCTCGGAGCCACGCGCAACCCAGAAATCGCCGAGAAGGCAGGCAAGATCGCGGCCGAGGAAGTTTCCGCCACGGGCATCAAGTGGGCCTTCGCCCCGTGCATAGCGGTGCCGCGCGACGAGCGCTGGGGGCGGACCTATGAAGGGTTTGGCGAAACCCCGGAGCTGGCCACCATGTTCGCGCCCGCGGTGGTGCGGGGCATGCAGGGTGAAAAGCTGGGCGCATCGGAATCGATTCTTGCCTGCGCCAAGCACTTCGTCGCCGACGGCGGGACCGACAAGGGGGTGGATCAGGGCGACGCCAAGATTTCCGAACAAGAGCTGCGCGCAATCCACTTGCCCGGCTACGCGGCGGCGGTCAAGGCCGGCGTGGGTAGCATCATGGCCTCGTACAGCAGCTGGAACGGCCAGCGCATGCACGGGCAGAAATACCTCATCACCGACGTGCTCAAGGGCGAGCTGGGCTTCCAGGGCTTTGTGGTTTCCGACTGGGAAGGCATCGACAACATGGGCACGAGCTACAAGGAAAACGTCGCCAATGCCATCAACGCCGGTGTCGACATGGCCATGGCGGCTGGCGGCTACAACAAGTTCATCCGCGCCGTGAAGTCCCTGGTCAGTTCGGGCCGAATCCCCATGTCCCGCATCGACGATGCCGTCCGCCGCATCCTGCGCGTGAAAGTCGCCGCGGGTCTGTGGGAGCACCCGATGGCCGACAGGAAACTCGCCGCCCAAATCGGTTCCGCAGAACATCGGGCCGTCGCACGCGATGCCGTCCGCCAGAGCGTGGTGTTGCTCAAGAATGACATGAATGTGCTGCCCCTGAAAAAGACGGCCAAGGTGAATGTGGCCGGCTCCAAAGCCAACGACATGGGCGCCCAGTGTGGCGGCTGGACCGTCGGCTGGCAGGGCCACCTTGGCGCCGTGACACCGGGCACGACCATCCAGCGTGCCATTCAGAAAGCGGTTGCGCCGAACGCCCTGGCGTCCGCTGCTGGGCAATCCGACGTGGTGGTGGTGGTGGTGGGCGAAACGCCCTATGCCGAGAGCGCGGGGGATAGCAAGGATCTCACTCTGTCCTCCGCCGATCGCGGCGCCATCGCCAACGCTCGCAAGTCAGGCAAGCCTGTGGTGACGGTTCTGCTGACCGGCCGGCCGATCATCGTCGAGGACTGGCTGTCCCTGACGGATGCCTTGGTGGTGGCATGGCTGCCAGGAACCGAAGGGAGCGGTGTCGCGGACGTGCTCTTCGGCGACTACAAACCGACCGGCAAGCTGCCGCACTCGTGGCCGCGCTCGATGAGCCAGATCCCCATCAACCAGGGTGACGCCAAGTACGATCCGCTGTTCCCGTATGGATTTGGCCTCACGTACTGATCCTGAGGCACCGTGGGGGCGATTCATGAATCGCCCCTACACGAATCGCGTCTACTTGCAGGACACCTGAACATTCGGATAGTATCGGTGTGATGTCGGGAGGAGAAGCAGTTCTTGTCGCGTTTGCCGCGTTGGTGGCGTTGGCGCTGGGTATGGCCGTGGGCTGGCTATGGGCCGCGGCGCGGGAGCGGGCGCGCGGCGAGGCCAGGCCGCGCGAGCTAGAGGCGCAGCTACGCGAGGTGGAGCCCAAGTTGCGCGAGGCCGAGGGCACGGCGCGGGCTGCGCAGGCCACGGCCGAAGAGCTGCGTCGCTCGCTCGGCGTGGCGGAAGATCGCGCGCATCGGTTGGAGCAAGAGCTGGGCGAAACTCAGAAGGCGAGGGCGGTGGCCGAAACCCAGGCCGTCGAGCTTCGTCGCAATCTCGACGAGCAGAAGGCGCTACTTGAGAGCGCGGAAGAAAAACTGGGCGACACCTTTCGTGCCTTGGCCGCACAGGCGCTGGCCGCCAACAACGAAGGCTTTCTGACCTTGGCGACCGAGAAACTAACCGCGGCTCGCAAGGAGTCGGATGACTCCTTGGCAGCAAGGCAGACCGCCATCGACGGTTTGCTCAAGCCGGTCAAGGAGTCCCTCGACAAGGTGGACACCAAGATCCAGGAACTCGAGCGCGAGCGCGGGCAAGCCTACGGTCGCCTGACCGAGCTGGTGCGCAACCTGTCCGAGACGCACAGCAAATTGTCGTCGGAGACCGGAAATCTGGTGCGGGCGTTGCGAGCGCCAGCTGTGCGCGGCCGCTGGGGCGAGATCCAGCTTGCTCGGGTCGTCGAGCTGGCCGGCATGGTTGAGCACTGCGATTTCACTCAGCAGGAGACCCTTGAAGGCGAGGACGGCCGCTTGCGGCCAGACATGATCGTGAAGCTGCCGGGCGGGCGCAACGTGGTGGTCGATGCCAAGGTGCCGCTCGAAGCCTACCTGGATGCGCTCGACGCCACCGACGAGGACGCACGTCGTGCTTGTATAGGGAGGCACGCGGCGCAGATTCGTTCCCACGTGGCGAAGCTGTCGGCCAAGAGCTACTGGTCCGAGCTCGATTGCACTCCTGAGTTCGTGGTCATGTTCCTGCCAAGTGAAGCGATGTACAGCGCAGCTTTGCAAGAGTCGCCATCGCTCATCGAAGACGGCGTGGGCAAGAAGGTACTCATCGCGACGCCCACGACCCTGATAGCGCTGCTCCAGGCCGTGCACTTCGGCTGGCGGCAGGAGCTTCTGGCCGAAAACGCCCAGGCCATCAGCGCGCAGGGCAAGGAGCTGCACGGACGCTTGGCCACCATGGTCGAGCATTGGGCCAAGCTGGGCACGTCGCTTGAACGCGCCACCGACAGCTTCAACAAGGCCGCAGCTTCGTTCGATGGACGGGTCCGGCCCGCCATCCGAAAGCTTGAGGAGCTAGGTGCGGCCAGCGAAAAGGCCGTCGGTGAAATCGGCGCCATCGAAGCCAGGCCGCGCGTGCTCGCGCCGGTGGAAGATGGCAGTCCTGCTTTGTTCAGCGATCCACGCGAACCCACGCGATCCTAAAGCGCCCCTAGCGCCGGGCCAGACCTTGCGCCGTCCACACCACGTAGTCGCCAGGGCGGAAGGGGAGATAGTCCTGGTAGACGAAGGTTCGCAAGCTGCCGTCGTCGAAGCGGACGAAGACTTCCAGTGTCCGACCCGCGTAGCCACCCTGGCTTGAGTTGGCCCCAATCATCGCGCCTTCGGTGGCGCCGACGAAAGTTCCGAAACCACGGCCGCCCAAGGCCGTGCCCAGCACACCGCCGATGACGGCTCCAGCGACCGCACCCGCGGCTGGATCGCCATGCTCGTGGCGTGGGGTTTCGCGCACGTTCTCAACCCGGCCGTAGAGCACCCAGTTGCCTTGCGGCGTCGGTTGGCCCCAGGTTTCACTTTCGGTCGTGGCGCAGGCCGGGACCAGCGTGAATATCACGAGCACTGAAAAGACGGAGAGGTTGGCTTTCATGCGGCACCTTCTTGCTGCAAGCATGGCTCTGCATCCCGTGTGCCGGCCAGGTATTCTTCTTGCTGATTGGTCTACTCTGAAATGGCGAAATTGTCCGCACGAGAGCCCCAATGTACGGATCCACGATTCGAGATGTCACGTTGCGCATGTGACGCTGGCTCACCCCGTGAGAAAGGCACACATCAATTGCAAAGTTCTGGCGTTGGGCTAAGCCATGGCAAAATGATTTCGGTCTCACATCACAGGAATGATCTACAGCGGGTGGCGCACCGGGCGCTGTACGACCGCGGTCTTCTCGACGCGTTCGATGGCGCCGCGCTCGATCAGCTCGACGGAATCCGTGGGCCGGCCGAGGAAGACGGCCAAGACATTCGCGATCTGCGTGGCCTGTCCTGGTGTTCGATCGACAACGACGAGTCCAAGGATTTGGACCAGCTTTCGGCGGCCCTAGAGCTGGGAAACGGCTCGGTCAGAATCTTCATCGCCATCGCGGATGTCGACACTCTGGTGGACAAGGGCACGCCCATCGACGCGCACGCGTCCCACAACACGGCGTCGGTCTATGTCGCGGGACATGTGTATCCCATGTTGCCGGAAAAGCTGTCCACGGATCTTACGTCGCTGGGCCAGGGAGTGGATCGCGTCAGCCTCATCATCGAATACGTTGTGCGCGAAGAAGGCAGCCTAGCCGAGAGCGAGATCAGTCGCGCGGTGGTGCGCAACCACGCCAAGCTGACCTACGACGCGGTCGCGGCCTGGCTCGATGGGCAAGGACCCTTGCCGGAGGCAGTGGCCTCGGTGCCGGGCATGGACGCGCAGATTCGCCTGCAGGACGCGGCCGCCGGGCGGTTGCGCGAGCTGCGGCATCAGAAGGGTGCACTCGATTTTGCATCGCTGGAAGCACGGCCGGTATGGAAGGACGACGCGATCGTGGGCATGCGCGCCGAGAAACCAAACCGCGCCAAGCGGCTGATCGAGGAATTCATGATCGCGGGCAATGGGGTGGCGGCGCGGTTCCTGGAGGCCAAGCGACGGCCGTCCTTGCGCCGGGTGGTTCGCTCTCCCGAACGCTGGGCGAAGATCATGGACGTCGCCGCCAGATTCGGAGAATCGCTGCCGGGGCAGCCTTCGGCGCGTGCTCTCGAAGCATTCCTAGCCAAGCGACGGGCTGCGGATCCCTTGCGCTTTCCCGACCTATCGTTGGTCATCGTCAAGCTGATGGGGGCGGGCGAATACGTTGCCGAGCTTCCTGGAGATTCGCACGTGGGCCACTTCGGTCTTTCGGTCAAGGACTACACCCATGCCACCGCGCCCAACCGACGCTTCTCCGACCTGGTCACGCAGCGCCTGCTCAAGGCCGCGCTGGCCGATCAACCGTCGCCCTACGGCATCGCGGAACTCGGCGCCATCGCCAGTCGTTGCACGGTCCAAGAGGGGAACATCGCCAAGGTCGAACGGCAGGTGCACAAGTCCGCGGCCGTGCTCTTGCTGGAAAAGCGCGTGGGCGAATCCTTCGACGGTCTGGTCACTGGCGCGGCCGAGAAGGGAACATGGGTGCGCATCTTCGACCCGCCGGCGGAAGGCCGATTGGTGCAAGGAACGCAAGGATTGCACGTGGGCGACAAGATTCGCGCGACCCTTTTGTCGACCGATTTCGAACGCGGCTTTCTAGACTTCGCTCGCGCCCGCTAGCTCACCGCAGAATGGTGATAGCATGACGGGGCCACGCGAGGAGGGCCACCCCATGAGTGATGTGACCAAGAATCCGTACCAGCCACCCAAGGCCGATGTGAATGCGCAGACGATTGAAGCTGGGCCATCGGGCTCGCTTGAGGACGCCCTGGCTGGGCGCTACGACTTCGACATTGGCATGGTCATGAGCGAGGCGTGGAATCTGACCCGAGGCATGAAGGCGTCGTTCTGGGGTGCGGCCTTTATCGTGTATGCGATTTTTTTCGTTCTCGCGGTCGTGGCCGCAAGTGTGGCCGGCAAGAGCGGGGTCATGCAATTTCTTCCGAGCATCGTGCTCGGAACCGTGGGTCCGGTACTGTTCATTGGTCTTGTCATGATGGGTGTGCGCCGTGCTGCCGGGCTGCCCATCAGTTTCGCAACCGCATTCAGCTGTCTCGATCGTGTGCTGACGGTCTTCCTTGCCAGCCTTCTCACCACCTTGCTGACTTACATTGGGCTGTTCTTGATCATCATTCCCGGCATCTACTTGGCCATTGCCTATTGCATGACGATGCCGCTGATTGCGGATCGCCGCTTGGGGCCGTGGCAGGCGATCGAGACCTCGCGCAAGGCCGTCACCAAGCGTTGGTTCCAGTATTTTCTTCTCTTGCTGGTCGTTGGTTTGGTGGTTTTCGTGAGCGCGCTTCCGCTCGGCATCGGCCTGGTCTGGACCGCGCCCTGGGCCATCAATGTCATCGGGGTGGTGTACCGCCGCACTTTTGGCGTCGTCCAAACGTCCTAGCCTATGCGGACGACGCGCTTTGCCTGCCAGTTGACGCTGTGGGCAGGGGCTGCCAGGATAAGAAGATAGATTGTAAGGTCCGGCGTGGCCGGGGAACGAGACTAGGGCAGCATGTCCAAGGGGCAGCTTTATAACAGCGGTGAACACCCGGTCATCAGGGCCGACGTGGACGCGTCTGATCCCGAGCTGCTCTTCGACCACCTCTACGAAAACTACGAGCCCATGATTGAACGCTGGGTCAGGCGTTTGGCCGGTCCCAGCGCCGAGGTCGAGGATCTGATCCACGACGTATTCGTGGTCGCGCTTCGTCGGCGCGGTGAATTCCGCGGCGACGCCAAGGTGTCGACGTGGCTGTTCCGCATCACCGAGTTCGTGGTGCGGAAGCGCAGGTTCCGCCGCAAGCTCCGGCAGTGCCTCGACGTGCTTTATCGCTCGCACGAAATCGCCGTGGTGCCGCCCAGCCCGACCCCACTTGAGGTGGTCGAGCAACGCCAACGGTGCGCCAGACTCTACGCCGCTCTGGATCGCCTGCCCGACAAGTACCGCACCGCCGTCATCCTGTGCGACATCGAAAGCGTGGCGGCCGAGGAGGCGGGGCGGCTCTTGGGGCTGACCGCCAACGCGGTCTGGGTGCGCGTACACCGGGGGCGGGCCATGCTTGCCGAACAGTTGACTCGTAGCCAAGGGAGGGCCGCAGTATGAGGGCCTCGAAGAATTCATCCTCCGACGACATTCGCGAACGCTATCTCGGCGAGATCGCGCCGTTGCTCGATACCGCGGGACCGATCGATAGTCTTTCCGAGCTTCAGAAGAAGCAGGTTCGCAGGCGCATCGTGCGCACCCTGTTCCGGACCCGGCTTCTGAATCTTCGGGTGCGCCTGGTACCTGTGCTGGTGGCGCTGGGCATGTTGGTGATTGGTGGGGGTGCCTTCGCAACGGCCGAGCGACTAGGGCTTATTTCCAAGATGGGTACGAAGAAGGCGAATGCTCCCGCTATCCAGCCCAAGCAAGAAGTGCGCAAGCGTCGGAGCGGTGGCGCGCGGCCCGCGAACCATGGCCGCGGCGCGGGCTCGCCCGAGGCAACCGCCGTCGAGGCTGACCTGGCGTTCACTGAAACGGCCTCGGTTGTGTTGCCAGAGGTGCCGGATCCGCTGCTATTTCCGCTGGCGGAAGCGAACACTGCGGGCTGGTCCCTGCTCGCCCGAACCCGAGAAACGGCCGCGGCAGCGAAGACCAGGGTCGCGCCCATCGAGCGTGTCGCGATTGCCTCGGCGGAAATGCCGGCGAAACCGCTGCGACGTCAAGCGAGGCTCGTGGCCTATGCGGCGCCCGTGCCAGCAATGGCCGCGCCCGCGCCGGTGATGGCCGCGCCCGCGCAAGCGTATGTGGGGCAAGTCCTGCCGCGCGAGAAACCCGCGGCGGAGCAGCTCGCTTTCGCGCAAGTTCAACCATCCCGTGTTTCCGTTGCTGCCGTGGCTAGTCCTACGCTGACCGCCGCGGCGGTGGCACCCGTGGCGCCCATGCCCCAGCCAGCGGTGCCTGCTCCACTCACCCCGGCCGCGGCGGTCGCCAAGTCCGTGCCAGCAGCGTCTGTACCGCGTGCGTCGCTCGGCGATCAGGCCCTGTTCGGCCAGGCCATGCGCAAATTGCGCATGGAAAACGATCCGTCCGCGGCGCTTTCGGCCCTGCAAGAACATGCCAAGGCCTATCCGCGTAGCAGCCTAGGTGGTGAACGCGGCGCGCTCGAAGTCGAGGCCTTGCTGGCGCTTCATCGCGACCGCGACGCGCTGGCCCGGCTCGACACCATGGCCCTCGATGACCTGCCTCGCAGTGGCGAGCGTTTCGTGGTCCGCGGCGAATTGCGCGCGGCCGCCCGCCGCTGGCAGGAGGCCAGCGCCGATTTCGACCGCGCCTTGTCCAGGGTTTCAGGGTCGCCAGCGTGGCACGAGCGCGCGCTGTGGGGCCGTGGCGCGGCCAGGCTTCGCTGCGGCGAGCGCGAGGCGGGCCTGGCCGATTTCGAACACTACCTGGACAAGTACCCCGATGGCCGTTTCGCGTCGGCGGCTGCGAGATTCTTCCCCAATAGATGAAGACCTTCACGGCTATCGCGCTGATCGCGACGATGATGCCTCTGCCCTCGCTGGCAGCCGCGCGCGTTTCGAGCAATTCCAATTGCCCCTCTTCCGATGCCATCAGCCTGCGTTTGCTGGGTTTGCTGGCCGCGGGTGGACCCGAGAGCGCCTCGGTTCGGGTGCGCATCGAGGGCGAGTCCATGCGCATCGAGGTTTCCACGCCAGGCGAAGAGAGCCGCCAGCGCATGGTCCCGGCGACCGGGGATTGCGACTCGCTTGCCGAGATGGCGGCGTTCATCATTGCCGCGTGGCTCGATGCCATGCCAGTTGGAAGCGTCCGCACGCCTGGGGTTCCGCCGCGCGAGGTTCGGTACAAGCCGAAAGCAGGCAGAAAGGGCGATCCCTTCGACGAGTCTGAGCCCCTGGCGTTCAGCACGCGCATGCTCCTCGGCGGTGGCGCCTTCGGTCTTGGTGATGGGCTGGGCGCCAGCGCCGGTTTGGCCGCGATGATCGGCATGCCCAATCTGATCGAAAATGTGGGCTGGCAGCTGGAGGGGTCCATGAGCTTGTCCCGGCAGATGACGGTGGGGCTTGGGACAGCGCACATCCGGCGGCCGACATTCGCGCTCTTCGCGACCTTCGAGTTGTATCGCAAGCAATGGCTGATTCGCGCGCAAGTCGGTCCAGCCCTGGGCGTCTTGCTGGTTCATGGTGCCGGATACTACGCGAATGAGAGCGACACCTCGGTCATGTGGGGCGCTGACGTGGGCGTGACCCTTGCGCGGCCGTGGAAACGCCATGAGATGTGGCTACGGTTGGAGGCCATCGCATGGCCGCAAGGGCGCAGTATCCTCAGCCAGCAAGGACCGGTAAGCCCGAACATCACGGTGCCCTTGCCCAGTTTGGAGGCGCGGTCGGTGTTGGGGTTCTCTTTGGGAATACCCTGATTGTTTGTAAGGCATTGTGATTTCACAGGACAAGTGCAGGTATGACGAAGCCGACGATCGACAAGCTCATAGTTATTTTGTTCTCTACTTTGGCAATGGGAGCGTGCGGAACGGATCCCTACGTCGGCGAAAGTACACTTAGCGGAACAGGGGGCGCGACGACCGCCACCGGCGGAGGAATGGCGACCGGCGGTACGACGGCGGCAGAACCGGACGCGGGGGCTCCCGACGCGCCGCTGCTCCCCATAGGCGTCAGCCAATACACGGTCTTGCTGCCACCCAACCGTCAACTCGATCTTGTGTTCATGATCGACAACTCACCTTCCATGGCGCCACAGGTATCCAAGATGAACGCTCAGTTTCCCAAGTTGATCGCGGCGCTCAAGGATCCCAGCGACGGCAGCCTGCCCGATCTGCGCATCGCCATCATCGACAGCGATCTCGGGTCCGGTGGCGCTTCTGCGAGCGGCTCTTGCGGTCCCAAGACACTGCCCGACGGAACGCAATCCATTTACGGCGACATGGGCAGGTTTCAGATGATTGGCGCCACGGCGTGCGGTGTGACCGATGCCAGTGCCAAGTATCTCGAAACCAAGGGCAGCACAGGCGTGAACTTCGCAGGCGACATGAGTTCCGTGTTCGCATGTCTGGCGGGCAACCTTGGCACGCTAGGCTGTGGTGAAGAGCACCAATTGCAGGCCTTCGAGTTCGCGCTGGTTGCCAGCGGCGTGGGCAACGATGCCCAACATCAGATGTTGCGGCCCAACGCCGATCTTGGTTTGGTTTTCCTAACCGACGAAGATGATTGTTCAGCCGCGCTCAATGACGGGATGTTCGGAGACAAGCCCGAGTTGCGCGGCGAGTCTGCGAGCTTGCGTTGTTACACGCGGTCGCACCAGTGCAATGGCACCAACCTGACCCAGGCTCCTCCCGGCTATCCGACCACGGCGGCTTTCAGCGCTCCCCTCGCGTCATGTGCGGCGCGGACGGATGCTTGCCCCAATCCGACCGACGGTACTGGTCAGACAGACACCTCGCAACCGACCAGCTGCAGCCCACTGAAGGACGTTCATACCCTGGCGGCGGAAATCAAGAGTCTGAAGAGCGATCCGGACAACCAGATCCTCGTGGCAGGCATCTTTGGCTGGCCGCTCGACGGCGACCCGACGAAAGCGCCGTACAAGATCGACCTGATCCCCAACCCGAACACCGCCGACACGGCCCATCCCATGGTCTACGACTCCTGGCCAGTCTGCTACGAACCAAACCATATGCCAGCGAACCCAAACACTTTCGACCCAAGCGCTGCTGGCTGGGGCGCGACCGCTGGTTTGCGCGAGGCCGCCTTCATCAATGAATTTGGCCCCAATGGCCTAAAGTTCAGCATCTGCCAGAGCGACTTCTCGGCCTCGATGAAGCTCATCGGCGACGCCTTCGCCCAAAAGCAGCAGAACCTGTGCGTTGCCGACAAGTTGCTCGACAAGGATACGGCTACCCCAGGCTTGCAGCCTGACTGCACAGTCCACCTGCGAACGCCACAAGCAGATCCGGCCGATCCGACCCAACTAATCTACACCTATGGGGCCGAGCTGCCTCAATGTCCCACTGGATCAACAAACGGCACTGTTGCTGCGGACTGCTGGCAACTCTCAAGTGATTTGCAGAAATGCCCAAGCGCATACAACGGACAATGGGTCACGTTCCTGCGAACCGCGGCGGAGATTGCTAGTGGCTCACTCGCCACAGGGACACAACTTGCGGTGCAGTGTGGAATTTGTTTGGCCGATCAAGTTGAGGGATGCGCCTACTGACAGAGCGTTCCCCCAATGTCATGCTACGGGCAGCGGGGTTTGTTCGCGCGCCTTGTCCATCGACTGGGCCATGGCGAACACTCGATCGCGCACCAGGCGGACGTGATCGCGTAGCACGTAGAGCTGGTCGCCGAAGGACGGGGGTGTCTTCAATTCATTGACCGCTTTCTCGATGGCTTCGAAACGTCGGAGCAAAACCGTCTGCTCTTCGACAGTCGGGCTCGCCAGCATCCCGCGTTCGATGGTCATCATGGCGCCGTACCACTTGTAGATGCGCGAGCGCATCCACCACTTGTAGATCGTGGGTACGAGTTTGGTGGCTGGGACCAGGATCACCAGAAGCGGGAGAATGATCACCAGCAGCCTGTCGAGCAGGTTGGCCAGCCAGAAGGGTAGCTTCTTGTAAAGGAATTGTGCGCCGGACTTGTAGTAGCGCTCGGCATCGGGGCTGATGGGAAAATCGCGCGCCAGTGGCGCCGGGTATTCTCCGGCATTGCGGAACAGACCAGGCCCACCATGCACTTCGCGGGCCGCGCCGATAAGCAAGTCGGAAAGGGCGGGATGCAGGTTGTTGCGCGCCACCAGCTCGACCGTGGGGCCGACCAGGGTCAGTGTCCTCGGTGGTTCATTCTTGCCCAGGTCATAGGCGCCCTCGGGAAGTGTCAGCTTCGAAAGAAAGCGGAACTTGCGCAGATAGCCGTCGGCCTGGCGGAAATTTGCGATCTCGATGTCGTCGTTGTTGCGCAGCTTGCGCATGACGGCCGGGCTCGCCGAATCGCCCATCATGAAGGCAGCGTCGATCTTCCTTGCGATAAGTTCGTCGGCGGCTTCTTCGCCGGCGAGTTCGTGCAGCACGGTGGGCGGTCCATCCATCTCGTTGGCCTTGAGCAGCTTGAGTGCCAGGGTGCGGGCGCCACTGCCTTCTGGACCAATGGCCAGACGTTTGCCCTTGAGCTGGGACAGCACCTCGACCGGCTCGCTGTGCCGATAGTAGACCATCAGAGGCTGGGCGAACACGCTACCTAGGGAGAACAGGTGGGACGTGTCCACGCCGTCGGTCAGACCGCCCTGGATGAAGGCGACGTCTGCTTTCACTTTGGGGTTGGCCAGTTGCTGAAGGTTGTCGAGTGCTCCGTGCGAGGGCAGGACGATGACCTTCACGCCGAAGTGTTCGATGATCTTCTTGTATTTTTCGGCGTTGCTGCGGTAGCTGCTGCCATCAGGTCCGCTGAGGATGCGAATGGTGGTCGGTGCGGGATGGATCAGCCTTTGCGAAAGTAGGATTCCGCCAACCAGCAGCGCTAGCAGGGGCAACCATAGATAGAAGATGCCTCGCCACGACAGCAGAGGCAGCTTGGACGTGAATCCGAATTGCGTGAACCCGCTTGTGTTGGCTCTCTTCATGCGTGCCTTTCTCGTGCGCGCGGATCGTTGGCCGGGCCGCGCGGTTTGGGATTCTACACGGATTCGCGCAGGGCCAGATCGAGCGCGGTTTTGATGTCTAGGCTGAAGGCCACCAGCAGCACTTGGGTGATGGACTGGCACGCAGGCAGGGTGCGACGGATGGTTCGCACCGCGATTTTGGCTGCGCGCTCGATGGGGAAATGGTACACGCCGCAACTGATGGCGGGAAAGGCGATGGTCGCCAGTCCACGCTCCCGGGCAAGGCCGAGTGCGGTTTCGTAGCAGGTGGCGAGCAGCGCATCCTCGCCACGGCTGCCGCCATTCCACACTGGACCGACGGCGTGAAGCACGAATTTGGCGGGCAGGTTGTATCCCTGGGTGATTTTGGCGCTGCCGGTTTGGCACCCGCCCAGCGCTCGGCATGCCGCGAGCAGCTTCGGGCCTGCCGCCCGGTGAATCGCGCCGTCCACGCCGCCCCCACCCAAAAGCGATTCATTGGCGGCATTGACGATTGCGTCCACGGCGAGCGTCGTGATGTCCGCCTTGATGACTGCGATTTCTGCCGCTGGGCTCATTCAACACTCGGGCTACGAGTGTACCAGCATGCCGAAACAGTCTCCATGTCGGTTGAATGCGCACACGGAAACGTGTGTTGATTAGAAACCCTCGAAAAGGACTTAAGTTCCTTCGATGTACGCCGATGTCCTGATCGTGGCCAAGGACCATCTGGGCAACGCAGAGGCAACCGGGACAACTTCAACAGGTCGAGATGCCGCGTGCGCTGCGCGCGCGCCCGCCAGATTGCGCTCGTCGATCTTGATTGTGGACGATGACGCCGAGCTGGCGCGCAGGTATCAGCGTGCTCTCGAGTCCTATGGCTATGCCGTCGAGCGAGCTGCGCGCGGCGAGGGCGCCATTCGCCTTGCCGGAGAAAAGCAATTCGATGTTGTCGTCGGCGATGTTGACCCGCGCGAAGAATGCGAAGACAGGACGCTGAAGTGCATTCACGACCGGTGCAAAGAGGTTCCCGTGGTGCTGCTGTCGAACGTGCTGGCTTTCGCAAGTGCGCGGGTGGCAGCGGAGTGCGGGGCCTATCGCTACCTGGTCAAGCCCGTCTCTGATGAGCTGCTGCTGGAAGTGCTGGTCGAGACGATCCAGGAAAGCTCGCGCCGGTTGGACTGAAGACGTGTCTATCAATCGCTCCCGTCACCAGGCCGGCTGCGCAGCCCGCCCGCTTCGTTTCTCCTCGCTTACATAGCCCGCGCTATGCGCGCTCGTCGCGCCTCGCGGGCGGGCCTGCTCGCTCGGCCGGGCTCGGTCCGCGATTGATAGACACGTCTTGACCGCTAGAAATCGTCCGGGGACAGGCTGCCAGCCCGACGCGCTTTCGAGGCGGGCGTGGGCGTGCGACCTGGGGTCACGTGTGCATGCCGGTGCGCCTCCGCTTTGTGGCTGGCGCTGGTTGCGTGCTCGTGGGGCGACCGGCCCGGCGCTTCGTGCGCTGGTTGTGCGGAATCCTCGGCATGTGGTTCGCGCGTGTCTTCAGGCGGCACTGCATTCTCGCCCGGTGGGGCGGCCTTCTCGGGCGGGGCGATGGGCGAGGTGGCACCTTCGCTTGGGCTGGGCGGGGAGGCCGTGCTGGGGCCCAGGGCTTCGATTGGCTTGGGGAAGGTGAGCCATATCACCACCCCGGCGAGGATGATGGCGGCAGCCACGACAAGGCGCTTCCGCATACGGTGCCCAGGCGGCTGGGCAGTGTATTCCAGAGCCGGCCCCTCGATCTTCCGCTCGGGCACGGTGGTGATGTCTTCCGCCGGGCGAATGATGAGGGCGACCTCGTGCACGGGCTCATCCTCGATCTCGAATAGCTCGGTAAACGGCCCGGCCACGATTGTAGCTTGGTTGGGGAACTCGTCCGCGGCTGTCTCCGGGCTCTGGCAGCGCACGCCAGAAGGCTCGATATCGCCTTCGATAGGCGTCAGTGGTTGGGTGCAGGCATTTCTGAACAATTTGGCTGCTTCGGGCGTGGCGAACATGGCCACGCCAATTTCTCCGCCGCCCGCGCCAGCGGGTTTGGCAATACCACCGAATTCTCGGGCGAGTTTGGATGCCAGGGCGAAAGTCTCGGTCAGGATGGGGACCGATGCGGACGCTGCCAGCTTGGCCAGTTCGTCGCCATATTTGCCGGCCGCTACCACTGCGCCGGTGGCGTGTCGTGCGCTCACTTCCGCGACAAAGCGATGCGCGATATTGCGTAGGCTTTCCATGGCATGCTCGAAGGCGGCCGGCTCGTGCTGCGCATATTCACGCAATCCCGCCGTCATTTGCCGAGTCGAAATCGACCGACCGGCCGAGAACAGGGCCAAGTGAAGGCCGATGGGGGGGGCCAAGCGCTCAATGCTGGGCAGGGCGTCTTTGTGTCGGGTGATTTGAATCAAGCCGCCGAAGGTTGCAGCCGCCGTATCCGCGCCCGAGCCCACGTCGCCCTGGGTTGCCCGGCGTCCGCCGTCGGCGAGAGCGGAAATCTGCGCTCTGCGCTCTTCAACCGCCAGGCCCAGCGACTCGTACACGGCGCCCACCGTGGCCACTGCAATCGCGGCGCTAGAGCCCAAGCCCCCGGCGGCACACCCAAGCTGGAAATCCTCTGCGTTGACCAATACCGCGCCGGGCGGCAGTGCGGCCGCGGCTTCGCCCAACTCGGCCTTGGTGCGCCTGACCAATTCCGAAACCATCGGCGGCATCGAATCCATGCGCGGGATGAACTGCGCTCTGGCGTGGCGGGTGATGGCGGCCAGGACGGCGCAGCCTTCGTCGAGCACGGCGTATTCACCGACCAGGAAGATTTTTCCCGGTGCGATGACCACCGGCGTTCCGATGGGTGTGTCGTGTTCGCCGCTCATGCGTCAGCTTGATTGCATTGGGTTTGGCGCGGCCAAGTCAAGTTGATCTGGCCCGGAGACCCAGAGATGATTCTGGGCCACAAGCGCTACATGTGGCAAGCGGATGCTACGACTCGGCACCAGGGTCGGGCGCGGCCAGCAGGATTGGCTCTGCCGGTGCCAAGCGTTCGATTGCGGGCAGAGCTTCGGGGCGCTTTTTCCACGAGCCACTTCGCGCCCAGAAGGGTACGTCGTTCTCAACCCGGCACGTGTGTCTCCAGGCGAAGCTGGTTCCAAGGTAGATGAGCGGATGGCGGCGATTCACCCACAGGCGGCGAAGAATATTCGGCGTGCTGTAGAAGTTCACGCCGATTTGGTGGGTGCCGTCCCGCAATTGCGCGGGGCTCATCAGTTTCGGCATAAACACGGGGGATATCCCGTCGTATTTGGCCCAGTCGTAGGTCGTGATGCGCTTCTGGGCGTGTAGCTCCTCGAACAGCCTGGTTCCTGGAAACGGCGTCAAAGCCGAGAACGAACCGTGGCCCACCCGACTGTCGAGCAGAAACTCCCGTGTGCGATCGAAAACGCCCGGATCGTCGTCGTCAAACCCGAAGATGACGCCAGCCATGACCACGATGCCATGGGCGTGCAGCACGCGCAGGCTCCTCGCCATTTCCTGGGGCGTGCTAGCCTTGTTCTTGGCCAGGGATCCTGTGGCGCGCAGGTTGGTCTCGGAAAGCGACTCGATGCCGACAAAGAGCGAGATGCAGCCACTCTCTACGGCAAGCGCGAGCAGGTCGGGGTTGCTAGCTGTGAGGTACAACGAGGCCTGTCCGACCCAGATGACGTTCAGCTTCTTGAGCTCTGTGAAGAGTGTCCGACAGTAGGCTTCGTTGGAAAAGATGTTGTCGTCGAGAAAGAAGACCAGACGCGTCTTCATGGATTTGATTTCCGCGATGACGTTCTCCACCGGGCGGAAGCGATACTTGCGACCCGCGAACAACGTGGCCGAGCAGAAAGAGCAGTCGTAGGGGCAGCCACGCGCCGCCTGCACGGACCCGAGCGAGAAGGTCGACCGTTTGGGAAAGAGATCGCGCCGGTAGTTTGGCAGCTGGTTGAGATCCGCGAAGTCCTGCCCGCGATAGATGCCGCCAAGCTTGCCGGCCGCCGTGTCAACAAGGACTTGCGCCCAGACCGGCTCTGCCTCGCCCACGACCACGGCGTCGGCGTGGCGCAGAGCCTCGTCCGGAAGAACGGAAGGATGAATGCCGCCAAGGACGACGGTCTTGCCCGCGCGACGGTAGGCGTCGGCGATTTCGTAGGCGCGGCGAGCCTGGATGGTCATGGCCGTGATGCCGACCAAATCGACATCGGCTTTCTCGAAGCCGACGGTATCGCCCAGGTGTTCCTGGACGATGGATACGTCATGCTCCGCTGGCGTGATCGCCGCCAAGAGCTGAAGCGCGGCACTCTCGACTTTTCGGCCACTCAACCCAACCGTTGGGTTCGGATTCGGATAGACGAGCTGAATTTTCACAATTGCGTACACCATCCTCGCTGACGAAGGCCGGCGGTGAACGTGTCGCCGCCCATCCCACTGCCTCTCCACCTAGCTCGCCCTTGAAGGGCGCTCCATCAGATTCTCAACATCTCTTCACCAGATTCTGAACATCGCCGCCTACGGTGGCCTTTAACGCGGGCCAGTGGTGTACTGACGAAGGCAGATCTGGCAACGATGGGCGCGGTGGCGAAGGCGCTAGTGGAACTTGTGCTCTCTGGCGAGCGCTGGACCTGCGGTCACGCCGCACCTGGGCCTGGACGGTGCTGTCGTGTCTGGCGCGACCTGGCCTTGCGTCCCTTCATGGGCACGTTGAGGCGAGTGCGGACGGAGCGAGCGTGGTCGTCACATTGGTTTGCAGGTACGTCGGAGTCGACGTCGTAATGTTCGCCGCCACAACGCCACCGGCGATGCGCGCGTTGATAATGTCCGCTGTCTGATTTGCCCAGCTATCGCCCGCGGCCGAAAGGCCAAAGCTCTCATCGGAGAGGATGGGTTTGCCAGTCACGGTGTGCAAATTGGCCCAGGACGAAGTGCCGGCGTTTGCGCTGCTGCCCTTTCCCGTCGTCCATATCATGTCGTAGCTCGTGCCCAGGGCCGCCATAGCGGTATTCATTCCGCCGATATAAGAGCTCAGTTGCGAAGCGCTAATCCAGGTTGAGTAGTTCTGGGCCACGACGGCAGGGGGATCGTTGCATTTGATCGCCAGGGTAATCTGCGCGGCAAGCTGGCCGAGTTGCGCGTAGGAGAGACCCGACGACGAGCCCTCCACCGAGTATTGAATGAAGTCCCCTTCGAGCATCCAAATGACCGGCTTCTTGTAAGCGGCGTAGGTCTGTGCGGCGTACCACGCGTACGCCTTGACCATCAGATTCTGGTCGCAAATCGTGCCCTGCGGACATCCTGCATTGAGGACTCCGAGAAGCAGCGGCCCCATTCCGTTTGTTAGATTGGGTCCACCGGGATTCACGTTCCCGTCCTGCAGACCGTTGGCGTGTCCATAATACCCGAGGATGTAGGCATAGTAGGCGGGAACGGCCGTTGTGCTGGCAAAGGATTTGAGCCAGTTGCCCGAGTCGAAGCCGTTGGCCGGGAATGTGCCATCGGCCTTGATATTGTAGCCGGCCCAAGCGGAAGCGAACTGTAGGTAGCTCGCTGGATTCCCGTTGACTCCCCAGGCGAAGGTGCAGCCGAACGGATTTGGTGCTGGGGTTGTGCCTGTGCCGCAGGCGGCAGGGGTGCCGCCGTCAACGGGAGAGCCGCTTGTGCCGCCGGCGCCGGTCAAACCTCCCGTACCTTGCACGCCTCCGGAGCCAATCACGCCGCCTGTCCGAGCGCCGCCGGTTGCGCTTGCTGAGGTGCCGCCGCGTCCCGAGGCGCCACCGGTAGCTGTGGCCCCGCCAGATGCGGCCCCGCTGCCGCCGCTTCCCAACCCGCCCGAGCCCGTGGCGCTGCTGCCCCCGGTGTGTGCACCGTCCGAACCGCCGGGCGTGGTGGTGCCGCCAGTTGTCGCGGTGCCACCGGTTGTCGCGGTTCCACCCGAGCCGATTGTCCCGGCAGCACCGCCAGTTCCCGGCGACACGCTGGAATTCCCCGCGGTGCCGCCTGACGCAGTTCCGCTTGAGCCTCCGGAGAGAGAGCCGCCGACTGTGGCACCACCGGTCGACGAAGGCTGCTTTGCGCTGCCACTGCTGCACGCGACGACGATCAAACAAGGCAGCGTGATTGAAAGACCCGCAAAGAGTGGAAAACGACGCATGAGCCCCTCCGATCCTTGTCCCTCAGTAGCGGGTGGCTGCCAAGTAGCTCAATGAATCCCGGCTCTGCCGAGAAATGAATGTCGGCGCGGCTACGGGCAGATTTTCGGCTGGTTCAGCGAACCGCGAATACCGGCCACGGTCGTGCCCCAGGAACTCCCGGGGCTGTACTGGCAGATGCCGACAACGCCATCGGCCATGCGCGAGTTGATGTTCGCGGCCACGTTCCAGGCGGCGTCTTCGCCGGCCGGTGCTCCTGCGGCTCCGTAGCCCGTGTCGGCCAAGATGGGCTTGCCCGTCACTTGGCTCACACCTGCCCAAGTCATGGCGTTGCTCGACCGAATCTTGGTGTTGCCCGCATCCGTGCCCCCACCTGAGGTGTTGATGAACGTGAACAAGCCCATGTTGAAGTTGGGGTACCAAGCGGAGCCATTGTTGGGAATCCACGGCGAGATATCCATGGAGAAGTAGGCCTTCAGCGCAGAATTGGATTTCAGGGCATTCACCAGCGCCGTCATATTGGTGCCTGCTTGGGCTGGCGTCCAAGCCTGCGTCTGACCACCCGCATAGTACTGGTACCAATCTGGCTCCATCTCGAAGACGATCGGACGCCCGCCCATACAACCTGCAAAGCCGTCCGAATAGGCCGTGTACGCGGCGAGAATGGCGGCCCAGTCTTGCGTAATGTACTGCGCGCCGTAATTGCACAGGTTGCCGCCGCTGCAGCCCGAAACGTTGCAGTCGCACAAGGAATGGTGGCCTTTGGCGTAGTTGGCGGCGACGTACGCGACTTGAACCGGCAGCTTTCCGGCAAGAACCCCACCCGAGGCCGATTCGGTGCAGACGCTCTTGTGATCGAAGGTTGTTGCCAGCATCCATCCAGAGATGAAGTAGTCGATTTCGCTCCTGACCGTCGCGGTCGTGATCCAATCCCCCGTTCCGAAATGGAACCGGCATTGGCTGAAAACTTGACCCGTGGAAGTGCTGCCACCGGCGCCTGTTCCGCCACCCGCACCCGTCGCGCCCCCGGTCGAGGCCGTGCCGCCTGCGCCCGCCATACCGCCCGTGCCGCGCGCGTCCCGGGGACCTCCGTCCGGTGCGCCCGTGCCTGAGCCACCCGTGGCCGGCGTTGTACCGCCGGCTGCCCCGGCATCGGGCACCGGTGAGCCACCCGTCGCGCCTCCGCTGCCGCTGGTGTTTCCCCCCGTCGCAGGCGCTCCGCCGCTACCCGAGCCGCCAGCAACGGATCCGCCGGTTGTACTCCGGCCGCCGTTTGAAGGCGGCGAACTGCCGCCCGACCCGGTCATCCCCGCCACGCCGCCAGTTCCCGGTGGTACGACCGTGGTGGAATTTCCACCTGCGCCACCTGACCCACTTCCGCTGGAGCCTCCGGAGCGAGCGCCGCCCGCCGCGCTGCCCCCAGCGCTCGTGGACTGCTTTTCGCCGCCACCGCTGCATGCGGCGACAGTTAGAACCGACAAAATACCCAGGAAGTGTGAAAGACCGCGCATCATCTTCTCCGATCCTTGTTTCTCAGTGGCGGCTGACTAGCAGATAGCTCATGGAATTCGCACAGATGACTATGCTTTCGCGTCCCAGCCCATTTCAGCCGCGCGTTTTTCGCCAAGCACGGCAGGTGGCCAAGCCAGCAGCGACAGCAAGCGAGGCAATCGCCGAGGTAGTGCTACGGCAGCTTGGCCATCCATCCTTGATAGCTGCCGCTGGTGGAGGCAACGCCATAGCCGACGACAGTCTTGCCGTCCGCGGAAACGCCCGTGGCATACATGATGTTGCCGCTTGGTGCTGTGCTTACGGCACTTTGCAGGAGCATGAACCCATTCGCCGAGGTCCAGATGAATGCCTGCTGGACTGAGGATGTGGGCGTCCCTGTTTGTGGCGACCCGTTTATTTGTGTTGTTCCAACAATTGTAGAGCCATCTTGGCTGGCGGCGTAGGCTGTTCCGACGGTGGTGCCCAGTAGGGCAGCGCTACCAGACGTAACCCAGCGCGCTGGGTAACCGGCGACCCCACCCACGGCTACGTTCCCGTCGGAACTGACAGCTTGCGCAGTTCCATAAGAATATATCCCCATAGCAAGTGGCTGAGTTCCCCCCAATTGGGTCCACTTGAACGGCGCAAAAGTGGTCGGATCGGCGAAGGGGTCGGATGCCCAATAGCCCACGATGACCGTTCCATTACCGTTCGTGCCCGTGGCCGCACCGTGGGAATCGTGGGCACCGCTGAGAAGCTCGGTGGCGTTGCCAGAAACCCACTTGGTCGGCATCAGGCTTGGGTCAAAGCCGACAACGGTGTTTCCGTCGCCGCTGACACCAAACGCTTGCGAATTCTCGCCGAGAGAACTTGAGCCGTCGAGCAGGGTCTCGGTGCCGCCAAGCCATTCCGTAGCCGCAGGAGGCGTGTTGCCAAATCCGCTGTACCCAGCGACAACGTGGCCATTGTTGCTAACGCCATAGGCGTAGGCATACTCGCGATCTTGGGTGGTGTAGGTCGACACACCACCGGACTGGGTCCATAGCCAGGGAACACCAAGGGTGCCATAATAGTAGTTGGCGGCCAATATGGTCCCCACCACGGTCGATCCGTCACCTGTAATCCCATAGACGTAGACCGGCACCGTGTCGCCCCCAGTTGGCAGCCAAGTGAATCGGTTTGTTGTGCAAGTGGTTCCCATCCAGCCGCTGTTGCATGAGCATGTGTAGCCACTTGCGCTGTTGTTGCATGTGCCGCTGTTCTGACAAGGATTCGGGCTGCAGTGGTTGGGCGGCGTGGCGCAGGTGGAGCCAGAATAACCGCCTGTGCATGTACAGGTATATCCACTGGTCCCATTATTACAGGTGCCGCCATTCAGACAGGGGTTCGTGGCGCAGTAGTTGGGGGGCGTGCTGCAGGTCGTGCCAGAATAGCCGCCAGTGCAGGTGCAGGTGTATCCGCTGGTCCCATTGTTACATGTTCCGCCATTCTTGCACGGGTTCGTGGCGCAGTAGTTGGGGGGCGTAGTGCAGGTCGTGCCAGAATAGCCACCTGCACAGGCACAAGTGAAGGTCCCGATACCGTTGGTGCATGAGCCACCGTTCTGGCAGGGATTATTGGGACTGCAGTTGTCAGTGAGGGTTTCGCAGTTGGCGCCTGAATAGCCGGGCTTGCAGGTGCAAGTGTGCGTGGCAACACCATCGACGCAAGGGGAACCGTTTTGGCAAGGGTTGGGCGTGCAATCGTCGATGTTGGTTTCACAGTTGGTGCCCGAGTAGCCAGTCTTGCAGGCACATGTGTAGGTACTTGCTGCTCCGTTTGTGCAGGTTGCACCGTTTTGGCACGGATTGTCGGCACAACTCGTGACCTTCTGAGCACAGGTGGTCCCTGCGAAGCCAGTCGGGCATTGACAAGTATACTTCGCGACACCATCAATACATGTTCCGCCATTCAGGCAGGGGTTAGGGGCGCAGTCATTGATGTTGGTTTCGCAGTTCGTGCCCGAAAATCCAGTGGGACAGGTGCAAGTGTAGCCTGTGCCATTGGACAGGCAGGTTCCGGCATTCTGACAGGGATTGGGTAAGCACAGATTGGGTGCGTCTAAGGGCGGACCGTCACTCGTGGCATCGACTCCGCTTGTTCCACCCATGCCGCTTCCACCGTTGCCGCTTCCACCCATGCCGCTTCCGCCGTTGCCGCCTCCACCGTTTCCGCCTGCGGCACCACCGTTTCCGCTGTCGCCAACATTGCTGCCGCCGGTACCAGTATTGGTTGCACCGTCAGCGGCACCGCCTGTCGATGTCGCCGCATCCGTTACGATCTTGCCTCCCGAGGAATTCGTGGCGTCTCCAGACACTCCACCTCCACCGACTCCGCCAGCGTCGCTCTGTTTCCCAGCAATTGAACCGTCGCTCACCTTGAGGTCAGTGCCCTGGCCAAAACAACCGGCAAGGCTGACGAGGCACACGAAGGAGAGAAACCGCGAAACCGTCGTAGGATATTTTCGCATTAGAATCTTCCTTTCAGCATCAAGGATGCCCCATCAGGGGCTAGGATTGGCAAGAGGGACACGTTGGTAGCGTGGTCGCTCCTTGGCCATCCCGTGATGTACAGAACCAGGCCGGTTGCGAGAGCCGCGGCGCCGATGCCGTAGCTAACCCATCCCCAAGTCACGAGGGACTTGCGTTGATCCTCCTGGGCGCGGGTGGCGCCTCCAGCTTTCTTCTCGTCGGAAGTGATGCCTTGGGTCTTTATGGCCAAGCCAACGCCTGTACCAACGGCCGCCAGTCCTACGACTGCACAGACGATTCCAGCGGTGCGAAGACCCTTGCCTTGGCTGTTGTCCGAAGGCGCTGGTACTGGCAGTGCGGTCGCAACTTCTGGCACGGTTTGTGCGGGAGCTGTCGGTGGTGTTATTAGGCTAACAGTAGGCGGCGGCGCAGCGGCTGTCGGGGGTGGCGCGACCTGGGCGGCTTTGCCAAGGGACGTTTCGCATTCGGAGATCTGCTGGTTCACCTCGGCCTTTTCGCTGTCGGTAAGGTCTTTGGCTTTGCGCAAGTACTCGCGAAAGCGATTGATGGCCGGCTCCCAGCGGCTGTTCTGCTGATAGCAGCGACCCTGGTTGTAGACATAGGTAGAATCACTTGTGTCGACGAAGAGGTCGCCCAAGATATCCACGCCCTTCTGGAAGTCGCCAACCGAACATGCCTTCTTGGCGGCCTTCTCCTGGGCAATTCTTGTCATTCCCTTCTCCGCGAAAGCAAAGCCGGGCAGGGCAATCATCATCAAAACAACGACTAGGAACGAGCATAGGCGCGTCATGTTAGGCCGACTATATACCGCGTCGCGATCTTCGACGCATCAGAAAAGCATCGACCACGCCTGCTGCATCGACGCGTACGCCGAATGAACGAACCGTGGGTTGTGAATTGTACCACCTCCAAGTCTCGCCGAGCCCCTACGGGGATGATCAACACGTCGCTAACCTGTCGTGGACATGCGCTTCTCCCTGTGATGGAACTGAGTTGCACTGAATCCAAGAAGATCTCACCAATGGCTCAGCACTTGGGTGTTTCCCAGATGCTGATGGAGAAGACGGGATTGGTCTAGACCAGGCTCTCAGAACTGGTCAGGGGCTGGCGAGTGTTGAGTAGACACCTGGACTCGCAATACCCTTTTGCGCTCCCGTGACGAGTCCAGTGACAATTGTCGGTTGGGTGATTGCGCCAGTGGTTCTGTTGAAGATGGCGTACGAGCCCCCGTTGTCCCACCACATAGGACAGATACCAGCGGCTGTTGTGTCTCGAGAATAGGCCTCGGCATGCGCAGCCCTATTTGCTGTTGCTTGAGCACTCTCGGAGCCCCATTCGCCGACGACGATGGCCCAGCCGGGCAACCAGCCTAGGATCTGCTTAACTGAACTCGACATGGAGTCATAGTCCGAAGCGCTTCCCCAGGCGTAAGGAGTTGTGCTCAGGCCGAAATTGGTGGGGTAATAGGTGTGCACCGAGAAAATGAGATTGGGGTCGTTAATAACCGAAATCTTCAACACCGAGGCTATGCCCGACGAAGACGGGCTAGCGCCAATCCCTTGGATCATGATGACGCGCGTAGCGTTGGCTCCGCCGGTGCCTCGGATCGCGTTGACACACGCCACCAGGTACTCGTTGAGATCGGTCATCGCCTGCGGTGTGGCGCCGCCGCCGGCCTCGTTGGGCTCATTGAAGCACTCCAACATCAGATGACTATCGAAGGCTTTGAAGGCCGTGGCGATCTGGGTCCATACCGCCGTCACCTCGGCCGCTACGGGGGTGGGGTCGGCGGGGAAGGTAACCCAGGGCCCGCGATCCGCTTCGTGGTGTGTATTGACGAAGGCATAGAAGCCCGCATCCATGGCCCACTGCGCTGTCTGTACCACTTGGGCCATCCAAGCTGAATCGACGGTATAGGTCGGCGAGGCGCCAATGTGGGAGGTCCAGGTTACGGGGATTCTTATGGAATTGAATCCCGCGGCCTTCACAGCCTTGATCAGGGTTTGGTTGGGCGCGGGGTTTCCCCAGCTGGTCACTTGGGGATTACCGTCGAAGGAGTTGCCCAGATTCCAACCCGGGGACATGGCCTTGACCATGTCTATTAGCGCCGGGTTCCTTCCACTGGTGGTGGACGTGGTCCCGCCTGTCGTTCCGCCACTGGCCGTGGTGCCGCCGGTCTTGGCGCTTGTCCCGCCGGTGCCCACGCTTGTACCGCCGGTGCCTGCCCCTGCGTCCGCGCGGGTGCCGCCAGAGCCGGTCAGTCCCCCAGTGCTCGCCACGCCTCCCGTCGCCGCGGTGCCGCCGGAGATCGATGAGCCACCAGTCCTCGCCAACCCGCCCGAGCTCGGGGTTCCTCCCGTGCCAATTGCCCCGCCGGTGCCGGACGTGCCTCCTTGAACTGTCAGCCCGCCGGTGGCGGCTGCCCCGCCGGTGACAGGCACCTGAGTGGTTCCACCCGATGCTGTCCCACCAGTCTGCGTGGCGCTGGTCCCGCCGGCGGGCGAGCCGCCGGAAGAGGTGGTACCTTGCCCTGTACTCGATTTATCGCACGCTGGGAACAGCATTCCCAAAATGGCTGCGGTCACGAGTGACGGCCAAAGTCTACGATTTCCAAGTTTGTTCGCTCGCTGCATGCGCTTCTCCCTGTGATGGAACTGATCATCGAGTTCTGTCCGATCAGTTGCACTAAACCTAGGAAGAGCTCACCAATGGCTCAGCTTCTTTTGTGCATGCCGCCTACCTCAGGCACCTGGGTGTTTCCCATGCCGGATGGAGAAGACGGGTTTATCTAGACTGGGCTCTCAGAACTCGTCATGGGCTGGCGAGTGTTGAGTAGACACCTGGATTCGCAAGACCCTTTTGTGCTCCCGTGACGAGTGCATTGACAATTGTCGGGTAGGTTTGGGCGCCAGTGGTTCTGTTGAATATTGCGTACGAGCCCCCGTTGTCCCACCACACAGGACACACGCCAGCAGCTGTCGTATCTCGAGAATAGGCATAGGCATGGGTAACCCTATTGGCCAACGGTTGAGCACTCTCGGAGCCCCATTCGCCGATGACGATGCCCCAGTTGGGCAACCAGCCTAGGATCTGCTTGAGGGAGGTCTCCAAATCGGTGTAGTCCGCGGAGCTTCCCCAGGCGTAAGGAGTTGTGCTCAGTCCAAATTTGGTGGGCTGATAGGTGTGAACCGAGAAAACGAGATTGGGGTCGTTAATAACTGAAATCTTCAACATCGTGCTTATGCCCGTCGAAGACGGGCTAGCGCCTTGACCTTGGATCATGACGACACGCGTAGCGTTGGCTCCGCCAGTGCCTCGGACCGCATTGACACACGCCTCGACGTACGAATTGAGGGCAGTCCCGCCACCGCCAGGTTCGTTGAAACATTCGAACATCAGTTTGCTACTGAAACCCGCGAAGGCGGTGGCGATCTGTTTCCAGACCGCACCTGACTCGGCTGCCACCGGGGTGGGGTCGGAGGGGAAAGTTACCCAACCATCGTGGTGCGTATTGACGAAGACGTACATGCCCGCGTCGATAGCCCACTGCGCTGTTTGTACCACCGAGGCCATCCACGCTGAATCGATAGTATAGTTGGGCGCGGCGCCAAGGTGGGGGCCCCAGGTGACGGGGAGCCGCAGGAGGTTGAAGCCCGCTGCGTGCACGGCGTTGATCAGGGTTTGGTTGGGCGCGGGGTTTCCCCAGCTGGTCACTTGGGGAGAACCGTCGAAGGAGTTGCCCAGATTCCAACCCGGGGCCATGGCTTTGACCAGGGCTAGCATCGCCGGGTTCCTTCCGGTGCCTCCGCCCATGCCACCGCTCGTGCCGCCAGTGCTTGTCGTGCCGCCGGTCCTGGCGATCGTCCCGCCTGTGCTGGCGCCCGTGCCGCCAGTGCCCGCGTTCGTGCCACCAGTACCCGCGTTCGTCCCGCCTGCACCCGTGGTCCCGCCAGTCCTAGCGGCTCCGCCAGCACCCGTCAGTCCGCCGGTGCTTGCCGCGCCGCCAGTGGCCGCAGTCCCGCCGGAATTCAGGGCACCGCCAGTCCGCGCGGCCCCGCCCGAACTCGATGTGCCGCCCGTGCCAATCGCCCCGCCAGTGCCGGGCGTGCCACCTTGAACGGTCAGCCCGCCAGTGCTGGCGGCACCACCCGTGCTGGCTGCCCCGCCTGTGCCAGGCGCCTGGGTGGTTCCGCCGGATGCCGCCCCGCCTGTCTGCGTCACCGCGGTTCCTCCAGAGGGCGCGCCCCCCGACGAGGTGGTGGTGACAGTGCCCCCGTTGTCGCATGCAGGGAACAGCATTCCCAGGCTGGCGGCAGTCAGGAGTGACGCCCAAAGTCCACTATTTCGACGTGTGTGCTCTCGTTGCATGCGCTTCTCCATGTGATGGAACCGGCCGTTGCATTCTCATCCAGTCAGTTGCGCTGAACCTAGGAAGAGCTCACCAGGGGCTCACCTTTTTGTGAGCCTAACGAGATGATGGGACTGGCGCATTGCGGCGGCAGGTTGACCAGGGCACGAGCGGACCCGGCTGGTCGCAAGACGAATTGGGTGTGCTCTAGAATCCGTTGGGACAAGCGGCTGTCGTCAGGGCCAAGACGCAGCCGGCGACTACGCTGTCTCCACCGACGGAGTGCCCACAGTCGAGGACGCTCACCTGAGTCTTTGGTGGGGCCAGGCAGTCGATCATACCGGTGCACTGGGTGGCCAGCGAGGTATTGTTTTCCTTGCATGCGCTGCACGGCTGGGCCGCTCCCGCGGCGTAGCCATCGTTGATGAGCTTGGAGATGCAACTTCCAGAACCCGAGTCTCCACCGTCTCGGCCGGGTTCGGGCGCGGGCTCGGGCCCAGGTTCGGGTCCTTGCTCACGTCCGGGCTCGGGTCCGGGCTCCGAGGTTGGCTCGGGTCCTTGCTCCCGTCCAGATTCCGGACCAAATTCTGGTCCTGGTTCTGGTCCAGGTTCTGGTCCTGGCTCCGGGCCAAGCTCCGCAGGGGCTTCCGGGCCGAGCGCTCGATCGTTGGTACCGATTGGGTCGTTGCCACCATCATCAACGATGAGAACGACATCATTGCCTTTCGAATCGTTGCGGGCGTCCGGCACCGTGGGCGTATCGGTCGGCAAGTCGGGTGCGACTGGGCCGTCCGAATTCGCCGTCGGCGGATCGCTTGGGGAATCCGGCGCCGTGTCAGGCGACGCTAGGTCAGGCGTCGATGGACCATCGGCCAAAACAGCGGCATCACGGCCGGGCTCTGGCCCGGGCAACTTGTTCGGATCGTCCGAGCAGGTCGAAGTCTTTGAGCATTCCTCCACGTTGCCGGGCTTGGAAAGGTCCACACAGGCGAGTGGAACCAGCGTGAATAGAAGGAATGCAATGCCCGGCCAGCGACGGTGTACGTGTGAAGAAGAAGAAAGGCTAGGTACTTCTGATTTCATTGGTCACTCACTTCCGAACCTATTCTTAATACCAGGCGCGCGCAATTTGTGAAGGCCCTATCGTTTTCGGGGACTTTCTAGCTGGCCGTTGCGATGGCAATCTTCGCTACTTTTGCCGGTGCCATGACTTGGAATGACGCTGGCAATGCTATCCTGGGGCACTTGTCACGCGGGCTCAACTTTTCAGCAATCTCGATGCGCCGTCAGGTCGGCTGCATTGTCCTTGCCTGCGTGCTTGCTCCACGCCCCAGCCTGGCAGCACCGGTCGACGAGGGAGAGGACTGTCCACTTGGCGCCGATGTCGACGCGGCTCTGGCGCAACTGCTGCGCAAGAAGGTCGATCGCCCAGCTTCTTCGACTGTCACCGTTCGCGACCAGGGCGCGAGTTGGGCCGTCGAGGTCGCCGGCCGGTCGGCAACCTATTCCGATCCCGCCCGTGATTGCTCGGAACGAACGCGAATCGCGGCGGTATTCGCGGCGCTTGTGCTTGAGCCCCCGGAGCTCGAGGATGCGGTCCCCGAGGCGTCCGTAGACAAACCCAAGGCTCTGGCGCCGCCGCCCAGGCCGGGCATCCAGCGGCTCGATCTTGCTCCCGAGTTTCTGTTCTCTCCGGCAATGGGCGGGCGCAACACCGCTGTGACCTGGGGCGGTTCGCTGCGCTGGCTTGTCGCTGGCGTTCGCTACGGCATGACCGTCGGTCTGGGCGCCGGCTATCCGGCCGTGGTCAAGGTGCCTGGGTACGAAGCATCCCTGGGACGCCTTACGCTCGACACTTCGGCGCATGTCCGGTGGCATTCGGATTCGGTCGAATTCGGGATGGAAATCGGACCCTACGGGGGACTTCTTCTCGCAGGTGGGCGTGGCTTGTACGACAATGCGACCTCAACCCACATGGATGCTGGCGGGCGGCTTGGAGTTAGAATCGCGGCCAAGGGGCGGCGGTTTTCCCCGTTTTTGGCACTCAAGGCAGAGATGAGTGCGCGGCGATTTTCCCTGGTCGTGGAGCCTAGCGGCGAAGTGGGCACGGCACCCAGGGTCTGGCTTGGGCTTTTGGCGGGTGGCGCCATTCCATTTGGGAATGGCCGCTAGAAGCTTCTGCGGTCCTTCTGACATACTCAAGGCGTGCAGACATCGAGCAATCAACGGTCCGGAGCGCGCGGCAAGCCCATCCCGCCGCGGGCGCCGCTCTATCCGCAGATTGCCGATGACCTGACCTTCGAGGGCGTCTACCACGACTACTTCCGCCACGTGGTGAGCTGGATTCGCGCCATGGGCGTGCCCGACGCCGAGATTGAAGATGTGGCCCAGGAGGTGTTCTTGGTGGTGCGGCGCAGGTTGCCGAGTTTCCACAATGACAATCTGCCGGGCTGGCTCTACCGGATCGCCCAATTCAAGGTGCACAACTTCCGCCGCATGTCCTGGTTCAAGAATCTGTTCTCGCGCAGGAAGGATCTCGATCCCTCGGAAGGATCGTCCATTGTCAGCACCCCTGCCATGGCGCTCGAACAAAAGCAGGACCAACGCGTCCTTGCCGATATGCTCGCGCACATGAGCGACAAGCGGCGCGAAACTCTGATTCTGTTCGAGATCGAGGGATTCACCGGGCAAGAAATCGCGCGACTACAGGGCGTTCCCGTGAAAACCGTGTGGACCCGGCTTTTTCACGCGCGCAAGGATTTGGTGGCCATGGTCGCCGCCCAACGCAAACAAACTGAAGCAGGAATGCCATGACTCAGCGACTGCTTGAAATGCAAGACTACGCCGATCGGGACGAGGCCGAGGCCGCAAGGCTGCTTAGCGCCATGGCACCGGCATCGCCCAACGAAGCGGCCGAGCGCCGGGTTTATGCCAAGGTATGCGCGCGGCGCTCCTCGGCCCCGCGTCTGGTTCGGGCGGTTGTCTTGGTGTCGGTCTTGCTCATCAGTACGACCATTTTCAGCGCCACGCTGGCCCGTCGCTGGTTGGTCGGCATGTTTGGAAGATCGTCCACTTCAGCCTTGGTCACTCCGCCGGCTGCCAAGCAACAACGCCTGGCCGCATCGTTGTCGCCGCAGGTGGAACCGGCTCCGTCTTCGCCGATTGCCATCGCCGAGGAGGGCGCGGCATCTTCTGCGGTGGCGCCTGTCGATGTTCGTCGCGACCGTGTCAGCAAGCCATCGGTGGCGAGGCGGCGGCCGGCCGCTGTTGTCAGCCCACGCACCCTTGCCGAAGAGTCGCCTCCCGTAGAGGAGGTGGTCGTCGCGCCGCCGCCACCGGAAGAGGCGGCGCTGGTGTTGGCGGCGGTGCGGGCGCTTCGCCGTGAGCACAACCCGGCTCGCGCGGGTGATTTGCTCGACGAATACCTCAGGCGTTTCCCTCAAGGGGTTCTGGCCGAGGAGGCGCTGGCCGTTGGTATCGAGGCGGCAGTCGCGCGCCTAGACGCCCGTGCCGCCCGATTGCTCGCCGAACAGTATCTCGGGCGCTACCCAGCGGGCCGGTTCGTCGGCTTGGCACGCAAGGCATCGGGTAGGCTTTGAATCCACGTGGGATCCTCGCTTTCGCGGCCCTAGGGCTGACGGTCCTTGGCGCGTGCAGCGACCAGATCCCACTCGGGACCGAGTCGATCTACTGGTCCGCGGACTTCGAAACAGGAGATCTCTCTCAGTGGAGCGAGGGCGGCGCCAGCGCGGGCGGGCAGCTTTCGACTTCGGATGCACAGCTGACGGTCGTCACTTCTGCTTCCGTGCACAGCGGGCACTTCGCCGCCCGATCCGCCATTTCCGCCAATGGCAACATCTCCTACGCACGTCTGTACAGGTGGGGGCAGCTTCCGCAGGATGCCTACTACAGTGTGTGGATGTTCATCCCGCAGCGCTACACCATCGCGAAGTACTGGAACGTGTTCGAGTTTCAAGGACGAAGCAATCCCGCGGATCCCGCCACACTCCAATATCCCTGGAGTCTCAATCTCGAGCGGCGCACGGACAGCGAGCTGTACTGGTATCTGTTCGATGGAACGCGCCAGCAGCGCATCGAGCCCGCGGTGGCCCAGACAGCTCCCATCGGGCGCTGGTTCCACGTCGAGGCGTACCTGCATCAGGCGACGGACAACACAGGACGAGTCACCTTTACGATCGACGGCGCCACGTTTGCGAATGTCACCGGGGTCTCGACCGTTCCCAGCGCATGGCTGTCATGGGTCGTCGGGGGGGTGTCCCCCAACATCACCGAGCAGCCGGCCGAGCTGTTCCTCGACGACGCCGCCATCGCGCACACAAGTCAAGGCAAGTAAGTTCAGCGGCGCAGCCGACCCTGGAACAAGCGGACCTGCTGAAGGTAGTTGCGCGCCGCCTGCACGTCGGGATCGCCGGGGTCAGCCTTTTCGACAAATCTTTCGTACGCGACGGCGATGCGCGGATGGTACTTCTTGTCGGTGCGCGCGGAAATCTCGTAGACGATGCCTAGATCCTTCCAAAGCGCTGGCCCCATGTCGAGCTTGCGCACGCCCGGCCACCCCTCGATGCCAAGCTTCTCATCGCCGCCAGACTTAATGACGACATCTTCGAGGAGCCCAAGCGCGATTCCCGCGGGCCCCGGGTCGCCGCCGTTCTCTTCGCCGTACACGAGGCACTGGTGGGCGCGTCCGACCTGCATGCCGAGGACACGCTCTCCGAGGGCGTTTTCCCAGGATTCCTCCGGCGCGCGCAGAGCCGGCACGACATCGTAGTTAGCCATTGCCCGGCGATCGCGTTCGAGCCACGCTTCAAAGGTGGGGAGTTTGTCGGCGCGAACCATCCAATGAACCAGGCCGTAATCGACGAGTCTGTAGCCGTCTTGCCAGCTTCCGTCCCAATCGTCCAGATGACCGATGATGATGACTTCTCGTTTCGGATTGCCGTCGAGAAGGCGCTTGATGTTCCATCCGTGGTTGCCGTAGCCACCTTCCGGCAAAACCAGATCGGGATGAAGTCGCCGCTGGCGTGCCGTGTACCAACGAGCAGCCAAATAGGTGCGGCCCAGGTGAATGACATCGGCGCGAAGGTTCTCCACGTCGTGCAGGTAGAAAGCGGAGTTCGTGATCTCGTCGCCCTCGGTAATCACGATGGCGTTCGGGGGAAGGGACGCGAAAGCCGTCGTCACAAAATCGCGAATGACGGTGTTGTCGCGTCCACTGGCCTGGCTTGCGCGGTTGGCGACGCCGATGGCGAAGACCGTGACTACTCCGATGAGAATAATGCGCAGCTGCGGACGGGCCTCGGGCCGGTTCGCGCCGAGATTGTGCAAGATGGCGGCAAAACCGAACCCGGCGGCTATCGCCAGCAACAGATCGGCCTCGATGCAGAAACGGCCGAGGATGGACAGATAAAGCGGCCGGGCGGTCGACAGGTTGGACAGCCCACAGAAGCTCAGCACGTAGAAAGCGAAGACCAAGAGCAGGACGGCGGAGGCCTTGCGTACCTCGCGGTTCTTCATGCCGAGATAGAAACCGGCTACCGCGAGGACGGGGCCAATCCAAAGCAGACGTGGGAATGCGTAGGCCACCATGTGCCACAGCGTTGGGAAGAACGTGCCCTCGGTGACGAAGACTTGATCCGTGGTCGGCCGGCCCATGCTGAAGGTGCCGTAGCTGCGGCGAAGAATGTGCGCGACGAGCCCGTCAAGAGTACCCGTTCCATCCTCCCAAGACACAGCCGCGGTCGAGGCAGCCGGCGACATGAGGTAGAGATAGGGAAGCAAGCCCGCCAGCCCGATGCCGAGCGCGAGGACCGTTCCCGCGACGCCCAGGTCGCGGCGCGCGACCCACAGCGAGCGCAGAACCAAGGGCGCTCCGACGAACAGGAAGGTGTGGTGGTTGCACATGGCAAGACCGCTGGCGAGGAGCAAGGCGAATACATCCCAACGGGACAGCGTTTGCTCGACCCGCGACCACAGGTGGATGGCCAAGGCCACGAACATGGCGTTGAGTCCGAACACTTCCGCGGCGGTCGCATTCGACCAGACCACGGGGTTCGTGCCGAAGAGCGCCGCCGCCAGCAGCCCGGCCGCGGTGGCGCGCGTCCACGATTGAACCACGGCGCACACCAGGCCGCCCGCCGCCGCCATGGACACGGCCGAGAGCAGATTCACTCGCCAGGCCGCCGAGTGTCCGAGCGGAAGCGCGGCGAACATGCGGGCCAAGATCGCGAACAGCGGATAGCCCGACGGATGGGGCACGCCGCCCGTCAGCGCGGCCGCCGTGAGCTCACCGCTATCACCGCCCGCCACCGAGGGCATCAGGGTCGCGATGTAGAGCGCGGCCAAGCCAAGAAAGGCGAGATAGGGGGCGCGCCGAGCCCACGCATCCATCGGGGCCGATGAAAGCGGAAGCCAAGGATTGCCGTCCCCGCTTTCGGGGCGGCTCTTTTTCGATGAGGACTTGGGTTTTCTCATGGGCTAGCTATCTGCAGGGATCTCGCGGACTTTGGCCAGAAGATTTTGAGATGCTCTACTTCTCGGGCTCACCGAGCACACGGGCGAGATCGGGGTCGTCGCGCACACTCTCCAAGTCCGGATCTTTGCGGGCGACCTTGCGGTACGTGGGCTCGATGGCGATGGCCTTCGTGACGAAGGCAACTGCTTGCTTGTGGTTACCAAGCAAGGCGTGCATGCAGCCGACGTTGTAGTACCCCTTGCCGAACTCGGGCGCGAGAGCGACGAGCTGCTCGAAGCAGGTAAGGAACTCCGGCGCGATGCTTTCCCTGCTCTGGCTTTTCGCCAGGGTGAAGTAGTCGCGCAGCAGGCCCTTCACGCGCTCCTTGGCTTGTGGCAGGGGAATCGTGTTGCGCGCGCGGCGGGGTGGGCCGTCGGGGGCAAGTCCCTTCGCTGTCAGCAGGTAGTCTTGCTCGAAGGTTTCTGCCGCGGCGTCGAAGTAGTAGTACCAAGCGGCGGCTAGTTGCTGCACGAACCGAGCACGGCCGTTCTCCACCCCGGCAAGCCTCGCGACGATCGGGATAACGCCCGAAGAACCGCACCTACCGCAATCTTTGCTGGCGGGCGCTTCGCCGGCTTTGCAGGAACTCCGATTACTTTGCGGAAGACCGCCAAGAAACCGACCGCTGCCTTCTGCGGCCCAGAAGCCCAAATCCTCGATCCCGTAGGCGCTGGGCCCGAATTTCCAAGAGATGGCCACCACCGGTAGGTCGCCAAGCCAGAAGGCGAAGCTTCCTGGCCAGTCGACATTCATGTGCTCTCGAGAGGCAGGTGCGGTGAGATCTGCGACGATGGCATTGTTGCGCACGAGCCATACTCGGGCCTTGCCAGCCTTGTCCGTGACGGCATAGAGGGTGGCCTGCGGTGCTCCGGCGATATGGACGGGGCTGGCCGCCTCGTTCAGGCGGCCAGCGAGGATCGGCGGGGGAGTGGAGAGCGGCTCGAATCTCATGGCCGCCTTGGCGCCAGCATCGTCAAGCGGTCCGGCCAGACTGGCAGCCCCATGACCCAGCGCCAGGATGACAACCATCCCGACCCATGCTGCCCGGGCGAGGAGACTGCGGATGTGCTTGTCTTGCATCTGCTTATCGTTCATGCCGCTGAATGTACCTCAACGATGTCTCACGAATAGCAGGAACCACGTCCGGGCGCCAAAAGTAGCGGCTGACTGACGCTGAACTGCCGGACGGTTGGGGATCACTCGTGCTGTCAATACGAATAGACGGTACACGACAGTGTCTGACCAACGGGCCCGGAAGTTGAGTCGGCTCCGATGGCATAGACCTCCACGCCTCCGCCTCCGAAGACGGAATTGGCGATTACGTGAAACTGCCATTGGCTGTTCTGACCCCAATAGTTCATGAAGTCGCCGGACCACGCCGCTTGGACGTTCAGAAAGGTTTGATCGCAGGCTTGCGGGTTCGATTGCTGGACATGTGCGGCAAAGAGCGGGGCTGCGCCCGCGTCGGGAAAGGGAAGCGGGTCGATCGCAACGGAAACATCGCTCGCGGGCGATCCTGAGGCGCAGCGGACCGCGCAAATCGAACGGGGATCCGACATGTCCAAACTGTGGGAGTTCGGGCACTTCGGCGGCGAAGCGCTCGCCCCATCGGGCCACGAGCCGCCGTCTTGGCCAAGTGCGAACGGGGCTGTGCCATCGGATCGCCCACAACCAAGCAGGATGAATGCAAACAATCCAAGGAGTTGGCCCAATATCTTGTCATGGCAACTCGATGGTCTCATGAACAGTCAGATGCCCAGTTGCCGCGAAGAGGTGCGCCCTATTCGCCGAAGTCTCGTGGGTTCATGGGGTTGGGCTCGCAGATGATCCCCAGCGTAGTTCCGCGTCGGATGGCGAGTCGGCACACAAACCTGATATAGAGGCTCTCCCCGATGGGCCAACACCATCCCAGCAGGCTATGTGGTTTCGGTATCTGACAGCTTCGGCTGCGGGCGCTGCCCTCTTGGCGCTAGCAGCCTCCGGTTTCGTGCGGACGCATTTTTCCGAAGTCATGTCAGCTCTGGCGCCGAAGACGTCGGAAGTGTCGCCGGTCGACGAGCCCATCCAGGCTGACGGCAGCTCCACGTCCGTCGTTGATCTTGCGTCCGAGGGCGTGTCGCCGGAGGAAACGCGCCCCACCTCGTTGCTTCTGCCCAAGGCCGCCAACGGGCACCGAGCGGCAACTACGCAGCCTGCCTCATCCCACAATCCGGTGCGGGACACCTTCGCGCAGGAGTTGGATCGGGGAATCCGAAAGCTCGCCGAGGGTCGCTATGAGATCAAGCGCGGGTCGTTGGAGCTTGCGCTCGGCAATCTCGGGTTGCTCGCCAGATCGGTGCGGGTCATGCCCGATACTCGCGCTGGCAAGCCGTTCGGATTCCGGCTCTTTGCGATCATGGCCGATGGGCCGGTGGCGAAGCTTGGGCTCCGAGACGACGACGTCCTGGTCTCCATCAACGGGCTCGATATCGCGACGCCCGATCGTGTCTTGGACGCCTACGGCAAGCTCAAGACAGCTCCTTATTTGCTCTTGGGGCTGATCCGAGAGGGACACGAGATTACCCAGGACTACACGATTCGGTAGTTTCGTTCGCAGGAGATCGGGGAGGGAAATCGGAAAGGATCCAGACGGCGAGGGAAACCACCGAGAATACACTCCAGCAATCCAAACCGATAAGGCCTAGCCAGAACTGCCGTCCATGGCGATGTTGCCAGCCTCAGCCTGCTCTTGACCCGAATCCACGAGGCCAACCGAGCCAGCATCAAGGCTCACTATACCCGTTCCGGCCAGCCCGACCGTTCGACTGAAGGAAGGCAAAGCCACGAACAAGGGCGCGCTCTTGGCGCCGGCCGAGGTCGGCCTGAAGGCAACGCTGATGGTGCAAGTTCCCTCATACGGGAGGAATCTTGTCGAACAGGTATCGTCCGTGATGACGAACTCGGCGCTAGAGAGCGTGACGGTGTAGGGGCCATTGTAGCTATCTCCTGAGCGTATGATCGCCTCGTGTTGAGCATCGATCGGCTCTCTCTCGACTACCAGGCCCGCTACTGCGAGGAGAACGTCTGGCGCCTCCTGGCGCACAGCCAACTCGAAGCCCGCCGCTCGTGGGCTGTCATCGTCTCCAGTCAGTCCGGCCATGTCGTGGCTCTTCGCCAGAGTGCCGGGCGGCCCGGCGATGGCCTCGTGTGCTGGGACTACCACGTCTTCGCCGTGGTCGACGACCCGGACGGGACGCGCCTTGCTCTCGACCTGGACTCGGACATTCCCTTCCCTTGCCCGCTCGCGCGCTACCTGGCCGAGAGCTTTCCGCCGATGCGCCAGCCACGACGGCGGCCGATCTTTCGCGTGATTGCCGCCGCCGACTACCTGACCGGCCTCGCTTCGGATCGCTCACACATGCGCAAGCCCGACGGATCCTACTTCGCGCCGCCTCCGCCCTGGCCCGCTCCCGGCGGGGGAAAGCGCAATACCCTCCTGTCGTGGATAGATGTCTCTTGCAACTCTCCCGGCGCTCGCTACGACCTAGTCCAAATGTGCGCCTTCGCCGCCTGAGCTACTGGTTGCAGGTCGGCCCCGCAGGCGAATCCTGTCTGACAGCGTCCTAAAGTATGCAGACATTTCCTCCGATCGTTCTTGCAACATGCGGCCCTTTTCCCTCACGCCAGATCTCGTCACCGGCATTCCAGCAATCGACGAGCAGCACGGCGAGCTGCTGGACCTAGCCAACGAAGTCGTGAACGCGGCCGGGGCAGGGCTGCACCCAGAGTTGTTCGACTTGGCAACGACATTCTTGGCGGGGTACGCGGCCTACCATTTCGCTGCCGAGGAAAAGGTCATGACCGACCTCGACTACCCGCAGCGCTGGCAGCATTTCGACAGTCACCGTCGCTTGCAGCGGGAGGTCGCATCTCACGTGGCCGAGGCTCGCGTGAACCGGACCAGCGAGGCATGTAAGGACGAGATTGCGCTGTTCCTCGAGAATTGGATTGTGCACCACATACGCGTAGCGGATCGCGAGATGGCAGCGTTCCTTCGCAGTCAGACCATCGACCTGCGGACGCTGAGACTACCGGACTTGCAGACGATGAAAGACTATGGGGGCATTCCCGCCGACTTCGACGACAGGATCGCGCTGGGCGCCGCCGGAATGCGACAGCGTTAGCAGCGTCCCTACCGAATGTCCGCCGGCGCCAGGTTGTCCATGTCGTCGAAGGTCTGGTTCTCGCCGGCCATGGCCCAGATGAAGGTGTACGCGCCGGTGCCGACGCCCGAGTGGATGGACCACGACGGCGAAATCGCGGCCTGCTCGTTCGCCATCACGATGTGTCTGGTTTCATCGGGCTGGCCGTGCATGTGAAACACGCGGGTGCTTTCCGCCATGTTGAAATACAGGTACACTTCCATACGGCGTTCATGGGTATGGCAGGGCCAGGTGTTCCACACCGAGCCCGAGTCAAGCACGGTCATTCCCATCACGAGCTGGCAGCTTTTGCACACGGCGGGGTGGACGTACTGATAGATCGTACGCACGTTGCAAGTCTCGGGCGAGCCGAGCCGGCGCGGATTCGCCTGCGACTGTTCGATCTTCACGGTGGGATAGCTTTGGTGCGCGGGACAGCTGACCAGGTAGAACTTGGCGGGTTTCGCCGGATCCGCGCTTTCGAATCCTACGCTCGCGGTGCCCATGCCGACGTAGGCGCCGTCGCCCTTGTGAAGCTCGATGGCTTTCCCGTCGAGGATGATGCGGCCAGGTTCGCCGATGTTGAGCACGCCCAGCTCGCGGCGATCGAGGAAGTGATCGGTGCCAAGCTCCTTGCCGCCCGTCAGCTCTAAACGAGAATGGGTTGGGCTGGCGCCGCCGAAGATGACCCGATCGACGTGGGTGTAGACCAGGTTCAGCTCGCCCGACGAGAAGACCTTTTCGACGAGGAAATGTTTGCGCAGCTCGGACGTGTCGTAGCGGCGCACGTCGTCGGGATGGTTGCCGTATCGCAATTCGAGTTTCATGGGGGCTGCTCCTGTGTCTTGTCGAGGTTTGGTCGCGTGGAAAGGAATGCCGAAGACTAGCTCATCGTCGAGGCGTCCGCGACAGCTTCAGAAGGTCGTGGTTGCGCTGCTACCCGCCTACGACGCAGGATTTGTCGGCGACTTCACCTCGAACAGCGAGCCTACGCGGCCATACAAGCCGGCGCACAACAAGGCCAAGGCTTCGTCGGGCATGTCGAGGAGGTTCTTGCCTTCGACCAACAAGGCATCGACCTGGTCTGCATCGAAGTCCCCTGCGTACAGTCCATGCACCTTGGCGAAGGCATTGGCCAGGCACACGATGTTCGACGGTGCGTGGGGGACCGCCAGGTCGTAGGTCCCGCATTTTTCGATCGCGTCGCCGATAGCAGGCGGCAAGTTCCAGCGGCTGGCCAACGCGACGCCGACGTTGCGGTGCGATCGGTCCACCACCTGGCGCCAGACCGCATGACTGATCCAGGGCACCGACGACTTGTGCACGGACATCAATTTCTCGGCTTCCAGCAAAAGCGCGGCGACGACCGGTTTCCCCACGTCGTGAAGCAAACCCGCCAGATACAGCGTGTCTGGATGGGTGCCGCCAGGACTGTCAAGTTGTCCGGCAATTTCCTTCGCGATCAGTGCCACCGCCAGCGAATGCTCCCAGATGCCTTGAAAGGCGGCTTGAATGCGCTCGTCTTTGGAAGAAAACGCCTGGTACATCGAGTAGTGGCAGATCGCCAGCTTCAGTCCGCTCATGCCCATGCGTGCAATGGATTGTTCGAGCGTGGTGACCTGTGACCTGCTTGGAAAAGCAGCGCTGTTGGCCAGACGAAGTACCCGGGAGGCCAGCACGGGATCCTTGCCGATCACCTTGCTCACGTTCTTGAAGGTTTGCTTGGGATCGTCGAGCAGTTGCATGCACTGTACCGCGATGGCCGGCATGGCCGGCACGAGCAGGTTGTCGCTTTCGAGCCGCTTGAGGATGATGTCGGTCAAGCGCTTCACGAGGAAGGTCACCGCGCGCTTTTCCTGCTTGTCGAAGGACTCCTCTGCGGGCGAACCCTTAACGGTTGGGGCCGGTGGCCGAGCCGCATTCTCGATCGCATCGCGCAGTTCGCGCATGTTGCCGAACCGCTGCGCTGGATCCTTTTCCAGCGCGCGCAGAATGGCGGCGTTCATGTGCTTCGACAGCTTGGGATTGAGGTCGATGGGAGGGACGGGCTTATCCCGCATATGCGCGAGCATCACGTCCGGAGGCGCCTCGAAACGGAAGGGAACCATGCCCGTGAGCATTTCGTAAAGCACGATGCCGAGCGAGTAGATGTCGCTGCGGTGGTCCAGCTCCGAGTCCGGACGGCACTGCTCGGGCGACATGTACGCTGGCGTGCCGAGCACGGTTCCCGCCATGGTGTTGCGCACGGCATTCGTACCCTGCGGACCCATCAGCTTGGCAATACCGAAGTCCAGTACCTTCACGTAGTCGGGATAATCGGGATGGTTCAGCAAGAAAATGTTCTCGGGCTTGAGATCCCGGTGCACGATGCCGTGGTCGTGGGCCGCGGCCAGAGCCGAGGCGACCTGCCTGACGATGCGAACGGCAACGTCTTCATCGAGGATCTTGTTTCTTTCCAGCCGCTCGCCGACGGTCTCGCCATCGAGAAAGCTCATCACGATGAAGTGCACGTCATCCGATTGTCCGATGTCGGTGATCTCGACGACGTTGGGATGGCGGATATCGTTGGCCGCGCGAGCCTCGATGAGGAAGCGCGCTAGCACCTGGGGATTGCGTGAAACTTCCGGGTGTAGAATCTTGACCGCCGCGCGACGGCCGATGAGCGTGTGCTCGGCATAGTAGACCGTGCCCATGCCGCCGCTGCGCATGGGCGTCACCAAGCGATAGCCGCCAAAGACCCTCCCGGTCATCTTGGCCGAGCGTTCAGCAGGCAACGTCTCATCGCTCACACCCCTTTCCATCGGCGCAAGTTCCACGGATCTGGAAAGACGCGCAGCGTAGGGGTCTGCCGGGCGCAATCGAATTGGATTGTCGCTACGGCTCGACGAGCATCACCAGGGTCTCGGGCAGAGACTTGCCGCCCGGTGCTTACGCGCTTCTTGTGGTAGAGGTTTCGCATGCCGCTCGTCAGATTGAATCGCCGGGCCGGCCGCCCGGCCGAGGAGAACCGCCGATTGCTCGATGCCGTCCACGCCGCGCTGGTCGAGGCGTTTCAGATCCCCGACGCCGACCGGAACCAGATCCTATTCGAGCATGATGCCACGGCGTTCGAGATAGCCGCCGATCGCACGCCGGCCTTTACGCTGGTCGAGATCGTCGCATTCCCGGGCCGCTCCATCGCGGCGAAGCGGAATCTCTACCAATCCCTCGCGAGTCGTTTCGAGGCAGCAGGCGTCAGCGCCGGTGATCTCTTCGTCGTGATTACCGAACCGCCACTCGAGAACTGGAGCCCACGCAATGGCGTTTCGTCGGCCGACGTCAAGCCAAGCTTCAAGCTCGACGTGTGAACGTGCGGGAGTAGGGCATGCCCCAGATGATCACCGTGGTCGATCCAGCCGGTTCGGATCCGACTGTGCTCTAGAACCGGCCCGCGAATGCCGGCACGAAGCTCACACTGCCGTCAGGCTGCTGGACCGGCGCCACGGTCGCCGAGTATTTGCGGTAGCCCTCGACGAAGCCGACGCCCATGCCGAGGCAGGTGCCTGAGAGGACGCCGATGGAGCCGCCGAGGAGAATGTGCTCGCCTTTTTTGGACGAGATCGCGGCCAGCCCGCCCACGATACCTCCCAGCACCGCGCCCAGCCCCGCGCCGTAGAGGCCGTCGCGCATGACGTAGCCGTTGCGTCCAGGCCTGTTCTGGGACATGTCGACGATACCGAGGGTCAGGCCAAGCACGCTTCCAGTGAGCGCGCCGATGCCCGCGCCGTAGACCAGCGGCTTCCAGTCGCTACTGTGCAAGCCGTCCTGCCGAGCGAACAAATAGCCGACGGATAGGCCCGCCAAGCCGCCGACGAGCAACCCTTGGTATGCGCCGTCGAAAACCGTGGGCGGTTGAGACTCCGCCGCGCGCGCGGAAGGCGCGAGGCAACCCAGGACCAATACAACGCACGCAGTTTGCAGGATACGGACGAAGGATCTCATCATGGTTTCACCAGGCCCATGGCGGCGCGAACGATGTTGTCGGAAGTGAATCCGAACTGTTTGATTAGCACGGATCCCGGTCCCGATGCACCGAAGCGATCGATGGCGATGGTGACGCCGTGCTCGCCCACCCACCGGTGCCAGCCGAAGCTGGTGCCGGCCTCGATGGAGATGCGGGCCGCAACGTCGCGCGGAATGACAGAGTCGCGGTACTCGGCGGTTTGCTCCGAGAAGAGTTCCCAGCACGGCATCGACACCACGCGCGCCCGGATGCCGCTGGCGGAAAGCTTCTCTTGCGCGGCGAGGGCGATGGTGACTTCGCTGCCCGTGGCGATGAGGATCACCTGGGGTGGTCCGCCAGCCGAGTCGCTGAGGACGTAGGCGCCCTTGGCCAGCCCGGCGGCGGGCGCCAGCTTGTCGCGATCGAGGGTCGGCGCCTTTTGGCGGGTGAGAATCATCGCCACCGGGCCGTCGGTGCGTTTCATCGCTAGGCGATAGGCCTGCGCCGCCTCGTTGCCATCGGCCGGCCGCATGACCCACAGATTCGGGATCGCGCGCAGGGCCGCCAGTTGCTCGACCGGCTGATGGGTCGGGCCATCTTCGCCCACGCCGATGGAGTCGTGGGTGAACACGAAGATCACCGGCAACTTGCTGATCGCGGCCATGCGGATGGCCGGTCGCTCGTAGTCGGAGAAGACGAAGAAGGTGGCGGTGAACGAGCGTACCCCCCCGTGGTAGGCCATGCCGTTGGCGATGGCGCCCATGGCGTGTTCGCGCACGCCGTAGTGGATGTTGCGGCCCAGGCCGGTTACGCCCGAGAAATCGCCCAGTCCGGGCATGCTGGTCATGGTCGAGCACGAAAGGTCGGCGTCGCCACCCAGGAACCACGGCACCTTGCTGGCGATGGCGGCCAGGATCTTGCCGCCGGAAACGCGCGTGGCGGGTTCGTCTTTGACGGTGAAGGTGGGAATCGCCGCGTCCCAGTCCGCCGGCAACTCGCCCCTTAGCGCCAGCTTCCATTCGGCGGCCAGCGCAGGATTGGCCGCGGCCCAAACATCGAAGGATTCTTGCCATTCGCCCTCGGCGGCGGCGCCGCGCTCGACCGCGGTGAGAAGATGTTTCTTGGCCTCTTCGGGAATGAAAAACTGCTTTTCGGGATCCCACCCGAGCGCTGACTTGGTTAGCTTGACCTCGTCCGTGCCAAGCGGCGAGCCGTGGGCTTCGGAGCTGCCGGCCTTGTGAGGCGAGCCGAACCCGATGGTGGTGCGAACCATGACGAGCGACGGGCGTGGGTCGGCCTTGGCGGCGGCGATGGCCTGGTCGATGCCATCCGTGTCGGTGTCCCCGTTGGCGATCTTCTGCACATGCCAGCCATAGGCCTCGAAGCGCTTGCCCACATCTTCGCTGAAGTGCAGTGAGGTGGGACCGTCGAGCGAGACCTTGTTGTCGTCGTACAGCCACACCAGCTTTCCCAGCTTGAGGTGGCCGGCCAGCGCGGCGGCCTCGTGGGTGATGCCTTCCATCATGTCGCCGTCGCCGAGCAGGGCGTAGGTCATGTGGTCGACGATGGTGTGACCGGGCTGGTTGTAGCGACCGGCGAGAAAGCGTTCGGCCATGGCCATGCCCACCGCGTTCGTCGCGCCTTGCCCGAGCGGGCCCGTGGTGGCTTCGACGCCAGGGGTGCAAAACGACTCAGGATGGCCGGGAGTGCGCGATCCCCACTGCCGGAAGGCCTTGAGTTCGTCGAGGGCCAGGTCGTAACCGGTGAGGTGCAGCATCGAGTAGAGCAGCATGGAGCCGTGCCCGGCCGATAGAACGAAGCGGTCGCGATTGGGCCATTTGGGGTTCTTGGGGTTGTGCCGCAGGTGCCGCTGCCAAAGCACGTACGTCATGGGCGCCGAGCCCATGGGCAGGCCGGGATGGCCGGAATTGGCCTTCTGAACTGCGTCCACGGAAAGCAGGCGAATCGTGTTGATGGCAAGTTGGGTCAATGAATCCATGCTCGCTACTCCTCGAAAAAACTTCTCGGACGAGCAGTTTGCTAGCACGCGGACATGGGAATTCCTAGCCAGCATTGGCCCTGGAAGGTTGCAGTGGGCTCACCAGTCTCAGGCGGCCAGCTTGATGCACGGCCAGGCGTGGTTGCCGGCCTGGATGCGGGCCAGGCCGGCTGGATCGATCCGGCCAGCACGGGGCGAGGAACGCAGCACTTGGAACAGGGTATGCGCCAGTTCGTCGGTTGCGCCGCGCAGCTGGCGGATGGCAACCAGGGCCAAGTCGTGCACGAGGTTGGAATGAGCGGCCACTTCCGGATCGAGGAGAGCGAGCAGCCTGCCACGCGTGATTTCGACCACCGTGGCGTCGCCGAGGGTGTGCATGGATAACGGGCAGGGCTCGCCGTCGAGCGCTGCCATGAGTGCCAGAACTGTGCCGGGGCCCATGGTTGAAAGCGCACGGGATCTTCCCGCGATGGACTTCGAGATCTCAACCTCGCCGGCCGTGATGACGAAAAATCGGTCGGTGGGTTGCCCCTCCTGGCAAAGCTGGGTATGGGCTGGCAAGGAGCGGACTCGCCCCGCCTGCAACAAGGATTCGGCTTCGAATCCTTGGCAGCGACTTGGCTTTGGCTCGGATTCCCCGTCGCTCAAGCAGAGCCTCGCAGACGGGCGAAACACGCTTCCCAGGGATCGGGAACGTCAGCTCGCTCGGGCCGGGGCAGATCGTCGCTGTCATGGGGATTTACGCCGGGTTCGGCACACAAGTCGCGCCCGATGCGATCGTCCACGCAGCGCAGACGATTGAGGACATTGTGGAAAACGGCATTGACCAGCGCCGCGGCCGCGCGCGGGGCCTGCTGGCGCATTTTGACGAGATCATCGCGCCCTAGTTCGAGGACCGTGGTCTCAACGCTTGCCACCACCGTGGCTGGGCGAGGCGCAGGATCGATGCAAAACATCTCGCCCCAAACCCCGCCTTGACCCAGATGCGCGATCTCGCGCGGAAGATTGTCGGCCCCAGGAACCACGGCGGAGAGCGCGCCTTGCACGACCACAATCATGGTGTTACCGTGCTCGCCGCGCGAGCACAGGGTTTCGCCAGATGCGTACCGTCGTTCGCGCATGAAGTGAACGAGGTCGGTGCGGTCGCGTTCCGTGAGTGAATCGAAGAGTCGCATGTCTCGCAGCAGGTAAGTCATTTCCCCCTCATTCCATCCATCGGCAGGGCCCCCAAGAAACTTCAGGCGTTGCTACTGCGCTCCTCGGTCGGTCACGCGGGGGTAGCGCGGAGATTGACCTTGACGGAAGGCGGACTCGAATCTATAACTCTTACGTGAACGTAAGAGTTAGGTTATGGCCATTCAGCGCGAAATAGAGCGGATATCCCTGATAAAGGTCGGGGACTTATCTCGACGCACTGGGAAGACAGTGCGCGCCATCCACCTCTATGAGGAGCTGGGGCTGCTCACCCCGCCGGTCCGGTCCAAGGGTGGCTTCCGCATGTACTCGGGCGATGGCGTGAAGCGCATCGAGTGGATCCAGAAGCTGCAGGACATGGGCTTCTCGCTCACCGAAATCAAGGCGTTCCTGCGCGTCTGGGAAGAAAGCGCCACCGCGCCGGATGCCATGGCCACGGTGCGGGAGATTTTTTCGGACAAGCTGCACGAGACGAAGGAAACCATCGCGCGGCTGTCTCGCTTGGCCGAAGAACTGGCCGAGAGTCTGTCCTACCTCGAACGTTGCCGCTCGTGCAGCCCGAACCAAGGCCAGAGCGAGTGCTGCTCTTGCGAGAATCACGGTGCCGACCGCGAGGTGCCCTTGCTGGTCGACGGAATCGCCGCCAAACACACCAACCCATGACCATCAAACTGCCCATCTATATGGACTACCACGCGACCACGCCCGTCGACGAACGGGTGCTGGACGCCATGCTGCCCTATTTTCGCGAGAACTTCGGCAACGCCGCCAGCCGGTCGCATGCCTTTGGCTGGAGCGCCGAAGAGGCGGTCGAGAAGGGCCGCGAAGAGGTGGCGAAGCTGATCGGCGCCGTGGGCAAGGAGATCGTCTGGACCTCGGGCGCGACCGAATCGGACAACCTGGCCATCAAGGGCGTTGCCGAGTTCTACAAGGATCGCGGCAGCCACATCGTCACCGCAGTGACCGAACACAAGGCGGTGCTCGACACGTGCAAGCGCCTGGAAAAGCAGGGCTACGTCGTGACCTACCTGCCCGTTGATAGCGACGGGCGGGTGAATCCCCAGGCGGTGGCCGATGCGCTCACGGACAAGACCATCTTGGTGTCGATCATGCTGGCCAACAACGAGATCGGTACGGTCAATCCCGTGGACGAGATCGGCGCCCTGGTCAAGGCACGCGGCGCTTTCTTCCACATCGACGCGGTTCAGGGCGTCGGCAAGATCCCCTTCGACGTGGGTAGCAGCCGGGCCGACCTGGTGTCGCTCTCGGCGCACAAAATGTACGGGCCCAAAGGTATAGGCGCGCTTTACGTCCGGCGCAAACCGCGCGTGCGCATCACGCCCATCATTGACGGTGGCGGACACGAGCGCGGCATGCGTTCGGGAACGCTGAACGTGCCTGGCATTGTTGGTTTCGCCAAGGCTGCCGAGCTGTGCCGGCTGGAAATGGCCGAGGAGTCCAGCCGTGTGTTGGCCTTGCGCGAGCGTCTGCGCAAGGGCATCGAGGCGCGCGTGCCCAATACCGTGGTGAATGGCTCGCTTGAACACCGGCTGCCGGGCAACCTCAATATCAGCTTCGCTTTTGTCGAAGGAGAAGCCATGATGATGGCGCTCAAGGATGTGGCGGTTTCGTCGGGCTCGGCCTGCACGTCGGCCTCGCTTGAGCCGTCCTACGTGCTGCGCGCCCTGGGCGTGGCCGAGGAGATGGCCCACACCTCGATTCGTTTCGGGCTCGGCCGTTTCACTACCGAAGCCGAAGTCGACTACGTCATCGATTTGGTCGCCGACAAGGTGAAGCGACTGCGCGAAATGTCCCCCTTGTGGGAACTCGCCCAATCCGGAGTGGATCTCAAGAGCATCCAATGGGGTGCGCATTAGGTATTTCGATCAGGAGCACAGGTAGTACGTCATGGCATACAGCAACAAAGTCATCGATCACTATGAGAATCCCCGCAACGTCGGCAGTCTGGATGCCGCCGCGTCCGACGTGGGCACCGCCCTGGTTGGCGCGCCCGCGTGCGGCGACGTGATGAAGCTGCAAATCAAGGTCGGCAAGAACGGCGTCATTGAAGACGCCAAGTTCAAGACCTTTGGCTGCGGCTCGGCCATCGCGTCGTCGTCATTGGCGACCGAGTGGATCAAGGGCATGACCGTCGACCAGGCCATGTCGGTCAGGAACACGCAGATCGTCGAAGAGCTGAGCCTGCCGCCAGTCAAGATCCACTGCTCGGTGTTGGCCGAGGACGCCATCAAGGGCGCCATCGCCGACTATCGCAAGAAGCAGGAGCACCGAGCTGAGAGCGCGGCCTAGGCCGCCAGGGAGAATCGTCATGGCAATCCAAGTGAGCGAAAAAGCAATCCAGGCCATCAAGACCGCGTCCGCCAAGCGCGCGACGCCGGCCAAGGGTTTGCGTGTGGGCATTCGCGGCGGCGGCTGTACCGGCTTTTCCTACCTGTTCGAGTGGTCCGACGTGGACGCGCGGCCGGAAGACCGCGTGCTTTCCTTCGAAAACGGCCAAGTCAACGTGTTCATCGATCCCAAAAGCTTCACGTTTCTCGATGGGTCGACGCTCGATTTCGCCAGCACCCTGATGGCCAGCGGTTTCAAGTGGGTCAATCCCAACGTCAAATCGACCTGCAGCTGCGGCGAAAGTGTTCAGTTCTAGAGTCATGATTTGCTGGTCCTGCGAGAAGGCCGCCGGCGACGGCGTGCTGTGCGTGCACTGCAAGGCCATTCAGCCGCCTGATGCGAAGGCGGACTATTTTCGCGTTCTTGGCGTCCCGACGGAATTCGCGGTCGACGTCTCAGATCTCGAGCAGCGCTACAAAGAGATGACCAAGGTGCTGCACCCGGATCGCTTCGCCCGCGCCGATGCGAAGGCGCGCCGGGCATCGCTGGAACGCTCGGTCCAGCTCAACGAAGCTTGGCAGACCTTGAAGGATCCCGTGCGGCGCGCGGAATATTTGCTGTCCTTGAACGGCATTGATGTTGGGGAAATGGTCAGCGTGGGCAAGCCCGGCCAGTCCAGCGAGCATGCCACCTTGCCCGTGCCGCAAGTCGTGCTCATGGAAGTTCTCGAATTGCGTGAAGCGCTTGCCGATGCCCACGCGGCCAAGGATCTGATCGAGACCGAAGCGCTCATCGCCAAGGTGCGCAGCCGCCTGGGCACTGTGATGGACGATGTTGCCAAAGCCTTCTTGGCCTCGCCACCGGAACTTGGCACCATCGCCGCGCGCCTCGTGACCTTGCGCTACTACCGGCGTTTTCTCGATGAGGCCCGCGTGTTGTGGGAGGAGGCGACCCCGGGCGCGGAAGGAAACGGCAGCGATGCCGGTTGAAGCGCTCTTCAGCATCTCCGAGCCAGGCGAATCTCAGGTCAAGCAGGTCTGCAAAGGGCGCGCGGTCGGCATCGATCTGGGCACGACCAATTCGCTGGTGGCGGTGGTCCAGGCCGGCCAGCCGATTTGTTTGCGCGAGGGCAACTCCGCGCTCTTGCCGTCGGTGGTTCACTATGCCGCCGACGGGACGATCATCGTTGGGCAGAAAGCGCGCGACCTGGCGGTTGGTGCGCCCGAAGACACCATTGCATCGGTCAAGCGCTTCATGGGGCGCGGCCCAAGTGATGCCGAGGCCACGCGCAAGCTGACCTCGTACCGATTCGCACCGAGTGTTGCCGGCGATCCCATCGTGCGTTTTGCCGTCGCAGGCGGCGCGCGCGCGGTGACGCCCATGGAGGTTTCGGCCGAAATTCTGCGCGTGCTCAAGGCGCGCGCCGAGGCCGAATTGGGCGGCGAACTCGACGGTGTGGTGATCACGGTGCCGGCCTATTTCGACGATGGCCAGCGCCAGGCCACGCGCGATGCCGGCCGGCTGGCCGGACTCGAAGTCATGCGCTTGCTCAATGAGCCGACTGCCGCGGCCCTGGCCTACGGCCTCGACAAACAGGCCGAGGGCACGTTCGCCGTCTTTGACCTGGGCGGCGGCACCTTCGACATCTCCATCTTGAAACTGGAGGGCGGAGTGTTCGAGGTGAAATCCACCGGCGGTGATTCGGCCTTGGGCGGCGACGATTTCGACCGGGCCATTGCCGGGCATTTCTTGCAGGCCATGGGGCTGCCGGGGGACGCGGGCGGCGATCCGGGCGTGGCGCGCGCCGTGCTCGATGCCGCGCGCACAGCCAAGGAGGCGCTGACGGATCAAACGGAATCCACGGTTTTGGTCGCCCTTCCGGCTGGGAAAGCGTGGAATGGATCGCTATCGCGCGCGGAACTCGACGATCTCGTGCGCCCGGTGCTCGAACGCTGCGGTCCGCCGGTCAGGCGTGCGATTCGCGATGCCGGCCTTGCGGCCGAGCAGCTTTCCGGCGTGATCCTGGTGGGCGGCGCCACGCGCATGCCCATCGTTCGCCGCTTCGTCGGCGAGCTGTTCGGCAAGGAGCCCCTGGCCGACATCGATCCCGACGAGGTGGTTGCCCTGGGCGCCGCGGTCCAGGCCGATCTGCTGGCCAGCGGCGGGCGCAGCGATGTCGTCTTGATGGACGTCGTCCCACTGTCCCTCGGCCTGGAAATGATGGGCGGAGTGGCCGAAAAGCTCATCCATCGCAACACCACCATTCCCTGTGGTGCGGTTCAGACCTTCACGACCTACGCCGACAACCAGACTGGATTCGATCTGCACGTGGTGCAGGGCGAGCGCGAGCTGGTGGCGGACTGCCGATCGCTGGCGCGGTTCAAGTTGGGCGGCATTCCACCCATGACCGCGGGCATGGCCCGTTTGAAGGTGACCTTCACGGTGGATGCAGACGGCATCCTGAGCGTGGCTGCGCGCGAGGAATACACCGGAAAAGAAGCCTCCATCCGGGTCAAGCCAAGCTACGGCCTGACCGACGACGAGGTCGAGCGCATGATTCGCGATTCCTTCGACCACGCGGACGACGACATGGGCGCGCGCTTGCTCACCGTCGAGCGCGTGGAGGCGGATCGCATTCTGAGCGCGACCCGAGCAGCGCTGGTGGCCTCGGCTGACCTGCTGATTGAAGGTGAACGGGAAGCCATCGTGGCCGGCATCGCGAGCCTGGAATCGGCCAAGTCCGGCACGAACCACCTGGCTATTCGTGGCGCCATCCAAGCGCTCGACGAGGTCAGCAAGGAGTTCGCGCGACGGCGGATGAACGCGGCACTCGACCAAAACGTGCGCGGGCAGGTGCTCGACACGGTCGAAAAGAAGGTGACTTCAAAATGACGGCGCGGATTCGCTTCGAACCGGATGGCATCGAAACGGAGGTTCCCGTCGGGACCACAATTCGTGACGCCGCGGAAGGCGTCGGGGCCCATCTTGGCTCGGCCTGCGGTGGCGTATGCGCTTGTTCGAGCTGCCACGTCTACGTCAAGGAAGGGTTGGAGGACATCTCACCGCTTGAGTTGAGCGAAGAGGATCGCCTCGACGGCGCATTCGACGTGCGGCCGAACTCGCGCCTCGGGTGCCAGTCGCATGTGCTCAAGGATCGCCTGTACGTGGTCGAAGTCACCCGCGAAAGCCGCGACGCCTACTTCGACGAGCATCCTGAGTTGCGGCCGAAGTAGCGGCGACGCGCGAGATGCTATTCCCTGTCGCGCCGGTGGCGGTACTTGTGCTCGTCGAGCTTGCGCGACGCGATCTCGAGCAACGCCGCGACGCCGTTCTGAACGACTTTTTCGAATTCCTTAGCGGTTTCCGCCGGATCCTTCTTCTCGGAGAAAAGGCGCTCTTTCCAGGCTGCGCGTGCGGCCCGCCATTGTTCCCGCTCGCGCTTCCGCTCCTCCTTCTTGCGCCGTCGCACCAGCTTGTCATACGGAGCCAGAACGTGGCGCAGGCGTAAAGTCAAAAGGATGGCGCTACCGAGCAGCGGCCACTTGAACCACACGCCGGCAAAGAAACGCGTGTCGATGTAGTAGAAGACGCCATTCATGATCGCGTGACTGAGCAAAGAGGCCCCGAAACGCTTGAGCTGGATGGCGCGTTCTTCGGCGATTTCCTTGGCCTCGTCTTGCCGGGAGAGCTTGCCGACGCGGGTTTGGGCCAATTCAGCGGTAGCCCGTTCGAGCGACTCGCGGTCGATGCCGACCTCGTCGGCGATGGCCACCAGATCGTCGTGCCCCAGATGGTCCGCGCGCTCGGCCTGTTTGTCGAGCGCGCGCCGGATGATCTCGTTGACCTCGGCTTGCGAGTAGGTTGGCTTCGCGTTGCTCATGCACCGCCCCGGAATGGCATGGCTGAATCCTACCTCAGCGTATGCCCTGGGTGAGTGTGACGAAGTAACAATTCTGCGTTCGCTGCTACACGCGCGTGACTAGATCCGGGTTCTTGGCGGCGATTTCGGCAAGGATTGTATCGACACCAACATCGAGCGCCCGATCGCGAATTTGTGTTTCGACACCGACAAGCAATAGCAACGCTACTTTGCCGTGTGGCGTTTCGAGCAAGTGGATCGCGGGATCCATCGTGACCAGCAAGGCGTTGACGGATGTTTCCTTCTGGCCATCGACGGGGCCGGTCTTGATGGTGTGCCCGGGTGCGAAGTCTTCGCCTTTGTGCGCGGCCTTGGCCAAGCTCACCATGACCTCGACGGGCCACAGGGGTGGTGCGCCGGAGGGATCCTTGGCGATGCGAAAGGTGAACTCGTAGCCAAAGCCGCTTAAGTCGCCCGCGGATTCCTTGGCGTAGAGATCGGACATGCCGAAACTGACGAAGTGCCAGAACGGTCCGGGATCGTAGATGGCAACTGCCTCCAGCGGGTTTTCAGGCGGATTTCTGCGTTCATGCATGCGGTGTACGCCACTATGTTCCCACCACTTGGGTGGGCGGCCGGGGTACAGACCCGCGAACGCGTGTTCCAGGGCGTCCCATCCTGGCGCAGGTGGCAGCGGTCCCTCGGGTGGCTGCTGCCCGTCTTTCTTCTTCTTGAGGATCCCGAACATGCATCGACTCCATGAATTCATTCAGCGGCAGATCACGGCAGCAGGTTCGAGTCAATCTCGAGGTAGGTCAGCGTGGGGACTGTGTCGCCGCTGAGGTACGCCGCCACGACGAGTGTGTCGCCGCGAGCCACCATGACGACGTCATTGATCAGATACCTGATCGAGAGCCCGAACCACGACTTGGCAGTCCGTAGAAAGGGTCGGGGCTCCGACCTTTTGCTCGACGGGACAGAGCACAGAAGTCCCGCCGTTTCCGCGCCGCCAGCGTCCGACAGAACCTGGCCGCCTGCGCCGCCCTGATACGCCTCCGAGCCTCCAGTGCTTCCTCCGGTTGAGCTCTGTCTACGCGGCGATGCTTTTCCGCCGCAGGCAAACAGACTAAACAGACTCAAGAAGAGTGAGAGACAAGCGAATCGAGTTGTTCTCATCGGCGCCACCGAACCTTCGTCAGAAGACGCAGACACCGGGGCGAACCTCGTGCAGGAAGAAACGACGTCCCGAACCGAAGGGACGCAGAAGGCTGGTCAGGATGAGATCGAGATCGCAAGGGTCCATGTCCGGAAGGAGGGGTTGCAACCGACGCTTGGTCGCGGCCAATTCCTCAGCATGGCGCTTGGCCAGGACGCAACCCGATTGGATACCTCATCTGCACACGGAGAGATTGTACTCCAAGGTTGGGAGGAGTTCCCTTAACTTCAGGTTGTGCGCCTTACGGAGGTGGAGGCGGCGGCGGGCATGGGGGCATGATTATGGCCCTCCTGAAACCGCGATGACTGGCTTTGGCGATTTTGCGACGGTTGCTTTTGTACGCGCTGAACTCCAGAATGCGCAAGCGATGGGCTTCTGGTTTCTGCGAGCGTGAGCAAATGATGACTTTGAATTGGGTTTCGCGAATTGGCAGGTTGGCTGTGGCGGCGGCGTTGCTTGCAGGCATCTGCGCGTACGGGATTGGGGATGTCGCGCGCGCCGGCGAGGAAGAAGATCCCACGCAGGCCAGGGATCGGAGCCGATCCGAGTTGTTGACCCTGGTTGACACCATCGACTTGAACAGGTGGCGGCCCAACACGTTCACTGTCAGTCCGGACGGCATGAGGATGGCGCACGCCGTGCTTGACAGTCAGGGCAGGGGGCACGTCGTCATCGACGGTAGGGCTGGGACGAACTATGCGGGCCTGTTTGGGAAACCGGTGTTTAGCGCTGATAGCAGGCGCGTGGCGTATCTCGCCATGAACACGCAGAACCTTTGGTTTGTGGTGGCGGACGGCGTGGAAAATCGCAACAGGTACCCGTCGGTGAAGGGCCATTCGGCGGTGTCTCCTGACTTGCTCTTCAGTCTTGATGGACGCAGGCTCGCCTACGTGGTCTTTGCCGATATCGGGGGCGCGGGGAAGCAGTTCGTTGTCGTTGACCGCGAGGTAGGCAGCAAGTACGACGAGATTGCTGGGCTGGCTATTTCTCCCGGTGGAGAAAGGCTGGCCTACGCTGCCCGGACCGGAAATCAGTGGGCCGTTGTGGTGGATGGCAGGGAAGGACCCAGGCATGAGGGCGTGCTCAGTAGAACCCCGGTCTTCAGCCCGGATGGTCGTCACGTCGCCTACGGTGGCAGAGAGGGCAAGCGTTTTTTCGTGGTCGTGGATGGAAAGCGCGGCCGTGACTACGACGACCTTGGCGGAGCGATCCTCTTCAGTCCCGACAGCGCGCGAATGGCCTATTCGCCGAGCGTCGGACGGCGACGGGCCGTGGTGGTCAATGAAGAAGAGATCGGCCTTTACGAGCGTGTGGATGACTACAGCTTCGTGTTCTCGGCGGACGGCAAACACTTGGCCTACAAAGCAGGGGACGCGCAGAGTTGGTTCGTGGTTGTCGATGGAAAGAGGGGGACATCTTACGCCGGTGTTGGCCGGCCGGTGTTCACGCCTGACGGCAGCAAGGTGGCGCACTCGGCGTGCGATCGGTGCGGTAGCGGCAAAGGGGACGATTCCGCCATGTTCGTCGTGGTCGACGGACGGAGAATCGGCGCTGCGTATGCCGATATCGCCGCCCCAATCGCATTCAACGCCGATGGCCGCCGGATGGCGTTTGTCGCCAAGCGAGGGGCCGCGCAGTTCGTGGTGGTGGATGAGAGGGAGGAGAAGGCCTATGCCGGCGTTGTGGCGGAGAGTCTCGCGTTTAGTCCGAGCGGACGAGACCTCGTCTTTACGGCTGCGAACAGCGCAGGCAAACACTTCATCGTGGTTTCAGGGGTGGAGGGAAGGGAGTTCGATGCGGTAGAGCCCCGCGGACTTGGATGTCGTCCGCCACAGGGATGTGGAGTGCTCTTCGATAGCGATCGCTCTTTTCGGTACTTGGCCTGGCAGAGGGATCGGGTGTACCTGGTGCGGAACTCAGCTGGCGATCATTGAAGGTCGATGATCTCGAATGGCCGCGTCGCTCGCGTCGAAGAAGGCGTCGCTGCCAATCCCACTGTTACCGCAGCCCGAGGTCAGGAATGCTGCCGGTGCACGCATCTTGTGCTGCTGATGGATCCTGGCCACGACTACCGCGACCGAGATTTGCGTGGACCCGAGACGCGTTTGGCCGGGACTACTTGGGGAGCTTTACGACCTGGTTCGGGCTCGTGGTTCCCCAATAGAGCGAGTTGTCATCTTGGTAGAGCGGTCCCGTGGCCGATTGCTGCGGGATGCGGTAGTAGGACGACGTGCTGGCGCAATTGGCCGGCTTGCACTTGTAGATGGTGCCGTTGTTGTTCCAGTAGACGTTGTTCGCGTCTTCGGTACCAGTTCCATAAGCGCCGTTGAGGAGCTGAGGGGGTGCGGTGCCCAGGCCGCTAGGAAGGGGGACGCGGTAGAGGCTGTTGCTCGGGTTCGAATCGGCCAGAAGAATGGACTGCGAATTCGCGTCGACGATCGTCATCGTCTGGGTTAGCCCGCCGGCGAGCTGACTGTAGGTCGCATTGGAGGGACTGGCATAGAGTCCGATGCCGGTCAGGGTCCCCCCTGGATTGTAGTTGTTGCGGATCCAATAGACCGAATTGCCAGCGGCGACCGCGCTCGAATAGGTCGCGGAATTGACGATGGTTTCGGAATAGGTCGCGAAGACCACGTTGCTGGTCGTGTACCACGTGATGACCATGTTCGTACCATCGAACGTCTGCTCGGCAAAATTGGTTGGTGACGGGCTCTTGAACAGCGCGAGCCCCCTGAATCCGGGAAGCGATGCCGCGGTTGAATCGCAAGCGCTGACATCGCAGGACCGGTTTGTCCCCTGTATCCCCATAAGAAAGACCGTGGTACCGATGACGCCGAGCCCTGTGCCAGGGCCGCCATTTGAGGAGATCGGTGTTGGCGAGCCGTTGGCGGCGGTCTTGGCGACGCCGTAGACCTTCGAGCTGGGCGGATTGGGGAAAGTCGAGAAATAGACGTATTGAGAATCGACCGAGAAGACCGTCGGTGTCGTTTCGAGATTTCCGGCGACGATGATCGGTTGGCAGGCACCGGCGGAACAGGCTCCGCCTTGACAGTCGTTCCCGCATGCACCGCAGTTGGTCGAGCTGGTCTGCAGGTTGACGCACGCTGTTGGGCAGGCAGTCTGGGCCAACGGGCAACTGGTCGCGCACGCCGTGCCGGCCGTGTTGCAACCGTAGATTCCGCAGCCTTGGGTATCCGCCTGCGCACACGTGCCATCGCCCGCACAGGATGTCGCGGCGGTCTGGAGGTTCGCCGTGCAACTCGCCGAGCCACAGCTCGTGGATGCACCAGGGTTCGAGCATGTTGAGGCGTTGCCCTTGCACGTTCCACCACAAAGTCCAGTGCCCGCGCAGGGCGGATGTCCGAGCGCGGGAGCCCCAGTGACGAAGCTGCAGGTTCCCACCTTGTTGGTTAGAGCGCACGACTGGCACGCGCCGGTACAAGGCAAGTCACAGCACACGCCATCACTGCAGTTGTTCGAGGAGCAGGTCGACCCCGTGGAGCATGCGGTACCGTTGGGGGAGAGCCCGGGCCCGACGTCAGCGTCCGGAGCTGCGTCAGGTCTGGCATCGGGAACCGACGGCGTGTCCGGTGCAACGAGAACGTCGGGCGGGGTATCTGTGCCGCCATCGGCGACATCTCGCCGTGCAACTTCCGGAACGATCAGAACGTCCATCTTGTCCACGTCGACCGGGAGGTCAGGTGGCGTAGCGAGGTCGTCCGTGAGGTCGGGCTGATTGGGGAGGTCGGTTTGATTCGGGAGGTCGGGCTGGAGCAGGTCCGGCTGTTTCGCGACATCGCTCCCTCCAGACGTGTCTTGCCCAAGCGAAGTCTCGCCGCTCGACTGATCGAGCGTTGCTGCGTCCTCGGGCCTCGCTACGTCCGTGCTGGCTCGCACCTCCGACGCTACCTCGGCGATGCCGCCTGCCGTATCGCCAACCGAGGGCGGACCCACGTCAGGAGAGCACTTGTTCGTGCTGGTATTGCACTGGTAGCCCGATGGGCACTGGGGCTTGGTCTTTCCACAGGGGACCTTCGAAAAATCGGGGGTGGCGAAGCATGCCGAAAGGAGGAGCGGCAGGGCAACTCCGAGCATCCTCATGGCGCGGGCGATACACGTGACTCGCTTGCGGCTCATTGGATACCTCTTTGAAAGACCAGCATCGCACGGTCGGGCCCGAAGACGGGTACAACCGACATGTTGGTCTCTGCCGACGCCGTGTGAGCGGTTGACCAACCGAGGTAATACATCGTCGCCCCTGCGAGGATCGCCGCCGCGCCGACACCAAAGCTGACCCATCCCATGGTCTCATACGTCTTCCGCGACGATTCCTTGTTCGGGTCGTAGCCGTTGCTGACCATGTCGTCGACCAAGCTGTGCGTCTTCACGGACATGAGTGCGCCGGCAACTACGGCGGCGACGCCGACTGATCCCACCACAATTCCGGGTACCCGAAGGCCAGACCCGGGGTGGGCACCATGGGTCGCTGGCAACGGAGCAGCGGTCGCCGCAGTCGACGCGGCGGCTGAGCCCATGGTAACACTGGGCTGTGGCCCAGCAGGAGGGGGCGGAGGCGGCGCCACGGGCGGCGCGACCGCCGAGGCTGGTTGGGCTGGGACCAGATGGGACTTGCAGTCCGCGACATACTTCTGGACCTCGGCGACCTCGTCCGACGGAATGCCGGTTGCTTTCCGCAAGTACTCGTCGAAGCGATCCAGCGCTTCTTCCCAGCGATGGTTCTGCTGGAAGCAACGTCCTTGGTTGAACACGTAGGTGTAGTCGCGGGTTTCGATGAACAGGTCGGCCAGGATGTCCACGCCTTTGTGGAAGTCGCCTGTGATACAGGCCTTTCGCGCCATCTTCTCGCGCGCTTCCCGGGTCAGACTCTTGTCCTTGGCCAACGCGGCTTGTGAGAAGGAGGCCAGCAGAACGGTCGAGAGGGCGAACGATAGGGCGCGTTTCATGGTTTAGGCCTTTGGGGCGGTTGGTTGTGGAGGGATGTTGCCGCAGGCAGATAGCCTTGCCAAGGCGATTCTCCGCTAGCGCGTCCGCGGGCCACTGCTTGCGATGGTTGCTTTGCCCAAGTGCGCGCACATGGAGGACAGGGCGGCCATGCTTTGCAGACGAGACGTGACCGCAGTGCGGGACATGTCGACGCCCTTGCTCGTGAAGCCGCGCTCTTCGAGCAGCCGGGCCACGGTACGCAAGCGCGCGCCGACGGATTCCTTGCTCATGTCAACCACGGTGAACCTCCTGCAGCCGTTGGACATCCACCAAGTCTTGCGGTCGTCCCGCGGCCAATTTCAGCGCGATGAGGCTTTCGCGCGAAACCACGACCATGCGGCCGCCTTCAATTTCCGCGCTTTGCCGGTCTTTCCACGCGCCATCGAGCGAACCGCCAACCAGCAGTGCATCGAGCATGAGCGGGTGACCATCGATGAGTTTGGTGAATCGCTGGATGGTGATGCCGCTTGCAAAGTCCATGGGAAAGGATTCGAGCACGAAGCCACAGGTGCGGGCAATCTCGCGCAGGCGCGCCAGATCTTCCGGCCGCACCAAGAGATCGATGTCCTGGGTCGCGCGCGGCACGCCGTGGATGGCCAGGGCCACGCCACCGCACAAGGCGTAGTCCACCGCGCCTGCTTCGAGGGCGCCGGTGAGGTCCTTCAGCTCCTGGAAGAAATCCATGGTCGAGAGCAAGTATAGGCGATACCGACGTCGCGTGGGCTCGGATGAAGATGAGTGACGACCGCGTGGCGCACTTGACGCGACGACGCCAAGGGCTAGAGTGCTGGCAGCTCTCACTTCATCCTGGACACCGCCATGGATCTCGATTGCCCTCATCTGTCGCTCGCTCGGTATTGGGCCGACGAGGATGACGACCGGCGCATCGTCTTGGTCGATGCGCTCGACGCCCTTCGACTGTGCGGTGACGGCGCCTACGAAGCGGTGAGCGCGTCGGACGTGCTGTGGGATTTCGAGCGGGAAAGCCGCCGGCTCAGCTGGGAGATTCAAGACTTCGCCCATCGCCTCGACATGGCCAGTCCGTTTTCGAGCTGGTGCGACGACGATGACCTGGCCGAGCTTGTCGGCGAGGCCATCAAGCGCGGCGAACTGGTTGTTTTGCGCAAGGTGAATGCAGCCGCGGAGACTGAGCCGACCGTTGAGCAGCGCCGGCTAGTAGCCGCCATCGAATCCAAGACGCGAGGTCGCCTGAATCAAGCGGGGCGTCAGTACAAGCTGATCGCCGGCGGTGACCTGGGAGGCATCGCCGAGCGCAACAGCTAGGAGGTGGTGCCACGCGACGACGCCAAACGAACCCTCGATCACATTTCGAAAGATCCCGGCATTGCCGGCGATCTGGCGACCCTCCTCGGCAAAGCGCGCGACCAACTCACGCCCGACTGGCGACCGCCGCTGGCGCCTAACGGGTTGGTGTTATTGCGCAGGATCCGCGCGCAGAATCAGGTTGCCGCCAGTCAGGCGCCGGCCGTCACGCCATCGCAACTTCGGGCGATGATGGAATCTGAGAAGCTGTTGCAGTTCTTCGCACGCTTTGTCGATGAGCGTGGCAAGCTCGTCACGGGATTCACCGGCGAATTCGAGCACGGTGGCGATCCCAAATGCGACATGGCGTTCTCCAGTTCGGATTTCGTGCGCATGGGTGAGCTCAAGGGCGCGCGGCAGGCATGGCTTTTTCACGCCTGCGATTCTGGTCGCGTACAACGGCAAGCTGTACTGGTCACTATCGAAATCGGGTGATCCCATCGCCCAATGCGATCTGCCAGGGTGCGCGAGCGCGACCCAAACCAACTTTCTCACGGCGACCGACAGTGCTCTGCTTGGCATGGCGGCGGACTCGTCGGGCCTTTATTGGATGACGACAAGTGGTCTCTCCACATGTCCCCTCATTGGATGTCCGGGAAGCGGCCCAACCGTGATCACCAGCTCGGTCGTCGATGGCAGCAAAGAGCTGCGCGTGCAGGACTCGTCGGCGTATTGGCTCACCCCAGGGACGGGTACAGACGGCGTGATCTACCGTGTAGCGAAGCCGTGAGATCAGCGTCCTGGTCCCGAAGGTCGCGGGTGTACGCCCGTCATCACGAACAGGTGCTCGGCGAAGCGACCGCCAGGGTGATGATCGAGGTAGTAGTAGGTTTCGGAGCGCGCCGCCCCGATCCGCTGCTGGTTGATGAGTGCGTCGACAAGCAGGGCATCGCGCTCGTCGGACTCGGGGCTGTCGGGGAAACGCTCCCTGTCTTCGCGGGCTAGCGACTCCGCGAGCTGTGGATTGCTTTTCACGTTCGCGCGGAGCTGCTGCATCAGATCCTGTTCGCTCGGGACGACAGCCTGGTGGGGGCGAACGACAACTCCCGCGTCTGGTTTGAAGATCGGGGCAACGGCCAAGCGCGGACCCTGGGCGACTTGCTCGGTCTGCGTGCCAAGATCTTCGATCCGCTCCGGCTGTGGCCTGCTTCTTTGCCAGTAGAGCAGTCCGGCGCAAACCAATATCGCGACAAAGAAACCGATTTGCCAAGCACGCCGCATGATTGGTGAACTAGGGGTGTGCGCCCGGTCCCGCCGGCGTCGGATGGACCCCGGTCATTGCGGCTACCTGCGCCGAGTAGGCGCCGTCAGGGTAGCGCGCCAGGAACTTGTAGGCGCGCGAACGAGCCGCGCCGATGCGGTCCAGATTGATGAGAGCCTGGATGGCCAAAGCGCTGCGTTCCTCGGCGCGGGGCGAATCGGCGAATCGGCGCTCGCCTTCTTCGGCGAGTGCCAGCGCCGAGGCAGGGTCGGGTTGCAGTTGGTCGTGCAGCCTTGCCATCAGCGAGACTTCGTCGAGGTCGGCCGGCTTTGAGCTGGTCGCGACCTGCTTGCCGCTGCCCGCGCAGGAGGCTGTGAGCAGCAGCACGGGCAACCATCGGGCCATTGTCGCGCCAGCCGAGGTCGAAAATGGAGTCGTCTGAGCCGGCACTACGCTAGTAATGAGTGTAGCAAGCATGGGCGGTGGACCACGCTAGGACGTTGGCCTTGGCGGTCGACCAGCTAAAGGCCGCGCTGGTGTCCGAGAAAGCCCATCCTTGAACGCCGGCGTACCCCGCGGCGAAGAAATCATCGACGAGCTTGCCATAGGTGATCTTGCCAAAAGATAGCCCGCTCGTGTCGCTCGCCGGATTCAACGGGAACTCGCCCACGACGACCTGTTTGTCATTGACCTTGTAGTACGTCGGGGTGTTGGTGTGAGGGTAGTATTGATCGACCCAGCCGTACCAGTGAAAGTCGTAGAAGTCGAGGCCGACATTGCTCCAGGCCTTGGCCCATTTCACTGCGGCGCTGCCCACGGTGACTGGTGCGCTGCTGGCGCCGTGGAGAGCCGTGACGATGGCCTTCACGAAGGTTTCCATCTGCGCAAAAGTAACTGTCGACATGGTCTGTCCATTGCTCCCAGACGTCGTGGGATCGAAGGCTTGATCACCATAGGTGTCGGAGCCCGTGATCGACCATTCAGGCTCGTTGATGACATCCCAGGCGATCATGCGAGCCTTGTTGGGGCTCGCTTCAACGGCCTTTGCGATGGGCACCACGACGTTATTGATGAGAGCGGCGCGCTTTGCGGCATCGATCGCGATAGGTTGAATGCTTGGGAGAGTGATGCCGCTATTGGTGTAGTCGGCCCAGAAACTGTCGAACGAGAAAAGCGTGAGCTTGATATGGATGTCGAGCTGCGCGGCTATATCCAGAGCGGCGTTGATGTCGGCGATGGTGGTGGCGCCCAGCCCAGTCGGAGTCTTGCTGCTATCGAGCTTGACTCCGTCCCCTCCGAGATCCGGGTACATCCACCAACGCACGATGTCCACCCCATTGTTCTTCATGTCGGTCAGGTCGGTCGTCCGCGCGGCCTTGGCCCCAGCGACGCCTTGCTGATTCCAAGCCGCAATGCCACCAAAGTCTCCGGCGAAACTCGACCACGCGTAGTTCACGCCATACATGAACCGCTTCTTGCAGTTGATCGTCAACCCTCCGTTGGGAGCTGGGCAAGTGTCGGCCGAAGTGGAGCATGTCCCAGTTCCGCCACCCGTCCCGGTCGCGCCGCCGGTCGCCGACCCACCGGTGCCCACGCTGGTCCCGCCGGCGGTGCCACCCGCACTGCTTCCACCCGCGCTGCTCCCGCCCGCGCTTCTCCCACCCGCGCCGCTCCCACCTGCGCTGCTTCCACCCGCGCTGCTGCCGCCGGTTCCCGTTCGACCGCCGCTTCCGGATCCGCCGGAACCGGTCTGCCCTCCCGTGACAGACCCGCCTGAACCTGACTGCCCACCCGAAGACGAGCCACCCGATCCGCTTTGCCCACCGGTCGCAGCCCCGCCCGATCCGCTTTGTCCACCAGTCGAGGATCCCCCTGAGGCGGCTTGCCCGCCGCTGCTGGATGATCCGCCGTTGCTGGTGGTTCCGCCGCTGCTGGATGATCCGCCGTTGCTGGTGATGCCCCCGCTGCTGGTGGTCCCGCCGTTGCTGGTGTTTCCGCCGCTACCCGACTTGCCGCCGGTCGAGTGGGATGTGGTTACGGTATCGTTGCTGGCGCACGCGGCCCACAAAACACCGGCCAGAAAAAGCGGTCCCCAGACAAGAACGGGTTGCCGAGCGTGGTGGGTAGAGCCTTTGCGGAGGTCTGCGATGCGAAGTGTGTTCATTGTTTTCTTCCTGCGGCGGCGAGAGATCTGAGCAAGACGGAGTCGAATGGAGGTCGGTTGTTGAATGTCTGAATATCGTCTTTAACTTTTAGGAAGAGCGATGGCTGGGGCCAGCTTACCAGCGTCCGCGGTCCAAGACACGTGCCTCGATCACAGGATCGTGACGCGAACCAGGATCTAATCCAACCGGCGCGCGACCTCGACTAGTTTGTCCATGGTCGCGTCGAAGGCCTTGTCCACGACCTGGCGGATGGGATCGGAGTCGTAGTAGGTCATGATCTCCTCTGCCCCGCGCGAGAATGGGATCTTCGCTTCCCAGCCGGGAACCAGGCGCTTCACCTTGCTGTTGTCGAAGATCATGCTGTGGGTCTTGTCGCCGAGCAGGCTGTCGCCCCATTCGCGGTCGTGCTTGGCGATGATTTCCGAGGGAAGGTGGACCAGCTTGGCCTCGACGCCCGCGGCCTTGGCCAGCAGGAGGTGGATCTGATCCCAGGACAGCCACTCGTCCGAGGTGATGTGGAAATAGTCGCCGATGGCGCGCGAATGGCCGAGCAGGCCGACGAAGGCGTGGGCGAAGTCCTCGTGGTGGGTCAGCGTCCACAGCGAGCTGCCGTCGCCGTGAACGACGACCGGCTTGCCCTGGCGCATCCGGTTGACCACGGTGTAACCGCCGTGGCAGGGGAACAGGGTGCGGTCGTAGGTGTGCGACGGGCGCACGACGGTGAAGGGGAACTTTTCGCGCCGGTAGGCGGCGAGCAAGACTTCCTCGCAGGCGATCTTGTTGCGCGAATACTCCCAGATGGGATTGTCGAGCGGCGTGGACTCGGTGACGGGCAGGCTTTGCGCCGGCGTCTGGTAGGCCGACGCCGAGCTGATGAACACGAACTGACCGGTGCGGCCGCGGAACAAATCGAGGTCGAGGGCGATGTGTTCGGGCGTGAAGGCGATGAAGTCGACCACCACGTCGAACTTCAAATTGCCCAGCGCCGCGCGCGCCGCCGCCGGATCGCGAATGTCGCCGGTCAGCACCTTGATGCCAAGCGGAACCTGCCGCCCGGTCTTTCCGCGCCGAAGGTGAAAGAGCTGGATGCCAGCCTCGACCGCGACGCGCGAACACGCCGAACTGATGACGCCCGTGCCGCCGATGAAAAGAACCTTCATGGGCTAATTCTACCGCAGACCGGCCGGAAAATTCACCGCAGAGACGCAGAGAGCGCAAGGGCCGGAGAAAGAAAGGTTTCCGGATCCAGATCCGAACCCTTCCTTGTCCGGCCTCTGCGCTCTCTGCGCTCTCTGTGGTGAACTTCCGGCTACTCGTCTTCTTCCGCCGCCATCTTGGAGTCGGCGATGACCTTGTCCATCAGGTGGCCGGGCAGTTCGTCGTAGTGCGAGAACTCGATGGCAAACGAGCCGCGGCCGCCCGTGATCGAACGCAGATCCGACGAGTATTTCAAGGTTTCCGACATGGGTACGATGGCGCGAATGACCTCGCCCTTGTTGGTAGAATCCATGCCCTCCACGCGGCCACGCCGGTGGTTGAGGTCGCCGATGACGTCGCCCATGCAGTCGCTCGGGACCATGACCTGCATCTTCATGATGGGTTCGAGCAGGCACGGCTTGGCCTGTTTGAAAGCGGCCTGAAAGCCCTTTGACGCCGCGATTTCGAACGAACGCGCGTCCGAATCGACGTCGTGGTACTTGCCGTCAAATAGGCGAACTTGGACGTCGGTCACCCGGTAGCCGGCGATAACCCCTCGGGTCATGCGGTTGCGCATGCCCTTTTCGACGGCGGGAATGAATTGGCGTGGCACCGCGCCGCCCACGATGTCGTCGACGAATTCGAAGCCGCCGCCATGGGGCAGGGGCGACATGTCGATGAAGACGACGGCGAACTGGCCGCGGCCGCCAGTCTGCTTCTTGTGTTTGCCTTCGATGTTTTGGGCCGTGCCCTTGATGGTTTCGAGATAGGGCACCTTGGGCGGCAGCAGCTCGACTTCGACGCCCGCGCGGTGCAGGCGGTCGACGACGACCTCGACGTGTACCTGGCCGGTGCCGCCGAGCAAGATTTCCTTGGACTGCGGATCGTGGCTTACTTTCACCGCCACATCCGAGTCGATGATTTCGTTCAACTTGACCGCAACCTTGTCCTCGTCGCCCTTGCTCTTGGGGTGCAAGGCGTAGGTGATGAGCGGCGCCGGGATCACGGGGCGGGGCAGCGCGAAGGGCGCTTTTTCGTCGGCCAGGGTGTCGCCGGTTTTGGTCGCCTTCAGCTTGGCTACGGCCACGATGTCGCCGGGAAAGGCCTCGGACACAGTTTCGCGACTCTTGCCTTGCAGGGCGTAGAGCTGGCCGAAGCGCTCTTTGGTGTCGTGGTTGACCGAGAGGAGCGTGGCGTCGCTGGTCAGCTTGCCGGTCAGCACGCGCAGGATCGAGAGACGGCCGATATCGGACGTGGAGGTCTTCCAAACATATGCGGCAACCGGGGCATTGGGATCGGGCGCGCGCTCGGCCGGCGCGTCGCCTTGGGTGCCTTGCCAGGCCGGCCGGTCCATGGGCGAGGGCATGCACTCGACGACGAAGTCGAGCAGGGTCTGGACGCCGACGCACAGCGCGCCGGAGGTTGCGAGCACCGGCACGATAGCGCAGGTGCGCACGCCTTGGGCCAGGCCCTTGCGCGCCTCCTCGTCGGAAAGCTCGCCGGACTCAAGGTACTTTTCAAGCAGCGAATCGTCGGCCGACGCGATGGCCTCGTGCAAGACTTCGCGCGCCTTCTTGGCCGCGTCCTGCATGTCCGCGGGCACGTCGCCGACCGAAACTTCGCGCCCCTCGTTCGAGAAGCGCACGGCCTTCATGGTCATCAGATCCACGACGCCTTCGAAGCCGGATTCCTGGCCGATGGGCAGCTGCACGGCCACCGCCTTGGTGGTCAGCGAGGTGCGAATGTTCTCCAGCGCGGTGTCGAAGTTCGAGTTGTCGCGGTCGAGGCGCGAGACGACGATGCAGCGGGGTAGGGCGAGCTCTTCGGCCATGTCCCAGGTGCGTTCGGTGTAGACCTGGATGCCTTCGTTGGCCGAGACGAGTAGGACAGCCGAATCCGCGACGTCCAGCGCGATGCGCGTTTCGACCAGGAAGCTGCCGTTGCCGGAGGTGTCGATGAGGTTGATCTTGTTTTTCTTCCATTCCACATGACCGATCGCGGTCGAGATGCTGGTCCTGCGCTTCTGCTCTTCGGGCTCGAAATCGAAGGTCGAGGTGTCGTCGTCGACGCGGCCGAGCCGCTGGTTCGTCTTCGTACAGAAAAGGATGGCCTCGGCCAGGGTGGTCTTGCCCGCGCCACCGTGGCCGATAAGCGCAATGTTTCGGATCTCGTTCGCCGCGTAGCTCTTCATGGTTACCTTTCGCTAGGTGCACATCAGGAAGTTCACGATCCGACCCGCCCTCATTTTGGAAGCAACACTTCTAAAACACCTGCGTGCCGAAGTCGAGGTGGACTTGGACGGCCGCTACACCGTTCGCGAGAAGATGGTCTCGCCTGACGACAGCTTGGGTTCGAGATGCGCATCGAAGCACATAGCCAGGTTGCGGACGAAGACCTGTCCAAGGCCGATGGCGCGCACGCCGTCGCTGTCGATCTGACACATACCGTCGGCTACGAAGGGCGCCAGCTTGGCGAGCGAATCGCGCAGGTATTCGGCGAAGACGATGCCGTGGCTGGTTTCGATGGTTTTGCGGTCCACGACGAAGTTGCACATCAGGGTGTGGATCACGTCGCGGCGGATCTCGTCGTCGGCCGTGCGCTGGTAGCCACGCGCCACCGGCAACTGTCCCGCGTCGAGCATGCGGTAGTAGTGCACGAGTTTCTTTTCGTCTTGCACCAGGGCACCGCGCACGTCGCCGATGGCCGAGACGCCGAAGCCGAGCATATCGGCGCCCGCCATCACGGTGTAGCCCATGAAATTGCGCTGCAGGCGGCCTTGCCGCTGGGCGACCGCCAGCTCGTCGGTGGGCAAGGCGAAGTGATCCATGCCGATGGCTTGGTAGCCTTTGTCCATGAAGCCCTCGCGCGCGATGGCGAGCAGGGCGAACTTGTCGTCGCGGGCGGGCAGCGCCGGGCGTGCGATGTTGCGCTGGTGGCCGCGCTGGTTGGGTAGGTAGGCGAACGAGTAGACCGCCACGCGATCCGGCCGCAGAGCGACGGTTTGCGCGATGGTGCGCGCGAAGGTTTCTGGCGTTTGGCGGGGCAACCCGTAGATTAGGTCCAGATTTACGCCCCGAAATCCATGCCTGCGCGCGCTGGCCACCAGGGCCTCGGTGGATGCCATGGGCTGTTCGCGACCGATGGCGTTTTGCACATCCGGATCGAAATCCTGCACACCGAGCGAGATGCGTGAGAAGCCCAAGCTCGCGAGCGCGTCGATGTGGGCGGTCGTGGTCACGCGCGGATCCACTTCGATGGCGCGCTCGGCGTTGGGCAGAAACGTGAAATGGCGCTGGAAACTCCGCACCAGCCGAACCAGCTCGTCGGGATTCAGATAGGTCGGCGTGCCGCCGCCCAGGTGGTACTGCGCCACCTGGCGGCGATCGGGCAAGAGCCCGGCCACGCGCTCCATCTCGATTTCGAGATGTGCAAGGTAGGGCTCGACGACGTCGTGGCGGGGTGTCGCGAAGGTGTGGCAGCCGCAGAACCAGCAGCGTTCGATGCAGAAGGGAATGTGCGTGTAGATCGAAAGCGGCGCCTTGCCCAGGCGGTTGGCCGCGGCCAGCGAGGCCCGGTATTCCGCATCGCCATAGCCAGGGTGAAAATCAACCGCCGTCGGGTACGAGGTGTACCGCGGTCCGACGGAGTCGTAGCGGGCAAGTAGCTCGGCGGGGACGGTTTGCTTCATTCACTTTCGCTCCACGACGACCAGCACTTCTTCGGCGACCAAGTCGTCGTCCACTCGCAACTCGCGAGGCGCGCCGTCGACCAGAGCGTACCCCGATACGATGTTCACCCCGCTTGACGACGCCCAGTCTAGCAGGTCGCGCAGGGTGAGCAGGTGGATGTTGGCCGATTCATACCAGTAGAAGGGCAGGCGCTCGGTGACCGGCATGCGGCTGTGCGCGGCCAGGTCGATGATCACGCGGTAGTGGGCAAAGTTTGGAAACGAGACGATGCCGCGTTTTCCGACGCGCAACATTTCTTCCAGCACATCGCGCGGGTTGTGCAGGGTTTGCAGGGTTTCCTCAAGCACGACCACGTCGAAGGACTTGTCCGGGCACCAGCGCAGGCCGGCGCCCAGGTCGGCCTGGATCACGGGCACGCCGCGGTCGACGCAGGAAAAGACCTGATCGGGATCGATCTCGACGCCCTGGCCGCGCACGTTGCGCTCGCGGATCAAGCGCTCGAGCAAGAACCCGTCGCCACACCCGAGATCGAGGACCGAGGCGCCCATCGGGATCTCGCGCGAGATGATCTCCTCTTGCCAGCGCGCTGACGCCGGCTCGCCGGCCGGGCGGTTGGCGCGCGCCTTCATCAGCGCCACGATCGCGGCGGCACGCTGTTCGAAAAGGCCCTCGGGCAAGCGGGCGAGACCGCGGTCGGTGACGAGGTCGTGATCAGCACGGGGTTGGCTCATGGGGTTTCCTAGTGGGCGAGAAAGCTGCGCAGAAGACGTCCGACCTTTTGCGTTTCGACCAGAAACGAATCGTGGCCAAAGCGCGACGGCACCTCGGCATAGGTCACGCGCACGCCGGTCCTGGCCAGCGCCAGCGCCAGATCCTTGCAATCGCCTGGCGGATACAGCCAGTCCGAATTGAAGGACACCACCAGCGCGTTGGCTTGCACGCGGCGGCACGCCTCGACCAGGCTACCGTTGCCCCAGGTCGCGGCGGCGTCGTAGTAGTCCATGGCGCGCGTGATGTAGAGGTAGCTGTTGGCATCGAAACGTTCGACGAACGCTCGGCCCTGGTAATCGAGGTAGCTCTCGACGGCGAATTCGATGCCGAAGCCCGCTTTCTGCTCGGTGTTGCGCTGCAGGCGGCGGCCAAATTTTTCGTGCATGCCCTCGTCGGACAGATAGGTGATGTGCGCCAGCATGCGCGCGGCGGCCAGGCCCGCGTCGGGACCCTTGTCGCTACCGTAGTAGTCGCCGCTGGCGAAGTTGGGATCGTTGAGGATGCAGTAGCGGGCCACGGCGTTGAAGGCCAGACCCTGCGCCGACAGGCGCGCGCTGGAGGCGAGCACCACCACGCGCTCGACCCGATCTGGGAAGGCCAGCGCCATCTCCAGAGCCTGCTGGCCGCCCAGGGATCCGCCCATGACCGCGTGCACGTGGGCGATGCCAAGCGCATCGAGAAGCCGGGCGTGCAGCTTCACCCAGTCGCCCACCGTGACCATGGGGAAATGCAGGCCATAGGGACGGCTGGTGCGCGGATCGATGGATGCCGGCCCAGTCGTGCCGTAGCAGCTGCCGAGCACGTTCGGACAAATGACAAAGTAGCGGTTGGTGTCGAGGGCCTTGCCCGGTCCGACGACGGCGTCCCACCAGCCG
>OCTA010000049.1_pt1 | contig 113501 bp, 91 predicted proteins | sample 1538991 | NCBI WGS metagenome assembly OCTA01 (sample SAMEA3539302, study PRJEB22396) | soil metagenome | biome: tundra; feature: field; material: soil | place: USA | collected 2010-05 | depth 0.15 m
AGGTAGGTCACCCGAGGGTCGTTCAGGTCTGCGACGGCGGCTTCCGCCGAGCCCTTTGGACTGTCATCGACTACGGTGACATCGACCCGAACCTGCGCCTGACCGAGGACGCTGCCGAGGGCCTCGCGTAACTCGATGGGACGGCACGATGACGAGCAGGTCGCCCTTGCCGGGAACGGGAACCGACACGGCGAGCGCGCACCAGTGGACGTCTGCCGCGTCCGTCATCCGCAGCGCACGACCTCCTGCATCGCGACGACGTCTGGATCGAGGCGTCGCAGCTCGCCGTTGAGCACCGCGGTTCGTCGCGGGTCGCCCTCCATGTTCTGCACGTTGATCGTGACGATGCGCAGGCGCATGGGCTTCCTTCCATCCTTCCATTGACAACGCAAGATGCGCGCCGGCGCGGGTCGCCTGGACCGCCTCGCGCCACCGTTTGCCATGGGGACCCCCTGCAGCACTGCGCGTAGACTGCGACCGCATGCGTAGAAGCCTGCCGGAGCCATCCTCTCGCGACGGCTCTCGCGCCGGCTGTCGTGACAGATGAGCCAAGTCGTCATCACATCACCGCCCGCCGTGGGCGCCGACCCGCGCGCAGCGCGCGTCGTCACGTTCGTCTTTCTCACCGTCTTCCTCGATCTCATCGGGTTCGGGATCGTCATTCCGCTCTTCCCGTTTTACGTGAAGTCGATGGGCGGCTCGGCCAGAACGGTCGGATTCCTTCTGTCTTGCTTCTCCTTCACGCAGCTCGTGGCAACGCCGTTCCTCGGTCGCCTTTCGGATCGGGTCGGTCGCCGCAAGGTGATCCTGTTCAGCCTCATGGGCAACGTGGTGTCGATGGTGCTATTCGCGCTCGCCACGAAGGTGTCGCTCTTGCCGCTGTTCTTCGCGTCCCGGGTGCTCGCCGGGGCGACCGCGGGCAACATCGCGGCGTGTCAGGCGGCCATCGCGGACGTCACCAGCGGAGAGCTTCGCGCCAAGGGCATGGGCCGCCTCGGTGCGGGCATCGGCCTCGGCCTCGTTCTCGGGCCAGCGCTCGGCGCGGCGCTCAGTCGATTCGGGATGTGGGCGCCCCCGCTCGGCGCCGCGGCCATGGCCATGGCCGATCTGACGGCGGCGTTCTTCTTGATGCCCGAGACGCGCGAACCGAAGGGACTCTTCGGCGGCGGGTCGGAAACGGCCTCGTCTCGCCTGCCGGGTCCCTCGCTCCGGACGGTCCTCTCGGAACGGCGCCTCATCATCGTGCTCGTTCTCTACTTCTGCACCTTCCTCTACATGACCACCATGCAGGTCGCGCTGGCGCTGCTCACGAAAGAGCGCCTCGGGTGGGGCCAGTCGGAGGTCGGCAACGTGTTCGCGCTCTTCGGCGTGGTCACGCTGGTGATCCAGGGGGGGCTCATCGCCTGGATCGCGCGCACGTTCGGGCAGGTCCGCGTCGTCGCGGCGGGCGCGCTGGTCAGCGCGGCCGGATTGACGACGATCGCGTTCGCGTACCATTTCGGGCCGCTGCTCGCGGGCCTCTTGCTCCTCGCGCTCGGGCTCGGCGTGACCCAGCCGCTCCTGTCGTCGATCGCGTCGGACTATGCGGGCAACGAGCAACGAGGCGCCGTGCTCGGCTTCGCGCAGTCCGCCGGCGGCATGGCGCGCACGGTGGGCCCCACGCTGAGCGGCTTTCTCTTCGAAGGCATCGGCGCCGGCGCGCCGTTCCTCGGCGGCGCGGCGGCGGCGCTCGGCGCGTTCGTCCTGGCGCTCGCGCTCAGGTCGCGCGCCGCGCGGCCCGCCGCAGGGCGCTGACGATCACGCGGACGTCCAGCGCAGGATCACGACGAGCGCCGCATCGCCCCACATCTCCTCGCAGGCCGCGCGGAAGCCGATGAGGCTCTTTCGGTGAATGAGGGATCCCGCGCGTGGAAGCGCCGTGGGAACGACCGACCCCGCCATCGCGTCATGATACGGCGGTTGCGCGCGCTCCCATAGCCCGTGCGTGAGTGCCCGCATCGACGGGCCGTTCACGCGACCGGCGGGAGTGCGTCGTATCGGCGCGTGCCCTCGATCTCGAGCGCGAAGTCGGCACCGAACGCGCGCGCAGGAGTCAGCGCGCCGGCAGGCCCGTGCGCGAAGACCTTCTCGACCGAGCGGACGCCGGCGAGCGCGGTGAACGAATAGCCGTCGACGGTCTCCAGCCAGGCTTCGACCGACCGCCCCGACGCGTCGGTGACCTTGGCCCAGACCTGCGAGCCCCCCTTCTCGCGGGCCTTTGCGTCGGGGCCCGCGATCTTGGTCTCGAGCATGCGAACGATCGCGCGCTTGACGGGCGCTGCGCCGAGGAGCGCTCGGGTCACCGGGGCGAGCGCCTCCTGGAGGCGCCAGGTGTTGTGCGCCGCAGACGTGAGCTTCTTGGGGAAGGCCATGTACGTCGTGATGTTGGGAATCCCCGTCGTCCGGTAAGCGGTCTCGAGGTCGCCCCAGGGAATCGCCATCGTCGAGCGCTCCCGATCGGCGAACCGGACGCGACGCACGTCGCGACCGGTCGGGAACGAGACCAGCTCGCCTCCGCGCCGGGCCTGCCCGCCGGCCAGCATGCCGTCGAACATCGACTTCGCCGTCCCCGCGCTCGGCGTTCCGAGCCCGGCGATCGCGATCTCGAGATCGACCGCGCCCGGGAGCTTCTCGCTCAGGTAGCGGGCCATGCAGTCCGTGGGCACGACGTCGAACCCGACGCCCGACATGAGGACGATGCGCTTCTTCTTGGCGGCGGCGTCGTAGGTGAACGTGTTGTGAAAGACAGGGACCTCGCCCGTGATGTCGAGGTAGCTGGTGCCCGCCTCGAGGCACGCGCGGATCATGGCGTCGCTGGTGTCGATGAACGGGCCCGCGGCGTGGAACACCAGCGAGACGCGCTCGAGGGCGCGCTTCATCGCCGGGGCGTCGGAGAGGTCGAGCGTGACCGCCTCGAGCCCGAGCCTCGAGGCGATGGGAGCCAGCTTTTCCGGGGAACGCCCCGCGAGGAGGGGGCGATGGCCGCGCCGCACGGCCTCTTCGGCCACGAGGGCGCCGGAGTATCCGTACGCGCCGTAGATCATCCAGCCGGATCGAGACGTCATGGCGTCTTCTACCCCAAGATGCGCCGGTCGCCAGCCGGTCTTCACGCTGCGACGCCCGCTACCGACGAGCGGCGGCGCTCGCGCCGGTCGGCGACAGCGGCCATGATCGCGGCCGTCGCGAGGCTCGCGAGGAGCCAGCCGGCGTGCCGGGCTGCGGCCTCGACCCACGGTCCCAGGGGGTTGGGCCACCCGAAGGCACGCTGAACGAGCCACCCGAGCGCGGCGGCGGCGCCGCAGAGGGAGCCGGCCGTGCGGACGCCCGGGTAGAAGCGCGTCCGGGCGAGGACAACGAGCCAGGGGGTGGCCATGGCGACGACGGCGAGCTGCATGAGCTCGATACCCACGTTGAAACCAAAGATGGCGAGCGCCATTCGTCGTGCGCCGAGGCCGAGCTCTCCGATGACCGTCGCGAACGCCAGGCCGTGGACCAGACCGAACCCGGCGGCGACCCAGCGCTCTCGCCCCGGGAAGATCGGCCGGAACGCGTGCACGGCCGACACGAAGATCGACACAGCGATCGCGATCTCAACGAGGCGCGAAGGGAGGCGTAGCCAGCCGACGGCGCCGGCGGCGAGCGTCAGCGAATGCCCGACGGTGAAGGCCGTGACGATCTGCGCGAGGTTCGAGGACGTGCGCCGTGCACCCGCGAAGGCGCCCCATCGCGAGCCCGCCGCGAGGAGGGGAGCCGGCAAGAGGAGCATGAAGACGAAGAGCAGGTGGTCCGTGCCGTCTGCGATGTGCTGTACGCCGAGGCCCACGATCCCTCGGAAGCCGGACCACTCGCTCCCCGCCGAGCGGTCGATCGGGATGGCCTCGTGCAGAAAGCGAATGACGCCGACGACCTCGGGGTGGTTCGCGAACACGCCGCGCCGCCAATCGCTCCGGATCGCGACGAGCGCCATGTGGCCCAGGACCTGGTTCGTGATGACGTCGTAGTGGAAGGTGAATCGTTCGACGGGCGCGCCGACGGGCGGTGTCATGCGGAGGTGCGCGTCGAGGTACGCGACGTCGTTCTCGCGCCCCATGCCGAGTTCGGGCTCCGAGACTCGCCACGGTCGCCCGTCGGGCGCGGCGGGCGCGACGTGCGCCGCGATGTAGCTCGCGAACTCGGCACCATACGTTGGGATCACGTCACCCGGCGAGCCCTGGAGCGGATGCTTGAGCGCGAGCTCGAGCTCGAGCAGAGGCAGCTCGAGCTCCACGCCGACGCTGTCGTCTTGCATGTCGAGCAGGACGAACGAATGGGCGGCGGCGTGCCCCAAGCCCGTCAACGCCCACAGGAACACGCCGAGGAAGAGGCACATGCCCACCCAGGACTTCACGACGCGCACTGTGCCGCAGGCGAGCGCATCGCACCATCCGAGAGGCAGTTCGAAACGTCCTGCGACGAGGTGTCTGGCGGCGCGCTCACGCGGAGAAGGCGTTCCCAGAGCGGCCGAGATAGAGCGAGGGGAGAGAGAGGGAGCCATGAACCGTGTCGTCGCGTGGCAGCGAGTGGATACCCTGGGCGCCGAGTATGCCGAGCTCTCGAACGCCCCGACCTGCATGGAAGGCGAGGTGGTGCTGGTCGACGACGGAGAGCCTTGCGCCGTGTCGTATCGCGTCGACTGCGACGACGCCGGCTCGACGACTTGCGCGTTCGTTCGCTCGAAGACTGCGGCAGGTCTACCGGCGCGTCGATGGTGCGCGTTACGAATACGACGCGCCTGATCACGCCTTCCACGCCGAACTGACGGTCGACGAAGACGGGATCGTGTGCACCTACGGCGGCCTCTGGAAGCGGGCGCCCCTATGATGCTCACTCCGGAGGAACGTCTGGCGGAATCGCGCCGGGCGGGTCTTGCCAGTGTTGCCCGTATCCAATCTCGATCGGAGCACCGAGGAGCCGATTCACCCGTCCGGCGGGAGCGCCGCGTGAAGCTTCGCCGCTGTGGCCTCCGCCTCGGCGTCGCTCGCGTACCGCTGGCGCGGCCAGAAGAAGCCGCGCAGGCCATCGCCCGTGCGGCGCGGAACGACATGAAGGTGGACATGCGGAACGCTCTGGCTCACGCGGTCGTTCAGGGCCACGAACGTACCCGTCGAACCGAGGGCGGTTTCGAGCGCCCGTGACACCCGCCGCGCGTTCCACATGAGCGGCTCGAACTCGCTCCGCGGCACGTCGCGCAACGTCTCGCGATGGGCGCGCGGGATAACGAGCGTGTGACCCGGAAAGAGCGGCCGCACGTCGAGAAACGCGATGCAAACGTCGCCTTCGAGCACCATGTGCGCAGGCGCTTGCCCCGTGACGATGGCGCAAAAGATACAGGCGGCCATGACTCGACTCAATATTCTACACCCAGCCCGAGGCCGCGACCTTAGCGATGGCGCACACGCGCGGGTGAACTCTTTCGTGTCCCGACGCCTGTACACGCGGCACGACGCGCGAGTCGGGGCGCGGAGCGCGCGAGCGCGCAACGCTGCAACGCTGCAACGCTGCAACGCTGCAACGCTGCAACGCTGCAACGCTAGAGGAGACACCCGGCGCGGCCGAGCCGGGAGGCAAGCCCCCCGCGAGCCATCGCGAAGCATCGCTCTTGTACCGCTAACGCATGCCGCGCGTGCCTCCGGAGAGCACTGCTCGCGTGCAATTGGGAACTGCCCCACGTACCCTCGAAAGTTCTGGATGAGAGGTCCCATGCGATTGTCCGTGCCGGTTGTCCTTGGTTTGCCTCTCGCGATCCTGTCGGCGCTCTTGTCGAATGGTTGCGGCGGCAGCAGCCAGGGACCCCTGGACCAGACGAATGGGCCGGGCGGCCCGGCGCCCTCCGACCCACTTTCGCATGGCCCGGGACAGGCCACGGGCGACGATAGCGGGAGTCCGGCCACCGACCCTACGCTCTCCGACGACGGCGGCACGACCCTTCCCTTCGCCGTGGGCGACGCAGGAAAAGTGTACGCGACGTTGCCATTCCGCGGTCTCGCGATGGCCGGCGCCGAGTTCGGCGCCAGCGTCGGAGGGCTGTTCAACGGGACCGACGTCGGAAAGATTCCCGGCGACTACTACTATCCGACGAGCGACCTAACCGGCGGCCCCGGCTGGCCCACGTCGGCGTCGGGGACGCGGATCGAGACCGATCTCATGACCCCCTACTACCTCGGCAAGGGGATGAACACGATCCGCCTCCCGCTCCGCTGGGAGCGCCTGCAGCGCAGCCTCACGGCTACCAGTTCCAAGGTGCTCACGCCGGCGCAGGTGGTCGCCACGTTCAACGCGACCGAGCTCGCGAGCCTCGAGAAGTCCGTCAGCACGCTGTCGGGCGCCGGCTTCACGGTGCTCATCGATATTCACAACTACGCGTCGTACACGAACGCCGCGGAGATGAAGGCCAACCAGGGCGGCGACTTCATCGGGTCGAAGAACGTGCCCAACATCGCCTTCGAGAACCTCTGGATCGGGCTCTCTTCGCTCTACGCGAACGACCCCAAGGTCGTCTTCGACATCATGAACGAGCCCAACACTCCGACCGATCCGGACAACAAACCCGCCGGATACGAGTGGTACCTCGCGGCGCAAGCGGCCGTGACGGGCATTCGAAGCGCCGGGGCGAACAACCTCGTTCTCATCTGTGGCAACGACTTCGCGGGGCCGCAAAATTTCGTCGCCGGCGGGTCGTCCGACCCGCTCAAGGACATCAAAGATCCGGCGAACAACTACGCTTTCGAGATCCACGACTACCCGGACACGGCCTACGGCACGGCCGACAATTGCACGACCGGGTCGGGCGGCTCCGTGCAGACGGTGCTCGACAATCTGAAGACGTTCGTCTCGTGGGCGAAGCAGTACAAGGTGCACGCTCTCCTCGGGGAGTTCTCGGCGGGAATCAGCACCGGCGCCGGCGGCAGCTGCGAGACTGCGATCCAGGAGATGCTCACCTACCTGGCGCAGAACCCGGACATCTTCATCGGCTGGACGTACTGGGCGGGCGGCGCCGGGTTCGGCTCGAACGCGCCGATGAACTACGCGCTCTTCAATCCCGGGAAGGACCCCCCGCAGATGAAGACCCTCGCGCCCTTCCTGCAGTAGTCAGAAGCTGGCCGGCCTTTGCCTCGCGCGGCACGACCGCCCCACGCCGGGTTCGCCCACGTCGACCGAGGAGAGAGGTGGCGGCCCGAAGCCGCCCGAGACCGGTCTCGTCGCGCTGCGTCGCGCGGGCACGCCGGTGACCGGGTTTGACATGCAGGAAGTCATCGGCAAGAGTCCCGAGGTCGGGAGGCGCGTGTCGAATGGCGCATGAAAACAGGAGCGTCGGCGTCGTCTCCGGAGTTCTTTCGACGGCCTGGGCGACCCTCGGCGTAGCATCCGATTTCGACCCCCAGGCGGTCTCCGACGGCGTCCGCCCCGGGAAGTGACCGGGGCTCCGCGCCCATGTCGTTTCGACCCGAGCATCCGAGCTTGCCCGAAGGCACGGTCGTGGCGGGCAAGCTGCGCATCGTACGCGAGCTCGGCATCGGCGGAATGGGAACGGTCTACGAGGTCGAGCACGAGCTGACGCGGCACCGCCGCGCGCTCAAGATCCTCCACGCGCGCGCCGCGCAGGAGCCAAGCGCGGTCACTCGGTTCCTCCGTGAAGCATCCGCCGCGGCTCGCATCGGCAACGCGCACATCGCCGAGACGTTCGACGCCGGACGGCTCGACACCGGAGAGCCGTACCTCGTCATGGAACTGCTCGAGGGCGAGACGCTCGACCAGCGCTTGCAGCGGGTCGGGGCGATCGGCCCCGCTGAGCTCGCGGAGCTCGTCAGCCAGGCGTGCGACGGCGTTCAAGCCGCGCATGACGCCGGAATCGTGCACCGCGACCTCAAGCCGGAGAACCTCTTCGTGACGGTTCGAGACGGGCGACCGTTCGTGAAGGTCCTCGATTTCGGGATCTCGAAGTTCGACTCGGCTCGAACCGGCGGGCTCGCCGTCACGACCGAGGGCGTCTTGATCGGAACGCCTTATTACATGCCCCCGGAGCAGGTGCGCGGCGAGAAGACCATCGATGCCAAGGCCGATGTCTACGCCCTCGGCGTCATCCTCTACGAGTGTGCGGCGGGCGCGCGACCCTACGAGGCCAGGACGGTCGAGCACCTCGCCGTCTTGATCCACGAGGGCAAGCCGATACCTCTCGCCGAGCGGAACCCTTCGCTGCCGTCTAGCTTCTGCGGAACGGTGCACCGCGCGATGGCGGTCGAGCGCGATCAGCGCTTTCAGAGCGCGCGGGAGCTGGCGGACGCGCTCGCGCCGATGGTCTCGTTGGCCTCGTTGCCCTCGGCGGCCCCGACGGCCGGGAAGGGGCCGTCCGTGGCGGCGCACGCCGGTCATACGATCCCTCCGAACGGCCGCGTGGTCATCCGTCCCTCGTCAGCGCCGCGTGCGCTCGACTTCGTGACCACCGCGTCGCCCATCTCGTCTTCGGTGACTGCGACGGGGCTCGCCGAGACGATGTCGAGCGATCCGGCGCCGCCGCCCGGCCGGCGGCGCCCCTCGTCGCGCTCGCTCGTCGTCGCGATGGTCGTCGCCATGGCGGCCGGAGGGGGGATCCTCGCCGTGACGATGAGTGCCCGGCCCGGCGCTTCCGCGGCCTCCCCGAACACCGGCGCGACCCCCACGCCGCTCCTTTCGGTCACCGCCGCGCCGGCGCCACCGGTCGAATCGGTGTTCGTCGCGCCGAGCGCCTCTTCGAGCGCCGGAGCGGCTTCGAGCGCCGGGCCCGTTCGGCCGGCGAACCCCGGCGCGAGGCCCGCCCTGCCGATCGCGTCCCCCGCTCCGGGCCCGGCGGCGATCCCGCCAAAAAGCCGCGTTGACCAGAGCGGCCTCGCGGGCGAAAACCCCTTTCGATGAAGCGACGCACGATAGCTCTCGCCCTGACCCTGGCGTCGACCTTTGCTTCCTCGGGGGTCCACGCTCAAACGGCCGACGCGAGCAGCGCGGTCAGGGCCGAGGCGGGCGAGCGCTTCGACCGGGGCCTTCGCCTGTTCAACGGGGGCGACAGCGCCGGTGCGCTCGCCGAGTTCAAGCGCGCCTATGAGCTCGTGCCCAACGTCCTCGTCCTCTACAACATCGGCCTCGTGTACGCGCAGATGGGGCGCGCCGTGGAGGCGACCGACGCGCTCGATCGGGTGCTGGCCAACCCGGGATCGCTCTCGGCCGAGCGTCGCGCAGTCGCCCAGCGCACGCGCAACGAGCAGGCGTCGCGCGTGGTCGAGATCGCGATCGAGTCGAGCGTCGACGGCGCGATCGTCGAGGTCGATGGCGTGGAGGCGGGAAAGACGCCCCTTCAGGGGCCGCTCCGGGTCACGGGCGGCACGCACGTCGTCGGGGTCATCGCGGCGGGGTTCTCGCCGGAGCGCAAAGAGATCACGATCGCCGGCGGCGAAAAGAAGGCGCTCCGCTTCGACCTCGTCGCGATGCAGGGTCGTCTGGCGCACCTGACAGTCAAGTCGCACCTGCCGGGAGCGGATCTCTTCGTCGACGACGCGCGGGTCGGCAGCACGCCGTTCGCCACCTCGATCACGCTCGCGCCCGGGTCGCACCGGGTCGAGCTGCGGCGCCCTGACTACGTGACCGCGGGAACGAACGTCGTGCTCGGAGACGGGGCCGCGGGCGAGATCACGCTCGACCCCGACGAAGATCCTGCGGCGCCTGCGGCCTCGAAGGGCGTCCTCTCGCTCGACATCCGCGAGACCGTGGCCGTGGTCACCGTGGACGGCCGTGGTCGTGGCGTATACGTCCAGTCGCTGCGGCTCTCGCCCGGGCCCCACACGGTGCAGGTCGAACGGGGCGACTTCGAGCCGTTCGAGCGCGACGTCACGCTCGAAGCGGGCCGCGCCCTGTCGATCCCGGTCGTCCTCGAGCCCACGCCCGAGTTCCGCGCCAGGTACGTGTCGCGGACGACGACCCAGCGCACGTGGGGATGGATCGCCGTGGTCGGGGGCGCTGTGGTGCTGGGCGGTGGGGTCGGGCTGATTGCCTACGACGCGGGCCAGCGCAGCGACGGCGAGTCCGCGCGCAACGCGCTCCTGTCGCAGAACGCCAAGGGCACCATGGAGGTCTGCGATCCGGGGCTCGAAGCGTCGCTGCGTCAGATCCGATGCCTCGACCCCGTCAACGCGGCGACCGCGAAGGTCAACGGCGCGAACACGCGCGACATCGCCGGGTGGACCGGCGCGGGCATCGGCGCCGCGTCCGTGGCTCTCGGAATCACGCTGCTCGTGCTCGACGACGACCCCCACAAATACGACGACGCCCACCCGAACGCGGCCGGCACGCCGGTACGCGCCTTCCCCACGCTCTGGTCGACGCCCGGCGGCGGCGGCGTCTCTCTCGTCGGAGCGTTCTAGAGCGAGCGGTGGCGTCGTGGAACGGGCCCGTCTCGGCGGTCGCGGTGCTCGCCGGACGGGAAGTCCGGCTCCGCGCCGCGACCGCCGAGCCGAACCCGTTCGACTTAGCCACCGCTCGCTCTAGTTACCCACGGGCGGAGCGCCCACCCACGCCGGATGAAACTCGCGATCGGCGGCGCAACGATTTCGATACATTGGCCCGCGGTTTCTTGGTAGCCGCCTCTCGCAGGAGCCGGGAGGGTCGAAGACACGCGGAACTCTTCTTGTGTGATGGCGACAGGCTTCTCGCGCGCGCGGCCGTCAGCGCCTCCGCGCCAATCTCGCTCTCGTGCAGAGATTAGAATCGCCCGACGAGTGCGGCGCCCGAGATGCCGGCGCCCACGAGCGGGACGACGTCGACCTTCGTGGTCGTCGTATCCGCTGGAACGAGGATGGCCTTCGGCGTCGCGATTCCGTAGACGAACATCGTCAAGCCGCCGAGTTGACCGAGCCCGTCGAGCACGAGAAAGACGTCGGCCAGCGCGGAGGTCGTATGGCCCAGCATGATGAAAGGACCGGCCGCAGGGATCCAGAGCGACCCACGGGGATTCGAGGTCCCGTCGGGTGAATCGTATCCGTCCGCGGCTGCAAGGGCCGAGGCAAGATAGAGGGTCGCAAAGAGAGAACCACAGCCCGCAACGAGCGCCTTGCTAGAACGCAGGACGCGACGGAGCGCAGGCGAAGGCGCGGCCTCGGGCGCGGTCGCGGTCGTAGTCGCGGTCGCGGTCGCGGTCGCGGTCGTGGTCGTGGTCGTGGTCGTGGTCGCGGTCGTGGTCGCAGCTTCGGGCGCGGGATCCGCGTGCGCCATCGACGTCACGAAAACGGCCGTCGCCATCGCGCAGAACCAGGTCCTTCGCAACACGTGCCGAGAGCGAGCGGCGGCTAAGTCGAACGGGTCCGGCTCGGCGGTCGCGGCGCGGAGCCGGACTTCCCGTCCGGCGAGCACCGCGAGCGCCGAGCCGGGCCCGTTCCACGACGCCGCCGCTCGCTCTCGCCTAGAATTCTGCATGGAGCCTCGCCCCGAAGATGTCGACCGGGCCGCGGTCCGCGTTGTAGGCCGGGTTCCAGATGTGCTGGTAGTCGAGCGACACCCAGAGGGGGCTCGCGATGTTCAGGCTGTAGAAGACCTCGAAGACGTGCTCGGCCGCCTGATTGATCTTCCCGTCGCCGATGAAGCCGTCGATGCCGCCGAGGCCGAGGTACTCCGCGTGCGCCTTCGAGATCCAGCCCTCGCCGTAGCCGATGCCCGCCCGGTCGACCCCGCGGTGCCACACGGTGCCCCTGCCCATGACGCCGAGGGAGATCGACCGATCGGTCGACGTGAACGAGTACACCTCCGTCTGGCCGTCGGAATACATGCCGCGAAAGAACACGCCGAGATCGTCGACGATCTCTTGCTCGAGGTTGATGCCGATTCCGAGCTTGAGGTTTGGCTTCCGTACGAAACATAAATCGGGGGCCGACGCGTTCGTCGAGACAGAGGACCCGTCTGGGTTCTCGTAACGGAACGATGTGTCGGAATCCGCCGGGCAATTCGTCGTGTTGTCGGCCGGATTGGCGGCCAGCGCGGCGATGGCGTCGTCGAATCGGCCCATGTTCTCCCGGTTGCGATAGCCGAGAACGCGCACGGCTCCCGGACGCCTCAAGAGACGATGTTGATGCTCGATCTCGGCCTGGTCGCCGTAATATTTGGTGATCTGGAAGTCGATCGGCAGCTGGTTGGGATCATGCGGGGGCGTCAATCGACCGACGCGAAAAGCCCAGTCGTCCCAGTAGAGCTCGGCCATCGCGCCCCACGCATATCCGCGCGCATCGGCCGCGAAGTCGTAGGCGGCATACGTCAAGAACGCCATGTTGAAGAACTGCTGGCGGAGGTCACCCGCGTAGGTGTTCTTGTCGAAGAAATCGAGGCCGCTGAAGTTTCCCGCCGTGAGCACGAGGCGGCGCTTGTCGTATTTTCGTCCGAGCTGCATCGGGTCCGAGTCCTTGTCGACGGTGCCGCCGCCGAACCCGATGGTCTGGCGCAAGTACACCCGCGACAGGTACGGCGCGGGCGCCTCGCCACCCGTCTTCTGGAGCTCGAAGTTCTGAATCGCGCTCCCGAGGCCGGCTAGCCCGGAGAGCGGTCGCTCGGCAATGACCTCGGGCACGATATAGGCCTCGCCGCCAGGCCAGAGCCCGAGACCGAAATAGAAAGTCGCCGTGCCGGTGAAAGAAGACTCTTCGTCCGGAGACAGCGAATGGTTGCTCCCGTGGAACTGGCCGTAGGCCTGCGAGAACGGAAGCTTCAGCTGCGTGATGCCCGTCAGCTGGCCGTAGGCATTCCACAGCTCATCGTCGAGATCGTGCAAGCCGTGGTGGGCCAGCAGATTCATGAAATCGAACGACGCGTCGGGGTGCTCCGACGGCTCGCTCACTTCTGCGGGCGCACCGCTCGCGGCGAAGAAGAGGGAAGCTGCCACCGCGCCACAGACGAGGTTCGCGCGCCGCGTTCTCTTCGGTGTATCCGCCATGGGCGAAGCCTGGCGCCCGCTCTACCAGCTAGCGGCGAGACATTCGAGCCTAATCCTCCCCCCAACTCCTCGTGACAGGAGCTGCGGCCGCGGCCGATCGTGATGCTTCGACGACATGGACGCGGCGCTCGCTCGATTGTGGCGCTGATGTGGCGATACCGACGCGCTCGGGACGCGTCGCCAAACGAGCCCGCGCCGGAGTCGATCGCGTTCGCGTTCGCGCGCGCCATCGTCTCCCGCGCTGTCTCGGCGCCGGCGTCAGATGACCGCGTCTTTGATCGCCTTGACCGGGCGGGCGCGAACTCCCTTGCTCGCGGGCTTGGCGGCGAACTTCTGCTTCTCCTTGGTGAAAGGGTTGATGCCCTCGCGCGCGGGGCGCGCGGGCTTCTTGACGACCACGAACTTCGCGAAGCCGTGCAAGACGAAGATGCCCGTCTTCTTGAGCTCTTTGTGCCCCACGTCGACGAGCGTCTCGACGACCTGTTTGACCTGCTTGCGTGAAAGCTCTTCGCCGATCGAGTCCGTGATCGCCTCGAGGAGCGCGCTCTTCGAGAGCGGCTTGTTGCTCTTCTTTTTCGCCGTAGCCATGTTCGAATTCTCCTGTGAGAATTGACATGAATACGGTGCTCTTCATGACCAAGGCAAGGCTTTAGCGCTCGCCGCCCGTTCAGCATGGAGCAGAGTCACTCACACGCCGGGGCCCGGAATGCCTGCATCCCGACGGCTCTCGGGACGTCTTGGGGGGCGCCGGCGGGGCTACCCGCAGCTCGCCGCGCTCGCTTCGGCCGCAGCTGCTGGCGCGCGCTGGGGCGCGCGACAGCAGCACCCGCGCCCGCCGTATCGAGGGCGAGGGCGAGGGCGCGAACTGTCGAGACGTGGCGAACCGGTGCGCCGGCGGTCGGGGCCCCGCGGCCTCCTGCCTTGCGTCGGCCTCCCGATGGGGTCAGCGCTCGCGCTGCGTGTCCGGGCGGCCCTTCACCGCCCAGCCCCGGCCCGCGAAGTCGATGCCGTCCCCGACTTCGACGAGCCGTGCCACCGTCAAATCGCGCGAACCGCCAGCAGCGCCTCGGCGACGCCTTCCCAATCGAGGATCGGAAAGCCGCCGCTACCTTGCTTGGCCGTCCATGACCGGGCTACGGCGCGCAACGCGTCGCTACGCGTTGCTCCCGGAGCGTCGATGCTCGCCTGCTCTTGCGTCTGGCGCGCATGGGCCTCGACGTTCCATTCGCCGAGCTGGTCGTCGTTCTCGCGTGCGGTGACCTCGATGGTGAGGCGGATCTCTTCGCAGGAGAGGTCGTAGACCATCGCCTGGCGCTTGCGAAACTGGTTCGTGATCCGCACCGCCGGTCGCGGTTTTTCGTTGGCCAAGGGGCTTACCAGCGGTTGCGCTGTCCGCCGCCGCCGCCTCCTCCGCCGCCGCGACCACCGCCGCCTCCTCCGCCGCCGCGACCACCACCACCGCCGCCACCGAAGCCGCCACCACCGCCGCCGCCGCTACGCTGCGGACGCTCTTCCGCCTCGTTGACGCGGAGGGCGCGGCCCTCGAGCATGGCGCCGTTCATCGCGCCGATGGCCTTGGCGGCCTCATGGGCGTTGCCCATGGTCACGAACCCGAAGCCGCGCGACTGGCCGCTCTCGCGGTCGGTCACGATGTGGACGTCGGCCACTTCGCCCGAGGACGCGAACGCCTCGCGAAGCGTCTCGGTCGTGGCGCTGAACGGAAGGTTGCCCACATAAAGTCGATTTCCCATGGTCGTCACTGTGTCTCTAGGCAGCTCGCCTTGAAGGCGTGCCTCTCGGTGCGCCGAATGCCTGCCATCCAATTGAGCCGCCGGGATCGGAGGGAGGGCCGCCGCGGATTATCCGCCTTGGCCGCACGATGCGTCATGAAGGCAGCCAGTCGCGATCCCAAGATGAGGAGAGGGCGTGGTGAGCCAGGTAACGTCACGTGAGCGAGAGGCAAACGTACGCTCGGGAGGGCATGTACGCAAGCCCTGCGCAAGCTCCGCGGCCGCGTCCTTGCATTGCGGACACCTCGCGTCTTGTCGTGCTTGGCGTCTTGGCGGTTTCGCTCGCTCGCGAGGCTGACGAGCGCGACAGGCAGCGTTGGCGTGTAGGGACTTGGACACTATGCTGCGGCCGGCGCGGCCCGGGCTCCGGCGCGCGCGCGCAGAAAGACGCCCCGATTGGACACTGAGAACCGCCGGCTCACGCACCTTCGAACGCTCGAAGCCGAGAGCATCCACATCTTGCGGGAGGCCGTCGCCGAGTTCGAGAACCCGGTGATGCTCTACTCGATCGGCAAGGACAGCTCGGTGATGCTGCGCCTCGCCCAGAAGGCGTTCGCGCCGGCGCCCTTGCCCTTTCCCCTGATGCACATCGACACGACCTGGAAGTTCCGGGACATGATCGCGCATCGCGATCGCATGGCGAAGGAGGTCGGGGCGGAGCTCATCGTGCACACGAACCCCGAGGGGCTCGCGCAGAACATCAACCCGTTCGATCACGGCAGCAACAAGTACACGTCGGTGATGAAGACCGATGCGCTGAAGCAAGCGCTCACGAAGCACGCGTTCGATTGCGCGTTCGGGGGAGCGCGGCGCGACGAAGAGCGGTCGCGTGCCAAGGAGCGCATCTTCTCGTTTCGCGATCGGTTCCACCAGTGGGACCCGAAGAACCAGCGGCCCGAGCTCTGGTCGCTCTACAACACGCGAACGAACCTGGGCGAGAGCGTCCGCGTGTTCCCGCTCTCGAACTGGACCGAGCTCGACGTGTGGCTCTACATCTGGAAAGAGAATATCCCGATCGTCCCGCTCTACTTCGCGAAGTGGCGCCCCGTGGTCTCCCGTCGCGGCACGCTCATCATGGTCGACGACAACCGCATGCGCTTCGAGCCCGGCGAGACGCCCGAGGCGCGCCTCGTTCGCTTCCGTACGCTCGGTTGTTACCCGCTCTCCGGCGCCATCGAATCGAAGGCCACGACGATTCCCGAGATCATCCAGGAGATGCTTCTCACCAGGTACTCCGAGCGTCAGGGGCGGCTCATCGATCACGACGAGGACGCCTCGATGGAGAACAAGAAGCGCGAAGGGTACTTTTGATGTCCGCCGACCCGGCCAGCTCGAACGAGGCCACGCTCACCGACGACAAGCGCCTCATCCAGACGGAGATCGAGGCCTATCTCCGCAAGTACCAGGACAAGGAGCTCCTGCGGTTCGTCGCCGTGGGCTCGGTCGACGACGGCAAGTCGACCCTCATCGGCCGGCTCCTCTTCGACACGAACTCGGTCTACGAAGATCAGCTCGCGGCCGCCCGCAAGGCCAGCCACATGGCCGGGACCGACATCGACCTCTCGCTCATCACCGACGGTCTCGCCGCCGAGCGCGAGCAGGGCATCACGATCGACGTCGCGTACCGGTATTTCACCACCGACAAGCGCAAATTCATCATCGCCGACACGCCCGGCCACGTGCAGTACACGCGGAACATGGTCACCGGGGCCTCGACGGCAACCGTGGCGATCATGCTCATCGACGCGCGGCTCGGCGTCTTGCAGCAGAGCCGGCGCCACGCGTACATCGCGTCGCTGCTCGGCATTCCGCACCTCGCGGTCTGCGTGAACAAGATGGACCTCGTCGCGTTCGACCGGGACGTCTTCGAGTCGGTGCGCAAGGACTTCTCCGCGTTCACCAGGGGCCTGGGCTTCGGCAGCGTGACCTTCTTCCCGATCAGCGCGCTCAAGGGCACCAACTGCGTGACCCGCGGCGCGGAGACCGCCTGGTACGACGGGCCGACGGTGCTCGAGTTCCTCGAGGCCGTCCCGGTCCGGCAAGAGCGCGACGACGCTCGGTTCCGCTATCCGGTGCAGTACGTGGTCCGCCCGAACCTCGACTACCGCGGCTTCGCGGGGCGCATCGCGTCGGGAGTCGTCAAGAAGGGCGACGCCGTCATGGTGCTCCCGTCGGGCAAGACGAGCCGGGTCAAGGCGATCGACGTCTTCGATGGGGAGCGCGACGAGGCGTTCGCTCCCGAGTCGGTGACCTTGCGCCTCGAAGACGAGATCGACGTGAGCCGCGGCGATCTCCTCGTACGCCCGAGCGAGGCGCCGCGCGTGGCTCGCACGTTCGACGCTCACCTCGTCTGGCTCGCCGAAGCGCCCCTCGACGCCGGCAAGAGCTACTTCATCAAGCACACGACGCAGACCTCGCGGGTCAACGTCGACCGGGTGCACTCGAAGAAGGACCTCGACACCCTTTCCGACGTCGCCGCCGAGACCCTGGCGCTGAACGAGATCGGCCGCGCGACGCTCACGGCGCACCGCGCTCTCTTCATCGACGGGTACGTCGCGAACCGCGAGACGGGGTCGTTCATTCTCATCGACTCGATCACGAACGCGACGGTCGCCGCCGGTATGGTGATCGCCGACGGGACGGGGCAGAACCTCGACCTCGCGCTCGAAGACGCGCGGCGCGGCGAGTCGGGCGGCTCGCGCTCGCAGGTCAGTCCGAAGGAGCGACGGCAGCGCTTCGGCGTCGGGGGGGGCATCGTGCTCCTGGTGACCCCCGCCGGCGGAGGCGCCGGCCGGTCGGCCCCGCTCGCCTATGCGGTGGAGAGGGCGCTCTTCGATCGCGGAGGCAGCGCGGCGCTGCTCTCGGCCGAGGGCGGCGCGCGATGGCTCGCGGCGGCGCGAGCCGTGGCCGGCGCCGGGCTGCTGGCGGTGGTCACCATCGACGCCGACGCGCTCAACGAGCAGCGGGCGAGGGCGGCCGAAGACGAAGGACGCTTGCTCGTCATCGAGGGGGCGGCCTCCGCGGCTCCGTCCGTCGAGGCGGGGGCCAGGATGGTCGTCGACGCGATCGCCGCGCGCGGCTGGCTCGGCGCTTCGTAAGACCCGAGCGGCACCGGCGCGAAGCGCGGGAAGACCTTCCCCAGCACGTACACCTTGAAGCAGTATCCGAGGATGGATCCCTCCTGGAGGCGTGGATCGAGCAGGTGGGCGACGCCGGCGTGCTCCCTCCGGAGCTCGCTCCAGTGCAGGCCCGGACGCTCGTGATGCACGGTGTGAAAGCCGTTGTCGAAGACGAGCGCGTTCATCCAGCGCGAGGTGAAGTCGCGCGAGTGGGTCCAGCGCGACCACGGGTCGCAGTCGACGTGCTGGACGTAGTTCGTGAACATCAGGCCCCAGAGCGCGCCCAGCGCGGGGATACCCAGCGCCGACGCGTAGACCCAGACACCCCGGACGAATCCGTGGAGCGCGATCGCGAGGGCGCACGCCGCCGCGTGCCCGCCGTAGACGAACGCGTACTGGGCGAGGTAGCTCGCGTACGCGCGCCGGTTCGAGCGCCTCGCGCGCTCGACGAAGCGGTCGGTCAAGGGTCCCTGCGCCGCGGCAGCGACGAAGAAGTACGTCACGGCGGCGACGAGGCCGTTCTTCGGGGTCATGCGCCAGGTGATGGAGGCGTCGCCCGGCCGGTTGGCGAACTTGTGGTGGTTCTGGTTGTGCGTCGGAATCCACGCGAAGACGGGATATCCATAAAAGAACGATATCCACGTCGAGAACAGCGTGTTGAGCGGCCGGCGCGCGAACGTGGGCGAGTGATTGTGATTGTGCGCGATGACCCCGGCGCAGTAGGCGAGGTACATCGAGAGCGGGAGGAGCCAGCCGGCGAGGGCTGGCCACGCGAACTGGGCTGCGGCGGCCGCCGGCATGAGCAACAGCGCCCATACGAGCGTTCGCGCGTCGGAGCGACGTCGAAGGCACATGGCGAGGACCCTTCTTTTGCTTGTCTAGCGGGTTTCGTCGAGTACTACTCTCGCCGAGCAGTATCCATCGCGGGGAGAGATCGATCCATTCGCCTTCCCCTCAGGTTCCGAGTGATGCCCAAGCAAACGACGAAGACCCTACGAAAACAGCCGCGGCAGGCGCGAGCGCAGGCCACGGTCAACGCCGTGCTCGAGGCGACCGTTCAGGTTCTCGAGCGCGAAGGGCTCGACGCCGCGACGACGACGCGCATCGCCGAGGTCGCGGGCGTGAGCATCGGGACGCTCTATCAGTACTTCTCGCACCGCGACGCGATCTTCAACTCGCTGCAAGACCGCGAGTTCGATCGCGCCCTCTCCTTGATGGAGGGCATCTTGTCGAGCGGCAATCTCGAACGGACCCCTCGCGAGACGGTGACCGCGGTCGTCAAGGGACTGGCCGCGACTTACGCCGCGTGTCCTGGGCTCCATCGTATGCTCGCGATCGAGGGCCTGCGCGTCGCGAAGGCCGAGCGTGTTTATGCGTTCGACCTGCGGGTCGTGGGCACCATCCGGCATTACCTGGCCGCGACGCATGCTCCGATCCGTCGGAAGAACCTCGACGCCGCAGCCTTCGTGGCGTTCCAATCGGTGAGAGCGACCATGCTCGCCGGCTTGCTCGAACGCCCGCCGGGGGTCGAACAAGAAGAGCTCGTTGCCGAGCTCGCAGACCTCATCTTGAGGTACCTGGTTCGCGGCCACGCGACAGTGGAGCGAGCGGCGCCGGTCTCCTTCGGCCCGAAGGCCTCGAAGCGGCTCGTCAAAGGTTGACGGATCCTCCCGGGATCGAGCGCCGCCCGCCAATGCTTTGCAAGCTCCGGCTCCCCGCAGAGGTGCGGGCCACGAGGAGTCGGATTCGCCGGCGACTCATTGGCAAGTAACGACTTGACACTCCCCGCCGCCGCACGCCCAGTGCGCGCAGCCTTCGGTGCCGTCGCTGCCCCGCCCGTCGCGTCCCCTTGTGACGTTCTTGTTTCGAGGCGCTCTTGGGGTCAGGAGGACGCGCGCTCGTGGTATGGGCACCGCGTGGGAGGTCGTACGCGTCGTCGGCGATCGGTGCGATTCCTCGCTGCCGCGTGGGTCGTCGCGCTCGTCGCGTTCGCCGCGTGGCTCTGGGTCGAGCGCGCGTCGGCCTACTGTCGAGAGGTCTCGGTGGGGCCGCCCAGCAACTACGATCCGGCCAGGCTGGGTTGTTTCGGTACGGCGGCCGACGGAGGCTTGCTCACCGCTCGCGAGACCCCGGACGGGGGACTTCTCGTCGGGTCCGACGGTCGCCTCGTCCCGACGAAACCCGACGCGGGCGTCACGCTCTTTCCGTTGTTCTGGAGAAACCAGTGCTTCAGCTATAGCTTCCAGAGGAGCGGGACCAACCAGCTGAGCGCGTCGGATACCGCGCGCATCGCCGCTCAAGCCTTCGCAACCTGGAGCCACGCTGCCTGCCCGGGCGGTTCACCGAATATTGCCGCCGATCCGTACCCCGTCGTCGACTGCGAGACCCCGCCGTCGCAAGCGCACAACAACGCGATCATCTTCCACGACGACAGCTGGCCCTACGACGACGGGTCCAACGCCATCGGCTACACGACCCTCACGGTCAGCACGAAGACGGGCGAAATCTACGGGGCCGACATCGAGATCAACTCGTTCGGATACAAGATCGTCGCCAGTCTCCCAACCTCCGCGGGGGATGCGGGGGCGACTGACCCGAATGGAACGGAGTACGATCTCGGAAGCATTCTGACGCACGAGGCGGGCCACTTCCTGGGCCTCGCACACACCGCAGACACCAGCGCCGTCATGTACGCGTCCTACAGCCCCGGCGCCACCGTTCTCACGCCAGACGACGTCGCCGGGATTTGCTCTATCTATCCCTCCGACGGCACCCGCGAGACGGGCGCGGGGCGGATCCTCGCGGGGCCGTGCAACCCGGCTCCACCCCTTGGCTTCCTGACCGCGTGCGGGTCCCTCGATTCTGGCACGCTCAGGATGGGGATGGTCGGTTCGGGCGGACCGGGCGTGAATCAGGGGAGCGGGGACCCGGGATCATCGTGCCCGCCGGACTGCGCGGTTGGCCGCGCGCCCGGCGGCGGGAAAGCCGATCTCTGGGCGTGCGGCCTCATCGCGCTTTCCGTGCTCGCTCGCCTCGGCCGAACGCTCTCGCGAGGGCGTGCTGGGGCCCGGATCGCGCTCGGCATCGGACTCATCACCGGTATCGGAGTCCGATCGAGCGATGCGGCCGCCAGCGTATCGGTCATCGCGACGTTCGAGCAGCTCGTCCAGGAATCGAGCGCGGTTGCCGTGGTGACCCCGACCGAGCAGCGCGCGCTGTGGGAGGGAGACCGGATCGCGACCTATACGCACGTCCGCGTGGATCGGCGCCTTGCCGGGGACCTCGAAGGAGATGCCTGGGTGCGAACGCTCGGCGGGTCGGTCGGTGACGTTGCCCAGATCGCCGAGGGTCAGGCGATCTTTTCGCTCGGGCGCCCGTCGCTCGTCTTCCTGCGTACGCACGTCGACGCGAACACGCGGCAGGCGACGGATTCTTACGTCGTGGTCGAGCGCGCTCAAGGGCAATTCCCCGTCGTGACGAGCGACGGAAAGCCGGCTCGATTGGCCCTGGGAGGCGACCTGGGCGCGCTTGTCTCCGTTCCACCGGAACCCCGGGCCGCGGACGCTCGACCCCCGCCGCGCGATCCGCGACTCGCACGAGACGTGCTCAAAGACCGCGCGCTCGAGGACGCCGCGCGTGAGATTGCGACGGCCTGGGCTCGAGCCCACCACCCTTCGTCACGCTGATCAAGAGGCGAGCGCCCGAGACCTCGGGGCCTCGGGCGTCGGTCGGTGTCGACGAGTCTTCCGAGAGTCTACGTGGCGGGGAAGGAGAGCTCCGGGCGGCGACGACGAATGAGGAACACGGCCGCGCCGGCCAGCGTGGTCCCGAGAAGCGCGAAGCCCCAGGGCGGAAGGGCAGGAACGTCGCTGACGACACGGTAGACCGAAGTCCCGGCGGCATACGTGACAGACACGCTATTTCCGTTGACGACTTCCGGCACGAACGCGGTCGCGTTGGCGCCCGCCCCCCCGGTGATCTGGGCCTCGGTAATGTTCTGAAGCGCAGCCGGCAGTCCGACGTATTCGGGCCGAAGGGCACCCGCATTGAAGAGCAGGGGCCCCGCGCCGCAATTGAACCCCGTCTCGCTCTGGGGGTCCGAAATCACGGTCACAGACGAGCCGGTGCCTCCGCTCGGAAAATTGGTGCCATCCCAGAACACGACGATGTCGCTCCAGTTCGAACAGACATTGCCGGCCGCCGCGTTTTCCAGCATGACCATGAATCCGTCGGCGACGACGCCTCCCGGAATCACCGACGTGCGAAACTCCTTCGCTCCCGGGTCGTCTCCGAAGGGGGGCTCGAAGACGTTGATCCGGACCGCGCTGGCGGTGGACGTACCGGGCGTCGTCGCCCGGGCGGACGGCGCCGTCGCGACGGCGGTGCAGACGGCCAGAGCGGCCAACAGCGAATGCTTTTTCATGATTGAACTCCCGCGGCGATGGTTTGGGGCCTCTCGGGGCTCCGCCGCGGCGGGTCCCAGAGCAACGGTCGTTCCAACGGAAGCAGCCCCGCCCAAAACGGTGCCGATAGCCTGTGAACCAGGCTCCTGGAACCGTCTGCGCCCGCGCGGCTCCCGAAAGGCGCACCGGGGTGGCCGCTGGCGCGTTTCGCGCCACCCGTTTCCGTTTCGTTCACCCCAGGAACGAGAATGATGGGAATTCGCGGAGAATCCGCGGGTCGACGCATCTTGCGCCATCGGCGCATTTCACTCCATCGATGCGCCCCGTCGCGACACTCCGCTCGGATTGCGAATACAGCGTGCGCGGTCAGGGAGCGAGGGCTGGTTTCTCACCTGCGGGGGCGCCTTGGAGGGTGCCGCCACCACGCGGCAGCGCCATCCGCCACGTCAACCACCAGATGAGCGCCGGGATCGCGTACGCCATGCTGGGGTACGTGACGAAGGTCAAGATTCCGATCGAGATCACCGACTGGCCGAGCACGCCGAGCCCGAGGATCCTGACGATCCCCAGCACTTGCAAGAGCGGGAGGCCGACGCTCAGCGCCATGGCCATTGCGAAGAGCGCGATGCCGACTGCGAGGGCGCCTGCGCCGCGGCGGGTCATCGCGACCGGCCAGCTGAGGGCGAGAGCGACGAACACGGCGATTCGAACGTAGGCGAGCGTTCGCGTATCCACCGGGATGCTGAACAATTCACCGGTGAAGACATTTTTCACCGACAGGAGAATCCACCACGGGTGCTTGGGGTCGCTGTCGGGGACGGCGAAGTGAATCTGCGCGCCTTCGCCCGAAAACGGCGCGACGATCGCGTCGCACACGCGCGCGAATCCCGCCGCGAACGGTCCTGCCAGCCAGCTCCAAGGCCAGAGAAGAACCCCGATCAGGGGAACGAACCGGAGGCCCGCTCGCCGCCAGAATCGACGCGAAACACCGTCACCCGACGGCACGCACGGCCCCCCCCGGGGCGGCAGCGATCCTGGACCACAGGACGAACGTCGCTGTGGCGAACACGATGAGAAGGAGCGGCCAGAACTCGTGGTGGAAAAAGTCGAAGTATGCCGGCGCGAGGATCCCCACGTAATAGAGGCAACAGATACGCGCGACGTTCGCGGCGGTGATCACGGCGAGGCCCGCCAGCGCCCCCCCTACCCGCCACCGCCACGAATACGTGTGCGAAGCGAAGAGCGCGGCCAGAAGGAGAATCTGCGCGTCCACCGCGTCGCACCCGCGAATGATGCGGAGCCCGTAGCGGCCCGAGATGTCCTGCCCCGACACGACGACCGCGCGGTCGAAGACCCAGAGCACCCCGCCCGCCAGATGGGCGTATGCCCGCAGGTATCCTTCGCTCCAGCGCTGGGGCCAGCTGTCGGCTCGATAGGGAAACGAGTAGACGGAGAAGAGAACGGCGGCGATGAAGACGAAGGAGACGACGAAGCGAACCTCGGGACCGCGGCGCAGGGGCGCGAGGGTCACGAGGCGCGAGAGGCGAGCTCGCCACGACCCTCTCGCTCCCACGTTGTTCGAAGCCACCACGCGAAAGAGCCTAGCCCGAATGGTCGGCGCGCGCTGGAACGCTTCGGAGGCCGAAGCAACGAAACGATGGCGAGCTTGCGAACACTCTGGGAGGGAGCCCGGCGCTCTTGCGGCTGCGGCGTGGCCCGTGGCATACGACCGGCCCGTGTTTCTGGGGGTGAGTGCCACGGTTGCTCTCTGGGTCGACTCACGACGTGAGCGCCGATCTCAAGAAGAATCGAGCGAGATTTCCCGATGCGAAAAGTGGCCCGGTTGCTCTGTGGCGTGGCCTGTCTCGTGACACCCGCGTCTGCCTATGCCGGCCCGTACCTGATCGACTCGATGAGGCCGTCCGGAGCGCCTGTCTCGGGGTCCGTCTCGATCACCGACGGCGACGCGAGTACGGATCCCGACGCGAGCGCCGACGCGAGCGCGCGTCCCGGACGGATCCCCTACAACGGCGGACCGATCATCTCGCAGGCCCGGGTGGCGGCCGTCTTCTGGGGCAACGGAGTCGACCGGACGGTGGTCAGCAACATCCCCGATTTTTACGCCAGCCTGATGACTGGCTCCTTCATGCATTTCGTCTCGGAGTACAGCACGCCGACGCAGGGGGTCGGCTCCTACGGCACATTCCTCGGCGCGTTCAGGATCCGGCCGGTCCATACGAGTTCCACGGTGACCGACGCCGACATTCAGGCCGAGCTGGCGCAGCAGATTGCCTTCGGCGCGTTGCCGAGCGCGGACGACAACACGATTTACATGATCCACTTTCCACCGGGAGTGACCGTGCAAGGCCCCGGGACGACCGGCCTTTCGTGCGTGGACTACTGCGGATACCACTATTATGGCAACGGCCTCACGTATGCCGTCCTCCCCGATCAATCCGGGGGTTGTGCGCCGGGTCCGTTCGGCTGCGAGAGCAGCACGACGGCGCGCTGTTGCGGCGACCGAACGGCGTTCGAGAACCTGACCAAGTCGGCCTCTCACGAGCTCATGGAATCCATCACCGATCCGCAGCCCCTGGCTCCGGCGTGGACCGACATCCTGGGCGGCTTCGGGGAAATCGGGGACGTTTGCAATTTCTCGAAGCAGGGCGACAACGCGTTCGCGAGCGTCATCGGCCAGAGCGGCGCGACGTACCAGGGTCAGAAGGGCTTCTCGAATTCCGCCTTCTTGGCCGGAATCGGCTCGCCGCGAGGCTGCGTGACGTACCCCACGGTGATGTGCTGCGACACGGCGGCGCCCACGGACCTCGCCACGCTACCCCCGACGTCGACGTGCTCCTGGCTGCCCAACGGCCTGGCGAGCTGCGCGCGAGGCCCGAGCGACTTGACCATCAGTCTCTCCACGATCGGGGGGTTCGGGTCGGGTACGATCGGCTTTCTCGGCTCGAGCCCCTATTCGGGCGTTTGCATTCCCTTCGGGACGGACCCGACTCCCCAATACTGCGCGACCGTGCAGGCGCCTGGGCTCGTGGAGCAGCCCAATGCGACCATGGTCGTCCCGGTCGATTCGACACACCCCACCGCCGAGGCTTGCTACGGACCGGCGCCGGCGGGTGGATGCCGTTCGGGCACGTCGAACACGCCCGCGGGCTGCTGCGGCCCGCTGCTTCCATTCGTAGTTTCGGGAAGCACGCAGACCGTGACCACGCCGCTTCCAGGAGTGGCGACCGTTCCCGCGCTGCCGCCGCGGAAGGCCGCGCTCTACGGCCTCTTGTTGGCCGCTCTCGGGTGCCTCCGCGTGAGGAAAGCGCGAGCCGCGGCGCCGGACACCGGGCACGCGCGCGATCCCGCCTAGGGGGGGCCAGGGCCCTTGACCCGCTATCGCCGCCCGCAAAGAGAGCGCCCGTCCCGCGGACGCCTCCCCGCGATGGGTCTCGCCATGGTCTGCGCGTGCGGGGGCACGACCGGCCTCGAGCACATTCGCGCGTCTGCCGGGGACGACGGGGGGGCGGACGCATTGCAGGGCCCCGACGCGTCGGTTGACCAGACGGGCGCGGTCGTCGAGGGCTCGACGCCGGGCACAGGCGATCTGACGCGGCCCCCCCCCCGCGACGCCGGTTCCTACGCGCTCGGCCCTTCGGCCTCCGGAAAAGACGCGGGCCCGGCCGAACTGGACGGCGGCCCGGTCACCACGCTCACCCTCCTGGCGTCGCGCGGGCCGGGCTGCCTCGCCTTGGCGCCGGATGGCGGCGTGGTCGCCGACGCTTGTGCTGCCGCGAGCGGGTGCCTTGATCCCGCGCAGCTCGGCGGGACCTGCGAGACCCCGCCCGCCGGGGCCGTCGCGCCGGCTTCGGGGAAGGGCGACTACACGGCGATGTGCCTAAAGACGCTGGGCGATATCTTCGCGTCGGGCTGCGCCGCCGGTCCCCTGGTGTTGACCCCGTGTGTCTGCGGAACGACCGACCCCGCGACGTGTCTCGTGGGCGCCGCCGCGCCCTCGGGCGAGCTGCCGTGGCCGGATTATGTCAGTGACTTCGGCACGGCCGTTCCACAAACGATCGTGTCGATGATCGTGCTGCAGACCAACGGCTCCGGACAGGCAAACGCCCTCATCCAGTGCCTCGCGATTTCCGGCTGCACCGCCTGCCTCGGAGGCGTCGCGGGCGACGCCGCGGCGGAGGCGAGCCGATGATTCGCCGTCGATCGTCGCGGCGGACGCCGCGAGAGATCGAGACTTCATCGAATGTTCACAATGGGGTCTGTGGCCGCTGCTACAGGCTACGAAGGGGCTCGAGATGAATTCAGCGATTGGCCTCATCACAGCGCGTGGACGGGCAGCCGGATTCCGCCGCGTCGCCACGCTCGCGCTTGCGAGCATGGCGGCTTGCGGAGGTACGGTCGGCTTCGAAAACGGCCCGCCGGGCGCTCCCGATGCGTCGGTCGGTCTCGACGGCTCGCTGGTCGATAGCTCGGCCTTGCTGGAGGCCGGGACCGGGATGACCGACGACGAGACCGGCCTCGAGCGCCCTCCGCCTCGCGATACGGGAGCGCCGTTCGACTCCGGGCGCGGCTCCGTCGATGGCGGCAACAATGGCGGCGGCGAACGGGCGGTGACGACGCTCGGCGTTTTGGCCGCCCGCGGGCCCGATTGCCTCTGGTGTACAGTCACGAACGGCTGCACCGATCCGATGCAGTACGGGGGAACCTGCGAGGATGCGGAGCGGTTCGGGTTTGCGTGCGGCGTCGGCAGCGCGGATGCGGGCATCATTGGCACCGAACTCGGCACCGATGGCGGCACGCCCTATAGCGGTCCGATCTACCGAGCGGGGGTGGACTCAAAAAACGTGGCCCACTGCTACAACGACATTTGCACGCAGACGCTCGAGGACATCATTTCGACCGGCTGCGCGGCTTCGCTGCAAGAGACGCCGTGCTTATGCGGTGCCACCGACACCGGAATGTGCCTGGCTGGAATGGCCGCCCCTACCGGTCCGCTCGTACAAGACTACGAGATTGGTTTCTCGCTCACAGGCGAGCGCGGGACGCCAGGAGTGGGAAAGGATATTCAAGCAGACTTTGTGACCCCACTTAACGGGAGTGGCCAGGCGAACGCTTTGGTCCAGTGCGTCGCAGCCTTCGGTTGCACATCGTGCCTTGGTGCGACGGCCGGCGACGGAGGTGCCAACGACGGAGGTACCGACGCCCGCGGTCCCGCCCCGGACGCCGGTAGGGGAGCGGTTGATGGTGGGGAGACGACGCAGGGCCTTCTCTCCGCGCAGTCGCCTGATTGCCTCTCGTGCGCCCAGTCGACGGGGTGCCTCGGTGCGCAGCTGGGCGGCGCGTGCGAAGATGTGCCCGGGCAAACGACGCTTTATGCGCAGCAGCTTTCCGATGGCAAGATGTGCGCCGACGTCATGGGCAGCACGAATCCGTGGGAGGCGGATGTCTGCCTCGACACCCTGGGCGCCATCTTCAAATCGCCATGCGTACCGACGCCTCAGGACCCCGTCACGTTATGCCTCAGCACGGCGACGGGATTGGTCGACCTCTACATCTGCGCGTTCAACGCTCAACCGATCAATTATCAGACGCAGTTGAAGTTCGTCGACCGCTCCCTCGGCGCCGGGCAGGCCAACGCCTTGGCCCAGTGCCTTGCCGCCAGCGGCTGCGCCAACTGCTTTCCAAGCGTGCCGGACGCCGGGGCACCCGGAGCGGACGCTGCCCACTGACACACTCGCACACGCACACGTTTGTCGTCGAACTGTTGCATGAGGGGCTCGGTCGGCTGCGCTATATGCGGGCACCGCTGCGTCGCCCTGTTTGACCGCGGCGATGGGGCGATCGAACACCAACCAAGGAATGTCCCCTATGCGTCGCCGAAAATGGACGGACATCGCGGTAGGGCTGGTCCTCGTAGGCGGGTCCGCTGGCGCCGTCGCCAGCTGTACCGACGTGGGGGACAACACGGCCGCGCATTCTTCCGATGACTCGGGAATCGACGCGACCGGCGGAGACGACGTGGGCTCCGGAGCGGAGACCGCGGCCTCCGATGACGGCTCGCAGGGCGCCACCGGTGTCGACACGGGCACGGGAAACGCCGACGATGCCGCGGCCGACGCTGGCGGCATGGCCGACGAGGGCGCCGCGGACACCGGGGCTCCCGAAACCTCGTCCCCGGAGGCGGGCGGTCCCGAGGCCGGGGTGCCGGATACCGGCGCGGCGGACAGCACCGTGCCGGACACGGGGATCCCGGAAGCGGGAGGAATCGACACCGGCGCATCCGAAGGTGGACTGGACGCCGGAGCGCCCGAAGCCGGCGGTGCGGACGGCGGTGCGCCCGAAGGCGGACGAGACGCCGGGGCGCCGGAGGCCGGGGCAGCAGAAACGGGTGCCCCTGAAGGAGGAACGCATGACGGAGGCCCAGGCGGTGACGGTGGCGCTCTGACCACCAGCGGCATCCTCTCGTCGCAGGCCCCCGATTGCCTCTCCTGCGGCACGACGAACGGTTGCTTCGACCCCGCCATGATGGGCGGCACCTGCGAAGATCTGACCGGCACGGCGACCCTGCTCTCCGGGCCGCTTCCTGACGGCAAGACGTGCAGCGACCCGGCCGTGCTCGGATCTGCGAGCCCCACGGAAAAGCAGGTCTGTCTTGTGACGCTGCAGACGGTGTTTGCGTCCAAGTGCGCGGCAACGCTCCAGCAGACTCCCTGCCTTTGCGGCACGACCGATTCCGCGACGTGTCTCGCGGGAACCGCCACACCCACCGGGGCCGCCTACGACATCTACGCGTGCGACTTCCAGACCACCAGTTCGACCGCGATTCAGGGCAAATTCATGCCCGGAGCCGTTGAAACGACGGGTGCCGCTCAGGGCACCGCCATCATTCAGTGCCTGGGCGCGTTCGGGTGCAACTCGTGCTTCGGCCAGTGACGAGGTGATCCCCATGAAACCGAGACCCTTCATGTCGTGCCTTCGCGTCGCGCTCGCCGCGGCCGCCCTGACCGCCTGTTCGCGCTCTTCCACCCCGGCGCCCGAGCCCGCGGGCTCGGCCGCGACGGCGGTGGGGCAAGCCAACGGGCAACCCGTCCCCGCCGAGATCGCGCTGGGTACGGGCGCGGCGCCGGTGCCGCGACGCGCGCGCATCGAGGCGGCGACAACGACGCAGCAGCTGCTCAGCGCCTTCTCGCCAGGCTGCCTGTCGTGCGCCGAGAAGAACGGCTGCCTCGATCCCGCGCAGAAGGGCGGGGGCGTCTGCGAGGGCGTGCCCGGCCAGTCGAGATCCGGCGGTCAGTCCGAGGCGGCGCTCTGCTTGAAGGCGCTGAAGTGCGTCTTCAACACGAAATGCGGCAACAGCGGCGAAGAGAGCCAGTGCCTCTGCGGCACCACCGAGATAACGGATTGCATGTCCGGCAAGTCGGCGCCGAACGGAAGTTGTGTCGATGTCTTCAAAGAGGATTTCGGCAGTGACGGCAAGACGATGTACGATGATTTCATCAACCCGAAGTTCGGCGCCGGCCGGGCCAATCAGCTCATTCAATGCGCCGTCGCCGCGTGCAACGAGTGCCGCGCGCAGTAGCGCAGTAGCAGCGAGGTGAGCGGAGGCCATGCCGATGACGAGACGAATCATCCCCTGGATCGCGGCCCTGGCCGTCGTTGCCGTAGCGGTGGCCGCTTCGGCGGCGACCCCGCGGCACCCGATCGACGAGCGTGACGTCGGCCTGCTCGCGTCAAAGCACCCGGTGGCTCTCGCCTTGCTCGTGCAGGGGGAGGAGCTGGCCCTGGCCGGCAAGGTGGCGCAGGCGCTCGAGGCCTTTCAGGAGGCCGCCGAGGAGGCGCCCGACAGCGCGCTTCTCGCCCGGAGACAGTGCCAGGCGCTCACCAGCCTCGGAAAGCGCGCGGAAGCGATGCCGATGTGCATGCGTGCCGTCAAGGGCGAGGCCAGCGCGATGAACCTGCGAGCGATGGTCGCCGCGACCATGTCGGGCCAGGTTCCGCCGACCACGACCGAGCTCGCGCAGGCGATGCGCTTCGCGCGCCGCGCCCGCGACAGCATGCCCGACGAGCCCTGGGGCTATGCCGCCGAGTGCGACATTGCGGAGCGGATAGGAGATGCAAAGATGCTCGAGGGCTGTCTGAGAGAACTTCAGCGCGTTGCGCCCGGTCACTACGAGACGGTGCGCGCGCTGGCCGTGGCCGCGCCACGGACCGTGACGTGGCGGGTGTGGGTCGGCTGGTCGATCATCTTCCTCCTGGCCGCCGCCACGGGCTTCCACGCCTTCTGGCGATGGGCACGCGCTTCGGGAAGGCGGCCCGGCGTAGCCGCCGCGAGCGCCGCCGTTCTCGTCCTGTGCATCGGTTCGACCCTCGGGGTGGCCCACGCGGAAGGGGATGTCCCACCGGCCCCGGCCCCGGCCCCCGCCCCCGCCGCGGCGCCGGAGCCGGAGAAGGGAATGCTCAGCCAGTGGCCGGTGAACGACAACGATCCCTCGAGCAGCGTCCCTACGGAGCAGAAGAAGCAGCGCAATCCCCTCCAGTTCGGCTACTGGCTGATGGACCTCACCTTCAAGGCCGCGGCGGCGACGAAGCGGGGCGACCACGAGGCGGCGATTGGCTACTACAAGGCTCTGGTCAAAGCGGTCCCCGACCGAAGCGTGTCGTTCACGCGGCTCTGTGAATCGTACGAGGCGGCGGGCCACTGGCAGGAGGCCATGGAGGCCTGCGCCAATGCGCTGACCGCCCCGGGCGTCACCGTCCAGGAGTACGCGCACTACTTCACGCTTGCCCTGGCGAAGAAGGGGCCGTTGACCAGCCAGGAGGTCGACGTGCTCGACAAGGTCATCGCGCACTTGCAGGGGGACCCGAACGGTCGCGAGATCGCCGACGATCTCCAGTGCCAGCTCGGCGTTCGCCAGGAAGACGTCATGCTGCTCGAGCAGTGCACCTCCGCCCTGGCGGTCAAGGCTCCGGACGATCCGAGGACGATCTCGTTCTTGTGGGCGCTTGCGATCGCGAAGGGCAACCTCGACGAGGCGCAAGCTCTCATCGCGCGCGCCCGGACCAGCACGATGAAGCCCGAAGGCATCGAGGAGATGGAGCGCGGTCTGGCGTCTATCCGCGAGCGCCAGCGTCACAGCGCTTACGCCTGGGGATTCGGGGGGCTCGGCGTTCTTCTGGCGGCGTTGGGTGCGGTTGTCTTCATGACGCGACGGGGCAAGGGAGATGCGGCCCCGCCAGCGGCGCCGCTCGCAAGCGAAGGTGGCGGCTGACCCGGGCGCCCCTCAGGGTCTGTCCCTGAATTCTTCCCCGTAAGCGTGCCCGTGCCCGTGCCCGTACACGAAACCTCGTGCGACGAGGTGCCGACAGGGGGGGCATGGATCTCGATCACGAGCGGCTCGATGTGTACCACCTGGCCCTCGATTTCCTGGTGTTCGCCAACGGCGTCGTCGAGGCCCTGCCTCGTGGACGCAGCCATCTGGCCGACCAGTTCACGCGAGCGGCGACGTCGATCGTGCTGAATCTAGACTAGCCGAAGGTGCCGGCAAACATTCCAAGCCGGACAAGCGACGCTACTACCTGACGGCACGTGGCGTCCGCGACGGAGTCAGCCGCCCTGCTCGACGTTTGCTTGCGTCTGACGTTGCTCGACGAGCGTGGGCACAAGACGGGCAAGGACATGCTCGTGCGGGTCGTGTCGATGCTCATCAAGTTGGCGCAGAGCTGCGAAGAGTAGGGCGCCCAGATTCTCATCCACAGCATCGCGCATCCGATGGCGACCCGCATGGACAACTTTGCGGTCTCGATTCGTGTACGGGCACGGGCACGGGCACGCTTACGGGGAAGAATTTCGAGACAGACCCCTAGTACCTCGAATCCCAGGAGTGAATGTCGCCTCGCATGTCGCACGGCGCACGGGCGTGAAGCGACATTGGCTTGCGGCCAGGTCGCCTTTCACGGGCTCGTCGAGCGACATGCAAAGGCCCGGATGTCGCACCTCGCGCGGATCCTGAGCGACATGCTCGCGCTGGCATGTCGCTCTGCACGCGTGTGAAGGGCGACATCGATCCGTGTGCAGCGTCGCTGGACCGCTCGATCGAGGCGACATTCACCCTCTTGCTTGTCGCACGGGGCCCGTGGGTCGTGCGACATTCCGCGGCTCCATGGGCGACGAGCAGGAGACAGACTGTCGCTCTTGGCTCGCCACCGGACCTCGTGAGAGGACCGGGGAGACGCCCGCGCGTTACTTCGCCTCGGCGATCGCGCGCTCGATCACCTTGTGGAACTTGGAGTACGGCTGCGCGCCGTTGATGAAGTAACCCTGAGCGGACTTCGCCGGTACCACGAGGAACGCCGGCGTGCCGGCAATTCCGTCCTCGTTCGCGGCCTTCTTGTCCGCGTCGATCTCCGCGCTGTGCGCGCTGCCATCGAGCGCTGACTTCCACCGGTCCATGTCGAGGTTCATGTCGTGAGCATAGCCGTCGAGATCCTCGCGCTTCAGCTGCTGCTGGTTGCTGAACATCTTGTCGTGGATCGCGAAGAACGCGCTCGACCCCTTCTGCTTGTAGGCCTCGCGACCGGCCTCCGAGGCCATGGCCGCGTTCTCGTGCATCGGGAGCGGGAAGTCGTGCCACACGATACGGACCTTGCCGCCATACTCCTTCAAGATCTGGCTCACGGTGGGCTCGACGCGGCCGCAGAACGGGCACTGGAAGTCGCTCCACTCGTGGATCGTCACCTTGGCATCGGCGCTGCCGTGCACCGGATCGTTGGCGGGTAACGACTTCGGAAGATCCTTTTTCTCGGGTTCGGGCGGACCCTTGCCGTCCTGCGTCAGCGCGGCGTAGAGGTCCGTTGCCTTCGTCCCCTTGGCCAGGAGGTCGTGCGCCTTGCCGACTTCTTCGTCGATGATCTTCTCGAACTTCTCCTCGGGCTGCGCTCCGACGAGGCGCCGTCCGTTGATGAAGAAATGGGGCGTCCCCGTGGCCTCGAAGTCCTCGGCAACCTCCGAATCGGCATCGAGAACCTTCTTGTAGACGTGATCGCTCATCGCCTTCTTCAGCTTGTCGGCGTTCGCGCCGGCTGCCGTGCCGAGCTTCACGAGCGCGTCGTCAGACAGGTCGCTCTGGTTCGCGAAGAGCCTGTCATGAACGTCCCAGAAGCCCGGGTCGCCCTTCTCGGCGCGCACCTCGAGCGCGACCTCTGCGGCGGGCTCCGCCCGGTTGTGGAACGGCAGCGGTTCGTTCTTCCACACGAAGCGAACCTTGTCGCCGTACTTGTCGCGAACGCTCTTGAGTGCCGGCTCGACCTTCGAGCAGAAAGGACACTGAAAGTCGCTGAACTCGACAATCGTGACCAACGCGTTCGAACTCCCGAGGACCGCGCTGTTGCCAACAGGGACCTTGAAGACCGTCGTCGTGTCCTCCTCCTTCGCTCCTTCCTGGTCCTTCGCTGCGGGCGCGTCCTTCTTGTTCTCTCGGGTCATCTCGACGTAGACGCGCGTCTTCGCCGTACCGGCCGCGATCTTGCTCTCGGCCTTCTTCAGCTCTTCGTCGATCGTCTTCTTGAAATTGTCGAACGGCTGCGCGCCGTTGATGAAGACGCCGTTGACGAAGAACGACGGCGTTCCCTGCACGCCGGCGGCCTTGCCGTCGTAAAGGTCCCGATCGACCTTGTCGGACCACTTGTGGCTGTCGAGCCCCGCCTTGTACGCGACCGCGTCCTTGACGCCGGCCTCTTGCGCCCATTTGGCGTAGCTCTCTTCGCTCAGCAAGCCCTGGTTTTTGAACGCCGTGTCATGAAACTTCCAGAAAGCGTCGTTCCCGGCCATCGCGAACACGCCCTGCGCCGCTTCCGCGGCGGGCTTGGCGTTCGGGTGGAAGGGCAGCGGGTTGTTCTTCCAGACCATCCGCAGCTTGTCGGGCCCGTAGGTCTCGCGCACCTGCTGCAGGGTGGTCTCGACCTTCGAGCAGAACGGACACTGGAAATCGCTGTAAACGACCACGGTGACCGGCGCGTCGCGCTTTCCCCAGTTGGGGTCCTTGCTCGAGATGGGCACGGGGGAGTCGCCGTCGTCCCAGCCGCCGTCCGCGGTGGCCCCTGCATCGGCGCTCACGCGACGCTGACCGAGCATCCACATGAACCCCATGCCTGCAAGAAAACAGAGAAAGAAGCCGAGCATGGCGAATCCGGTCTTCATGCTCTTGCCTTCCACGGTGGGCGAGAAGACGTTCATGTCGTTGGCCATGGCTCACCTGTCGTTCGAAAAAAGGCTGGCATCGGCGCTCTACCTAGCACCGGCAAACGTCCGTTCGTTTGCGGCCGTTGGATTCGCCTTTGTTCGTGACGTCGCCATCATTTCTGGGTGACGTATTCGTTCATTCGAGAGCGCCCGTCCTCTCGTCGTCCCGCTGACCGGGCGAGCGGCCGGCGATCGCTCGACGCTCGCAATCGAATTGTTACTTGACGGAGCGTGGTCGGCTCTGTAGAGCGCGAGTCCCCCCAGCCGGGAGGGGGGCCACCTCGAGAGGACAGCGATCATGAAGTCGGCCGGCGTCGCGATACTACTCACGGGCCTCTGCGCTGGCGCTGCGAGCACGCTCGCCTGCTCCTCGCAAGACATGGGGTCCTCGCCCACCGATCGCGACGGCGGGGGGCCCGGGAGCGATGGGGTCGGGATCGTCGGCCCAAGCGGCGACGCGTCGTTCACCGATGGCACCGCCGGGCTCGCGCTCCTCTTTCCGCCGTGCGTGACGATCGACACGATCGGGTGGACGATTCACAATCCGGAGCGGCTCCACGCCGACCGCACGGGGTCGGTGCCAACCTCGCAAAGCCAGCCGATCCGGTCGACGGTCCCGGGCCTCCCCGCAGGGGCCGGCTATACCATCACCGTCACGACGGGCGGCTCCGGCGCCAAGTGCACCGGCACCGCAAGTTTCACGATAAGCCCGGACACGACGAATCCCGTCGCCCTGACGCTCACGTGCGCCGGCAGCCCTGCCAGCGAGGACGACGGCGGCGGCGCATCATGCCCCTCCGTGACGTCGGTGTCGGCCATTCCCACCGACCTCGACGTGGGCAACACGTCGACGCTCACCGCGTGCGGCACCCACGTCGAGGGCAGCCAGGCCGACGTGAGCTTCTCGTGGACGGTCACGGGCGGCACCGGCACCGGTTCCTTCGACAGCGCGACCGCGGCGTCGCCGAAGTTCACGTGCACGAGCGCGGGCCCGGTGACGATCGCCGTGTCGACGACCACTGCGGGCGCCACTTGCGACGCGAGCAGCGGCACGGCGACGGTGACGTGCCTCGCGCCGCGGGCGAGCAGCTTGTCGCTGGGGCTCGATCACACGTGCGGGCTGCGCTCGAACGGAACCGTCGCGTGCTGGGGCTTCAACAACGCGGGCCAGCTCGGAGATGGCACAGCGAAGGATTCGCTCGTGCCCGTGAACGTATCCAACCTGGATCATGTCACCGCGATTGCCGGGGGCAGCGGGCACACGTGCGCGCTCCGATCGGACGGCGCCGTCGCCTGCTGGGGGGCTCAGCGTGAACTCGGCACCGGCTCCGCCACCGGGTCGGACGACTGCGGTCTCCCGTGCTCGATGACACCGGTCGCCGTATCGGCGCTCATGGGAGTCACGGCCATCGCATCGGGCGACACCCACACGTGCGCGCTGAAGAGCGATGGCACGGTCGCTTGCTGGGGCACCAACGAATCCGGTGAGCTCGGCGACGGAACCCAGAACGATGCGCTCGCTCCGGTTCAGGTCCAGGGGGTGAGCCACGCGACCGCCATTGCCGCCGGCGAAGCCCACACCTGCGCGCTGCTCGATGGCGGTACGGTTCAATGCTGGGGTTACAATTTCTCGGGTCAACTCGGAAACGGAGTGCAAGGCCCCGACAGCTGTTCGAGCTCTCCCTGTTCGCTGAAGCCCGCGACGGTCATGGGTCTCAGCGGTGCGACGGCGATCGCCGCGGGCGGCAGCCGCACGTGCGCGCTCGTCGCCGACGGTACGGTCCGGTGCTGGGGTTTCAACGACGTCGGCGAGCTCGGGAACGGGACGACCATGAGCTCCTCGACCCCTGTGGTCGTGTCGAAGCTCAGCGGCGCCACGGCGCTCTTCGCAGGCACCTACCACACCTGCGCGCGAGTCGCGGGCGGCGTCGTCGCCTGCTGGGGCGACAACTCGGCCGGTCAGCTGTGCAACGGGACGATGACCAACTCGTCGGTACCCCTCGCGATCTCCGCACTGAGCGGGGCCGCGACGATCGGAGCCGGCAACAACGACACGTGCGCGCTCCTCTCGGACGACACGATTGCCTGTTGCGGCTTCAATTCGCGAGGACAGCTCGGTGACGGCACGATGACGAATGCGTCGAGCCCTGCGCGAATCCCGCTGTGAGTCTGCGCGATTGACGGGCCCGGGTGAGCGCGGCACTGTGGCGCCCGGTCAGCACGGGAGCGGAGAGATATCGTGAGTAACCAAGATTCCATGGACCCGGCGAGCGTGAATCGCAATCAGCCCTCCGCTCGCAAGCGACTGGGCCTCGGTGGTGCCGCTCTGGTCGTCCTCGTCGTCGCCGTCCTCGTCGCTCTCCGCCAAGAGTCACCCGCCGCCGGGCCCGCCGCGGCCCCATCGGCTTCGACCGCGCCCGAAACGAATGCGGCCGCCGCGGTCGACCCCGTGACCGCTCCTCACGGGAGCAACGCGATGCAAACGCCCGCTCCGGCGTCTTCGTGGCAGCGCGCGGGCGCTTTGCGGCGCGAGGCCACCGTCACCTGCAAGGCGGCCGAATGGGAAAAATGTGGCGCGGCTCTCGACGAGGCCGCGCGACTCGATCCCGACGGCGAACGCGTGCCGATCGTACAGCGCATGCACGAGAGCGTGAACCGAGCGCTGCATCCCGACGCGCTGTCGAACGCTCATTAGTCTACGAGCACTGTAGGATCGTCGGCTCTCTTGAGCCCCGCCTCAATTACCGTCCGAGCGTCGAGGCGTGGGACCCGTCGCAATAATGCCCGAAGGATGTGGTGGTCGAAGTTCTCGTCGACAGCGAGCGCGATCACCCCGCGCTACCCGCCGCTTGCACTTCGACGGGCGACGAGACGTGCGCGAAGATCCGCCGAGGGCGAACGCCGTTCTGCGTCCTCCCGAGCTGCGTCGTCTTCACGACCGCGTCGCGCGAGGTAGGTCTCGACATCGGTGCGGCGTGCGACGACGTAGCTGAGCACCGCGTAGACATCCCCCAGAGAGAGGGATGGAAAGCTCTGCGCAATCTCCTCTGCCGTAGCCCCTCGATCGAAGAGCGTCACGACAGATTCGAGCGTGACGCGCGTATCGGCGACACGGACGACGCCATGCTCATCCTCGCGGAGCGGTAGGGGGGGAAGGTTGAACGCCTGCACCCGAAGAGCGTACCGCACCTATCGGTCGCACGTCTGGAAGTACGAGCTACCGCGGGTGTCCCGACAAACTCGGCCTCGCGATCCATGTCAGCCACTTCCCGCCCGGCACGAGCAAGTGGAACAAGCGACTCTTCTCCTTCATCTCGATCAACTGGCGCGGACGGCCGTTGCGCTCGTACGAGACCGTCGTGAACCTGATCTCGAACACGACCAACCGCGGAGGAATCGTTGTACGCGCCCGGCTCGACCGTCGCAAGTACCCGACGGGTGCCGGCCACCATGGCCCTCTCGCCGCTACCCGAACCGCCCCACTGGTAGAGGCTCGTCGAGGCGATGCCTGGACAGCTCCGGAACATCTGGGTCGTCATATCGAAGAGGGTGTCCGACCCTCTCATCCCCGCGGCGCTGTTCGCGCCTACCGCGACCGCCCCCCTGCCGCTACCAAGAAGGTGGCCACTTCAGTCAACGTTCTGGTCATCCGTTCCTCCCCTCGGCGCGACATCGCGCCCTTCACTTAAAGTCGAAAGGCGCATCCCGCCTGCGGGATGCGCCTTCGAACGAAGCGTGAAGCTAAACTAACGAGACCGAACTAGTTGCAGCGGCAGGTGTTGGAGCAGGTCTGGGTGCCGCCGACGCATTCCGCCGTGTCGAGCGCCGGGAGCGGTGCACCCGGATCGCAGTCTTCGTACGGATCCTTGTGGCCGTCGCCGCACGTCGTGTCGACGCCCACTCCAGCCGGGAAGGTCGTGAAGTTCGTGTGCGGATCACGGCAGGCGTTGTGGTTCGAGGCCTGCGCGCAGATGGTCTGCTCGTTGAAGTCCTCGCAGTAGGGCTCGCCGCCGTTTACGCCCGAGGCGATGTGGATGAACCCGAACTGATCCACGTCGGAGGCCGCGTTCGTGGTCAGGAGGCCGGGCGGGGTGGCGCCGAGCGGGGGGTTCTGCGCGAGGTCCGTCTCGCACGAGGCGAGCTGGAGCTCTTCGCCGGTGACGTTCGCGAAGCCGGGCAGAGAGCTGAGGTACAGCTTGCGCGACAGCGGGTACGTGAAGCCGGCAATCACGGGCGAGGCAGCCGGGTCACCCTGGATGCACTTGACGACCGGCGACTGGTTGTTGATGTTGATCGCCTCGGTCTGCAGGTTGCCGTTCTGGTCGGCGTTCGCCGTCGAACCGCGGCCGGCGTAACCCAGGCTGCACGGGCTGGCCTCGACGAGACAACCGATCTGGTCGGTCATGTCCGCGAGCTTGCAGGTGCGGGGGTTGGGGGGGTTGGGGCTGGTGATGGGGCTGAGCGAGTGGTTCGTATGGATGCGGTAGTACGCGCCCGTGACGGGGAACGTCGTCGCGAATCCGTTGCTCTGGTAGCCGCCCGCAGCTCCAACCTGAACGTACAGGTGCTGGGTGTAGGCGCGGCCCTCGGCGACGCCCGGACCGACCGGGTGGACGGAGGGCTCGCCGACGGAGCTGATCGTGGTGCTCGGCGCGGTCAACTTGTTCGGCAAGCATTGCGGGTTGCCGTTCGCGTCGCTCGGCGCTACGCAGCCGCCGAGGTTGTTGCAAACGTCGCCGTTCGGGCAAAGGAGCCCGCGCGTGCAGATTTGCCTGCCCTGCGTGATCGCGTCGTAGACCTCCGGGGCCGTGACCGACGTGACCTTTCGAATGCACGCGGTCGCGTTGTAGCGATCGGCGTTCGTGCGCGGCGTCGCGAGGGTCTCCTCGGGGACGTCGTTCATCGGCAGCACCAGGCCCAGATCGCCCGAGTGGCTGCACGCGTCTTCCGCCGCGGCGGTCGCGCTGGTGCCCGAGCCGGCGCACGTGCGTCGAATCGGGTCATTGTCCTGCATCGTCGAGCGATAGACCGCGGTCTCCCGGGTGGTCACGCCGTTGACCGCCGTCTGCCCGGCGCACGTCGCGATCGTGGTCTTCGAGGTCGGGTCGAACGTCGCGTCCGTGCCCTGCAAGCACGTCGGGGCGGTTGCGGCCGGGAACACATAGGCGGGGCGAACGGCGTTGCAGAAGGGGTTCGCGCCCGTATGGTTCGTGGTGACGCCGGCCTGGCCGCCGGAAACGAGGTTGCCCGTGGTCTCCGGGTTCACGATGCTCGGAAGGCCGAGCAGCGACACCATCGTGTCCGTGGTGCCCGAGAAGTCGTCACGGCGGAACACGTGGCGAACCGCGACGCAGTTGCCGGTCGTATCGCCGGCCTGGGGCGCACAATTGTTCTCGAAGAACGCGCCGTAGTTGTTCGCGAGGGCCAAGCGGGTGGCGCTGCCGCAGTCGCGCGCCGCCCACGCCGCAGCGTTGGTGCCTGTCGCGGGTGCGACGTTCGAGAAGCCCGCGAGAAGAACCCGTAGAATGTCGCGCCAACCGTTGAACGTATAGGTGGCGGTGCTGACACCCGCCGCACAGGGGGGCGGACCGTCCAACACGGCCGGGGTGGCGGCGTTGAGGCCGTTGCAGTACGTGACCGTCGTGTCGATCGCGGCGCTGCCCGGCGCGGGCGTCGGGTTCGTGCTGCAGGTGTCGTTGGTGACCTGGTGACAAGCGACTCCGGTCCCGCCGTCGTCGGTCTCCAGCGTGCGCTTCGAGCCGACGATCTGAACGCCGTCGAGACCGATGACGAGGCCTTCTGCGGAGGTGACGGCCAGGACGCCGCCGCCCCCGTCCGCAGTGCAAATCGACGCGCCGTTGTTCATGAAGCGCGACATGGGCGAGACTTGCTGCGTCCCGGCCACCATGGCGCTCTGGCCCGTTCCGGAGCCGCCGCCCTGGTAGAGGCTCGTCGAGGCGATGCCCGGACAGCTCTTGAACATCTGGCTCGTGATATCGAAGAGCGTATCCGACCCTCTCATCCCCGAGGCGCTGTTGGCGCCCACGGCGACCGCGCCCCCGCTCGCCACCAGGAAGGTGGCCACTATCAGAGACCTTTTCATCATTGCGTCCTCCAGTTTCGTTTCCGATTCGTCACCGGCGGCGTGAATGCGTGGGCCGCTCGGTCGCACCGGCTGAGTACAAGGATCGGGCCGTGGACCCGCGCGCCTCCGGGGCCTCCCGCTCGATCGATATATCCTCGAAGAAACGAGCCAATCGAGAGAGTTGAGCCGCCCGCAGCCGTCTCGCCGCGGGCCCGCGGCGCTCCGAAATTCGGAAGGACCCTCCGATTTTCGGATGATGGCGTCGCGAGGCCTACGCGGCTCGCGTTGCCTGCCGGCACGCCCGTTCCTAAGCTTGCGCGTCGCGATGGAAGGACCTACTAAGAAACCCGGCGCCCCCCCGAAGAGTCCCGCTGGCCGCTTGTGAGCAATCAAAGTCAAACCGGGAAACACCGGTCGGCCGGCGACGGCTACCGTCTTCACGTCCTCCTGCCGCTGGGGCTCGGAGCTCTTGGTCTCGTGATCGGCCTCATCGCGGTGCTTCGAATGGCGACCAGCAAGCCGAAGACCTCGCGATCGCTGGCTCTCCCGGCGGATACGTTCACAGCGGAGCCGCCCCCCCCGATCGTGCCGCTGCCTCCCGCCGCGCAGGAAGAGCACCTGGCGCAGTCGCACACGACGATGACGATCCTGAGCGAGCAGGGGAAAGATTGCCTCGCGTGCGCGGAGAGCAGCGGGTGTCTCGACGCGAAGGAGCATGGCAATCCGTGCGAGAGCGCAACGGGCTACGCAGCGGGCTGCGGCGAGGGAGTCACCGAAACGGACATGTGCCTGCGCACGTTGATGGGCGTGTTCTCGACGAAATGTGCCGAGACGCTCCAGCAAGTGCCCTGTTTGTGCGGAACAACCGACGCCGAAGAGTGCCTCACGGGCGCCTCGGTGCCAACGGGCCCGCTGTATCGCGATTACGCGTGCGATTTCAAGACGAACAACGTGGCTACCATCCAGACGAATTTCCGGGAGCCGAAGTTCGGCGCCGGAATCGCCAATGACCTCATTCAGTGCATGGCATCATCCGACTGCAAGTGCTTCGGGAACTGAGGGGGATGGAAAAACGCGAGGGAGACCCGGGAATCGCTTCTCCGGTCTCCCCTTCTTCGGGCCCGAACGCTCGGGTCGTACGGCTCCTGGTCCAATCCAAGAACGCCGTGCGGCCTGAGCCTCAGTTATTGAACCGGCACGTCGTCGAGCAAACGGCGGGGGGCGGGCCGTTGAGCGTTCCCTGGTCGCAATCTTCATAGGAATCGACCTGGCCGTCGCCGCACACGGCTTCGAAGTCCGGAAAGTTGTCGAACGTCGTCGGGATGTTGTTCGCGCAGCTGTCGTTGTTGGGCGCTGACGTACCGCACATGACTTGCTCGTTGAAGTCCTCGCAGAACGGTTCACCCAGGTTGACAAAAGAGGGCAGCTGGATGAACCCGGCCGACGCGACGGCCGAGGTGACGAGCCCCGCCGGGGTGCCCAGGCTCGGCTGGGCAAGGTCGGTCTCGCACCCGGAAAGTTGAAGCTCCTGGCCGGTCACCGCGGCGAACCCGGTCACGGTGCTCAGATAGAGCTTTCGCGACAGCGGATACAAGAAGTGGCCCTGCACGCAGATGAGGTCGGGGCTCATCTTGTTGATCTTGATGGGTCCCGTGTTCGGGTTCACGCTCAGCGCGCCGCGACCCGCGTACCCCAGGCTGCAAGGGCTCGCGGCGACGAGACACCCGATCTGATTCGTCATGTCGGCCTGCTGGCACGTGGGGATTCCGGCCGTGGGTGACAGGGTGTGCGCCGTATGAAGGCGGTAGTAGGCCCCCGTGACCGGAAGATTCGTCTCGTTGTTGCCGATCTGGTATCCCCCCGCCGTCCCGACCAGAACGTACAGATGAGCGTTGTACGAGCGGCCGTCGTTGATCGAGGGCAACTTCGGATTGATGACGGGCACCTGCTGCGAGCTGACGGTGAGCGCCGGCGTCGTCAGTTTGCTCGCGAGACACGCCGGGGTTCCCGTGCTCGTCGCCGGTGCGAGACAGCCTCCCAGGTTGTTGCAAACGTCGCCGTTCGGACAGAGCAGGCCTCGTGTGCAGATGATCTTGCCCTGGGTGATGGCATCGTAAACATCGGGAGCCGTAACGGATGTGGCGCGACCGCGAACGCAGGGCGTCGCGTTGTAGCGATCCGCGTTGGTGCGCGGAAGAGCCTCCTGAACGTCGTTCATCGGCAGAACGAGCCCCAGGTCTCCCGAGTGGCTGCACACGTCTTCCGACGGCTGCGCGGCTCCGCTTCCCAGGCAGGTCCGGCGGATGGGGTCGTTGTCTTGCATGGCTGAGCGGTAGACGGCGGTCTCCTTCGTGCATGAACCGACATTCTTCGAGGTGGGATCGTACGTCGCGTCCGCGCCCTGGAGACACGTCGGCTGCGGTGTCGGGAAGACGAAGGCCGGCCTCACCGCGTTGCAGAACGGGTTCGCCCCCGTCGGCTGGGTGCTGCTTGGATTCACGCTGCTCGGGAGGCCGAGCAGCGTGACCATCGTGTCGGTCGTTCCCGAGAAATCGTCGCGGCGAAAGATGTGCCGGATCTGGGCGCAGTTGCCGGTCGTGTCCCCCGCCGTGGCAGTGCAATTGTTCTCGAAGAAGTTGCCATAGCTATTGGCCAGGGCAATCCGAACGGCGCTGTTGCAATCGCGAGCCGCCCAGTTCGCGGCCCCCGTCCCGATGTTCGTGTTCGAGAAGCCCGCGAGGAGCACGCGCAGAACGTCGCGCCACCCGTTGAGCGTGTACGAGCCGACGGTGGTGTTGTACGCCGCCCCCGTGGTGGGCTCGAAGGTGGGGTCGCACGCCGTGTTGTCGTCGGCGTTGCACGCCGTTCCGGCGAACGTGGCGGTGGAGCCCAAGATGTCGATGCTATCGAGGGCCACGACGAGCCCCTGCTCGAGAGTCGGCGAAGTGCGCGTGATGCCTCCGTCGGGGGTGAGGGCTCCAGTACACGCGCCGTTATTGAGAAAGCGCGACATCGGCGCAACGGTCTGGGCGCCGCTGAGCATCGCGGTCTGGCCGTTGCCCGATCCCGTGCCGGCATAGGCGCCGGCGACGCCGGGACATGCGGCGAAGATGCTCGTCGTGAAATCGAACAGCGTGTCCGATCCCTTCATTCCGTCGGTGTTGCTGGCGCTCACGCCCACCGCGCCGCTCGCGGCCACCGCGAGAGCAGCGGCTATCATGTAGCGTTTCATCATTGGGTCCTCCTGCGTGTGCTTGACGTTCGTCGAGGCTTCGTGCTTTCTCCCAGGGACGTCAGCAAACTCGCGACCGGTTGGGCCGATCGTTCCCCTCCCGCGAACCGGGAGACAGCGGAGTACTCGATCTCCGATGGCGCCATGGTGATCGTTTCGGAACTTGTCGCCCCCGGTCGGTCTCGCCAGCGCCCCCGGGGCGACGTGGAGCGCGGTCGACGCCATCGCGACCAAGAATCGTGCAGTGACTTTGCGCTCTCGCCCGCCTCTCGCCCGCGTCAGCCGTTGGTATCAGCGTGGCAACGGCCCATGAACCGGCTCGTCCAGACCGAGGAATCGCCCCGCGGGCTCGAGGGGTCCGGCCCTGGAAGAGCGCGGCAACACGAGCATCGCGGCCAGGATCACGGCCAGCAGCAGCACGCCCGCCACCGCGGCGTAAAGCGAACGATCACCCGGCGATGCGGCAGGTTCGCTCATGGGGCGACCTGCCCGGCGGTCGCGTTCCCCACGGCCGGCGGGGCGCCCGGCGCAGGAGGACTCGTGTTCGCCGGCCGCTTCTTCAGGCACTGGTCAATCCCGGCTTGCAGCGGTTGAAGGTCGACCCCGTCGAGGTGCACCTTGGTGGACAGCGAGTCGAACGGCCGGAAGAGCCGACCGAAGTCCCACCCCATGTCCGGGCGCTTGCCGGCGAGAAACCACTGCACACGGCCTTCGATCCCCACCAGCGGCACCCCGCCGCCGTGGTGTTCGCGATAGGCGCGCGAGTCGATGCTGTTGTTCCGGTTGTCACCGAGAACGAACACTTCGCCGGGCTGCACCTCGTAGGTACCGTCGAACGCGGCGGCTCCCATCGTGTGAACCGTCAGGTACGCGCGGTCTTCCAGAAACTCGACCGCGAGGCGACCATCGAGCCCGTTGTCTCCCCCTTGCAAGACGTACAGATATTCGCCCGCGTCGCAGGTCGGCACGCTCCAGCCGTTGATGACCGGAATGCCCCCGTGCATCGAGATGCGATCGCCCGGCAAGCCGATGACCCGCTTTACGAGGTAGTCGGGCACGTCGGTCAGATTCCCGTCGTCCACGGTGCTGCTTCGAAAGACGATGACGTCACCGCGCCGCGGCAGCGACGAGACGGTCCCGCCGAGCGAGCGATAGGCCAGGCGGTTTCCGGCGATACGGTCGTCGGGCTGCAGCGTGGGCAACATCGAACCACTGAGGACGCTGTAGGATTCGACCAGCCGGTCACGCACTCCGAAGCCGAGGGCGGCGGCCATCGCGAGCCCGCCGACCAGCCGGGCCGCCTCGAGCGCCTGGCTCCGCGCCAGCACCGGGGCCGCCAGAGCCCGGGCCGCCGCCGACGCCCGCTCGACAGCGGCGTCGTCGCGCGCCTCCATCGCCACCCGGAGCTCACCGAGGAGCTCGTCGAGCTCTGCGAGCCGCGGCACGCCGAGGACGCGCTCGAGACGGCGGCGCATCCGGGGGCTCCCGAGCGACTTGTCGAGGGCGGCCGCGGCCATGTAGACGCGCAACCGCGATGCGTCGAGGCGCTCGGCCCCCGGTGGACGCGTCGCGCCCAGGTGCTGCCCGCCCGGCAGTGAAAAGCGCCAGTAGCGGGCGGCCGCCGCAAAGAGCAAGAAGAGACCGATGCCCAGGACGGCCGGGTAGGCGTGCGCCGCGTTCACCGCGTCGCGCACGACGTCGTTCGAGCCCGTGACGACCGCGGGAACGAGGAAGCGAACCACCCACGCCGCGAGGAGCGCGGGGATCATGGCAAGCCACAGGGCGGCCAGCACCGCCCGCGCCACCGATCGCGCGCGCCCCGCCAGGGCCGGACGACCCATGGCCACCTCGCCCGGATGCGCGGAGCTCACTTCGTCCCGGCGTCGCCGCCCGACGCGGCCGACGGAAGCAGTTGATCGCACGCGTCGTACGCGGGCTGCGGGGTCTGCCCGCCCTTGGTGATGCTGTCGAGATAGAGGAACACGGCGAGACCCGCATTGATGGCGCCGCGAAGCGCCCAATTCTGGACGGCCGTTCCATTCGCGTCGTCCCAGTACGCGCTCTTTTCCATGTTGCTGACGGGGGTGTACACCCCGTCGGGGCATACGGGCGGATGAACGCAGTCGGCTCCCGTGCAAACGCCCATCGACGAGCAGTCCCCTCCCGAGATGCACATGGTCTTGGCCCAGTTGTCGAAATCGACATCGGGGCCGCCGACCCCGTGGATCGATCGATAGTAGAAATCTCCGATGCACCACGGATGAAGATTTTGCGTGCCTAACGTCGCCGAAACCTGCCCGTTCTCGTCCCCGACGACACCGGCGCTGGTCGGCGCGCCGTCACCCAGGGGAAACGCACTTTGCGTCGTCGAATCCGCGGGGATGCCGAGGAGAGTGGGATAGGCACCTGCAAGGAACCCCGTAAAGTTAGTTACCCCGGTAAAGCTTGCAGGGTCGCTCACGATCGTAAGGTTAGACCTGGCGTCCGCCCCGGGGTTGTATGCATAAGGCACCACCGGCGGCGGGTTATTCAATGCGCAGAGCTTGAGCCACATCTCCGCATCTCCGTTGTCCGACAAGACACTGCTACCGCCCGGAGGTCTCTTCGCCATGTTGGCGAAATAGCCCAAGTTTCCATTGAAATTGAAAGGGGGGAACTGAAGCGTGGCGCGGCACAAGGAGCGCCCGATGGACAGCATGTTGGCCCCCGAAGTCTTGACGCTGAAAGACGCATCCCGGAACTCGCCGAAAAATGCCGAATGGCTGACGATCGTCAAGAAGGCATCGGGAATGATCGCCCTTGTTCCCCCGAGCGCCATGAAGGCCATGTAGCGCGCTCCCCAGGTGTCCGCCCACTCCTGATCGCTCATCGCCGGATCCTTGCCGGGGAGGGAGCCAAACAGGCTGAGCCGGTACTGCCCCGGGGTGCCCGCCTGCCCCGGCCTGCTCTGCGGACCGAAGAGGCCATCGCGAAAGTCTGCGACCTGCGCGTGCCCGCCGGTCATGGTCGCCAGGTTGTCGGCGAGGCGGCCGTGGGAGTCCGCGTTCGGCCCGTGGCAGTTGATGCAGATCTGATTGAAGACCGCGGCGCCCATCGACTCGCGGTACACGTGCCTCGTACCATCGCCCCCGGCCGGCCCGTCGAGCCACGCGGGATGCGGGATCTTCGCGAGCTCTTGTTGCACGGTAGTCACGTTTGGCCCGATCTTCTTCCAGTCACACTCGGGCTTGTCTTTCCAGAGGCCGAACGGGATGGTCTCGGTCAAGAAGTCCTTCACCGTCTTGACCGTGTCGTCGTGGGGGTCGTTCACCGTGTCGTCGAGCCAGACATTCTGCAGGAAATTGACGACCGTTTGCCGTTGCTGCGTCGGGTCGATGGAACTGGAGCTGGAGCAAGAGGCCGTGTCAGCCACGGGCGTCCGGTCGACGATGTCTTTTTGCCAGCTCTGATCCCTGGGCGACCAATCGGCGTTGGACGTGGTCAGATCCAGGGGTACCCAGTGGGGATGGGTCGGGACGTTGATCAGCGGACTTTCCTGCTCTCTTGGGATGGGATGGCAGGTGAGATCCACATCGGGGTCAACGATATCCGTCGTATCCGGGCAGGTCGCATAGCGCGATTTGTACGTGATCGAATCGCCGGGCCGAATTCCCGTATGAAAGATCTCGAGACGACTCCGCGCGGCGGCCTGCGCCGCATCGTAGCCAGGTGAAGCTGGCGGAACCTCGATGTAAGGTTGAACGGAGACGTCGCTGACGGGTACTGTCGTTTGTGCTCCGGTGGAGGCCAGAGGGTATGGAAACACGTACTCGTCGATGTCGGGTCGCTTCAGCACGGCGGGGATGCTCACCATCCAGTCGCCGAGAATCTGCTTCGCGCGGCAGTCGAACCCCGGGGTATTCATCGGCATGTGCGGATAGATCGCGTAGTCGTCCGTATACGCGAACGGATTGTCGACGTTCCGGTAGATGAGGCTGCGCCAGGGGGCGTAGACGAAGGCGAGTGTGTCCTGCGATCCCATCGGCCACTTCGGCAACCACGTGCTCTCACCGTAGCTAGTGAGCAGGCCCACCGTGTCTCCCGTCGTCGGATCGCACTGCGCCCCCAAGTTCGAGGGGTACGAGGGGTTGTCGAGAAGCGAAGGCGTGATGTACGGAATCGGTACGTCTCCCGCAGGGCCACGGAAAATTCGTGGGCTCGTCCGTTCGAGGGGGAACTGAAAAATACCTCCCGTCGGTCCCGGTACGAAGTCGAGCGCCGAGACGAGCTGAGGAAACGTGAACGACGGGTAGCCGACGGGATTGTGGCAATGCGAGCAATTGCCCAGCATGTATCCCTGCGCGGTGAGCTCGTAGTCGTTTCGCGGCTTCCGGTCCCCCTCGGAGTCCTCGAGCGGCAAGATGTCGGACAGCGAATCGACCCCGCTGATGACCCCGAGGTCGATGAGGCGCTGAAGCTGCGTCATCTCGTCCGGCCCGGACACCTCGATGACGCCCCCCTGGCCCACGGGACGATGGTTGATCTGCACGGGACGGAAGCCCAGAATGAAGCTCCGCCCGGGGCTGCCCATGTGGCACTGCACGCACCGCGTGCTGCTGGGGATCGCGTAGTGCCTGACGGCGCCGGCGTTCAAGAGGGCCCGATCGAGCGCCAGATCGGTGGGCGGGTTGTCTCGAATCGCCTTGGCGAGGTTGATGTCGACGTCGTACGGAAAGAGGGTGTCGGTGAAGCCCGTCCCGTCGTTCAGCGCGGTCGTGATGAGGGTGGCGTTCTTCTCGTCGTCGTCCCACCTGTACGTGCCGTAGAGGGCGCTGACCTGGTCCGTGGCCGTGGCCGGGTCTGGCTGCGAGACGATGAGCCGCGTTTCGATCTTGCGGTAGCTGGGGTTGCCGTCGGTATCGGTGACGAGCTTGAGAAAGGTCTTGTAAAAGCGCGTATTCGGTGGAACGTCGAACTCTTGCGTGGCCTTGTTCAGGTGGATCGATTGCCCGCGTGGAACGCGCACGAAGCGTAGCTTCCCGGCGTCGTCGCTCCAGAGCGGGTATTGCGGCACGAAGGCGATGACCCCCCGGCGCGCCAGCTCCGCCGTGTCGAACGTCGTGAGGTCGGTCTCCGAGAGGCTGCTGGGGAGGCCGATGACGCTCGCCTGATCCACGCGACCCGCCGCATCCGTGGTTCCCACCGGGGCGCGCTTCAGGGCCGCGAACTTCGCGTCGAGCGCGTCCATCGCGGCGATCTCGGTTCCGACGAGCGCCCGGTCCGGGATGCAATTGCCGAGGTTCGTCATCCCGGCGCCGATGTGGGGCGGCAGGGGATACGCGCTCGGGACGCCGCCGTCTGCCGAGGTCGCGGCGCCTGCGTCCGCCATGGGCAGCGCGAACTGGTCGGCGGGCTTTCCGGCGGCGACCCACGCGTGAAGCAGCTGATCGAGCTGACCGATCTCGTCGTCGGGTTCGCGCATCAATCGCTCGGACCACGCCTTGCCGAGGGGACTGCCCGGACCGATCTTGGGCATCGCCTCGCACGAGCCCGGAGAGCCGGCGACGCAGGGCTTGGTCGGGTCGGTGCTGGCGACCGTCAGATCGCCCTCGATATGCGCGAGGGCCCACTCACCCTGCGTCTTGAAACCCTCGCCCCCCTCCGCGAGAAGATCGCCGGGACTCGCCACGAAGAAGGCGTACTGCGGCGTGCTGTGGCACCCGCCCCCTGCGCAATCGTTCTGGATTCGATTGACCACCGACTGCACGGTCACGATCGACTCCGCGGCGGGGTTGGCCGCCCCGGCCATCGCGGCCAGACTCGCCGGCAACGGCTCCGCGAGCGCCTGACGGCACTGCCCCTGCACCATCTCGGGAGCCTGGCCATCGGTCTCGCTCGACGCCCTGGACCCGGGGTTGGCGCCCGGGAACGACTGCCGGTCCTCGGCGGCGCAGCTCGCTACGAGAACGGCCAGGACGGCCAGTGGCGCCCAGAGAAATGCAGTTCGGCCAGGTCTCATGATGCTTCCCGCCCTTCGGCCAAGTCACTCGTGGCGCACGGCCTACCACGAGAGTCGCGGACCGTTTGCGACAAGATCATGACGTGCTTTCAATGGCAGGGTCGAACCGGTTCCCGCGCCTCCGGAAATCGGTCGTTATTTCCGGAAACAGGAAGACGGCCGATGGGCGGTGGCTCGCGAGGGACCGCGAAATCACCGAGATTTCGCCACATTCCGATGCGACTCCAGCCATGGCGCGCCTCTTGAACTAGGCGGGGCTGCGCTCGTAGCCCAGGCGCTCAGTCTTGGGACGGCGTGACTGGAACCTCTGGAGGTCATCGCGATGAAATCACCGATCGGTAAGATACTTCTATGCCTCGGGCTTGCCGCGAGCGCGGCGGGGGCCGTGGGCTGTTCGACCGGCTTCACACAGCCGTCGACTGGCCAATCGAGCGAAGAGAGCACGGGGAGCACGGGCACCGTGGAGATGGGGTTGAGGATCGGGCGAACGAGCCAGGTCAACACCGTGACCTACTCGGTCACGGGCCCCAACATGTTCAGCAAGACCGGTACGATCAACACGCAGGCGGAGCGGGAGGTTGAAACGACGATCTCGGGCATTCCCGTCGGTAGCCCGTACACGATCACCCTCAACGCAACCTCGACCGATCACAACACGACATGCACGGGGACCAAGACGAACGTCACGGTCTCGTGCCCGGGCAATCGTGAGCGCGACGAAGACGTCGTGAAGCTCACGTGCACCCGAAACCATATCGGCCGCGAGTGGGGCGACCACGACTGGCGCTCCAACGCGCGGACGTTCTTCGAGTTCGCCGAGATCAAGCTCGCGTGCCAACAGCCCGACGCGTGCGTCCGAAAGACGCCGACGCAAGCTTGCGGCACCAACAATTGCGGCACGGCTAGCGATGGCTGCGGCGGCACCCTCTCCTGCGGCAGTTGCCAGGGGACGTCGGCGACTTGCAGCACGGACGGCGGGACGCCGGGTACGTGCGGCTGCACCCCGAAGACCGTGACCCAGGCGTGCGGCAGCAACACCTGCGGCACGGCTAGCGATGGCTGCGGCGCCACGCTGAACTGTGGCACCTGCGCGGCCGGTACCTCGTGTACCGTCCTCGACGCCGGCACGGCGGGAACGTGCTGCGTCCCCAAGACCGTGACCCAGGCCTGCGGTAGCAACACCTGCGGCACCGTCGCTGACGGCTGCGGCGGCACGTTGACCTGCGGCAGCTGCACGGCTCCGCAGACGTCCTGCAACGGCGCTCCGGGCACCTGCGTTTGCACCCCGAAGACGGTCGCGCAAGCTTGCGGCTCCAACACCTGCGGCGCGGCCTCGGACGGCTGCGGCGGCACGGTCAACTGCGGCACCTGCACGGCTGCGCAGACGTCCTGCAGCGGCGCACCGGGCACCTGCGTTTGCACCCCGAAGACCCCGGCCGCGGCCTGCGGAACCAACAACTGCGGCAGCGCGGCTGACGGCTGCGGCGGCACCGTGGCCTGCGGGACCTGCACGGCCCCCCAGGTTTGCGGCACCAACGGAACGTGCGGCGTCGTCTGCCCGACGATCTGCCCGCCGGGAGACACCTGCGGCACGTTCAACCCGGGCAACGGCTGCGCGACGCTGACCTGCACCCCCGGCTGCACGGCTCCGCAGACCTGCAACAATACCGGTGCTAACCCGAACACCTGCGGTTGCGTCGCCAAGACGGTGGCGCAGGCGTGCGGCACCAACACCTGCGGCAGCGTCTCCGACGGCTGCGGCGGGACCCTCAGCTGCGGCAGCTGCACGGCTCCGCAGACGTCCTGCAACGGCGCTCCGGGGACCTGCGTTTGCACCCCGAAGACCGTGGCGCAAGCTTGCGGCACCAACACCTGCGGCGCGGCCGCGGACGGCTGCGGCGGCACGGTCACCTGCGGCAGCTGCACGGCTCCGCAGACGTCTTGCAACGGCGCTCCCGGGACCTGCGTTTGCACCCCGAAGACCGTGGCGGCGGCTTGCGGAACCGGAACCAACTTGTGCGGCAACGCGCCGGACGGTTGCGGTAGCACCGTGAACTGCGGAAGCTGCGTCTCGCCGGCTACCTGCAGCGGCGCGGGCGGAACGGCTGGAACGTGCGGCTGCACGCCGGTCTCGAAGGCCACGGCCTGCGGAAACAACAACTGCGGTACGGCGCCGGACACCTGCGGCGGCACCATCAGCTGCGGCACCTGCACGGCGCCGACCGCCTGCACGACGACCACGACGCCAGGCACGTGCGTCTGCACGCCGCTGACGATGGCGGCGGCCTGCGGGATGAACACCTGCGGTTCGATCTCTGACAGCTGCGGCGGCACCATCACGTGCGGCCCGGCTTGCGCCGCTCCGGCTACCTGCAGCGGCACCGCCGGATCCCCCGGAACGTGCGGTTGCATCCCGGCCGCGAACCCCTGCGCCGGCAAGGCCTGCGGGTCCACGCTGGACAGCTGCGGCAACACCGTGGCCTGCCCGAACACCTGCGCGACGGGCCAGACCTGCAGCGCCACCAACACGTGCGTCACGGTCAACCAGTGCGGCATCGGCAGCACCACGGCGGCGTGCCTCACGGCCCAGGGCTCGACCTGCCTCTCGTGCGCTACGGACAATGGCTGCCTCGACCCCGCCCAGCTCGGCGGTTCTTGCGAGGACACCACCGGAACGAGCACGAAGTTCACCGGGGCCCTCCCGGACGGAACGTCGTGCAGCACGGTCCTCGCGTCGTCGAGCGAGACCGAAACCCAGGTCTGCCTCCAGACCCTCAGCACCATCTTCACGTCGCAGTGCGCCGCCACGTTCCAGGAGACCCCGTGCCTCTGCGGGTCGACGGACGCAGCCACGTGCCTTGCCGGTTCGGCGACGCCGACCGGTCCCGCGTACGACATCTACTCGTGCGACTTCAACACCACGAGCAGCACGCAGATCCAGTCGTCGGCCTTCACGAACCAGGCCTTCGGCGCTGGTCAGGCCAACGCGCTCGTTCAGTGCGTCGCGGCCTTCGGTTGCAACAGCTGCTTCGGTCAGTAGCCGAAGACTCGAGCGCCGTTTCCCTCCGGGGCCGGTTCTCGTAGCGCCTAGCCACCGGGCCTCGGACGGCGGCTAACATGTACGGACACTGGCGCCGGCCCTCACGGGTCGGCGCCAGTGATTTTTTTGTCTTGCGAGCGACCTTGGCGAAACCATCCTGCCAACCGGGCGGGTCGATGGTCCCGGAGCCGCTCGCTCCTCGAGCCGAGCGGGCTTGCGCTGGGCCCGCGCGAAGCCCCATCCCCCCGGTAGGCCGGGACCTGAGGTCGACTTTGTTGCCTCGGCTGAGGCAGAGGAAGCCCCCTCTTACGATCCGGACACAAATGTTTCGAAGAGTTCTCCGTAGTCCGCTCGTTCTCGCAGTATGGATCCCCCCGCGTCGTCGAGCCCTCCAGGGCCCTCGCCGCCGCGAGGCTCGCAGAAACGCCCAGTCGAGAAGAGAACTCCCGAACGACCGACGCCCTCCGCAAATTGACCATGTTCATCCACGATCCGAGAGGAGCTGGCTTCCGTCCGTGCCCGTCGAAGGGTGCGCGCATTGCCCGCTCGGGCAGTTCTTGGGAACCTCGAGTCCGAGCGCGCTCAGCGGGCGAGCCCACCATCGCGTCCGACCACTTGTGTTCGAGCCGCGCCATCCAGACGGTCAGCAACGCACGAAGGTGCGTACGCCACCGGGGGGGGGTGGGGAAGAACGCGGCGAGATGAGGCCGCCTCGGCGGAGCACAGGATACAGAAGTCGAATTCTGAAAATTAATTGTGAACGGAGGTCATCGTAATGAATCTATCTACGACAAGAGCGATTGCTCTCGGAATCGCGCTGGGAACGACCTACGTCGTTGGTTGTTCGTCGCAGCCCGCGACCACTCCCGGAGGCAATCCGGGCGACGTCGTCGGCTCGACCCACAACCCTGGCCCTGGTGACAACACCGGCAGCCTCGGATTGTTCCTTTCGACGGGCGGTATCACGATCGATTCCGCGACGTACACGATCACGGGTCCGGGCGGGTTCATGAAGGTCGGGACGTTCGCCGTGGGCGACGTCATCTCGACCGTCGTCGACGGGTTGCCCGCGGGCACCGGCTACACGGTGACGATCACCGCGAGCGCCGGAGACGCGGCCACGTGCTCGGGCTCGGCTCAGTTCGACGTGATGTCCGGCGCGACCACCTCGGTGACCGTACACCTGCAGTGCAGGGTCGCACCGAAGAAGACCGGCAGCGTGTCGGTGACGGGCGTTCTCAACATCTGTCCGACGCTCGACAACCTGAGCGCGACGCCCATGGAAGTACCCGTGGGGACCACGGTGAACCTGGTCGCGTCCGCGAGCGACGATGACATGGGTCCCGCGCCCATCTCGTATTCGTGGACCGCCACATCGGGCACGATCGCGAGCCCCACCGCCGCGACCACGACCTTCACCTGCACGGCGGCTGGAACGGCGACCATCACGGTCAACGTCACGGATAGCGACTGCGGCGACATGGGATCGACCACGGTGATCTGCGATGCGGTTTCTGGAGCCGACGCCGGCACTGCCGACGCCGGTACTGGAGACGATGCCAGCGAGGATACGGGCGCGACCGAGGCCAGCGCGCCGGACACGGGCGTGGCGGAAGCCGGCGCACCGGATACGGGCGTGGCCGAAACCGGCGCACCGGACACGGGCGTGGCGGAAGCCGGCGCGCCGGATACGGGCGTGGCCGAAACCGGCGCACCGGACACGGGCGTGGACACCGGTACGCCGCCGCCGGCGTGCGGCCCCAACGGGTCGACGCAGGCATGCCTCACGGCCCAGGCGCCTGACTGCCTCGCGTGCGCCACGACCAACGGCTGCCTCGACCCGGCGCAGCTCGGGGGTACCTGCGAGGGTACGCCTGGTACGGCGAGCCTGCTCGCTGGAGCGCTCCCGGATGGAACGACGTGCAGCGCCATCTTCCCCAGCACACCGACCGAAGCGCAGGTCTGCTTGGAGACCCTCGGGACGATCTTCTCCTCGAAGTGCGCCGCCACGTTGCAGGAGACGCCCTGCCTCTGCGGCTCCGCCGACGCGGCCGGCTGCCTCGCAGGAACGACGACGCCCATCGGTCCCGGCTACGACACGTACTCGTGCGACTTCGGATCGACGAGCTCCACGACCATTCAGTCGGTGTTTACGGATCAGACGAAGGGTGCCGGCCAGGCCAACGCACTCGTTCAGTGCGCGGCGGCCTTCGGCTGCAATACCTGCTTCGGATTGTGAGAGAGCCAGCGGCGGCTTTCTAAGAGCGCGAGCGTCGGCCCCTCGGCTGGCGCTCGCGTTTTTTTGCGATGAATGGAGTTTTCAAGATGCCCGAGACGAAGGATCCGCTCGACCCCGCGCGCCAATCGCCGCCTTCGGCGGGGGGCCATCATCGATCCATGCGAGGGGTCTGGCCCTGGGCTATCCCGACCCTGCTGCTCGTCGTCGGCATCGTTTCGGTTGCCTTCGTCCGCACGCGGTCGGCGACCGCTGGAGCGGCGACGGCCCCGGGTGGCCGGAGCACCGAAGACATCCTTCGCGAGCAGGGCTCGGACTGCCTTCCCTGCGCTCAGCGCAACGGCTGTTTTGACCCCGCGCAGCTGGGCGGTACGTGCGAAAGCACGAGGGGAAGCGGAACGACGTGCGGAACGGCCGCGACGGAGACCGCGATTTGCCTGAAGACGCTCGACGACATCTTCCGCTCCAGGTGCGCAGCCACGATGCAACTGACACCGTGCCTCTGCGGCTCCACGGACCCTGCGGCTTGTCTGTCGGGAGCGGCCGCTCCGGCCGGACCCGTTTACGCGGACTACGGCTGCGATTTCAAGTCCGCGAGCGCGATGAAGATTCAAGGAGATTTCACCGATCAACTGTTCGGCGCAGGCCAGGCGAACGCGCTCGTCCAGTGTGTCGCGGCCTATAGCTGCGGTTGCTTCGCGCAGCGGTCTCCTTAGGGCTCGCGAAGCTTTCGCCGCAGCGTCGACCGGTGGATACCGAGCGCCTCGGCCGCCCGACTCAGGTTTCCGTTGTGCATTCGCAGCGCATGCTCGATGGCCTGTCGTTCCACGCCATGCAGCGTCCTCGGAGACAGGGGACCGCTCGGGAGCGTACTCGAGAGACGAGGCGTCTCCGGCTGGCCACAGTCCGAGAGGTCCAGGTGGCGTATGTCGATGGGGCCTCCCCCCGCGACGGTATTCGCGCTTCGCAGCACGTTGCGCAGCTGGCGGATGTTTCCAGGCCAGTGACAGATCTGGAGTGCCTCCCGGGCGCGAGCCGTCAGCCCGGCCCTCGACCCTCCGAGAATGTGATCCGTCAAGGGAACGATGTCTTCGCTCCGGTCGCGGAGCGGCGGAACCTCGATCTGAAAGCCGCGAAGCCGGTAGTAGAGGTCCTCCCGCAGTTCGCGGCTGGCGAGCATGGCCTGGGGAGGCCGGTTGGTCGCCGCAACGAAGCGCACGGACACTGGCCGCGACGTCTCCGAGCCTACAGGACGGATCTCGCCGTCATCGAGCACGCGCAGCAGCTTGGCCTGGTTGGCCAGCCCGAGGCATTCCAGCTCATCGAGGAAGAGCACCCCCCCGTGAGCTTCGCGCAGGATCCCGGCTCGGTCCCTGTCGGCGCCGGTGAATGCCCCGCGCCTGTGACCGAAGAATTCGCTGTCGAACATCTCCGGAGGGGTCACCGCGCAGTTGTGCGGGATGAAGGGCCCGCCGGCGAGACTGGAGAGCCGATGAAGTGCCCGGGCTGCGAGCTCCTTGCCCGTCCCCGTCTCACCGACGACGATGACGTTGACATCGCTCCGAGAGGCGAGGGCCACTGCTTGCCTCACGCGAACGATGGCCGGGCTCACGCCGACCATCTCGGGCACGCATGCATCGAGCGGCGCAGGGGTTCGCGTCGCGCCATGCGCCAGGGCCTTCGCCGCCGCAGAGCGCAACACCGCGGGAGAGACCGGTTTCACCAGGTAGTTCATGGCCCCGCGTTGAACGACCTCCACGATCGTCGCGACCTCCTCCTCCACGGTGGTGACGATGACGAGCACCTGCGGCCAACGCTGCTTGATGCTTTCGAGCAGGTCGAGACCGTTCATGCCGGGCATCTGGAGGTCCGAGACGACCAGGGCCGGTGGTTCGCCTTCGATGGCGACCAGCGCCGACAAGCCGTCGGTGGCGCGGCGGACGGAGTACCCCGCCTGCTCCAGCGCAAGGGACATGTAGCTCAACGAGCCAGGATCGTCGTCGACCACCAGCAGCCGCTCTCCAGGCATCGTCCGCCCTAGCTTGACAAGACCGGTAGGCGGACTGAAACGAGCGCTCCGCCATGACCTGCCGGGTGGATCGTCAGGCGGCCGCCTCCTGCTTCGACGAGACGGCGGGCCAGGAAGAGACCAAAGCCATTTCCGGTCGGCTTGCTCGTGATCCCTGGTTGAAAGATCGCGTCCCGTAAGAGCGGGTCGAAGCCTGGCCCCCGATCCTGAACGACCAGGTGAAGAAGATCGCCGACCACGTGCGCCCGCACGATGACCTCGCCGGACGCGCCGCACGCTTCAGCGGCATTTTGCGCCAAGATCAGCAGAACTTCGCGCAAGCGCAACGCGGGCAGCGCCACGCTACGAAGATTGTCCAGCGGCGCCTTGATCCAGTGTACACCGGAGTGAATTCGCCTCATCTCGGCGACGACTTCATCGAGCGTGCGAGAGAGCTCGGCGGCCGTCGTCGGCCCGTCGGATTGGCTCTGCCCCTCGCTGGGGCGCAAGACCTCGCGAGCGGTCTGTTCGAGTCGATCGATGGCGAGCTGCAGCCCGGCGATCACCTGTGCTTGCGCTTGTGCGCGGTCGCCATTCGCGGGAACCTCCATGAGCTTGACGAAACCGCGAAGGCTGTGGACGGCGTTCTTCAGGCTGTGCGCGAGCCGCGCCACCCGTTCCCCCACCCGGCCCAGTACCCGAGCCGCTTCGAGCTCGCGTTCGAGATCAATCAGGCGGCTTCCCAGCGCCGTCGCCTCGATCGAGAGCGCCTGGTGCTCCTGCCTCCAGCGCCGTTTGGCGGAGAAGGCTACGAGTCCGAAGGACAGCAGGAAGCCAGCTTGGAGGCCGAGACGACCGAGGGTCGACCCCAGGCCGAGCGCGCACTGATCGGCGGAGAGCACGCCGATCGCGGCTGCGGTCGTGAGAAGCGTGGCAGGCGGCGGAAAGACCATCGCGGCGAACACGATCTCGAGCCATAAGCCGGCCACCATCGGAGAGCTGACGCCGCCGGTGAGAAAGACCAGCGCTGCCCAGGTCATCAGCCCGACAGAAGGCGAAAGGAAACGTCCTACCCCTTTCGGGATGTCGGGTAGTCTGGCCGCCGCCGCGTTCACGATCGCGGCCAGCCCCAGCACCCACAGAAGGCCGCCCGTGACGTAAAGCTCGCGACGCATCGCCCACGCGCAAATCGTGGCGATACAAATGGCCAAGTGACGCAAAAGGCAGGGCCGAGCCATCCCCGACGCCCATCGCGGAATCAGACGCAATCCCGTTTGCCCATCGTGAGCTTCAACAAGCATCGCGGGCTCCTCCTTGGTGAAAATAGCTCGTTTCGAACGAGCCGACGGATCAGGCTCGTGCGAAAGCCCCCCTCCGCACGCAGCCCTACCACTTGCTGGCGCCGGCGTATGCATCGACTGTGTAGAGAGATCGCAAACCTGGCGTGACCCGTCGGGCAGGACGTTCATCGCCGCCGGCGATCGACTCGCGTCGCCATCTTCGCGACTCCCGGACGCCGACGATGGAGAGAAGGGCGTACGCCGGCCGTCGCCAACCACCCGCCTCGCCGCGGGAGTCACCGTCCGGTTTTCGGAGGTCGATTCCGGTTTTCGGTGACGGACCGGTGAAGACGGTGACGATATCGCGCTCGAAACGGCCGAAGTTCGTGGCGCAAGATTCACAGAGCTCGGCTGCATCTCCGAGTACAAGCGTGACGGGCCTTGGAGACGGGACACTCACCCGGGAGACCGCAGCGGGCGCGGAGCGCGCTGCTCGCCAACTCTCCATTCCGGACATGACGACCGAGCGCTCGGCGAGAGTAGCGTTCGGCAGACCCTTCACGTTGGACCGCGAACGCAACGCCGCGGAACACCGCCGCGATGTTTCCGAGACGTAGCACGGCGCCTAAGCGCGAGTGAGTAGAAGTCATTTCACCTCGACCTCGCGCGAGAGCGCGAGCCTTACGACGGGAGTCGAACCATGGAGCTCGCGAACACGGCCGAGGGGGAGCGTCCAAGCCGGACGATCCAGGTTGGCGTGGTCTCAAAGGAGGCCAGGGGAGGGGAGACGGCCACGTGTGAGCAGGCAACAAATCGCGGAAGCTGGGCCCCACCCAGGCTGCAAGCGCCCGCGCCCAGCCTCCGCAAGCGTCCCCTTGAACCGATCCGGAGTTTTGGCCACCTGCGGGCTCGATCACGTCCCATGCTGGAGGTGATGGACATGCTCCAGAGGTTCGCGCAGACCGACGTCACCGTCGCCTTCTTCGGCGAGACAGGCGCCGGCAAGGACGTCATCGCCCACGTCTTGCACGAGCAGAGCGCGCGGGCCGACGGTCCGTTCGTCGTGTTCGACTGCGGAGCGGTGGCGGCCAACCTGGCCGAGAGCGAGCTTCTCGGCCACGAGCGTGGGGCCTTCACCGGCGCGGTCTCCGCTCACGCGGGCGCCTTCGAGCGGGCGCACGGGGGAACGCTCTTCCTCGACGAGGTGGGGGAGCTCCCGCTCGACTTGCAGCCGCGGCTCCTTCGAGCTCTCGAGAGCCGCAAGGTCCGACGGGTCGGCGGCAAGACCGAACGTCACATCGACGTTCGCGTGGTGGCTGCCTCCAACCGCGATCTCCGGGCCGATGTCTCGGCCGGCAAGTTCCGCGAGGATCTCTTCTTCCGGCTCGCGGTGGCGGTCATCTCGGTCCCGCCTCTCCGCGAACGTCTCGACGACCTGCCGGAACTGGTTCGGGGCCTGTTGAATGACCTCGGGCGCAAGGATCTCCAGGTGAATGACGCGACTCACGCCGCGCTCAAAGCCCACCCCTGGCCTGGAAATGTCCGTGAGCTCAAGAACGTGCTCGCATGCGCGGTGGCCTTCGTCGACCCGGGCACGAACGCCCTCGAGCCGCACCATCTCAAGCTCCTTCGGCCGGCCAACGACGAAGAGTCGTGGCTCGAGGGCCTTCCGCTGGGCGGCCAGGCGCTCGAGCGAATAGAGCGGGTTGCCATCCGTCAAACGATGGCCCAGACGGACGGCAACAAGATGAACGCCGCCCGTGCTTTGGGGATCGCCGTCTCGACCCTCTACGAGAAGCTCAAGAGATACGGGCTCTGAGGCGCGCTCCCGGGAGTGGCCGTATCGCAAACGTCACAAAATAGGTGTTGCTCGAGCGTCGCCCTGCAAAGTAAGTCGCAGGACCGAAGCGTGGCACCGGAGGTGAGCTGAATGCAACGACGCAAGGGCCTTTGGATCTTAGCTCTGGTAGCGAGCCTCGGGACTCTCAGTGCGGTGGGTCACGCGGCCTTGTCCGCGACGACTGACGCACGCGTCTCGTTCGAGGCCGCCGGACCGGCGGGTATGAAGATCGACGGGACCACCGCCGATCTGACCATGTCCGACGACGGGAAGAGCGTGGTCGTCACCGTGCCCCTGGCGAATCTCAGTACGGGCATCGGGCTGCGTGATCACCATATGAAAGAGAAGTACCTCGAAGTGCAAAAATACCCCGCGGCCATCCTGACGATCGCTCGGAGCGCGTTGAAGTATCCTCAACCCGGCGAGCAGGCCGCTGCGGATGTCGCTGGCAGCTTGCAGCTCCACGGGCAGACGCGTCCGGTCACGGTGCACTACGACGCCAAGGGCGAAGGCGCAACATCCGCGGTTCACGGCAGCTTTCACGTCAACATGAACGACTTCGGGATCACGGTGCCGGTCTACCTCGGTGTGACGGTGAAGCCTGAGGTCGACGTGAGCGCCAGCTTTCACGTGGCGGGCAGCTGAGAAACCGGGCGCCGCCCACGGTTTCGAGTTGAACGTCGATGGCGGCGCGCCGTCTATTCTGCTGGGTCGTGGGCGTCGCGCTCTGGGCGGCGCTCGTCACGGCGTCGTCCAGCGCGCGCGCCTATCCCTGGATGATCCGTCACGGGTACACGGGGTGTACGCCATGCCACACGGATCCCTCGGGGGGTGCGGGCGTCCTCACCGAATACGGGCGGGCTCAGAGCGACCTTCTCCTGCGCATGCGCTACGGGCAAACGTCGGAGTCGGGCGAGGCCGACAAGACGTCTGGCTTCCTGGCGGGTCTCGTGCCGCTTCCCGAACAGGTCCGGCTGGGTGGCGACTTTCGAGAGGCCTTTCTCAGCAACCAGGTCGAAAGCAGCCCGGTTCAGCAGCAATTCATCACGATGCGCGCGGACCTGACGGCGGACATCAAGCTCGGCAGGTTTCGCGCCGCGGGGAACATCGGCTACGCCCCCGAGGGGGATCTTCCCGTGTCGCTGACGCGCGCCAGCACCAAGAACTTGATCTCGAGGGAGCACTGGCTGGGCGCGGAGCTCGACGAAGACGGCGCATGGCTCCTCCGCGCTGGCAAGCTCGCGTTGCCTTTCGGCATCCGGATGATCGAGCACACGCTCTGGGCGCGAACGCTCACGCGAACGGATTTCGACGCAACGCAGCAGTACGGGGTGGCGCTCGCGTTCAGTCAAGACAAGGTCCGGGCCGAGGCGATGGGCATCGCCGGAAATTTTCAGATGCGCCCCGACGACTTTCGCGAGCGTGGCTACAGCGCTTATGTCGAGTACGCGCCGGCGACGACGCTGGCGGTCGGAGCCAGCAGCTCGTTCACCAGGGCGACGCGCGACATTCAATATGGCGTGACCGACTATCGGTACGCGAACGGGGTGTTCGTTCGCTATGCGCCGGTCCAACCCCTCGTTCTCCTGGCGGAGGCCGATAGCGTCTACCAATCGCTGACGTGGAACGGCCACCGCGGCGGGTACGCCGCGTTCGCCCAGGCCGACTACGAGCCGGCCCAGGGTTTTCACGTCATGCTGACGGGCGAGGTGTTGAACGGCGGCGCGGCGCAAGAGCCAGCGTCGTTCGACGGTTGGCTCTCGGCGGTGTGGTTCTTCTTGCCGCACATGGACCTGCGGTTCGACGGCATCTACAGCAGCATCGGGGCCGCCGGAGCGCCGGCCAACACGGGCGTCACGACGTGGTTGGCCCAGTTCCACGTTTTTCTTTGAGAGGTGTCATGAGTACCCAGGCCCGCCTCAGGCGATCCCTCGCGCTTCTCTGTCTGACCGCGTTGACCGGGTGGAGCCTTGGCGCAGCTGGAAGTTCCACGTTCCCGGCAGAGGTCGACCAGCATTTGAAGCTGAGTGGCTCGGCGACGATCGAAAACGCCGTCGCGCCGCCTCACGGCTGTCTCCTGTGCCACACGACCGAGCAGGGCGGCTTCATGACGAACAACGCATTCGGCGCGGAGCTCCGTCAACAGGGCGCGATCGGCACCCGACCCTCGACGGTGGGGCCGGCGCTGGATGCCGTGGAAATGATCGATCCGCACGCGATCGACGACATCCGGATGGGCATCAATCCAAACGACGACCATTCGAATCCAACCACTGCCCTCCCTCAACCGAGCTTCGGGTGCTCCCTCTCCGCGGACCGGGGCGGGGAGAGGCGAGGCGGGCTCGGGTGGCTCGGGATCCTTGGTTCCGTCGCCTTGCTATGGCTCCGCGGCGCGCGCCGCCCGGCCCGCGGCGCGGCGGGCAGCAAGCCGCCCTCGGGCTCATGCTGATCAGGTCGCGTCAAAGGTCGCAGTAGCCCTGCTGCGGCTGCGGGCCGAACTTGTTGCAGTTGGGAGCACGGCTCGGGCAATCGGAGTTCGCCTGGCACGGTTTGCACGAGGTCGAGCCCGTGGCGTGCAGGTCGAAATAGCAGTTGCACGCAGCCGCCGCCTTGAAGGGCGTGTAGTCGCCGCCGTCGTTGGAGCGGGTCACGTGCATGGCGCACTGTGGAACGAGACCTTTCGCGGCGTATTCGGCCACGAGGTCGAGGCCGGGCAGGGGAGTCAGTCCGTTGAGGCTATCGATGAACTGGGAGACCCCCGGTTTGAGCGGGAGCCCCGTGGCCGGGTCGGTGCGCGCGTAGAAGTGAGACGGGCCCCAGAGGGGGTAGTGGCCGTCCCGAGCGTTGGCGTTGTCCCGGGCGAACGCGGTCGTGTTCGGGTAGAAGGCGCAGCTCGCGCCTTCGTCTCGGACCGCGAGCCCGCGAAGCACCTGCGCGTTCTGGAGGAGATAGTCCGATGCCAGGATACCGAGCGCCGAATCGACGACCGTCTGGCTGCCGCTCTGGCCCGCCGCGCCGAGCGCCGCGCCGACCTGGGCGCTCGTTCCATGACTCACTCCGAACCACGCGCTCGGTGGCACGCCGATGGCGGCCGCGATGAGCGACTGGGTTCCCGAGTTCGCACTGCGAATCTGAAGCTGCATCGGGTCCGTCCACGGCGGCACCCGGTAGGGGCTGCCGCCGAAGCCGAAGACGTAATACGCCGCGGCGAGGCTGATGCTCTGCTGCGTGGATGACTGGGGTACGGCGAAATTCATGATCTGCACGGGCCCGAAGTTCTCTCCCACCGACGCCGGGAGAGTCGGCGTCACCGCCTGGCCCTGGTAACATGTGGAGTAAAAGACGTCCGAGGCGCCGACGTCGGCGACGAGCCTCTCGCTCGGGTCGAGAACGCAGGTCTTCTGGACCCCGCTCGGGGTGTAATACGTCGCGACCCCGTTCGCGGAGGAGAGCGCGTAGTTTGCGGGATCGAGCGCCGAGTGGACCCCGACGCACGAGCCGCTCTGCTGATAGACGATGGTGACCTTGGAAGCGAGGGCACTGGAAACTTCTCCGATGAATGATGCGAGCGCGGTCGATCCCGTCACATACACGACCGAGCTCGGCTCACCGGGGAGTTGACTGCAGGAGCCGGTACCTCCCTCGACGCCGCCATCATTTGGAGCGGCGTCGCTTCCCCCGTCGGGAGCGGCTCCGGATTCGGCGCTCGCGTCCGCAACGGGCTGCGGGCTCGGCGTGGGTAGCGGGCAAAAGCCGCCGTCGCAAACGGCGAGGACGGCATCATACGGCACGCAAGAGCTGCCGGTGCATGCAGCTTCGAGCGTGCGGCGATCCGTACCCGCGACGCACGTCGCGTCGGGAAGGGCCGTTCCAGAGTCTGAAAGGGCCGTTCCAGAGTCTGAAAGGGCCGTTCCAGAGTCGAAGACGGCGGGTTTCACTTCGTAGTAGCCCGTCGAGTCGGTGAGTGCGTTGCAGCCCCACGCCGTGACCACGGTCCCCGCGCCGATCGCCCACAATGCGTCTCTCACTCGCTGTTGAAGCATCCGGGGTCTCTCAAAACGTGCCGGCGACGAACCCTGGACCGAAGCTCGTGCGTGGGGCCGGGGGGGAGGTCGTGATGCCGCCGTCGCGCGCGGCCGAACCCCCCGCCGCGAGCCAGAAGACGACGCCCGTGGCAAGGCCGACCGCCGCGACGCTGAAACCGACGGTCGCGATGGCTCCGTCTCGCGATACCGCGTCGATGTCCGGTCGAGACCCGACGACGCAGGCTTTCCCGACGCACTCGCCTTCCAGGCGGGATTTGTCGCGGAGTGTGAGGCCGCCGAAAACGGCACCTATCGCCGTGGCAGCGACTGCGACCCCGAACGATACGAGGGCCGGAGCGCGGCTATGTGTCGCAACCGTGGCTTGTTCGGAAGCGGCCGCCGTGGGCACCTCGCGGGGACGCGCGGAAGGCTCGGCCGCCATGGGCGGGGGCGAATCCGGAAAGTCGAGGCGAACATCGACCGTCTCGCCGGCCGGCACCGACACTTCGACCTCGACGGGCCCCTCGACAGCCGGGGTGCCGGGGTAGACAGCCTTCAATTTGCGTATCCCGACGCTCACGAGCACAGGGTCCTTCACCGGGGTCACCCCCACCACTTCCTCATCGACCGAGATGGTGGCACCCGTTCGATTCGACAGGATGCGTGTGTGCCCGACCCGATTGGCGAGATCCATGCTCTCGGTATCGACGAGCGCTCGCCGCTCCGGCGGGATCCGATTCCCTCCCTGTTCGATGAACTGCCGGAGCGTCACCAGGGCAAGAGCATAGTTTCTCAGCTGAAAGTACGACTGGCCGATGTTGAAGAGAACCTGCCACGTCGGAGCGAGCGTATAGGCTCGTTTGAACTCGACGAGAGCGGCCGAGTAATCGGTCTCTTCGTAGAAGGTCACGCCCCGATCGAAGTGAGCCCTCGCTTCGCTGGTCGGCGCAGCGGAGGCTTGGGGCTCCTGCGCGTACGCCTGGGCCGTGGTCAACGTGAGGACCAGGGCGATCGCACCAGGGCGACAGAGGCAACCATGTCCGAAGATCGTTCTCATGGGCCGTAGGGGTTCATCGAGTCGATGGGGTGCACCGGACGCCCTGCGGGGGTGGGGGCCGCGCTGCCCGAGACACGGACGGGGAGGTCTTGGCTCGTGGAGGCCACAGGAGTCGGCTTCGCTTCCGCGGGCGCGACGCCGGGACTACGGGCACGCATCGGCGACGCCAGGGCGCGTCCGCTGGCGACGCCCACCTCGTGGCCATGCGCAGAAGCCTCTGGCGTAACCGCCTTTGCGTTAGGCACGTTGGCTGTCGCCCCGGGCGAGACTGCAGCCGGGGACGACTCTGACGGCGCGATAGCCGGTGGTGCGCTGCGAGGCGTCTCGCGAGGCGAGGTCGCGGCGCTTTGCGACGCTTCGGGAGTCGCCGACGTGTTTGCGGATGGTTGCGCGTCCTGGCCCGAGCTGCGAATCGCGGCGACGACGATGCCGAAGATCGCGGCGAGCGCCAGCCCTGCGATGGCCACCCTCCGACGATGAGCGCGGTCCGAATGGTCTGCGTCGGGAAGGGGAAACGACGGTAAGGGTCCCTCCGACGGGAAACGACTCTCCGCCCAGACGAAGCTCGCGGGCGGAGGCAAGCTCGCAGGCATGGGACGGCTCGAGGGCGTTGGCCGGCTCGAGGGCGTTGGGCGGCTCGAACTCACCGGCTCCGATGCATTCGCTGCCTCGGCCTCGAACGTTGCGAATGGCGCCTCGGGCAGGACCTGGGCCGCTTCCGGCTCGTCTTCTCGTGACGCCGCCGCCCCCCCCCGTGGATCGCGCGAGATGACGTCCGGCGGCCGCTGGCCGATCTGAGCCTCGATGGCCGCCTGAAGCCGAGCGCGGTCGGTGGCAAAGATCGTGGCGAGGCGCTTTCCGAGGTCGCGGAGATCAAAGACTGGCGGCGTCATTGCGCGAAGGGCGGTCTGCAGCTCCCTCTGAAAGGCCGTCGCGCTCTCGTAGCGGTCTTCGGGCCGCGGGCATGTGGCCTTCAACGCGATGGCTCGGAGCGGCTCGTCGACCTTCGCGAGCATGGACACCCGCGTCGAAGGGAGCTCGCGCGCCGCGAGCGCGCGAAGGATCTCCGCCTTGGTCGCCTCCTCTGACCAGAAGCGCTTCCGCGTGACCGCTTCCCAGAACATCACTCCCATGGAGAACAGATCGGAGCGAGCATCGACCGGGTTACCCAGGGCCTGCTCGGGAGACAAGTACGCCACCCGGGCGGCGCTGTTCGGCATGACGCTCGGCGATTCGTCCGCCGGCGCGCCCGTCTGGGCGCCTCCGAAGTCGAGGAGCTTGGGCACTCCGCTGCTCGTCACGAACACGTTGTGCGGGCTCACGTCGCGGTGGACGACGTGCATGGGAAGCCCGTCGGGTCCGAGTGCGGCATGCGCGTGCCCGAGGCCCTCGAGCGCGCCGCTCAAAGCCGCGAGGTGCATGTGCAGGGGCAACGGCATGAACGCCATGCGGGCGGTTGCCACGAGATTCTGGAGCGTCTGCCCGTCGAGGTACTCCATCACGATGTACGGGAGCGCCTCCTTTTCGTCGATTTCCAGCGTCGTGACGATGTTCGGGTGGTTCAGCTGCGCCCCGACCCGCGCCTCGGCGAGGAACAGATTGATCAGCGCGGGATCGGCGGCGAGCGCGCGCCGCAACTGCTTGATCGCGAAGAGCTTGTTGAATCCGGCGGGGCCGTTGACCGCTCCGAGATGGACGATGCTGGTCGATCCCCGCCCAAGCTCCGCGATCACCCGAAAGCGTCCGATGGTTCGCGGCGCCGAGCTCTCGCCGGCGGCGAGAGGTTTGCCGCTGGCAGTCTTGTGCGCCTCGACCTCCATGACCGTCGAGCTCAGAAGCTTCCGCTCAAGAGGGCTCCAGCGCCACTCGGGACGATCGCGGGCGAGAGAGCGATTCCAGCGTGATGCGGCCGACTTACGTAATAAAGAGAGACTCCGGAAATGACGGCCACGCCGCCGACGGAGAGCGCGACGATTCCCTCGGGAATAGCGTGAGCTCGAAGACGGGGATCGCAGAGCTGACCGTTGGGCATCAGGTCTCGGACCTTGTCGGTCAGAAGCCACGTGCCGATTCCAATCCCGGCCGCGCCCGCGACGACCAGCCCCATCCCGACGAATCGTCCCGTGACGCCGCGGTCGCCGGTCTCCGCGGTCGCCGCGGGTGTCGTGTCGGCCGTGGCCGCTGGAGGCAACGTGACCTCGGACGGCTGCGCTGCGTCGATGCGTACGATCGCTGTGGGTGTGGCCGCGTCGACGTGCGCAGTGAGGGTCCTCGCCGCCTGACCTGGAGACGTGATCGTCACGGTATGGTCACCGGGGTCAACGGCGAGCGCATGGCCCAAGAATTCAGGCGCCAGAGCTGCGCCATCGACCGTCACGACCGTTCCCGCGTCGATGCTCCGGCCAGGCGTCCCGACGGTGAGCCGGTCGAGGCTCGGTTCGAGCGCGGCCGCGCGTTTTCCGGCGACCTCGGCGCGCTTGTCATTGCGTTCGCCGGCCATCTTTTCGGCTTCGCGAAACTCGCGCCACGCGCTCGCGCTTCGCCCGGTGCGCTCGTAGCACTCTGCGAGATAGAGCGTCACTCCGATGGCGGGGGCCAGCTGCTTGCTTGCAGCGAATTTTGGGCACGCTGCGGCGTCGTTCCCCGCGCTCCGCAGGTCCATGGCCTGCTCGAAGAGGGCGTCGGCTTGTCCGCTGACCGGGGGCTCGCCTCTTGCGCTGGACGCCTGCGAGAGAGCGAGCGAGGCGACGCCCATTCCAAACCAGATCCTGCGGTTCACTCGCGTCCTCCGAACTCGCCCGCGCCGATCGCGCGCACGTCTGTTGAACCTGCGGGCGAGGTCGCCGAGTGCGCAGGCGGCGCGGCGGTCGCCGAGGAGGGGGAGAGCTGGCTCGCCACCGGTGCGGCGCCATGCGTCGGGCCGTCGCCGGCGCGGAACACCGGGTTCGGCTCCACGACGACCTTCGGTTTCGTGACGACATGCGGGGCGACGGGCCGGGGCGCCACGGTCGGTCGGGCTGTCTCGACGGGAGCAGCGGTCCAGTCCGCGGCCGGACTGGGAGACGGCAGCGGTGCGGCGACGGGCGCATGAGCGGCGGCGGGGGGCGGCGTGGGGAGGGCGTTCCCCTGCGAGCCACGCGTCGCCAGGACCGCGATGACCCCGGCCGCGGCCGCCACGAGCGCGACGACCCCCAGCGTTCGCGCGGCGAAGGGAGAAGACGCCTCTCCGCCCGACGATGTGGAAGCGGTCAGCGGCGCAAAGCTCGAGACCTTGCTCGACGCACGCGCGAACTCGTTGGGCCGAACGGAGGCCGGGACTGCCGGCGGATTCGTGGTGCGTCGAGGCACCGGCAGCCCGGGGATCGTGGAAGTGACGGGGGGCAGCGGCGTGCTGGCCATGGTCACCGGCGGTGGCGGCGGCGGCAAAGGTGGCGGAAGCGTTGGGGAGCGCGCTGGCGGCGCCGAGCTCGCCCTGGAGATCCCCAAGGTCCCGCGGGCCAGCGGAGAGATCCGTTGCCCCGCAGTTGGGGTCGCACGCGGCGCCGGCTCGACGAGGGCGGCCGCGTCCTCCGAGATGTCTGCGTGCCAGGCCTCGTCGAGCGCCGCGGACGAACCGGCGCCGAGCGCGAGATTCGTCTCAGCGTGCCGTCGGACGGCGATCCCGTACAGACCGTGCAAGATGGGGGGGTGGTCTTGAACGAGGGCGAAGAACTCTTCGCGCGGCAAGAAGAGAGTCGCCGTAGGCCGGACTGCGATCGCGTCTGCCACTGAATTCCGGCAGAGAACGAGCTCGACTTCGCCAACCGTCTCTCCCGCCGTAAGCGTCGCGAGGGAGATTCGTTCGCCGCCCTCATGGGCGACGATCCCGATCTCTCCCGAAACGATGAGATGCAGGCCGCGCGCCTCTTCGCCCGCCTCGACGAGCTTGTCGCCCGCCTCGAAGACGCGCGTTTCGAAGTGCTCGACCAGGGCGGCGCGCTCGCGGGGTGGGATCGCCAGCACGACGGGCGACGCCCAGCCGAGGTTCGCCACGGACTGCCGTCGGCAATGCGCCGCGAGCTCGGCGGCGACTTCCGGGTGTTTCTCGACGACGGCCTCGAGATCCTCGCGCTTGGCGACGAGCAGAATCGAGGGGCGCGTCGCGATCACACTGGCGGCCCCGGGAAGCTGGGAGAGGAGCGCCATTTCACCGAAGAATGCGCCGCTTCCGAGGCGCGCGACGACGATGGGCTTTCCGTTGGCATCGGTGGCGCGCCGCGAGACTTCGAGCTCACCGCGAGCGACGATGTACGCGGCCGCCTCCTCCTCACCCTCGCGGATCACGGCGTGGCCCGTGGGGACGGTCAGGGTCTCGAAGGCCGCCAGCAGATCGTGGAGTGCCTCTTTGCCGAGGGCGCTGAAGAGGGGCAGCGGCGCGATTCTCGCTGGACCCTCGTCCTTGTCGTCGTGCTCCGTGCGTCGCACGGTCTCGACGATCTGCGCCGCCTTGGATGCCAGCGCGGGGCCCGTGAGAAAGGGGCTCAGCGGGCGGAACTCTGCGAGCTGCGGAGACAAGGACTCGGCCTCGTCTTGATGGAGCCGATCGGAACCCACGCAGAACGCGGAGGCGATCTGGTCGAGCGGGACCTCGACGTCGGCACCGCACGACCGCAGGTCGCCGAGGGCAGCCATCGCGAGCGGCAGATTGCCCTCGATGATCGCCTGATTGATCGCCAGATTCAGGCCCTCGACGGCCGCGCGCCGTCGGCCCATCTGGTCGAGAAGGCGCGCGGTGATGACCAGTGCACCGGGCGTCCAGGGGCCGCCCTCGAGCACGGCGGCGCCCCACCGGAGCGCGTTCTCCGTCTCGTCGGCCAGGAGAAGCGACAGGGCGTGATCGAGCGGCAAATCGGCGGACCCGGCCTCCTGGCGCTCCGCGGCAACGGGGCGGGTCGGGCGTTTACTGGCCATGGATTGCCTCCTCAACGAGTTCGAGCAAAGCGTCGGACCTCAGAACGCACCGGCGCAGGATTGGATCGTGATCTTCGGAAACTGAAACGGCCGGCACACCGGCCCGGAGTAGAGAAAAGTAGCCGACCCGGCGGTGAGGGCCGGGCACGCGGTGTCTGCTGAAGCGCTGCTGAGGCGCGGCAGAGCGCGAATGTTCGGCTCGATGGCGATGGGCGGCGTCGGAGTTACGGTGAACGCGCCCAGTGGTTGAATTCCGAACTGAACCGAGGCCGTTGCGGTGCCCGAGTTGTCCATCGGGAGAGTGAGCCCGCTTTGACTGTCGGCGACGTAGAACTGGTTGCCCGTCGAGTCCTTGTTCGGGCCCATGCCCTCGGGCAGCGACAGCATCGCGCCGTTGAGCGTCCACGAGATGGGGAGCGTGACGCCGCTCGGCGTTTGCGACTGAATGGCAATGACGAGATTGTCGGCATAGGGTGCCGAGCCGGCGACGACTCCAGGCCCGGGCGCGACCGTGACCGGAGTCACCCCGAGCACGACCACCCCGTGACCCGCGATGATCCCGGCCCCCGCGTCGCCCTGGGTCGGGTTCTGCAGCGTATAGAACGCCCCGTAGCTCAGCGCGGCCGTGTAGACGTAGGGCACGGCCGTCGTGTTGGTCAGCGTGATCGACTGGGCCGCCGGCCCCGCGCTTCCGCAATCCGTCGTCGGAAACGCCAGATTCCCTGAGACGGTAACCGGTAGACTTCCACCGATCGAGGATCCGGACAAGCTGATCGCCGGACGGTTCCAGGCGGCCGGGAGCGGTTCGCAGAAGACCTGGGCCGGCGTCACGATCAGCGTTCCGTGGTCGGTCCAGACCTGGTTCGTCGCAGGCGGCGAGAACTGCCCCATAATGTCGGTGACGGCGTTGGCAGCGATCGTCGTGGGGCTCCCCTGCAAGCCGAAGATGGTCGGGTTGGTGAGCCCCGAGAACGCGATCGAGGCGTCCGCGTTGCCCGTGTTCGTCACCGTGCTCGAAAAGGTGCCGATCCGCCCGTTGCCGAGCGTCCCGAAGTCCCATGTCGTGGCGAGCGGCGTGTCGGTGATCACGGCGCCACGAGCCTGCATGACCAGCGCGATCCGGTGTGGCGCGTCAAGCGCGGCGTCCGTCGAAACCGTCAACGTGTCGGTGAATGGTGTGGCATCGTTCGGATTCGTGACATTCGCTGGAATCGCCTTGGGCGTCACCGTGACGGTGAGGCTGGCGCCGATCGGAGCTGCCGCCGGAAGTGTCGCCGCGTCGCCCGAGACGACGTAAGGCGACATGGCGCCCAGCCCGAGCGACAGCCCCGTGACGTTGAAGAGCTGATTTCCGATGTTCGAGATGGTGAACGTGTGCGCGAGTCCAGTCGACCCGCAGTTCACCAGGCCCCCGGGGTCGTTCGCATCGGTGCCGAAGGCGAGGGTGGTCGCGGAGACGCTGACCTTGCCTTGCGTTCCCGTGCCCATGAGCTGGATCTCCGGAGGGAGCGGCGAACACAGCCTGTCGGTAGACGCGAGCGCGACCTTGGCTTGGTAGGGTATCGCGTCCCCGGGACGGAACGTCACGCTCTCCAAGCCGGAAACGCCACCGCCCGGGGCGAGGTTCCCGATCGTTGCCGGCGCAATTGAATAGGCGCTCGCACCGGAACCGTCCGGCGAGACGGAGAGGGTCGCCGCCGGCGAGCCCAGATTGGCGTCGTTCGTTACGATGAACGTTTGCGCGATCGTGGACGTACCGATCGGAAACTGCCCGAACGAAAGGTTGGAGCGTGACACGGAGAGCACATCACCGAGGGGCGTCTCGCCCAGAGTGACGGTGTGCGGATTGTCGAACGGTACGTCGGTCGTGATCGTGACGTGCGAGGCGTATGAAGACGGGCGAGGGTTCGGCGTCGGGGACGGTATGGCGGCCGCGGTGACCGTCACCGTCGAAGTCTTTCCCGGCATGAGCAGGCCCGGCGCGGGTGAAGCCGAGAGCGTGTATCGCTCGCTGCCCGCGCCCGTGACGGGGCTCATCGACCAGTTCAGGTTGGCCTGGCCGTCGTTTCGGACCGTGAAGGTGGCGGGAGCAGGGGGGGGCCCGCCGCAGAAGGCCGGGAACGTCAGAGACGTGGGGTTTATCGATGGGCCCGCGCCGACGCCGGCGCCCGAGAGCGGCAGTGACGACGGCAATGGCGCGCAAAGCGTGCCCGTGGCGTTCATCGAGAGCGAGCCCGCGTTGTTCGCGGCAGTTGGCGCGAAGATGACGGCGTCGGTCTGGGCGCCGGCCGCAGGGATCGAGAAGCTCGGATTCGAGACCGTGAAGGGCGCGGGCGCCGAGCCGGTGGTTCCAGCCGAGAGCGTTACGACCGCCGCACCCGTGCCGGTGTTCTTGACGCTGAAGTTTTGGGATGTGGCCTGAAGAAGGACCGATTGCCCGAAGCTGCCGAAATTTGGGTTAGCTGAAGTGTCGAAAACGAGAACGGCGCCGTGCGGTTCTTCCGTGAGGGCAATCGTCTGTGCCGATGTGTCCGCGTCGGTCTGCAGGGTCAAGGTCGCGGCAATCGGCGTCAGCGAAGAGACGTTCGGAACGGCGGGGGCGTTGACGTTGACGAGGAGCGTGCCGCCGCCGCCGGGGATCACCTGGCCGACTGCCGTGCTTGTGCTGAAGCCCGGTCCCGAGATCGACGCCTTCGTGACGTGTGCCGCGGCGGGTCCAGTATTCGTCAGAAGGAACTGCGCTGGCGCGGGCGCGCTCCCTCCGCAATCGGCAAACCCGAAATCAAGGGGGGCCGTCGGGTACCCCGTCACGTTGCCGAGCGCGCCCTGGCCGGTCAGCGAGATCGACGCCACGTTCGCGCCGCACGTCGGGCTAGTGATGGTGACGATTGCAATCTGAGACTTCAGCGCTGCGTCGGTCGGGGTGAAGCCAAAGCTCGCAGAGTAGGTGCGACCGACGTCGATCGGGCCCCCGCCCCCGTCAGCCGACCCCGTGAGGTAAAACGGATTCTGGGGAGCACCAATGTTGACTGTAGCCGGGGCGTTCCCGCGATTCGCGAGCGTTACCGCCAGCGCCGAGGCGGCTTGATTCACGCCGGTCGTAGGAAAACTGACCGCCGTTGCATCCTGGAAGACGATGGTCGCGCCGCTTGGCGTCACGGACAGGGGCAAGGTCACGTTCGACCGAGCCGGGTCGTTCGTGAACAGAGTGAGCGAGCCGGTCAGCGGAATGGCTGCGGCAGACGAGCCCGGAACGTCGGCCGTGATGATGAGCGTCCCGGTGGACCCCCCGTCGTCGAGCCCCGGCGGAATCGTCAGGCTCGTGGGCACCGCCGAGAAGACGCTTCCGGTGGTCACCACGCTCAGGGCCAGAACGCTCGTGCCCGTGTTCTGGACGTGGAGCGCGGCGGTTCCTTTTCCACTGCAGGGGACAAGTCCAACGTCGACCGATGCCGACGAGAACATCGCGACCGGGGCGCCCGTCGTGCTGTCGCTGACGCCGACCTCTGGGCGGTCGACGTCGGGGCCCCCCGCGTCTGCGTTTCGCGGCGGTGCGGTGGTAGCGTCCGACCCGCTATCCGGGCCGACGACGTTGGTCACGAACGTCGACGTCGTGTCGTCCCCGGAGCCGCATCCGGCGGCGGCCGTCGCAAGGACCGCGGATACGAGCAGTCCGGTCGCTTTCCGCGCTGCGGCTATCATGGTCGAGGAAGGTCGTCTTCAGCAAGCGTTTCCGCCAGGGACGCCGTGGGCGCCGAGCGCCCGGCACCATCGCCCATAGGTTCCGTCGAGGCAACGGCCGCAGGGGGGTTGTCTGACAAAGTCACACAGCCACCACGCCGTCGTAACGTTTCATCGCGGTATCCGCGGGGGCCGCCGTGAACAGCCCCGCTTCGCGAGACGGGGTTCACTGCGAGACGACGGCGCAACTGCCCGTGAGGCCGAGCGTCCCGACGTTGTCGAGGCACTCGACGAGCTGTGCGGTCGGGCTGGATTTCGATGGTGAAAGCGTATCGACCACAACGAAGGTCAATACGGCGCCAGCCGCCGCGGATACGCCGGACCCGAGGGCCAGGTTGTTCGGGGCACCCATGGCGCGCACCGCGATGAGGTCCGTGGCGACGAGCGGGGCGGCCGGCGCGTAGCCGTTCGGGTCGGCCACGACGCTGAAGTTGGATGCTGAACGGCTCGATGCGCCGTAAGGGATCCCGAGAAAGAAAGGCACCAGCTGGGCGCCGTCGGTCACACTCGAAACGATTCCGATATCGATGTTCTGAAGGCCGCCGGGTTTGGCGTTGATCGCTCGAACGGCCAGGCGGCCCTGCGGCACACTGGAGTCGAGCGGTGCGACGGCGTTGATGTTGCCGTCGGTCGCCGCGCCTCCGTCGCCTGGCGCGCCGCTGTCGGCCGCGCCTCCGCTGGGGGGCGGAGCGTAGACGTCGCGGATGTCGTCAAAGTAGGCCGCGATCGAGAGAGGCCTTTTCCCACCGTCCGAGTCCAGTGCACCGATGAGCGCAATCGTCGCTTGTTGACCGGCGTCGAACACGGGCAATGCGGTTGCGTCCGGGACGATCTTCGCAGAGCAATCGGGGGCCCCACCGGGCACGAGCCGGGCGTCGTACTGACCCGGGGCGACGAGAAAATAGGCACTGGCCTGGGGGAATGCCACGGCCGACGACCCCGCGTCGACGAGGCCCGCCTCGCTGATGGCGACCGCGAGGTCCGCAAGCACAGGCCGCCGAAACGCGTTCGTACCGTGCGGGGCGATACAAAAATCGACCATCGGAGCGCTCGCCGACCAGTTGGCCACGCGCAGAGCGGCCAGGGTACCTGGCGCGTCTGACGCGGCGTCGATGCCGGCTCCGCCATCGGGTGCAGCGCCCTCGGTCAGCGTCGCGTCGCCGATCCCCCCATCTTGAACGCTTGCGTCGGCGGAGAGAGGGGCGGCGGCTACCGACGCGTAATCGTCGCCGCTCCCTGTGCATGCCATGAGCCCGAGGCCAAGGCCCATTCCTAGAAACCCGCGAAGAAGTGAGATCGCTCGCATGCCCCAGCCGCGGGAGGGGCTCTACCATGAGCCTGCGGTGCAGCCGTGCGACGTATTGGTTACAGCTGCGTCCCTCCGCGCGGCATCGGGGCGGCCAATCAAGGACTGCGAGGTGCATCCTTCGCGCAGCGCACCCCTAGCATCGGGATCCGGTACTTGCCGGGATGGTGCACGCGGTTCGTCACGCGCAGGCCGTGAGGATCGTAGTTGTACGCGCCGCCGCGAATCGCGTGCTCGCACTCGGTGGGAATGGGGTTGGTGCCGGTGAAGCCTTGCTCGTAGTCACGCCGGAGCTCGTCCTGCGCGGCCATGATCTCGGCGCACGCGCCGGGGACACCTTCGGGCGCGCCTGACCGGCGGTAAGCGTACGGGTCGTACTCGTCCTCCATCCATTCCCACACGTTGCCCGCGAGGTCGTCGTGCCCGTAGGGGCCGCGACCGGAGGGATGAGTGCCGACGTCTTCGGTGCGTCCGGCCGAGAACACCGCGCGGTCGCGCGTCGGCGGGTCGTTGCCCCAGGCGTAGCGGCGGTCGTCGGTTCCGCGCGCGGCCTTCTCGAATTCGGCCTCACGCGGCAAGCGCCTGCCGCGCCAGGCGCAGTATCCGCGCGCGTCGTCCCAGGAGACTCCGCTCACCGGCTGGTTCGGGCCGTTGAAGTCGGGGTGTTCGGCGCGCACGCTCGCTGACTTGGGCCGGCACGCGCCCGCCGCGACGCACTCGTCCCACGCGCCATTCGTGACCTCGGTCTTGTCGAGCCAGAACGCGGCGAGCGTGACCGTGTGCGCCGGGTGCTCGTCGCCTTCGCCGCCGGTATCCGTCCCCATGGTGAAGGACCCGGCCGGGACGAGCAGCATGTGCGGGGGCAGGGGGGCAGGCACGGACGTGGACGTGGACGCGGACGGCGTGGTCGTGGACGCGGACGTGGACGCCGGCTCGGACGCGGTCGCAGACGCGGTCGCGACCACCGGCGCGCTCGTCGACGGAGCGGCCTCGCTCCGGGCACACGCGAGAAAGGCGAACGCAACCGAACCTGCGAGCCGGGCGACGCGCGTCTTCACGAACTCCAAGTAGCAGACGGTACCGCCGGCGCCCCGGAAACTGCCCGCGGTTCCGCGAGAGTCCGCGAGAGAGAGTGGCCGCAGAGGGCGCAGAGGGCCGAGAGGGGGGATGGCCCGCCGGGCGCTTCGCTCTCGCCGGGGAGCCGGGGTAGAACGCCCCCGTGATCCGCGTGTCCGGCCTGACGAAGCGCTACTGGAGCGCGACCGGCCGCGCTCAGGTCGCCGTCGACGACGTCTCGTTCGAGGTGGGGAAGGGCGAGGTCGTCGGTTTCCTCGGCCCGAACGGCGCCGGCAAGAGCACGACGCTCCGGATCCTCGCCGGGTTCCTCGGGCCGACCGCCGGGGCGGTCACCATCGACGGGCACGACGTGGTCACCGACTCGTTCGAGGCCCGGCGTAGCATCGGGTACATGCCCGAGGCAGTGCCCCTGCACCCGGAGATGCGCGTCGTCGAGTACCTGCGCTTCCGCGCCGAGCTCAAACGCGTGCCGCGGGCCGGCCGCCGCGTGCGCGTCGAAGAGGCCATGACGCGAGCGGCCTGCATCGACGTCGCGAACCAGCGCATCGGGCACCTCTCGAAGGGGTACCGGCAGCGCGTCGGGCTCGCGGACGCGATCGTCGCGCGTCCGCCCATCGTCATTCTCGACGAGCCCACCGCGGGCCTCGATCCGAACCAGATCCGGGACGTGCGCCAGCTCGTTCGCGACCTCGGGCGCGAGCACACGGTCGTTCTCTCGACGCACATCCTCGGCGAGGTCGAGGCCTGCGCGACGCGTGTCCTCCTGATGCACCACGGCAAGCTCGTGGCGCAGGGACCGACCGACGAGATTCGCGCCCTCCGCGGGGGGACGACCGCCGACCTCTCCGTGCGCGGCGACGCCGCGATCGCCGCGACGATCCTGCGCGCCGTGGAAGGGGTGGTCGAGGTCGCGCGCGTCGGCGCCGACGACGCGGCCAGCGACGTCGCCGGCCTCTTAGACGGGCAGGCGCATGGGTACGTGCAGCGTCTCCGTGTCGGGTTCGCCGCGGGGGCAACGGTCGAAGCGCGCGCCCTCGGCGTCGAGCGCTGCGTCGCTGCCCTGGTCGCCCGCGGGCTCGGCGTCCGCGAAGCGCACCCGTCGGGCGGCTCGCTCGAAGACGTGTTCGCCGCCCTCACCCGGGAAGCGCCGCCACCCGAGGGCGGCGCGTGACGTCGTTCTGGCCGATCTACAAGCGCGAGATGTTCGCGTTCTTCGTCACCCCGCTGGCCTGGGTGCTCATCGTCGTCTTCCTCTTCACGCAGGGGATGCACTTCTACCTCCTCGTGGACCAGTTCGCGCACAACGCCGCCGAGCTCGGCGGCGACGAGACGCCGCTCTCGGCGTTCTTCGGGAACACCGTGCTCCTCTACATGGTTCTCTTCGTGCTGGTGCCCCCGATGACGATGCGCCTCTTCGCCGAAGAGCGCCGGAGCGGAACGATCGAGAGCCTGATGACGGCTCCGGTCTCCAGCGCTGCTGTCGTGCTCGCGAAGTACGCGGCGGCGCTGACCACGTACGTGGCGATGTGGCTGCCGACGGTGCTCTACCTCGTCATCCTGAGGCGGGCGGACCCCGACGGTCAGCTCGACTGGCGCGCCGCCGCGAGCGCTTACCTCGGCGTGCTCCTCGTCGGCGCCGGTTACCTGGCCGTCGGCCTCTGCGCGAGCGCACTGACCCGATCGCAATTCCTCGCCATGCTCTTCACCGCGCTCGTGCTGCTGACGCTCTTCATCCTCGGCGTCGGGGAATTCGTGACGAGCGACGGAACGCTGCTTCACGACCTCTGCGCGCACGTCTCGGTCTGGGCGCACATGAACGACTTCGCGAGTGGCCTCGTCGACTCTCGTCACCTGGTCTTCTACGGGACGATGATCGCGCTGCCGCTCTTCGTCGCAACCCGGGCCGTCGACGCGTGGAGGTGGGGATGACGCGTCGCTCGGGCGACGGCGCGCGGGCGCTCCAGCTCGCGGGCCTCGCGGCCGCGATCGTCCTCGCGGGCGTCGTCAACGTGCTCGCGGCCCGGCACTTCACGCGCTGGGACTGGACGGCGCACAAGCGCTGGTCGATCAGCCCCGCCACGCTCGAGACGCTAAACGCGCTCGACCGCCCCGTCGAGGTGTGGACCGTCGCCGGCCGCGGCGACCCGCTCGAGACGGGCCTGAGGCCGCTGCTCGCCGCGTATGCCGCCGCCACGCCCCGGCTCGGCGTGCGCTGGATCGATCCCGATCGCGACGCCGTTCAACTCGTCGACCTGCAGCGTCGCTTCGGGCTCGAGGCGGGGCGCACCGAGGACGGCCGGGTCGCGACCGACGCGGTCGTGGTCGTGGCGAGCGGCGACAGGCACTGGTTTCTGACCCACGAAGACCTGCTCGCGCCGTCCGACGACGTGCACGTCAGGCCGCGCGAAGAGCGCGCGCTGACGCAGGCGATCCGCAGCGTCCTGGGCGGCGACAAGGCGAAGCTCTGCTTCACGGTCGGTCACGGCGAGCTCGCCCTCGAGTCGACCAAGGACGAGCGCGACTCGCTCGGCGACGTGCGGGATCTCCTCGAGAAGAACAACTACGAGCTGGCGAGCGTCGACCTCGCGGCGGGTGGGCACGAACCATCGGCCCCCCTCGCCCCGTCCACTCGTCTTGCGGCCTTGGCCGGCTGTTCGGTGGTCGTGCTCGCGGGTCCGCGCGAGCCGTTCACGACGGACGAGGCGGAGCGGCTGCGGGAGTGGCTCCTTCAAGGCGGGAGCCTCCTGGCCGCGGTCGGTCCGTCGGACGCCCTCGAGACGGGCGCTCTCGCGCCCGCCGGGCTCGACGAGGCCCTCGCACCGTTCGGGATCGCCCTGGGCAACGACGTCGTTCACGACATCGACGGCGACGTCGCCATTCCTGAGACGCACGGCGAGGGCTTCTTCGTCGCGGTGGCTCCGCACCCCGTCACGGCGAGCCTGGTCCCGGGCGGCGCCGACGCGCACCCGCCGCGGGTCGCGGCCTTCTTCGCGCAGTCGCTCCGGCACGTGTCGCCCCCCGGTGCCGTCGCCTCGGCCGACCTGCTCTCGACGTCGGCCGGCGCTTACGCGAAGGCGAACATTGCCGGCGCCGCGGCGTGGACGGGCGCGCCCCCGCGCGACCCGGTCGATCGCGGCGGCCCGTTCGTCATCGCCATGGCCGCGGAGCGCCCCCGCGTCGAGACCTCGGCGCCGCACGGGCCAAGGGTCGTCGTCGTCGGCAGCCGCTTTGCGCTCGCCGAAGACAACTGGCGTCAGCCGCGGCCGCTCCACGGCGCGGCCTTCTTCACCGACAGCGCGCTCTCGTGGCTCGCGGCCCGACCCGCCGTCGTCGACGTACCCGACCGCGCCGAAGTGGCGGTCGCGATGCGCCTCTCCGATGACGCCCGCGCCGAGGTTCGGCGCTACGTGCTCGTCTTGATGCCGATCGCCGCGGTCCTCCTCGGCGTCGCCGTCTGGGCGTGGCGGCGATCGTCGGAGAACGCGCCCTACGCGCGCCTCGCCGGAAGCGCGGTCGAGCCGGCCGAGCCGGCCGAGCCGCACGAGCCGCGTGGGCCGCACGAGCCGCAAGGTAAAGGGCGCGCTGCTTGAAGATCGCGAACACCGCGACCCCCGTCGCGCTCGTGGTCCTGGCGATCGGAACCGCTGGCTACGCGTACTTCGTCGATCGGGGCCGCGTCTCCGACGCGGACCGCGCCGCGCGGAGGACGGACGTCTTCCCGAGCTTTCGCGTCGACCAGGTGCGAAAGATCGAGCTGGTGCACGGGTCCGAGACGCTCGCGCTCGCGCGCGACGCCGCGGCGGGAGCCGACGGGCAGTCTGCGTGGACGATGGTCCAGCCGCGCCGCGACCCCGCGGATCCCTCGGCCGTCGACGCCCTCCTCCGCGAGCTCGAGATGGCGCCGCGCGTGCGCGACGTGAACGAGGCCGACGGCGTCGGCCTCGACGCGCCCCGCGTCCGGGGAAGCCTCACGGTGGGCCAGGTCACGTACCGGTTCGTGGTTGGTGCCGACGCGCTCACGCCCGAGGGCGCCGCGTACATGCGGCTCGACGGAGAGGGGACGTTCGTGGTCGAACGCACGCTGAAGGTGCAGCTCCTTCGCGGCGCGGACGCCTACCGCGAGCGCTCGCTCGTGCCCTACGGCGCGAACGACGTCGCGCGGCTCGAGCTGACCGCGCCCGGCGTCGCGCGGGTGACCCTCGAGCGGCGCGGAACGGCGTTCCGCGTCGACGGCCAGGGCGGACTGCGCGCCTCGCGCGCCGCGCTCGACCATCTCTTCGGAGCGCTCGCCGACGCGCGCGCCGAGAGCTTCGTCGACGACGCCGCCGCCGAGAGAGCCATGGCCTCCATCGTGCGCACCGTGGTCATCACGCCGCGCGACGCGTCGCGTCCGGGCACCACGCTCGTCGTCGGCGGCGCGTGTCCGAGCGAAGACCCCGAGCTCCGGGCCGACGTCGTGGTCGTGCGCACCGCGCCCTCGCGCGCGGCCGCGTGCGTCGCCGGAGGCGTCGCCGACGCGCTCGCGGCGACGGCGGCCTCGCTCGTCGACGACAGCCCGCTCATGGCGCACGCCGACGAGATCGAAGAAGTGCGCCTCGAGCCGGCCGCCGGATCCGGCGCGGGGCCGGTGGTCGATCTGGCCCGCCGTGCTGGCGGCTGGCACGAACGCGCCCCTGACGAGCGCGAGATCCCGCCCGGCGAGGCCGACTCGACGAACGCGCTGGTCGACGCGCTGGCGGGTGCTCGCGCGCTCGACGTGCGCCGCGCCGCGCCGGGCGAGCGCTTCACCGTGCGAGCGCGCGCCACGATCCTGAGAACCGGGGGCGGGGCGAGCGAGGTCGTCGAGGTCACGGCACCGGACGCGCTGGGCGTCGCGCTCGCGAGACGCATCGACGACGGCGCGATCCTGGCCCTCGCGCGAGGGGTCGCCCGCCGGTTCGAGCCGCACCCGATTGCGCTCTCGGCGGGTCCGGTGTGGCGATCCCCGGTCGACCCGGGCGCGGTCGTCGCGGTCGACGACGGGTGCAGCCACGGGCCGGCGCGGCTCGAGCTCGACGGAGGGGTCTGGAAGGCGCGCGGGGTCGCCGCCGACAACCTGTCGGCCGGCGATCTCGTCGAGGCGTTCGCGCGCGCCAAGGCCGACGCCTGGGTCGCCGAGAGCGATGACGGGACCTTCGGGTTCGGACGCGAAGGCTCGTGCGCCGTCACCCTCGTGCTGCCGTCGTCGGGCCGCGAGCCCGGGCGCCGCCTCGGGCTCGTCTTCGGCGCGCCGGGAGAGGGGGGAGTCTACGCGCGCGCGTCCGACGGCCCCGGCGTGTTCGTCGCAAGCGCCGTGCTCCGGGAGCTGGCGTCGCACCCTCCGGTCGATCGCGGCCCGTTTCGCCTCGATCTCGCGTCGTGGACGCGCGTCTCCATCGAGCGCGGCGCGGCGCGGATCGCTCTGTCGCGCGCGCGCGACGGAGGCGGCCCGCTCGAGCGGGCCGGCGGCGATGCCGGTGTACCGGAGAAGCTCGAGAGCGCGCTCGCGGGGTTGCGTGCCGAGTGCGCTCTGCACACCGGGCCGGCCACGTCCGACGAGGGGTTCGACCGCCCCACGCTCGAGATCGACGCCGTGGTCTCGGCCGGCGCAGGCGGCGATGACGGCGCGGCGGGCGCGCTCCACATCGAGATCGGCGCGCCCACGCGCGACGGCACGACCGAAGGCTACTTCGCGCGCGCTGCCGGCGTCGACGCGACGTTCCTCGTCTCGCGCGCCGCCGTGAACGCCGTTCTCGACGCCTGGTGAACCTGAGAGCGAGATTGGCCGCAGAGCCGCAGAGGGCGCAGTGGACAGAGGGGTTTGCGGGCGCTGGAGCGCGTTTGACGCAGATCGGATCCGCCGCGCAGGTCGCCGGCCTTCGACCCCAATCTCTGCTCGGCGCTCTCTGCGCCTCCGCGGCAAATCTCCCTCTCCTCCGAGATGAGCGGCATGGCTTCTCAGAGAGCGCCGAGCTCTCGAAGGACGGCGTCGTGGATCAACGCGATCGGCGGCGAGCCGTGGGCGAGGAGCGCGTCGTGAAAGTGCTGGAGCGAAAAGCGGTCGCCGAGGCGCGCCTGGGCCTCCTTGCGCAGCGCCAGGATCTGCAGCTTCCCGAGCGTGTAGGCGAAGTACCCAGGATCGAAGGTGCCGCGCACGGCCTGCTCGTGCGCGGTGGCCGCGTCTTGATGGCAATCGGTCACGAACCTGGGCTCGACCTGCTCGACGGTCATGCCCTTGACGTGAATCGCGATCGACGCCGCGAACCGGCAATTGCGGAGGAGCGCGCCGTCGAGCATCGCGAGCCGGTTCGCGGGATCGTCGCCGCCGAAGCCCTCGTCGATCATCATCTGCTCGGAGTAGTGCGCCCACCCCTCGACGAACGAGTAGCTCGTGAACGCCTTGGCCACGCGGCTGGGAGCCCGCTCGGCCCAGCGCCCCTGAACGAAGTGGCCGGGGTAGACCTCGTGGATCGTCGTCCCGAACAGATCCCCGAGCGAGCCCAGATACGCGGCGCGGTCCTTCGCGGACCACGCCCGGTCGGGGATCGTGAGCTGGTAGAACGCGCTCCGCGACGTATCGAAGGGTCCGCTCATCTCGATCGACGCCGAGTTCCAGCGCTCGTAGGGCGGCGTCTCGCGAACGACGGGCGTGTCGGTCGAGGCGAGCGTCACGATCGCGTGGTCCGCGAGGAACGCACGGGCCTCTTGCATCATTCGTCCCGCCGTCGCGAAGAGTCGTGCCTCCGCCACGGGCTTCGGCTTCACCTGCGCCGCGAGGTCTTCATAGGCCTTCTTGTTCGCCGCCAGATCGACCTCGTTCATTCGCCCGAAGCCGTCGAGCGCGTCGACCGGGACGGCGAGCCCCTCCTGCACGCGAAGCAGCTTGGCGTAGCGCGACGGCCCCAGCACGTGGCTCTGGTCGCCGCGCGCCGCCTCTTTCTTGAACCACACGGCGAGGTCGGTCGCGGCCTTCGCGAGGGCCTCGGTGGCCCGGGCGAAGCGCTGGCGCTGCGCGTCGTCGCCCACGGGGCCGAAGATCTTCGCGACGTCGCCGCGGAGGTAGGTCGCGAACCCCGCGAAGTTGCGCGCCGCCACTTCGGTCACCGGCTTCGACAGCGGCGGGGTCAGGTTCTCGCGGACATGCGCGATCTCGGCGAGGGCGGCCTCTTCGTGCGCGACGAGGCGGGCGGCGCGCTGGGCGATGGGCGCCGATTCGTGGTCCACGTACGAGCTCACGCCGAAGAGGCTCTCGTAGAACCCGGGCGACTTGCGGGGCGCGTCCAGGTCGACGAGCGTGAAGAGGTCCGACGCGACCCAGCTCGCGAGCTCCGCGCGGTCGAGGGTCTCGTCGCGGGACAGCGAGCCCACGTCGACGGCGGCGAGCTCGTCGGCCGCGGTGCGCAGCCGGGCGACGCGCGCGGCGACGTCCCTCGCCGAGACCGGCGCGACCTTGCCGTCGAACTCGTGAAGTCCGAGATCGCGCGCGGTCGAGGGCTCGTCGGCCAGAAGGGCGTCGAGCAGCTGGTCTCGAACCGAGGCGAACGGGGGGCCGGCATCGGGCGAGATCGCCGGCTTGCTCGCGATCGGCTCGCGTGGGAGCGAGCCGGGCGGCTGGGCCGTCGTGGCCACCGCCGCGACGGGCGGTGCGGTGGGGGGCGCGTGCCCGGAGCACCCCGCGCTCGCGAGGGCCACGATCGCGACGCGCGCGGGCACGGCGAGCGCGACGAAGCCGAGCCGGGTTCGCGAGGGGGGGCGGGGTCGCATCCACGCTACGGTATTCGTCATGATGCCGCCGCGCGCATGGTTTCTGGTCCATCCCGAAGGCCTCGTCGTTCGCAGCGACGGCGATCGGGTCGAGCTGCCCGACGACGACGACGCCGCTGCGCTCGGGGTCCTCGCGGAAGGCGGCCACGATCTCGGCGCGCTCGACGACGGTACGCCCGCGATCGCGGCCGCCCTCGGCAAGGGGCCCGTGGCCGCGCCGTTCAAGGTCGGCCCGCTTCGTGGTCTCTACGCGTCGCTCGGCGACGCGCGCTTCATGATGGCGGGCCGCGCGAGCCAGATCGTCGAGTGGGGCGACACCCACCGCTTCTGCGGGCGATGCGCGACGCCGATGCAGCGGATCCCCAACCAGCGCTGCATGCGCTGCCCCAAGTGCGACTTCCTGGGCTACCCGCGCATCGCGCCGGCGGTCATCGTCCTCGTGAGGCGAGGCGACGAGGCGCTCCTGGCCCGCGGCGCCCGCTTTCCCGGCGCGTTCTACAGCACGCTCGCCGGCTTCGTGGAGATCGGCGAGTCGCTCGAAGAGACGCTCGCGCGCGAAGTGCGCGAAGAGGTGGGGATCGAGGTCACGTCGACGCGCTACTTCGGCAGCCAGCCTTGGCCATTTCCGCACTCGCTCATGGTCGGCTACTTCGCCGAATGGGCCGGCGGCGACATCCGCCCCGACGGCAGCGAGATCCTCGACGCCCGCTGGTTTCGCGTCACCGAGCTCCCCGCGATCCCGCCGCGGGTGAGCATCGCGCGCCGCCTCATCGACGCGTGGATCGCCGACGTGGCTCAGTCGCCGTGAGAGACCGCGAGCAGGCGATGTCGGACCAGACGTCGACGGCGAGCTTCTTCATCGTCTCGCGAATGTAAATCGCCTGCGCCGTCGTCGCTACGGCTCGGTCGTTCGCGCCATCGACCGTCCGCAGCGAAGGCAGCGGCGGATCTCGATGCGCACGCCGAGCGGCCACTTGATCACGTGCGAGGCGATCGCCTCCCCCGCCAGCACCGCGACGAGGGGCAACGCGAGCCACGCGTGGGGCTCGAACGACGCGGCGCACCCGCCGCACCGGAGCGGCCGCTCGCCGCCGCCGGCGCCTCTGCGAGTCTCCCCGCCGGATCGCTGCCGTCGAGCCGGGGGCGCGCTTTCCGATTCCGCGAGGGCGTGAGCGAGAACGCAGGCGACTACGCAGGCCATGGGTCAGACCATGGCAGACGTTGCGGACAGGATCGGTCCGCGACGTGTGCCAGAGTCTACGAATGCTCCTCACGTCCGCGCGCCTCTTGCGGCTCCTCTCGATCCTCCAAGCGCGCGAGTTCTGGACGGGTGGCGAGCTCGCCCGCCGCCTCGAGGTCACGGAGCGAACATTGCGCCGCGATGTCGACCGCTTGCGGAGCCTCGGGTACCCGGTTCACTCCACGTCGGGGACTGCGGGCGGATACAAGCTCGGCGCGGGCGCGTCGCTCCCGCCCTTGCTGCTCGACGACGACGAGGCCGTCGCCGTCGCGGTCGGCTTGCAAACCGCGGCGGGCGGGTCCGTGGCGGAGATCGGCGAGGCCTCGGCGCGCGCCCTCGCGAAGCTCGAGCAGGTGTTGCCGAAGCGCATTCGCCGACGGCTGGCAGCGCTCCGGTCGTCGATCGTGCGACTGGCCGACTCGGGGCCGACCGTGAAGATGAGCGACGTCTCGTCGCTCGCGTCCGCCTGCTCCGAGCGGCACGAGCTTCGCTTCTCGTACCGCGACCACGCGGGCGCCTCGACCTCGCGCACTGTCGAGCCCCATCGCATCGTGCACACGCAAGGCCGCTGGTATCTCGTGGCGTGGGACGGCGACCGGAACGACTGGCGGACGTTCCGCATCGACCGGGTCGACTCCCCCGCGCCCACGGGCGCGCGCTTCTTGCCTCGCAGCTCGCCCGACGACGACGTCGGCGCGTACGTCACGCGGGGCGTGGCGTCGGTGGCCTACAGGATCCGCGCGCGCGTCACGCTGCACGCCCCGTTCGAGTCGCTCCGCGACCGCATCTCGCCGATGAGCGGCAAGCTCGAGCCCGTCGACGAGCGCTCGTGCCTGCTCCATATCGGCGCCTTCTCGCTCGAGGGATTGGCCGCGTGGATCATCTCGATCGGCGTCGACTTCGACGTCCGCGAGCCGCCGGAGCTGCGGGATCACGTGAAGCGCCTCACCGAGCGTCTCCTGCGCGCTCACGCCGACGGGCGCCTCTAAGTCTACGTCTTGCGCGCGGCGAGGTTTGCGCGGGCGAGGTGGGCCAGCGCGGCGGAGACGGTGATCGCGAGGGCGCAAAGCGAGTCGCGGCCGGGCACGTCGTAAACGACGAAGTCTCGCGCGATGACGTCGTAGAGGGCGAGGTGACGGACGTGGCGAACGGCGCGGCCGCCCCCCAGATCGAGCGTCGCAACGGCGATGAGCGGCTCCGAGGGCTCGAGCGGCGCACCGAAGCGCGCCATCACGGCCTCGAGCGCGCTCTCTCCGAGCGCGAGTGGTTCCTTGTCGTCGAGCACCAGCGCCAGCTCCCCGGAGTCGATCGCCAAGTGCACGAGCGACGCTTCGCCGGTCGCGGTGAGGGTCTCGTGGATTTTGAGCATCGATCGGGGGCGCCCGTCACGCCCCGGCGGGAGCGAGCCCCGTGGCGCTCGGCGCCAAGCCTTCCGCGGCGAGGTCGTCGACGATCGCGGGCGCCGCGCTCATGGAGCTGGCTCGCGACCCGTGACCACGAGCAAGCCGTCCGGGTCGAACGCCAGCGCGCCGTCCTTGAGGAGACGCCCCACCGCGCGCTTGAAGGCCTTCTTGCTGAGGCCGAAGATCGCTCGGATCTCTTCGGGCGTCGATTGGTTGCCGACCTCTTCGGCATCGCCGCGCGCGATAGCGGTCAGGATCCTCCGTGCGTCGTTCCCCAGCTCTTCGTGGGCCAGGCCGCGCAGCGAGAGCTCGATCTTTCCGTCGGGCAAGATGTTCGTGACGCGAAACCTCGCGGCCTGGCCGCGCGTCAGCTCGTGCGGCTCGCTCTCCGGCACGAGGCCGACGCAGGCGCGCTCGACGATGACGAAGAGGCCGATGTCGGGGTCGTTGCGCCAGGCCTCGCCCTCGACCCATTCGTCGAGCGAGAACTCGCCCTTCGCGGCGCTCAGCATCTCGCTCACGCGCATCGTCCCGGCGTGACGTCCGGTGTCGTCGATGTAGAGCCCGATCGGATGCCGCTCGCCCACTTTCAGGTCGCGCGTTTGCTCCTTCAGCGGCACGAGCAGCTCCTTCGGCAGCCCCCAGTCGACGAAGGCTCCGAACGGAACGAGATCGGTCACCGTCAGGAACGCGACTTCCCCGACCTCGAGCGTGGCGCGCTTGGGGGGCTTGGCGCGAGAGGCGGGGGGCGGCTTCGACGTCATTCGAAGCGACCGGCGATCGAGAGGCTCGCCCCGCCGGGCGTCGCGGCGCTGACCCCGGCGCACGCCATCCCGAAAACGACCCACGCGCCGATCCGGATCCCGATCATGCCGACAGGCTACATCTGCGAGCTCTCGCGGTGCACGGCGGGTTTCACCGGCTTCGGCGCGACCGGCGCGACCGGGCGGTGAGGTGCCGGCCGCGCGCGCGGCGCGACCCCGGGAGCCGCGGCGCTCGAACCGCGCGGCATCACCCCCGTGCTCGAACGTCTGAACTGGATCATCGAGGGTCGCGGCGGCGCTGCGCGTGTGCTCGGGCTGGCTCCGAGTACGCTGCGTTCGTCGCGCGCCGGCACGCTAGGACGCCAGATACGAGGCGATGGCTGCGAGGGTCGCGAGGCGCGCGCCCGCGCGGCCGGCGGCGCGTGGCGCCGGTGCGCTCACCCCGAGGCTCTCGCGGAACGAGTCCATCGTTCCGACGGCCCCGTTCGAGTACCCGCGCGCGGCTAGGCGCAAGTCGACGCGCGTCGCCGGCAAGGCGCCGCCCGCGGCCTCGAAGAGCGCCAGCGTGTGGGTTCCCCAGGCGCAGACGACGTCGCTCGGCCGGACGAAGCGCGCCCATCGTTCGTGCAGCGCGCCGACTGCCATTCCCCCGATGAGCGCGGAGGCCTCCATGCCGAGGTGCCACGGCGTCTTCGAGCACAACGAGTGCCGCGGCGCGACGATGGCCTCGAAAGCCTCGCCCGTCGCGGGTCGACACGCGACCCAGTGCACGAGCTCCTCGGGGCATGTTGCGCGCTCGGTCGCGCCGTAGGGCCACGCGTTCGCTTCGGCGTGGACGCACACGAGATCGCGAGGGCGGCCTCGAAGCGCCGGCGGAAGGCGCGCCCGCGGATCGACGGGCATACGAGCCTTCGGGTTCCGGACGCGCCGCCGGCTTCGACTCGACGTTGCGAACGCGATCTGGGCGTCGACCATGGCGCGGAAGGGCCGGAGCATCGGCAAGAAGCGGTCGCGATCGCCTTCGAGCACGCCGAGGACGTGGACGAGCGCCTCGAGGGTGGAGACGTAATCTTCGTGAGGCTCTCGCCGGATACGGTACTCGCTCGGGCTCGGTGGGCGGAACGCGTACCGCGGGAGCGCGGCGAGCTCGGGGTTCAGCCGGACCAGCTTCTTTGCCTGCGACCATGTGCCGTCGATGACCACGAGGGTGAGAGCGGAAAGCCCTACGGACCCCGATGGAAGGCGCTCGACGTCGACGGCGCCGGGCCCCGGGTAGAGGAGCACCGCGGGCCGCAACGGGTCTGCCAGCACCCGCCGATCAGGGAGGCGCAGGCCCACGTGAACCTCGGCCGCGGGCAGGCAGAGCGACGCGATCCGCGCCGTGTTGACCGGCATGTCGCGCTCCCGCGGATGCTGCAACACGACCACGCGGGTTCGCGTCGCGAACGTCGTGACGAAGCGGCAGTAGCAGACGCTCGCCGGCCTTCGACAGCCGGGGCAAACGTCTCTCTGCGGTGGTGCGGGTCGCAAGGGTGTGACGACCGCGCGCAGACTACTCGTACGTCGGCCGGCGCTTGTAGTGGTCGACCTTGTGGAACCCGAGCGCGAGCGCCGCGTTCACCAGGTCCGGGTTGAGGCTGCCGCTCTGGAGGACGTCGTGGACGTAGTCCGCGCCACGGCGATGGTCTTTCATCGCGCCGAGGGCCGCGGCCGCCGCGATCCGGGCCTCGAGGGGGGACGTACCGGGCGGCGGATCGAGAGACGCGGTCTTGCCCTTCGCGGCATCGATACCGCCGGTCGACGCCGTGGCGTACGCGCTGAGCCACGTCGCCAGGGGCCCGAGGACCAGGGGATAGCGGGCGAGGAGCGGCCCGATGTCGGGCGAGCGCCCGCGGGCGACGAGCGTGAAGGCGCGCTCGAAGAGGATGCGCGGAGTCACCGTCGCCGAGTTGAGCGCGGTTTGCGACAGGGCCTCCGCGGCGTCGAGCCGGCCCTCGTAGCGCGCCAGACGCGCGAGGCGAATGGCGAGCAGAGGCTGCGCCTCGGCTCCCTTCCCCCAGCTCGTCGCGATCTTGTCGGCCCCCGCGAGGTCCCCGGCGTCGAGCGCGACGTCCATGGCGATGAGGTTGCTCCAGGGCGCGTCGTCGTTGTCAGCGAGCGCCATGAGCTTCGTCGGATCGAGCCGCACGCGTCCTGCGAGGACGTCGGGCGCGAGCGCCAGCGACGCCACGAACGGCTGCTTGCGGGCGTCCGTGGCCAGTGCATCGAGGCCGCGCGCCGCTCCGTCGGGATCGAGTCGCTCGTAGGCCGACGCCGCTCTCACGACCGCGACGTCGGGCGACGTCGGATCGAGATCTTCGGTGGCCTTGAGGGCCTCGTCGAGGCGGCCCCCGAGCAGGGCCACCCGCGCGGCGAGCGCTCGGGCCGGCTCGTACGCCGCCGAGAGCTGCAGCGCCGCGAGGGCTGCCTTGCGCGCGAGGGCCTCGTCGCCGAACTGCAGGGAGATCGTTCCCAGCCAGACCGCGGCGCCAGGCGAATCGGCGACCGCGAGCCCGCGCTGCACGGCCGCCCGCGCGTCGTCGACGCCGCGCTTGTCGAGCGCGCCGAGGGCGGCGACCGCGTGGGGGACGAACTTGAGCCCCGACGGCAGCTCGTCGAGGCGGGCGCGAACCTGATCGACCTCCGTCGGTGTCGGGCTGTCTTCGCGCAGCGGATCGCGCCCCCACGCGAGCGCGACCAGCGCGATCGGCTCGGCGCGATCGGGAAGCTTGATGCGGAGCGCCTTCGCCAGTTTCATCCCATCTTGCGCGTCGCCCGCGATCGCCGTCACCCGCGCGAGCCCGACCTGCGCCGGGACCAGGTTCGGGTCGAGCTTCGCTGCGGACCGGTAGCGGTCGCGCGCCCGCGCATCGCCCGCTCGCTCGAGCGCGGCCCCCGCGACGAGCTGGTACCACGAGTCGGCCGCCGCGGGCCCATCCCAGTGTGGAAGCACCGCCGCCGCCCCCGCCGTGTCTCCCTGGAAGAGGAACGACGCGACGCGCGCGAACGCGTATTTCTCTTCGGGGACGCCGACCTCCTTCGCGCGTGTCATCGCGTCTTCGAAGGCGACGTCTTCGCCGGCCTTGATGAGACCGACCATGGCCCGGTCTTGCGTCCAGTCGAGGGCCGCGCGAGGGCTGCGCGACTCCAGCTGCAGGGCCTGCGCGAGCTCTTGCTCCACGTGGGGCAACGTGTCGGGTTTCGCCGCGTGGAGCTGCACCTCGACGGTCACGAGGAGGGCGTCGGACTGCAGGTGATCGCCGGCGCGTTTGTGTTGATAGAAGACGTACGTCCCGATGCTGGCCGCGACGAAGAGCACCATGCCGCCGATGAGCGCGCCGCTGCCCTTGCGCTTGGGCCCCCTGGCCGGCCTGTCCCACGCTGCCGGCCGCGCCGCACCGTCGACCTGGGGCTCGAAGATTCCCGCGAAGGTCAGGGCGTCGAGGACGTCGCGGGGGTGCGGAACGAGACCCTCGGTCGGGGGCGCCAGCGCCTTCGCGGCGATTCCGTTCGTAGGCGCCGGGAGCGGACGCGCGGCGCGCGCGCCAGCAGGCTTCGGGGTCGGCGCCGTGGGGAGGGGAGCGACCGCCGAGACCGAGATCTCGATCTCGCCCGATGCGGACGGCGACGGAGAGGAAACGGCGGCCCGGAGTGACGCGTTCGCGAAGAGGCCGTCGGCCGGAGGATCGAACGACTTGGGGTAGGTCTGCGCGCTCTTCGAGAACCGCCGCGGGTCGGTCGTCTCTTCGATCGGCAGGGCCAGCGACGCGGGGATTGGCTGCTTCTGCAGGTTCTGCGGGCGAGGCAGGTGGACGTCGGTCGTGTGTTCGCTCATCGAGTCGAGGAGCTCGCGCGCCGGCTGCGCCGTGTGCGCGACCTCGGCGGCTACGGCCCGGGCTCCCGCCTTCGCCTGCATGGGCTTGAAGACCCGCGCCCGTTCGAGCCAGACCCTCGCGTCGGGGCTGACGGCGCCGAGCTGGATGGCGCGTTTGAGCACCTTCTCGGCGCGGTCTGCATCACCACGCCTGAGGAGCGTCTCGCCTAGCCAGCGGTAGATGTCGCCGTCGTGCGGGGCCTGCTTGCCCGCCGAAACGAGGACGTTTTGTGCATCAGCGAAGCGGCTCGAGTCGAGGTACATCCGTGCAACCGACACGAGGACCACGACGTCGCTCGAGTGCCGCTGCGTCGCGAACTGGCCGACCTGCTCGACCAGGGAGCTCGAACTCCCCCGCAGCGCCTCGCAGAGCGCCACCGTCATCGTGGGGGTCGGGTTGTCCCTCCAGCGCGAAACGAGGTCGTCGATCGGGGCTTCCATGCGGGCAGCTAGGAGAGATCCCATTGTGCCGCCTAAGACCGCAAAGAGGCGAGACCAAAAGAGCTCCGAGCGCCGCGAGATGTCAGGTCTTTTGGTGCGCTTGTAGGGGATGAGCGCGCTCCGTCCCCCAAGACGCGCAGCTCAGGCTCAGAGGGTCGAACGGCCGCGAAGCCTTCGACGGCGCGACCGTGGGAGCGTCGAGGCGCCACGAACGCTTACGGAGTCACGAACGCTTACGGAGGCGTCCGCGCTTCGATGCCGAGCTCCTTCATGACGAGCTGAAGGTCTTGCCAGGCCTGCCGCTTGGCCTCGGTTTGCTGTGGGCTCGGACGCAGAAGGTACGACGGGTGGTAGGTCGGCATGACGAGGGTATGCCCCCGGTACAGCTTGAACTGCCCCCGGAGCTTCGTGATGCCGAGCTTCGTGTCGAGCAAGGCGGCCACGGCCGTGTTCCCCATGGCGACGATGACCCGAGGCTTCACGAGCGCGAGCTGCTCGTGAAGGTAGGGGATGCAGGTTGCCATCTCGTCGGGCTCGGGGCGGCGGTTTCCGGGGGGGCGGCACTTCAGGATGTTGCACACATAGACGTCGCGCTCCGGCGAGAGGCCCATCGCGGCGATCATCCGGTCGAGCAGCTGCCCGGCTCTTCCGACGAACGGCAGACCCTGGGCGTCCTCTTCTGCGCCCGGGGCCTCGCCGACGAAGCAGACGGCAGCGTCGGGGTTGCCGCGGGCGAACACGGTCTGCGTGCGCGTTGCCGAGAGGCCGCACTTGGTGCAGACGGACACTTCGGCGGCGAGCTCGGGAAGGCGGACGTACCGATCGGTCGCCGGCACGACCACAGTCGCAGTCGTCGTCGCCGTTGCCGTCGCCGGGAAGGTCGCTGTCGCTGTCGCCGTCGCAGTGACGGCAGTCGTGGGCGCGGGGACCGCTGTCGTCGCGGGCATGGCCGCAGCCTCGGGTGCGCGCTCCGTCGTGGCGGTCACGGGCACTCCCGGATCGCCCCGGCGGGGGAAGCCGATCGTCCCGGCGTCCTGTTGCCACTCGAGGTACGCCCGCAGCGATGCAGCCAGCTTCCCGAGCTCGGCGCGTGCGTCGTCGGTCATCGCGACCGCGTTCCTACGTCGTCTACCGGGAGAAGTGAACCCTCGTCGAGAAGGTGCACAGGCCTGGGCTCGGGTTCCCGTCGTGGTCGAGCGCCGGCGGGTAGTGCTGCGCGAGCGCGTACCGGCGCGCCTCGCGCCCGAAGCCGTTCCCGGGATCGGCCAGGACCCTGACCGCCGCGGGGGTTCCATCGGGCTTCACGTCGACCTGCAGCATGACGTACGCCTCGTCGATCTGCGCCGTGTCGGCCTCGGGCGGAAACGGCGCGTTCCACTCGGTTCCGCCGACGGAGCACTTTCTCGACCGATCGGGGCCGCTCGGGGCCGTCGCCTGAGGGGCGCCGGTTCCCCCGGGAACGCCCGCGGGACTCGTCACGATGTTGCGCACGGCGCGATTGCTCGTCCCGTTCGCGGACGTCGTACCGCCCGCGTACGAGTCGGCGTTGCCCTGCACGATGGTGTTGCCGGTCAGATCGACCGGCTCGTTCGGATCCGGCTCCTGCGTGAGGACCTTGGCCGCCTGCGCAGGCGCGGCCGCCGGGGGCGGCGCGTCGTGCGGCGCGGCCTTCACGGGTGGAGGCTCCGGCTGCGCCGTCTCTTCCGGGGCCGGCGGAGGGGGGGGCGGCGGCTCGTCCTTCATCACCTCGATCTCTTGCGGCGCGCTCGCCGCCTCTTGCGGACGCGCTTCGAGCGACGCGAGCAAGACCGTCACGGCTCGCGCGGTCACCATGAGACCGAGGAAGAGCGCGATGGCGCCGAGCGAATAGGCGAGCCACGCCGCAGGGCTGTCGGTCTGCGCGTCGAGGCCGAGCACCTTGCTCATCGGGTCGTCGTAAGCGGCGACCCCGGCGTCTCCCAGCGCGAAGCGAGGGACAGGGCGAGACAAGGCCGCATGGGAGGCCCCGTTGTTCGACGTCGGTCGGCGTTTGGCGTCCGGCATGAAGCTTCTCTCGCGACGCTCGTCCGGTTAGTGCGGGGGCGCGGAGACGGTGGGTGGCGTGGCCGCCGGGCCCGGAACGGGGGGCGCGACGGGCGCCGCGCCCGTCGGCATCACGCCGAACGCGATCTTGGAGACGTGGGCCTGCTTCAGCAGGTCGAGCACATGAATGACGCGCCCGTGGGTGACCGCCGCATCGGCCTTGATGACCGCCCGGAGATCCGGGTGCGCCGTCTGCGCGTTGCGAGCCAGACCGAGGATCGCGTCGTCGTTCGCGACCACGCTCGAGTCGACGACGACCCGCCCGTCGGCAGCGAGCACGATGCTGAAGACGGTCTGCACGTCGCTCGTGCCCGTGGCAGCTTTCGGAAGATCGAGAGGCACGGTCTGGTTGAGGACGATCTTCGTCGTGACCATGAAAATGATCAGCAGAACGAGCGTGATATCGACCAGCGGCGTGACGTTGATGCCCGTGATGCCGTCGTCGCCCGCATCCGAAGAGCCGCCGGCCATCAGTTGCGCTCCGTGTCTTCGGCCTTCGAGCGCGGCGCCGGCGTGGCGCGATCGATCCCGGCCTCGCCCGCAGCGCCTTCGGCGACCGGCACCGCCTTGAGGTGAGCGAGGAGCATGTGTCCGAGGGCCTCGGTGTTGGCGACCGTGCCCCGCACGACGCGCTGGAACGCGTTGAACGCCGCGACCGCCGGGATGGCGATCATGATCCCGACCGCGGTGGCGACGAGCGCCTCGGAGATCCGCGCCATGACCGCCTCGGGGGCGAGCTGCGTCGCCGCGGCCCCAGCGACGGCGGTCTTGCCTTTACTCAGCTCGTCGAACGCGGCGACGATGCCGATGACGGTGCCGAGGAGCCCGATGAACGGAGCGTTATTGCCCAGCGTACCGAGGAAGGCGAGGCGCTTTTCGAGCTTCACCCGCTGCAAGCAACTCGCGCCCTCCATGGCCTCCTCGGCGGCAAGGACGCCGCGGTCCGCCTCGACGAGCCCTGCGACGACGACCGCCGCCTCGGCGCTGCGCGACTCTTCGAGCCGGCGACGGGCGCCCTCCATGTCGCCGCCCCGAAGGAGGCGACCCAGATCGCGCATCAATGCGTCGATGTCGTCGCGGAGGGACCAGTAGAGCCACACGCGCTCGAGCATCACGGCCAGCGAGACGATGCTGAGGACCAGCATGAGGGCCAGGATCCAGCCTGTGCCCAGGCCGACCATGGCGCTCTTCACTCGTTCGATCAGGGAATTCACGTCGCTATGGCTCCCACGGTTTCCGTCAGGCATCCTCTTCGTCAGCAGGCGAAGACCCGTCTGCCGCGCGTACTTCGTCGAGGTCGACGGCGGCCGCAAGCACCGTCGTCGCGTAAGACCCCTTCGGTAGCACGAAGTAAACCCGCATGCAGGCCGAGCTCTTCCCGACGCCGGTGCCGTACGGGCCGTTCGGGTCGCTCTCGGTCGTCTCGATGAGCTCCCAGCGGAGGTCTTCGACCCACAAGCGCAAGGCGCGGCGGCTCCCTTCGCCGAGCGAGCGGGTCTTGGCGAGATCGAAGTCCGCGCCCAGGATGCTGTCCGCTACGCGCCGTTCGAGCGCCGCGGGCGCCCCTTCGGGCCAGCGCATTCGCGCCCCGATGATCGGGCCGGTGGGGGACACTTCGCCCGAGGCGGCCCGCGGGCCGTCAGTCTGAACGTCTGCACAGCCGAAGAGTCCACCGGACGTACGAAGTTTTAACAGATCGCCCTCGAGGGGCGTCACCCAGGTGCCGTCGCGGACCCGCTCGTCGAGGACGGCGTTGAACACGGCCGACTGGAGCGACGACCAGAGCAGTCGCGAGACCCGGGGATCGCGCGGACCGCGCTCTTCCCCCCGCAGCCAGGCGAGCGCGCGCGTCGCGTTATCGCCTCGCGAACCGAAGCGTTGCACGCCGAACGCGTTGGGGACGCCGCTCCGCGCGATGCCTTCGAGCGCGCGGGCGACCTCGGAGACCCGGTCGGCCTCGAGACCTCGGACGGTGATCGCGAAGCGGTTCCCCGCGAGGTGCCCCGCCCTCATCTTGTGAGGATGCGGGCAGGCCTCGTGGATCGTGATCCCGTCGAGCCCCACGAGAGCGAGCTCGCGGGCGCGAGCGGCCAGCTCGAGGGAGGTCGTTCCGCGCGGCGGCTGGAGCGAGAACGTCTGGGTGGTGAGGGCGCGCTTGTCCTTCATGCCGGCAAAGCCGGCAGCGCGGGGATCGCACGCGAGCGCACGGGCGATCGCGCGCACGGCGTCCATCGTGGTGCGGTCGCGCTTCGTGAAGCGGACGAAGACGTGGTCGCCGGCCCCGGCCGGCGCGTACGCGGGGAGCTCTTCGACGACGAAGTCGTCCGGGCTCTCCTTGATTCGGGCCGTCGGAAGCGGCGAACGGGAGGGCGAACGGAAGGGAGTGGGGAGCACCGATCAGCCCAGCTCGTGGGCCATCTCGTCGCGCGGGCTCCGGTAGAACTGCTGCGGCGAATAGAGGAGGAAGTCGCTGACGCGCGACGTGTAGAGGCACGCGTACTCCTCGACCTGCGCGCCGAAGCTCGACTGCTCGTTCTCTTCTTTGAGGAGGGACCCCCAGTAGGGGTGGAATCGCTGATCGACGCGGCGGTCGATGGCCTGGAGCTCGGCCTCCGCGTGGCGCAGGCGCGCCCTCACGCGGTCGATGGCGCGCTTCGTCCGGGCGCGCTCGGCCTCGGCCTCGCCGTTCGAGAGGCCGAACGGGAGGCCAAACGGGGGAGAGCGAGCGTCGTGCGCCGCGAGCTGCGCGTGCGGGTGCTCGATCCGGCGCGAGAGCTCCTTGAACCGCATCTGATAGAAGCGGAGCTCGTCTTCGAGGCGATCGCGCCCGTCTTCGAGCTGCTCCGCCCGGGCGATGTCCTCGCTGCACGACTCGTGGGCGACGACCTCCCCTTCGAGCTCCTGGATGATCATCGCCGTTCGCCAGGCGCTCTCTTTCTTGCTCCGCAAGATGTCGCCGTAAATGTGGTCGCCCACGTAGAGGATCTCGTCGCCCACGGCGCCGAGGGCTCGCTCGAGGTCGTGGAGGTTACCGCCTTCGTAGATCTTGCCCCGCTCGAGCGGGAACGCGGCCGGCTCGAGGCGATCGCCGTCGCGCTCGACGCGTTCCATGAGCGGGCGCCGCTCCTGGAAGAACGCCGGCTTGGTCGCCGCCACGATGACGACGTCGAAATAGTTGCGCCAGTGCGGGTACTCGCTCATCTCGCCGTCGAGCAGGTACTTCATCATCTGGTCGGTGTACGACCACCGCGAGTTCGTCAGGACGAAGAGCTTCTTGCCCGCGCTCCGCAGCTTGTGCAGCGTCGGCGCGAGATCGTGGTCCTTGTTGACGAAGCGCGGGAAGTCGCCCGCCACGGTCTCGAGGATCGTCCCGTCGCGGTGGGCCTCGTCGATGCCCTCGCGGATGTCGTTGAAGGTCTTCGCGTAGTCGATCGACATGCGCCGCTGCGTCATCGCCTCGACGAGCGCGGCGTAGAGGGTGGCCTCGCTCAGCGCGTAGAGCGTATCGATCCAGTGAAATCGCGGCGTCGCCGGGCGGATCTTCTTCGAGTGATAGAGCTGCCGCAGCTCGTCTTTTCCGAGCTCGCGAAGGCCGTGGTAGCCCTTCGTGACGAGCTTGTAGCGGTTCATCTTGAGCACGTGCCCGAGCCGCTTGTCGATGAGGAGGCCGCGCACGGCGAACTCGGTCGAGTACGGGATCGAGCGGATGAATTCCGGGTATCCGCGCGCGATCAGCTTCTCGATCGTGGCCCGGATGGAGAGCTCGTCCATCTCCTTCTGGTTGTAGATCGCCAGCGTGTAGTCCATGTCGAACCCCACCCACGCGATCCCGTTCATGCGAAGGTCGCGGTTGCAGAAGACCCGGCGGTGGCGCGCAATCCCCGGCGCGCCGCTGAAAGAGCCTTGAGCGATGAACTCTTCGAGGGGGAGCGAAAGCTGGGTTGAATTCACTGGGAACGCCGGGCGGCGCGCGAGACCGGCTCGCACTGCCCACGGCCTCGTCTGCGTCTTCGTCTGCAGTTACTTTAGCCGCGTGACCAGCGCATGCGCAAACGGCGGAACGGATCGGGTCCTCGGCGTCCTCGTGGCGGGGGAGACCCTCCCGGCCATCGCTCGCCTCCGCGGCGACTTTGAGCGATTCATCCGCGGACGGACCGGCGACGGCTGGCGCGGGAGGTGGGCCGTGTACGACGTTCGCGGCAGCGCCCCCCTCCCGGGGCCCCGCGACGCCGACGCTTTCATCATGACCGGCTCGAGCTCGAGCGTGACCGAGCGAGCCCCCTGGATGCTTCGGGCCGAGGAGCTCCTCCGGCGGATCGTGCTGGCGCGCGTGCCGCTCTTCGGCATCTGCTTCGGCCACCAGATGATCGCGCAGGCCCTCGGCGGCGAGGTGACGAAGAACCCTCTCGGCCGCGAGATCGGCACGGTCCGGGTGACCCGCACCATGGACGATCCGTTGTTCGCGGGCTTGCCGCGCGCCTTCGACGTCCACGCGACGCACGTCGACGCCGTGACGCGGCCTCCCCCGGGCGCGCTCGTTCTCGCCAGGACCGCGCTCGACCCCGTCGCCGCGTTCGCGATCGGAGACCGCGTTCGCGCCGTTCAGTTTCATCCCGAGCTCGACGCCGAGATCATGCGCGGCTACCTGCTGGCGCGCGCGGGCATCTTGCGAGGCGAAGGGCTCGACCCCGACGCGATGCTCGCTCGCGTCCACGACGGCACTCGCGGCCACGACGTGCTCCGGAACTTCGCGCGGCTCGCCGGCGCCCGGCCCTCGTGAGCCGGCCCCGGCCCTCGTGAGCCGGCTGCGATCGCCGCGGCGAGCCCTCATTCGGGACGCCCGTAATGGCCACTCCGGAAGAACTTGGTCTTCGACGGACCGGCCGGGCGATCGACGACGATCGGCTCGGGCGCATAGTCGTGAGGCTCGACTTCGGGCGCGCGCATCGCCTGGGCCGACGGGCTCCAGTGGGGCGCACCGGGGGCGTTCTGGCAGCACCGGAAGCCGACGAAGTAATACGAGAAGCCCGGGTCGTGGCTGTAGGTCATGGGCCGGCACTGGCTGCGGACGTGCCCCCAGGCGCCCCCTTTGAGGCCCGCCCACAGCGACTTCTCTCGCGGCGCCACGTCGCTGATCACCCACTCGTCGACGTTCCCCGTCATGTCGGCCACCCCGTAGCCGCTCGCGCAGCTCTCGATCGAGCCGCTCGGGACGCTCTCGTCGAGCCGGGCGAGCTCGGGGAGCGCGACCTCGGGGTTCCTCGAGTAAAAGAGAAATTGCCCTTTCGGCGGCCACTTCTTCGGCTCGATGAAGAAGTTGTCGAAGTTGCACTTGGTGTGGTCGCGCTCCCAGCCATAAGGGAACGGCGTGTGCTCAGGGCCTTCGCACGCGGCCGTCCATTCGCTCGCGTAGCAGAGTCGCTTCCCCGCCGACTCGCACGTGGCCTCGGCCTGGTACCAGTCGAGCATCCACGTCGGGTGAGCGCCCTTGCGGTTCGGATGCTCGTAGCGATCGATGCAGAACGCGATCCGCCGCGGGCGCAGGCGGCAGTGCTGGTGGTGCGCGAAGGCGTGGCAGATGTCGAGGTTGTTGATGTCGTCGTGCTCCGCGTCGATGCACGTGCGGGCGACGTCGGGGCAATAGGTCGTGTCGACCGAGATCATGTCGTCGGGGCATATCCCGCCGCCGTCTCCGGCGTCCCGCGCCGCATCCACGTCCGTCTCCACGGCGAAGGGTGCGCCGTCGGCCGCTCGGTCCTCTTCGTCGACCGTCGCCGGCATGGCGTCGCGATCGGGAACCACCTCGATCGCGGAGACCGTCGCGTCCGGTGTGTCGGGTCCGTCCGTGGGCTCCTCGCCGCACGCGACGAGCGCAGCGAACCCCACGAGCGCGATGGCGCTCGGGGCGAGCGAGGGCGTTCGCGTTCGTCCGTGCAAGCCCAAACGCTCTCATGCGCGGGCGCGCAGCGGCAAGAGGGCGGCCCCTCATCGCGAAGCCGGCTTCGCGTGCGCGGCGAGGACGGCGCTCACGAGAGCCTCGCCACAAGCGTCGACGATCGCATCGGCGCCGGCGGCCTCGAGTTCGAGGCGAGCTCGCGCCGTCGCGGCGACGCCCACGACGCGCGCGCCGACGGCGCGGGCCGCGCTGACGTCGTGCTCCGTGTCCCCCACGACGACCAGGTCCACGCCGCCGCGCGTGTCCGCGATGCCGGGCGTCCCCGCCGCGCCCGCGACGCAGCGCTCGACCGCGACGCGAACGATCTCGGCGCGCGGCTCGGCGTCGCACCCGAACCCCCCCATCGCGAGGTCGAAGACCGACGAGAGCCCCGCCGACGCGAGCTTGAGCCGGGCGCCGCCGCGCGTGTTGCCCGTGGCCACGCCCACGACGACGCCACGGCCCCGAAGCGTCGCGACCGTGCCGGCCACGTCGCCGACGGGCCGGTAACGCCGCGTGCGCAGAACGGCAGCGAGGTGCACGAGGTACGCCTCGAGGACCCGCGCGATCGCGGCGTCCCGGCCGTCGCCTTCGCCGATGCGCGAGCGCTCGAGCATCGAGCGGACGAGGGCGCGGTCGGTTCCGCCGGCGAGGCGAAGACCGTCGGTCGCGTCTTCGACAGCGTGCAGTTCGCTCATGGCGAGGGCGAGGGCGCGGCGGCCGGGTCCTGGCGGGAGCCCCTCGAACGTGAGCGCCGTCCCGTCGAGATCGAAGAGGACGACGCGCGGCCGCACGGTCAGCTGTCCTCGTCTTCGTCCTGCTCGGCCCGCGGGTCTCGGGAAAGATCCGCGGTCACTTCGTCGACCGTTGCGGCGGGCATGTCGGGCTTGACCTTCTGCACGCTGGAATCGCGTGGCACGGGCCCCGAACGAGCCGGTCGAGAGGAGCCCTTGGGGGCGCTCTTGCCGGGCGGAGGCAGCGTCGGCGCCTCGGATCGGGCGCGGGCGTCTTTCGGTGCCGGACCGCTTCGGTGCGCCGACGGTCTCTTGGAGCGACGCGCGTCGGGGCGCGTGTCCGGTTCCGGTGGAAAGCGAGGTTTCCTGGTCATGGGAGGTAAACTCGGGCCGCTATTCCAAGGCCGGCGTCTGCCGCTCGGATTGCCGATGGTAGGCATCACGAGACCGAATGGCGAGATCCGATCGACGGGTTTCGTCTCCTGTTCGTCCCGGACCCAAAGCCCTTCAGCCTACCTCTTTCCGCTTCGACCTCGCCACCTTCGCCAGGCTGGCGAGGGCGGGGTCGAGATCGCGCACCTCCGGGGCGCCCGCCAGGAGCGGCGCCATCGGAGCGCTCGAGAGGGTATGCCAGTAGAGCACGTGTCTCGCCTGGCGAGCGCGCACCTGCCAGAGCGCCGAGGCGAACGCCTTCGCCGTGTAGGTGGGATCGAGGGTGAGGTTCGCGCAGTCGCGAGCCCACGCGGTGGCCTCGTTGCCTGCGTCTGTCGGATGCCCGTAGCCCGCGCCGAGGAAGCGCCCGTCGAACGAAAGTCGAGCGCGAACGGCGGCGAACGCCCCCTCGACCCCGGCGCGCCGCGCGCACGCGCGAGCCAGAAAGAGGGCGACGAGGCGAACGACCCATTCGGGGCTCGAAACGCAAACGCCGACGACGCGGGTCTTCAGGCCGGTCGCCGCGAACCCCGCCGCGAGCCCCGCGGCCGTGCCGCCCGAGCCCAGGGCGACCACGCAGACGTCGGGCTCGGGCAAGTCGCCCCGACGCACCTGCGCCGCCAGCTCGCGCGCGCCGTCGACGTAGCCCATCGAGCCCGACACGTTCGACCCGCCGACCGTCACCGGCCATGCCCCGGAGGCCACGCGCAGCGCGAACGCGATCGTCGCCGCGGACCACGAGCTCGCAGGAAAGGCGCGCAACCCGAGCCCGACGTCGGCGCGGAGGACGTCGAGGACGTGAGGCGTCGACGGCTGCGGAACGAGCACCGCCTCGACGTCCAATCCGGCACGCTTCCCGAAATACGTCGTGGCGAGAACATGGTGGCTGCCGGCCGCGCCGAGCGTCACGACGCGGGTCGCGCCCCGGGCTCGCGCATCGGCGATGAGGCGCTCGAGTTTCCGTACTTTGTTGCCACCGTAGACGGAGTGCGTCAGGTCGTCGCGCTTCACCCAAAAATCGCTCTCCGACGTCGATAGGGAGTCGACGCGTACGACCGGCGTGGGATACCTGCCTAGGACGAGAGGCAAGCTACGGCGACAGGACCATTGGGGGTTATCGGGCGGCGGCGCGAGGTGAGATGTTCTCACGGCGCGCGGGTCCGTAACGCGAAACAAACGTGAAACGTTAGGGTGGTAACCACCGCAAGGGCTCCGTCGGGCAACCAAGGGCCGGCGGACGCGCGCGCGACGCGTTTCCATCCGCTCGCGCGCGAGAGGAAGCATGAAGAAGATCGAAGCCATCATCAAGCCGTTCAAGCTCGACGAGGTCAAGGACGCCCTCGCCGAGGTGGGCGTGCAAGGAATGACCGTGACCGAAGTGAAGGGCTTCGGTCGCACCGGCGGCAAGAAGGAGGTCTACCGAGGCTCGGCCTACGTGGTCGACTTCGTGCCGAAGGTGAAGATAGAGGTCGTCGTCTCCGACGAGATTGTTCACGACGTGCTCGACGCCATCGAGAAGAGCGCCAAGACAGGACGCATTGGAGACGGGAAAATATTCATCATCCCGGTCGAAGAAGTGGTCCGCATCCGGACAGGCGAACGGGGTAAAGAGGCGATCTAGCCAAGCTTGCCTGGGCGGGCCGTCAACCCCGTCGAGCCGGCCGATGTGAACGGACGCTCAAGAAGAGGGAACGTCGGAGGAGCCATGACACCGAAGGAAGTTATCGAGCTGGCGAAGAAGCACGACGTCAAATTCGTCGACATGAAGTTCATCGATTTCCCTGGCGTGTGGCAGCACACGACCATCCCGGTCAATCGCCTCGACGAGAGTCTGTTCGAAGACGGGATCGCGTTCGACGGCTCGTCCATTCGTGGGTGGCAGCCGATCAACGCCTCCGACATGATCATGATCCCCGATGCGACCACGGCGCGCATCGACCCCTTCTATGTCATCCCGACGCTCAGCCTCACGAACTCCATCTTCGATCCCATCACGAAGCAGCCGTATTCGCGCGACCCGCGTCACATCGCCAAGAAGGCTGAGGCGTATCTCCGCCAGAGCGGCCTCGGCGACACGACGTACATGGGCCCCGAGGCCGAGTTCTTCGTGTTCGACGACGTGCGTTTCGATCACTCGCAGCCGAACGCGGGCTACTACTTCCTCGATAGCGTCGAGGGTGCGTGGAACAGCGGTCGCGAAGAGTTCCCGAACCTCGGTTACAAGACGCGCCACAAGGAGGGATACTTCCCCGTTCCGCCGACCGACACGCTGGCTGACTTCCGCCAGACCTTGATGACCACGCTGATGGAAACCGGCGTCGAAGTCGAAGTCGGACACCACGAAGTTGCGTCGGGCGGCCAGTGTGAGATTGGCCTCAAGTTCAAGAAGCTCGTCGAATCGGCCGACCAGCTCCTCTGGTTCAAGTACGTCGTCAAGAACACCGCTCGCAAGGCCGGCAAGTCGGCGACGTTCATGCCCAAGCCGCTCTTCGGCGACAACGGCAGCGGCATGCACGTGCACCAGTCGATCTGGAAAGAGGGCAAGCCCCTCTTCGCGGGCGACGGCTACGCAGGCCTGTCGGATCTGGCGCTCCATTACATCGGGGGCATCATCAAGCACGCGAAGTCGATCGCGGCGTTCACGAACCCGACCACCAACTCGTATCGCCGGCTCGTCCCGGGCTTCGAGGCGCCGGTCAACCTGGCCTACTCGAGCCGGAACCGATCGGCGAGCTGCCGAATCCCGATCACGGGACCGAACCCGAAGACCCGCCGCGTGGAGGTCCGTTTCCCGGACCCGAGCTGCAACCCGTACCTCGCGTTCAGCGCGATGCTGATGGCCGGTATCGACGGGATCCAGAACAAGATCAACCCGGGCGATCCGATGGACAAGGACATCTACGGTCTTTCTCCCGAGGAGCTCAAAGACATCCCGCACATGCCGGGCAGCCTTGAAGAGGCGCTCGACGCCGTCGAGAAGGACCACGAGTTCCTGGTCAAGGGCGACGTGTTCACGAAGGACGCGATCCACGAGTGGCTCGAGTTCAAACGCAACAAGGAACTCAATCCGATCCGGATGCGCCCCACGCCGCACGAGTTCTTTCTCTATTACGACATTTAGTGACGTTCGAGAGGAGCGGGCGGGCCTGTTATGGTCCAGGGGAGCGGGCGGCCCGCTCCCCTCGAGCTCCGCTCCCCAACCGGGAGTCGCTGAGAGGGCCTGGCTGGTGGGCTGGGTTCGCTCGGCGACCGGGCCCGTCGCGGTGGGCACGCACCGAGCCGAGGCGTTTTTACGCGCCTCGCCCCTTCAGGGCTCTGCATTCGTAGCGAGTCGGCCTTCAGGAACGCCATTTCGACCGCTCGCGCTGCGGTCGAGTTCCATCTGGAACGGTTCTGGCACACCCATCGGATGCTGCACGGGGACATTCCCCGCGCCCCCAGCGGAGGGAAGATCGAATGCCCAACTCCATCCGGATACGAGACGTGGTGCGCAAGACCACGTTCGAGCGCGCGCCGGACGAGCCGGTGTTGCTGGTGCCCTACGAGCTCTTTCAGCCGGCCGGTGCCGTACACAAGCGCGGCGAACTCGTTGACTGGGAGCAGGGTGGAGCGAACAAGAGCGGTCGCGCGGTCTCGAGCGTGCTCAAGGCCACGCAGCCGGGCGAGCGCGTCTTGATGCGCATCGACACCAGCGCCCCCGCCGACGAGTGGTGGCTCTGCGAGATCATGTCCGTCGACGGCGTCGCCGGCACCAAGGAATCGTAGGCCGCCGCAAAGACGCGGCGTGCCTGAAAGAGAAAGGACGTTCCCATGAATGGTGTAGATAGCTTGCTCGGCTGGGTCGCGATCGGCGTCGCAGCGAGCCTCGCCGGAATGATCTTGCCATTTCTCCGCGGCGGCGCGGGCGTCGTCGTGAAGATGCTGCTCGGCCCGCTCGGAGCCGTCGCCGGGGGCGTCATCAGCCACGCGATCGCGCCGGACGAGTCGCGCACCGAACAGCTCATCTTCGCTGCCGCGGGCGCGCTCGTCGTGCTCGCGCTCTCGCAGCTCGCCTGGGGCCGTTATGCGCGGTCCAAGTCGCTGCCGGCGTGAGCGGGGCTCGCGCTCAGGTGGTCTTGGCGAGGAACGACTTGCAGTTGCCGTTCGGGCTGATGGGGCCCTTCAGGATCTTGCAGGCCCCGCACGTGTCGGGAGCGGCGGGCAAGAACTGCTGACAGCCCGAGCACACCTTGCCGGGCTCGAGCGAGCGATCGACGTACGCCAGCTGCGTGCGGACCTGCGCGTCGGCTGCGGTCAGGCTCGTCGTGTCGGAGCAGGACGGGCCCTTCGGCTCGGACTTGCCGCAGGCGGCTGTGCCCACGACGGCGAGGACGCCCAATGCAGCGCTCTTCTGAAGCACGTCACGACGCGACAATCTTTCGTTCATGAAAGGCCTCCGTGGACGCACTCTATAGGGAGCAACCGGCGAGAAAGTCCAGCCGCGCCTCGTGTCTTCGACGCCCGTCGCAAAGGCCGGTTCTTCAGCGCTCGCCGTCGCCCGCGGGGATCATTGCGGAGACGAGGCCGACGACGGCCTCGAGCTGATCGCGCGTCGCGTGGAGGCGCATCTTGACCGTCGCACCCTCGACGGTCACGACGACGCTGTCGAGCAACCCGTGGGTGAGCATCCGCACGATGGCGAAGTTTTGCTGCGCGATGGTGTCTCGCAGGTTCGCGCCGGCGCGCGCGGCGTCGTCGGGGTTCGCGCAGTCGCCCTCGGCGTTCGCGTCGGCGTCTCCGCCGGGGAGCGCGAAAACCTGCGCGCGCATTCGACGGATCGCCTGCGGCACCACGCGGACGAGGGTGTGGGGATCCGGTACGTCGGCGTGCACGGCTTCGAGGTGCGCGGTGGGCGGGTCGTGGAGTCTGGCGCGCGCGAGGACGTGCGACGTCGCGAGGCCTCGTGATACGGGGACAGCCGCGACCGTCCGGGGCTGCGCGCGGAAGACGACCCGGAGCACACCGTCGAGGCGGGCCGCTGCGGCGTTGACCCCCGGTTCGACGTGACTCGCCGCGGGTTCCGCCGAGCGCGCCTGGAGCGCCACGAGGCGCCCGTCGAGCGCGGCGTCCGGCGTGCCGGCGGCCGTTCGCGCCACCAGTCGCCCTTGGCTCGCATCCGCCGGCCCGACCAGGTCGATCCAGTCGAGGTCGACGATCGGGTCGCGCGCCACCGCGTGGAGCGTCTCCCTCCAGCCCGGCCACGTACCGAGTATGGGCCCGATGCGCGCGCCCACAGGATGACCGCGAAGCACATTGGTCCGTACCAGGATTTCTCCCTCGTCGGGCAGCAGCGCGAGCGCCGGGCCCGGGTCGAGGTCCACGATCGGTTCGAGCGGTGCCGAGGGTCCATTCGGGGCCGCTCCGCCAGCCGATGGCCCGTGCGGCGGCGAGACGGCGTCGCGCGCCGGGGCACACGCGAGCACCGCCACTGAGCACGCGGCGGCCCAGGCGAAGAGCCCGTGCGTTCGGGTCGCCGAGGGCGTCAGCTCGCGAGGACCCACAGGGCGACGACTCCGATCACGATTCGGTACCAGCCGAACGGCTCCAGCCCGCGTGCCCGAAGGTAACGGAGAAAGCTCGCGATGACGGCCCAGGCCACGAGGAACGATACGACGAGCCCCACGGCCAGGTTCAGGCCGCCGCCGTTGGCGAACAGCACGTGCCGCGCCTTGTAGCCCTCGAAGATCGTGGCCGCGCCGAGTGTCGGAAGCGCGAGGAGGAACGAGAACTCCGCGGCCGTTGCCGTCGACAGGCCCGAGAGCTGGCCTGCGACGATCGTGCACATCGAGCGCGACGACCCCGGCCAGAGCGAGAAGCACTGCCCGAGCCCGATCGCGAGCGCGCGTCGCGGCGTCACGCGCTCGAGGCCGTCTTCGCCCACCGTGCCGCGACGCGCCCGGAGGCGCTCGACGACGATCATCAACACCCCTCCGACGATGAGCGCCGCGGCGATCGGGAGAGGCTTGAACAGGTGGGCCTTGATGGCCTTCCGGAAGAGGAGCCCCACCAACGCGGCCGGCGCGAACGCGATCGCGAGCGCCAATAGCAGGCGGATGGCCGCCGGGTCTCGGCGGAAGAGGCCCGCCGTGCGCTCGGCCAGGAGCGCGCGGTAGTGAACGACGACCGCGAGGATCGCGCCGAGCTGGATCACGATCTCGAACGACGAGGTCGCTGCGTCGTCGGGCAAGCCGAGCATGTGGCCCGCGAGCTCGAGGTGCCCCGTAGAGGACACGGGAAGGTACTCGGTCAACCCCTCGACGACCCCGAGGAGCACAGCGATGAACACGGGCATGGCGAACCCGAGGCCGTACCACACCTCGCGTTACGTTTTGCCGCATTCTGGCGGTCATGGCGCGCAGAACCGCGGTTGTCTAGTAGTGTCTGGTCCGTGGCCGAGGAGACGTCATCGATGCTGCCCCCGACGATGCTGCCCCTGCCGACGCGCCTCTGGTTCGCGTGGGTCTGCTTCTTCCGCGTGCTCTTCGACGGCTCGTTCGCGTCGCGCGCCTGGGCGGCGGGCAACGCGCCGGCGCTCCCGGCAGCGGACGCCGAAGCGCTGCTGCCGCCTCCTTCGCCTCCGCCGGCGTCGACTGTCGCGCCGACGGTCGCGTCCCCGCCCGTTCGCGCCCTGCAGCTCCTCTCGCTCCTTCAGCGCGAAGGCCGCCTCGTCGACTTTCTCCAGCAAGACATCACGACCTTTCCCGACGCCGACGTGGGCGCGGCGGCGCGGGTAGTGCACGACGGATGCCGCAAAGCGCTGCGCGCTCACGCCACGATCGAGCCGGTTCGCACCGAAGACGAGGGCGCGCGCGTGATCTTGAACGAGGGCTTCGCGCCCGATGAAGTGAAGCTGACCGGCAGGGTGGGCGGGCAGCCACCGTACGCGGGCGTGCTGCGCCATCGCGGCTGGCGCGCGACGCGCCTCGACCTGCCGCAAATCATGGCCGGGTACGACGCGCGCGTCCTCGCGCCCGCTGAGGTCGAGCTCCCGTGACGCGCTTCGCGGTGGGGATCGACCTCGGCACGACGCACACGACCCTGGCGGTCGCGCCGTTCGATGGCGACACGCCCCGACCGCAGGTGCTCTCCATTCCGCAGCGCGTCTCGCAGGGGCAAATCGAGGCGCAACCGCTCCTGCCGTCTTTTCTTTACTTCGCGCACGCGAGCGAGGGGCCTCAGGCCCTTCCCTGGGACGCCGAGCGCACGTTCGTGGTCGGCGAGTACGCGCGGGCTCGCGGCGTCGACGCGCCCGCGCGCGTCATCTCGAGCGCCAAGAGCTGGCTTTCGCACCCGACCGTCGACCGGCGCGCCGGCATCCTGCCGCTCGGCGCCCCCGAAGACGTCGAGAAGATCTCGCCGGTCGAGACCTCGTGGCGCTACCTCGAGCATCTGGTCGAGGCCTTCGACGCGCGCTTCGGCGGAGGCGACGCCTCGCTGGCGCAACAAGACGTCATCCTCACCGTGCCCGCGTCGTTCGACGCGTCCGCACGCGAGCTCACCGTCGAGGCGGCTCTGGCCGCCGGGATCGAGAAGATCACGTTGCTCGAAGAGCCGCAGGCCGCTCTCTACGCGTGGACGCTCGGCATGGGCGACGCCTGGCGGGGGCAGATTTCTCCGGGCGACGTCGTGCTCGTCGTCGACGTGGGCGGCGGCACCACGGACTTCTCGGTGATCGCCGCGGTCGACAAGGACGGGGCGCTCGATCTCGTCCGTGTGGCCGTGGGCGACCACATCCTGCTCGGCGGCGACAACATGGATCTCGCCCTCGCGCACCTCGCGCGCCAGAAGCTCGAGGTCGAAGGCAAGGTCGTCGATCGCTGGCAACAGGTGAGCCTCGTACACGCGTGCCGCGTCGCGAAGGAGCGCCTGCTCTCCGACGTGTCCCTCCCGTCGGCGCCGATCGCGATCGCGTCGCGAGGCTCCGCCCTCCTCGGCGCCACGCTACGCACGGAGCTCACGCGCGAGGAGGTCACCCGGAACATCGTCGACGGGTTCTTTCCGAGCGTGTCCGCCGACGCGCGTCCGACGACCCGGGCGAGAGCGGGGCTGACCCAGCTCGGCCTGCCCTACGCGTCCGACCCCGCGGTGACGCGCCACCTCGCGGCGTTCCTCGCCCGCCAATCGGGAGCTCTCTCGAGGCTCGAGGGCTTCGTCGGCCGTTCGACCGAAGAGCGCGCGCCCAGGCTCCTCGCGCCCACGGCCGTCCTGTTCAACGGCGGGGTGATGAAGGCCGACCCGCTGCGGCAGCGCCTCGTCGAGACGCTCGACGCGTGGCTCGCAGGCGACGGCGCGCCCCCGGTGCGCGTGCTCGAGGGGGCCGATCTCGACCTCGCCGTGGCCCGCGGCGCGTGCGCCTATGCGCTCGTGCGGCGGGGCAAGGGCCTGCGCATCCGCGGCGGCACGGCGCGCGCGTACTACGTGGGGATCGAAGGCGCCGTACCCGCCGTGCCCGGGCTCGAGCCGCCGATCACGGCCCTCTGCGTCGCGCCGTTCGGCATGGAAGAGGGAACCGAAGCCGCTCTGCCGCCCCACGAACTCGGCGTCATCGTGGGCGAGCCGGTCCGCTTTCGCTTCTTCGGCTCGAGCGTTCGCCGTGACGACAAAGCCGGTGACGCGCTCGAAGAGTGGCAGGCCGACGAGCTCGATGAGCAGCCGCCGATCGAGGTCACTTTGCCGGCCGTGGGCCGTCGCGAAGGCGATGTCGTGCCCGTCCGTCTCCGCTCGCGGGTCACCGAGGTGGGCACGCTGCTCATCGAGGCCGAGCCCCTCAGGCCTCTCCACGCCGACGAGCGCTGGCGCGTCGAGCTCAGCGTTCGGGCAACGTAAGCCACGCTCGAGAGGGAGATGGACCGCAGAGGCGCAGAGGGCGCAGAGCAGAGAGGTGCGCTAACTCGCCTTGCGGGGCGTGACGATGCTCGAAGTCTTCGGCTCGGGCACCGGCGCCCCGCGAAGCTTGCGGAACTCGAGCTCCAGCGCCTGCAGCTCGGAGTCGGTGAGATGTTGCAGGTCGATGAGGGCGTTTCGGGCGTGACGGTTCGCTCGAATCAGCTCGTCGAGCTTGAGGTGCAGCGCCTTGGCGTCACGGTTCTGCGTGTTCTGGATGAGAAAGACCATCAAGAATGTCACGATCGTGGTGCCCGTGTTGATGGCGAGCTGCCACGTATCCGAGAAGTGAAAGAGCGGGCCGCTCACCATCCAGAAGAAGACGATGCCCAGCGCAGCGAGAAATGCGGCGGGTGCGCCGAGAATCGAAGATACGCGAGAAGCAAACGCATGAAAGCGATCGGCCCAAGGCACGGTCGAGCTCCTTGCGAGGAACGGGCCAGGGCGTGCTAAGCGGAGACGTTCCCATGCTCGCGCCCGCGCGCCTTGCCGTCGGCATCGACCTCGGGACGACGAACACCGTCGTCGCGTGGGCGCCGCTCGACAGCGCGGGGGAAGCGGCCGTCTTCGACGTTCCCCAGCTCGTCGGGGCGGGCGCGGTGCAGGCGCGGCCGCTCTTCCCGTCGCTGCTCTACGCGCCGGTCGAGGGCGAGCGCCACGACGATCCGTTCGGTGACGCGCCGTGGGCTCTCGGCGAGATCGCCCGTCGTCGCGGCGCCGACGTGCCCGGTCGACTCGTCGCGTCGAGCAAGAGCTGGCTCGGGCACGCGGGCGTCGATCGCACCGCCGCGATCTTGCCTTGGGGAGCCCCGGACGGCGTGCCGAGGGTGTCCCCGGTCGAAGCTGCGGAGCGCCTCCTCGTCCACGTTCGCAGCACCTGGGACGTCGAGCATCCGGGCGAGCCGCTCGCGGAACAGGAGGTCGTTCTCGCGGTGCCCGCGTCCTTCGACGAGGTGGCGCGCGAGCTCACCGTCGAGGCCGCGCGTCGAGCGGGGCTCTCGCCGAAGCTCGTCGAGGAGCCGCAGGCCGCGTTCTACGACTGGATGGTACGCTCCGGCGAGGGCGGCCTCGAGCGGCTCGTCGGGCGAGCCTCCGAGGCGCTCGTCCTCGTCGTCGATGTGGGCGGGGGAACGACGGACCTTTCTCTGGTCCGCGTCGTCCGCGCCCCGAGCGACGCGACCGGATCGGGGGTGACGCGCGTCACGCGCGTCGCCGTGGGACCTCACCTGCTCCTCGGCGGCGACAACATGGACCTCGCGCTCGCGCACCTCGTCGAGCCCCGGCTCGCGAGCGCGGGCGAGAGACTCGATCCGGCGACGTTCGCGCAGCTCGTCGCCTCGTGCCGGGGAGCGAAGGAGCTCTTGCTCGGCGAGGCGCCGGCCGACCATGCCTCCGTCGCCATCGCGGGGCGCGGCGCAGGGCTCGTGGGCTCCGTCCGGACGGCGCGCCTCGAGCGCGACGAGGTCGAGCGCATCGTGCTCGAAGGCTTCCTGCCCATCGTGGAGTTCGACGCCGGACCGCAGCGCGCGCGGAGCGGACTCGTCGCGTTCGGGCTCCCTTACGAGCGCGACGTCGCCATCACGCGGCACGTGGCGGCGTTCGTCCGCCGTCATGCTCAGCACCTTCCCGCAGGCGGCGCGCCGAGCGCGATCCTGTTGAACGGCGGCGTCTTCCGCGCCAGCGGCATCGCGCGTCGCCTCGTCTCCGCCATTCACGCCTGGCGAGGCGAAGGCGCGAGCGAAGTCACCCGCCTGCCCGATGCGGATCCGGATCTCGCGGTGGCTCGCGGCGCCGTCGGCTACGCGCGGGCGCGCCGCGGTCACGGCATACGCATCGGCGGCGGCTCGGCGCGCGGCTACTTCGTCGGCATCGCCGGCGACGGTGGGGGCGATCGCGGCGGCGATCGCGAAGGACGCGTCCGCCCCAAGGCCGTTTGCGTCGTCCCTCGCGGCGCCGAAGAAGGAGCGACCCACGTGGCGCGGGGCCGCACCTTCGCGCTCGTGGTCGGACGGCCCGTGCGCTTCGATCTCTTCGCGAGCGACGACGCGGTCGCGGTCGCGGGCGACGTGGTCGACGTCGACGACGAGTCGTTCGTGCGCCTGCCGCCGGTCGTCTCGTCGCGGCTCTCGGGTGCTCCGTCGTTCGCGCCCGGGCCGCGCGATGGCGCCGAGTCGGCCGAGGTGCGGGTGGCGATCGAGGGAGAGCTCACCCCCGTCGGTACCGTGGACCTCGCGTGCGTCGAGGCCGTGTCGCAGGCGCCCCGGCGCTTCCGCCTCGCGTTCCAGCTCAGGGCCGGCTCGGCGACGAGCCGGCCGCCTCCGGGCTCGTCGAGGCCGCCGCGCCGGGTCGACGCGGCTCTCGAGCTCATCGAGCGCGCATTCGGCAGGCCGCGCGCCGACGCGACAGGGCGAGAAGCGAAGGACCTCGTGCGCGAGCTCGAACGGGCGCTCGGTGAGCGCGCGCAGTGGACCGTCGAGACCAGCCGCGCGCTCTTCGACGCCCTCGCGCCGGGGGCGCGGGCTCGCCGTCGATCCGCCGATCACGAGCGGGTCTTCTGGCTCCTCGCGGGCTGGTGCGTCCGGCCCGGCTTCGGGGACGCGCTGGATCCGGAGCGCGTCGTCCGGCTCGCGCCGCTCTTCGACGAGAGGCTCTCGTTTCCGGCGGAGGCGCGCGGCTGGCAATCGTTCTTCATCGCCTGGCGCCGGGTCGCGGCCGGCCTCGATGAGGCCATGCAGACGCAGCTCCGCGATCTCGTCGACCCGGCGCTCGCCCCGGCGACCGCGGGGCTCAAGAAGCCGAAGAAGCCGATCCTCGCGCTCGACGACGCGCTCGACCTGGCGTCTTCGCTCGAGCGGCTCGCGCCCCGCCGGCGCTCGGAGCTCGGCGGATGGGTGCTCGAGCGTACGTGGACGGACCGCGACCCGCGGCTCTGGGCCGCCATCGGGCGCCTCGGCGCGCGCGTCCCCGCCTACGCGAGCGTGCATCACGTCGTCACGCCCGGGGTCGCCGAGCGGTGGGTCGATCACTTGCTCCGCGAGAAGTGGGACGCCGTGCCCACGGCTCGCGCTGCCGCCGTCGCGCTGGTCCGGAAGACGGGGGATCGCGCGCGCGACGTGAACGACGGCGTGGCCAGGGAAGTCGAGAAGCGGCTCGTCGCCGCGGGCGCGAAGCCCGAGCAGGTGCGCGCCGTGCGCGAAGTCGTCGCCGTCGACGAGATCGACCGCGCGGCGTTCTTCGGCGACGCGTTGCCGATCGGTCTCCGGCTGGTGGAGTAGGCGGCTACTCGCTCGCGGCGTCCGCGGCGTCCGCGGGGGGCTCGGCGTCCGCGGCATCCGCGGGGGGCTCGGAGTCCGCGGCGTCCGGTGGGGGCGCGGCGTCCGCGGGGGGCGCGG
>OCTA010000051.1_pt1 | contig 111601 bp, 94 predicted proteins | sample 1538991 | NCBI WGS metagenome assembly OCTA01 (sample SAMEA3539302, study PRJEB22396) | soil metagenome | biome: tundra; feature: field; material: soil | place: USA | collected 2010-05 | depth 0.15 m
GCCCCGGGGAGGGCCCCGGGGGGGCCGGCCGGAGGCGGCGGGGGGCCCCGGCCGCCGGAACCGGCCGCCTGCACGCGATCGGCGATGGACAGCAGAGTCGCGACGTCATAAGGAAGGCATCAAAAATCGATGCGCCTCACAAAGCGCGACTCAAGATTGGCGCCTCATGATCGAAAATGGGCGGACGCCGCACGTTCGGCGAAACACGCCACGGCGTGAGAGCATCGAGGACGAGCCATGATCCGAAGCATCACGATCCCCACACGCACGACCGACAGGCGCATCTTTTCGACGATCCTTGCCCTCGCGACGCTGGTTGCGTCCGTCTTCGCTGCAGCCGCCGCGTGGGCCCAGGCAGAGACGTCGACCCCTGCGGCCGGCGCGACGAACTGCGCCGACCTCGCCACGCGCGTCGCCGACCTCGAGGCGTACGTCACGAACGGCGCGCCCAAGGCGCTCGTCTCATCCGGTCCCGGCCACAACGCCTGGATGATGACATCGTCGGCGCTCGTCCTCTTCATGACGCTCCCCGGGCTGGCGCTCTTCTACGGCGGCCTCGTCCGGCGCAAGAACGTGCTCTCGGTCATGGCGCAGTGCCTGGGCTGCGCCGGGTTCGTGACCATCCTCTGGTGGCTCGTGGGCTACAGCCTCGCGTTCGACTCGGGGTCGCCGTTCCTGGGAGGGTTGAAGTTCGCCTTCCTGAGGGGCGTCGGCGCCACCCCCAACGCGAACTACGGAGCGTGGGTCTCGCACAGCGTCTTCTCGATGTACCAGCTCATGTTCGCGATCATCACCCCGGCGCTCATCGTCGGCGCGATCGCCGAGCGAATGAAGTACTCGGCGCTCATGGCGTTTCTCGTGGCGTGGATGTTCGTCGTCTACTTTCCGCTCGCGCACATGGTCTGGGGCATCGACGGGCTGATGAACGGTGTGTGGAACGCGAACGCGAGCATCCGGGCGATCGACTTCGCGGGCGGAACCGTCGTTCACATGGCGTCGGGGTGGTCGGCGCTCGTGCTCTGTCTCATCGTCGGCAAGCGCAAGGGCTTCGGGCAGAAGGCGTTCTATCCGCACAGCCTCGTTCTGACCATGATCGGCACCGGCATGCTCTGGGTCGGCTGGTACGGATTCAACGCGGGGAGCGCGGTGGCGGCCGACGGGATCGCCGCCGGCGCCTTCATGGCGACGACGCTGGCCACCGGCGTCGCGTGCGTCACGTGGCCCGCCATCGAATGGCTCACCCGCGGCAAGCCCACCGTCCTCGGGCTCTGCTCGGGCGCAGTCGCCGGCCTGGTCGTGGTCACCCCCGCGTCGGGCTTCGTGAACGCCAATGGCGCGGTGATCATCGGGCTGCTCGCCGGGTCGATCCCGTACGTCTCCACCATGAAGCTCAAGTCGGCCTTGGGCTACGACGACGCGCTCGATACCTTCGGGATCCACGGCGTCGGCGGCGCCCTCGGTGCCCTCGTCACCGGCTTCCTCGCGACAGCCGAGGCGAACCCGAACCTCAACACGAACCTCGCCGCGGTCGTGGGCAAGACGCTCTGGCTCGAGCAGCTCAAGGCCATGGGGGTCACGATCGCGCTGGCGAGCGGAGGAACCGCGGTCATCGCGTTCGCGGTCAAGCGGCTCATCGGCCTGCGCCTCGACCCCGAGAGCGAGGAAGACGGGCTCGATGTCGTCGAGCACGGCGAGGCCGGCTATCACCTCGACGACGAGGGCGGCATCGCGCACCCTCCTTCGCCGCTCGGCGGCGCCGCCGTGCATGGTCTCGGGGGCCCCGAGCACCTTCCTCGCTAGCCCGCGACGCGCGCCTGGAGTTTGTCGTTGATCTGCTCTTGACGCGGCCGACAAGAACTGGCGCATGGACTGCGGGGTTGCCGCCATCGCACGCTAAAGGCTCGCTAAACGCTGGCGACCGCCCGCCGGCAGCATGAACCGCGGCCGGACGGACGCCTTTAGGAAATCTTTAGCGGCCCGTCTTTAGGTTCAAGCGAAAGGAAGGGTTCGTCATGAAGGTCACTACGATCCCTCGAACGCCGTACCGCTCTGGCACAGTCGTACGCCTGGGTGCGATCGAACGCGTCAGCGAAGCGAGCCTCGGGCGGGCGATCATGCTCACCCAGCTGGTCCTCCTGACGCTCTGCACCGCGCGGGTCGGCGCCGACTGGCTCCGGGGGCACGCGACCATCGAAGGCGGCCTCGCGCTCGTGCTCGTGGGCGCCTTCGCGACGTGGCTCGTGTCCGAGGCCATCGTCGGAGCGACTCGCTCCGACGTCCCGACCCGGACCGGCGCGACGCTGTACCGTTTTCCGAGCCGTCGGATCTCGGGAGTGAACGATGCTCGCTCGAGCTGATACGATCGCCGCCGCCAGGCAAGGCGCAGCACAAGTGGACGCGGCGGTGGGGCCGCTCGTCCTCGTCGTGGAGGACGAGCCCCCGATGCAGTCGCTGCTTCGGATCGTGCTGAAGACGCACGGGCTTCGTACGGTCGAAGCCCGCTCGGGCGCCGAGGCGCTCGAGCGGGCGGCGTCGTACAATCCCGATCTCGTGCTCCTCGACCTGGGGCTCCCCGATGGCGAGGGAATCGACGTCATGCGCCGCCTTCGCGAGTGGATGACCGCGCCCATTCTCGTCGTCTCTGCGTGCGGGCAGGAGCGCGACAAGGTCGCGGTGCTCGATGCAGGCGCGAACGACTACCTCACGAAGCCATTTGCCAACGGCGAGCTTCTCGCCCGCATCCGCGTCTGGATCCGTCAGTCGATGACGGGCACTCCCGCCGGCGACGCCGAGTGCGTCCTCGAGGTCGGAGACCTCCGGGTCGATCTCGCGCGGCGCGTCGTGTCGGCGGCGGGCCGCGAGCTCCACCTGACGCCGATCGAGTACAAGCTCTTCGTCACCCTCATGCGTAACCGCGACCGCGTCATGACCCACCGCCAGCTCCTCGAGGCGACGTGGGGGCCGCGCTGTTCGAGAGAGACGCAGTACCTCCGTGTGTACATGGGGCAACTGCGCAAGAAACTGGAGCACGACCCCTCTCGCCCTCGCTATCTCGTGACCGAGCCGGGCATTGGATACCGCCTCCGGGTTTGAAGCGGTCCGACCCCCCGCGGTGTCCTTGGCGCACTCGCTTCGGGGCTGAAGCGACGCTAGCGCTCATCGCGGTGGCCGGCGTCCCCTGGTTCTTCCGACGCGGTGACCGTCGCAAGCCCGGTTGAAGAGTCGCCGCCTGGCCCGCCGGCCGAAAAGTGTGCGCGATCGCCGGGTCTGCGGGCTCGGTTCTGGGCTCGCCTGGCGGCGGTAGAGGTCGCGCCCGACGGTTTGGAGACGTAGGGGCGCGTCAGGCGTCGCTGCGGATTCGGTACCCCACGGCGGGCTCCGTGAGCAGGTACCGGGGACGCGACGGATCCTCCTCGAGCTTCTGGCGCAGCTGGCTCACGTACATGCGCAGGTGACTCGACTGGTCTTCGCGCTCCGCGCCCCAGACCTCGCGAAGGAGCTCCTGGCTCGTGATCACGGCGCCCGCGCTCTTCATCAGCATCCCGAACAGCTTGTACTCGAACGGAGTCAGATGCACCTCGGCGCCCCGAACGAAGACGAGGCGTTTCGCGAGGTCGATGCGAAGGTCGCCCGCCGTGATCACGGAATCCACCGCGTTCCCCGACGAGCGTGTGGCGCGACGTAGCACCGCCCGAACGCGCGCCAGGAGCTCGGCGCTCCCGAAGGGCTTCGTGAGGTAGTCGTCGGCCCCGGCTTCCAGGGCGCGCACCTTCTCGTATTCCTGGGCCAGACTCGAGATCACCACGATCGGCGCCGAGGATCGCTTGCGCAGCTCTTCGATGACCTCGACGCCGTCCATGTCGGGCAACACCCTGTCGACGAGGATGACCTCCGGCCGCTCTGCGCTGGCTCGCCCGAGTCCTTCGAGTCCGGTGGCGGACTCGATGAGCCGAAACGCGTCCGCGCGCAGGATGCGGCGAACGAGCTTCCGCATGCTCGCGTCGTCGTCGATCACGAGGACGAGGGATCTGGCAAGGGTCATGATGGGTCACGATGGCGCGCGAGCGACTGGCCCGCGGCGGCGGCTACTGCTCCCGCTCGTATTTCCGACGTTTGCGCCACAGCGTCGAAGCGTCGATGCCAGGATCCTCGCGGCTTCGTCGGCGGTCTTCGTGCGCGCCAGGATGCGGACGACGTGCTCGTGCTCGATCTCTTCCAGCGTGTAGTCGCCTCCGACCGCCGGGGCGTCGGGCCCGGTGCTGCCGCGAATGCGATGGCCACCATCGCGTCGAGGCTGGCCTCGATGAGGCTCCGGTTGTAAGCGCTGGCCACGCGCGCCTCTCTTCTTCCAGCCTCGACCTCCGCGGCGCGCTGCTTTTCGCGCTCCCAAAGCTGACCGGTGATGACCGCCGTGACGAGAAACGCAGTGAGGGCGACCCAGTTCTGCGGATCGGCGATCGTGAAGCTGAATATCGGCGGCAGAAGAAAGAAGTTGAAGCAGAGCACGCCGAGCACCGATGCGACGAAGGCCGGCCGGCTGCCCCACTGCGCCGCCACGAAGAGCACGACGAGCAGCATCGCCAGCGCCACGGACGTGTTGTTGATTCGGCTGTAGAAGGGCGCGCAGACGGCCGTCACCAGAGCGATGCCCGCGACGGCCGACAAGTAGCCGGCGCCTCTGCTTCGAAGGATGTTGATCGGGCCCTTCACCGTGGCGCTCCATGCACCCGAGTCTCGCTCGGCACCCAGGTGTGTAGAAGTCGAGTCGGCGGCGAGTCACGCCTTGCAGACACCAGGCCACCGTTACCGTGTGCGTTCACGAAGAGATCGTCACCACGTCGCTTGTCCCCGACGCAACGTCGCCCGGTCCTGTTTGCATGAGGGCGCAAGAATTGCTCATGACATGCGAGAGGAAAAACGCGCCCCAAACGGACTCGCTGAAGGTGAAGGTGGCCAACGTCCACCTCGGGTCGTGCTAGCGACGGTTCGGATCGTACTCAGCTCCGTCAAGGCTCAGGGCTTAGGAAGGACACGCGAGAGCCCCTGGGCCGAATGACTTCCCGCGCCAGCCCTTGTCCCTTCGACCTTCGCTGTCCATGCCCTCCAATACGCCTCGACTCGGCTCGTGAAGACCCTCGGCGAATCCTTGTAGAACTGCTGGCCGAGCGCGAACGCCTGCCGCTCGAGCTCCTTGCGCTGGCGATCGACCGCCCCGAACACGCCTTTCAGGGCGCGGTGCCCGCCGTAGGTCAATGGACGAGCCGAGAGCGTTTGGCGAAGAACGGCCAGATCATGATCTTCACCAAGTAGCTGCGAGAGCTTGTGAACCTGATCACCGAGTTCCTTCTCGCAACCCACCCATGCAGGCTCGAGAAGTTGAAGTTGATGCCACAGATACTTGGCCTGCTTTCGCCACTCGTGAAGGTTCGCCATGCTTGGGTCTTCTACCGCCAGACGGAGCGCGCGATGACCTGCCCGGTACACGCGCCTCAGGCCCCCCTCCAGCGCTGCCCAACCGTCGCGCTCGATCTTCCATTCCGTTCGGGCGAGCGCACGCCTGGCGATTTCTTCCACCGCCATGAACGCCCTGTCTCGCGTCAGTACGCCGCGCATCACCTCTTCTTGCTCTGCGAGCAAAGCGTCCCGAATTTTCGCAACCTCTCCCGGCTCGCTCGGATCCGCGGAGTGTTGTGTGAGCTTGTCCAGACTCTCAACGAGCATCTTTGCGTCGCGGATCTCACTGAGCGGCCGAGCGGCGTCGCGGAAACACAAGTTGTATTCGTGGTATGCGTCGTCGCCGAGATCCTCGCGCAACAGGCGCAAAGCAGCCCGAACTCTCTTGAAGCACTTGCGAACCTCGTGGACGGCGTCGTTCGCCCGGGCGTCGCTCTGATGAGGGTTCCCTTTCACGTCCAGATGGTGGAGCGCTTTCTCGATCTCGCGCCTCACGTTGCGCGTGATCCCGGCACCCACGCCCTCGTTCGCCTTCAGTTGAAACGCCATGTCATCACTCCAGTCCGAGGCGGCCGGCGGCGTCGCTTGGCCGTTCCTGGCCGACAGATCCACTAGCGGCACGCACGGAACACCAGACACCCGCGATTGCGAAGACAATCAACAGAACGATCGCCGTCCTGAGCCACCTCAATCGACTCGCCACTTTCTTGGTCAAACCGCCAGGGCCGAGTACGTAGAGCGACCGAAGAGGGACGACGGAGCGATCGAGTGCGACGTTCGATGCCCCTCCAACGGCCGACGGAAGCTCGATGAGATCTCGCACACTCTGGGCCCAAGAATCGTCGACTCCCGCCGACCTCAGTCGACGGTTCAACGTACTCGCATATACCTTGTCTGCCTCGCACAAGCCCAAATATGATAGCTCGAATCTGGGCCGCTCATCAGCTTCGAGAACGAACAGCAGTCCGATGTGAATCACCCGCCCCGAAGAGTCGAGACCGGCAGTGCTCGATACGGAGACGACCTGTCCGGCCCCATTGTCCCAGGGAAACCGCTGAGCAAATAGAATGTCGGCGAAGGCTCCCGGACCACATTTCTCCAGGAGCTCGGTCGGTACGCCAAGCGAGAGCCCCTCGGGGCGGAGCTTCGGGTCGAGAATCTCCCGCAGCGGCCGGATCGTCTCGCCGTCGCTCGCGAAAATGTCGTCGCTCTGTTCTCGATTGGGGAGAATCCAGTACGCATGCATCGCACTCACGCCGCCTTCTTCCGTTTCGCCGTCTCGTGGAACGCAGAATACACGGAACGAAGAACGTCATTGATTGCAAGGGTGTAGATCCGCTTGTTCTTCATCGAGATCAACGTCGTGCCACTGTATCTCGCCTCGTACGGATGCAGCACTTTCCTGACTGTTCTGTCTAGTGCGCGGAGCTCCTCCGCGAGCCCCCGAGCCAGAGCTGCGTAGTCGGTCTGACTCTCGATCTCCTCGTCGATCTTGTTGATCAAGATGTGAAGAAGAGCTTCGGGTTTGATGTGCGGCATCGCGGTCAGGAGCCAATCGAGATCTTGTCGAATGCGACGGCCTTTGAGAAAGTGTTTTTTGGTCAGATCCGCAATGGTCATCATGTAGAAGACCACGTCGGCATCTTTGCAAGCGGCAAGCCACCCAGATGGCGCATCGCGGTAGTCGGTCTCGCCGCCGATGTTGATCACGCCTTTGCAGGTGATATCGACGACCTGACGATGCGAGAGTGCCAGCTTCACGCTGAAGGACCTGACCTTCTCGCCCATCGGGGAGTTGGCATGGATCGCAGGAATCTCCCGGTTCTGCAGCCGCGCCAGAAAGCTGTCCTTTCCGCTTGCCGTCGGACCGATCACCGCGATCTTCTTGCCCGACCACCAGTCGCGCGCCGCTTTCACCAAACGAACGGCGTGCTTCCGCATGCCCGGAAAGGACGCCAGGAGCAAGAACATACGAAACACCGTCATCGCGGGAAGCGGCATCGCGCTCATCCTCGCCCGCTCGCGGTCAAGAGTCCCGGCGGATCGCGCGACGCGATCGTCGAGGGAGGCGGATCCCTGGCGGTTGACGTGGCCTCGCCCTCAAACTCAGGCCGGGGATTGCGTGCCGGTGTCTCGAGAAGCGGAGTGGTTCCCACCAGCACCGCCAAGAGGGTGGCCCCATTGTTGATGATGGCCGCGATCGACGGACTAATGAACCCGAACGCCCCCAGGGCAATCGCAATGGCGTTCGGTACGATGATTAGCCCCAGGTTTTGCCGGACACTGGACATGGCTCGGTCGCTAATCCGAAACGCTTTTTCGAGTCGTGAGAGACCGCCGTCGAGCAAGACGACGTCGGCGGTCTCGAGTGCGACGTCGGTGCTGCCAGCGATCGAAATTCCCACGTCCGCCGAAGCCAAGGCGGGCGCGTCGTTGATGCCGTCGCCCACCATGGCGACGACGCAGCCCTCCGCCCGCATTCGTCTCACATACTGTGCTTTCTGCTCCGGGAGGAGACCGCCTACGGCGTCGTCGATTCCCACTGCACGGGCAACGCTCTTGACCACTGCGGGGCCGTCGCCCGAGAGGAGCACGACCCTTCGCCGGCCGTTGCCTCGCAACGCGCTCACGATGGCCGCGCTCTCAGGACGAGTGCCGTCGGAGTAGCCGACCAGTCCAACGACTCTCCCGTCGACTGCGACACAAACGCTTGAGATGCACTCGCTCTTGAGACGGGCCAGGCGCCGCTTGAGCCTGGGACCGATTCGCAGCTTTTGGCTTTCTATCCACGTGGCGCGGCCGACTCGCACGCGACGGCCTCCGACCCGCGCGGACAGTCCGAGTCCCACCGCGTACTCAACGCTTCCTGGCTCCGGCTCGACCGGCCTAATGCGTTTCTCTCTCGCGTAGGCTTTTAGTGCTCTTGCGACTGGGTGGTCGTAGTTGGCCTCCGCGGAAGCACACCACTTGATGAGGGTCGACGCTTTGATGCCGTTGGCGGTCACCACCTCGACCACTTCGGGCACGCCGCTCGTGAGCGTACCGGTCTTGTCGAAGATGATGACGTCGGTCTTCGAGAGTCGCTCCAGGTACTGAGCGCCTTTGAACAGCACACCCTCGCGCGCCGCAAGCGCCATGGCGGTCAGCGCACTCGTCGGTACCGCGACGCGGATGCCGGTTCCGAAGTCGGTGATGAGCACGCACACCGCGCGGGTCACGTCGGAAGCCAAAGCAGCAGCGAGCCAAGCGACACCGAACGTCGGAAGGACGAGCTTGCTCGCAAAGTCCAGCGCATCGCGCTGCAGCGTGAGCGGCTTCGATCCGACGGTGTTCAAGATTCTCTCGATCTTCGCGGCCTCGGTATTCTTGCCGGAGGACTTCACCTCGACGAGGACTTGACCTTCGACGACGACCGTAGAAGCGAACACCGAATCGCCCGCCTTCTTCGAAAGCAGATGCGACTCGCCCGTGAGCGCCTTTTCGTCCACCTCCGCCAGTCCCGAGACGACCCTGCCATCGGCGACGATGCCGTGCCCCGTGGGGACGATGAAATGGTCACCCACGTGAAGATCGGCGACCGGTACGGTTTCGGTGCGACCATCGGGGCGAACCCGGATCGCTCCTTGCTCTCTGCGCTGCATCAACATCGAGAGCGCAGAGCGCGCATTGTTGGCAGAGACGTCGATCAAAAGGTCGCCTACCCCCACCATCCAGATGACGAAGGCGGCGGTAGTAGGCCGCCCGGTGGCGAGCGCTGCAAACGTCGCCGCTACATCGAGAAGATCGATGCTGATCGTCCCTTCGCGGAGCGCGGCAATGCTGCGATGAATGGGGCGAAATGTGTTCAGCGCAATTCCTAAGGCGAGCCAAGGGAAAGACGCCGACCGCGTGATGCAGAGGAGGAGAACCCAGGTGTCCGCCAAAGCGCCGCCCCACCGAATCGGAGTGGGCTTGTGCCATTCGCGCGCCCATTCCGCTGGTTCGCTCTTCAACAGCGCTTCCAGAATCAGTCCTTCGGTTACTTTTTCGGGGTCGTAGACCACCAGGGTCGTGCGGCCGCCGGGAAGGTGCTTTGTATGCTTCACCCCCGGGAGCCCGGCCGTCAGCATCGTCAGCGTAGCGAGCTGACGTTCATTGATGCCGGTCACTCTGAGACGGACACGTCCTTTCAGTGAGTGCACCGGCTGGAGGTCGAACGGCTCGGCGGCGCGGCTGCGGTTGAGCGTGTGGACCGTGTCTCGCAGACTGCGAACGAATCGACCAGGGAGAGCCGTTCCGTCGTCGTAAGCGACGTGGAAGGCTCCGGTACCTATTCGCTGTTCGTACCCAGTTACGTCGATCCGGTCAGCCAGCCACGCTTCGAGGGCGCTTGCCTCGGCGGAACCCTTACGCACGCCAACGACAGAGGCGCGACCGCGACCCCTCTGAAAGACCGACAGCTCCGCTGTCATGGAGCATCGGCACTCTTGTTGCCAGAGCTACCCCTCTCTTCCTTTTGCCGGGCGACTCTTTCGCGGACTCGCGCTTCTCTTCGATGCCACTGCATGAAGATGCGGTAGCTGTGATAGAGAGCGCTATCCCAGCGTGGCAGGCGACCACGGTCCTCGTCAAGCACGAAGGACACGACGGAGGTTGCGGCGAGCGCGGCCGGCACCAATTCTCGCAGGTCCGCCCTTTCGCCCGCCAACTGACTGACGATCTGGTTGACGCCCTGCACAGTATCGAGGAACGCAGTCACCAGCTCTTGGCGATTCACGTTGCTGCTGGTCGAGTTCTCGACGCCTCGCAATCCCGCGCCCTTCGCTATATGGTCGAGAAGATCATCGGCTTCGACCGTGCCGGGATCGTACTCGACGACGACGCTTCCGGTCTTGGGGTTGTGAGACCAGGAGCGAAACCCATGAGCAGCCTTGGCTGCGGCCTGCGCCGCGGCCACCACCGAGCTGTCGTGTGCCGGCTGGGCGAATGCGCCAGCTTGAATGCGCAGATATCCTGGATGATGGTGCACGAGGCGTAGCGGTTCATCGACGCGCTCGCGCCGCTCGAGGCTCTCGGGACCCGAGGCTGCGCGCGGGTCCTCTTGGCCGGATGGGCTCACGCTTCCTCGTTCGGCGTCCGAGCCTCGTGCTCAGATCCGCTCGTAGCCCCATTCGGGCCGGAGATGTCCAGCTCAACTCTCGAGCGAGCCTCTGCCAGCATGTCTTCCAGACGCTCGCCCTCGACTGCGGCCCAGCGGCTTACCCTCTCCTTGGCGGTCATCGCGATCTCCAGAAGCTTCACGCCAACACTTTGGGGGGAGTCCGAGAGACTTCTGGCGGCCCAGCCGCCGACAAATCCGACGCCGAATGTGAGTGCCGACTTGATGTTCGAGTCCATAATCATCTCCTGTCACGCCGAAATCGTCGGCGCGTGTTTGACTCGGACTACTGCGTTTGTCACGCCTTGTCCCCGTCGTGTCCGACCGCATGGTCCTTTCGTTGTTCACTCAGCCCGCGGTACGCGAGGTAGGCCGCCGCCCCAGCGAGCGCGGCCGGTCCCACTCCGACGACGGCAGCAGCAAGCAGGCCCCCGCCCGCTGCTGCTGCGACGCCGGCTGCGATGCGCTGCCACGAACCGGTCGGCAACAAGCCTTCGACCGTCATGGATGCCGCGTCATCATGCTTGCGCGCCACCTTGTGGATGGGGGCCGACTTCTGGCTGTGCCCTGCCGTTTCCTTGTTCATAACTATCTCCTCGTTGGTTCTGAGTGTCGACGTATGTCGCTGCACCCTTCCATAAGACGTCGTCCATTAAGGTGGCGTAAAATCGGATAACCCGCAGCGAGCAGAGGGCATGGACCGCCGTCATCGCGGCGCTCCTCGTCGGGATGGTCGCATTCGCCTTGCAGCTCGGCCGCTCCGACGAGCCGAGCACGGCACGCGTCGCAGCCGTACGTACGTTGAAGACACGAGACTCGAGCGCGGGCGCGACGTCCAACGTACTCTGGTGTGCGTATGGCTCCCGTTCTCGCCCTCGTGGCTGCCTTGGTCCTCGTCGCCGTGAACGGCGCCCTCGTCGCGGCGGAGTTCGCGATGGTCCGGGTGCGAAGGACGCGCCTCGAGGAGCTCGCCGGAGAGGGAAGGGAGCAGGCAAAGGAAGCGATCATTCTGGTGGACAGAGTGAGCGACTACCTGGCGACGACCCAGGTGGGGATTACCGCCGCGAGCCTCGGGGTCGGATGGCTCGGCGAAGGAGCGTTCGCGCGACTCATGCAGGGTCTCTGGCCGAGGGCTGCGTCGAATGTCGTCGTGCATGGCGTCGCCGCATCGCTCGCCTTTGGGTTCTTCGCGATGTTGCAGGTGGTGGTGGGCGAGCTCGTCCCGAAAAATCTCGCCATCGCGGGCGCCGACCACCTGCTCTTGAAGATCGCGGGTCCGCTGCGCGTCGCGCACGTCGTGCTCGGGCCGCTCTCGCGACTCCTCACGAGACTCGCCGGATCAATCCAGCGGCTCCTGGGTCACACGAACGCTCCGCCACTACCCCTCTCCGAATCCGAGCTCAAGCTGATCCTCTCCGATTCGCAGGAAGGCGGCGTGATCACGGAAGGAGAAGCCAAGATCATCCTGCGCGCCTTCGAGTTTGCCGACAAGCGCGCCGAAGAGATCATGGTTCCCATCGAGGCCGTCGATTACATTTCGCGATCTCGCACGTTCGATGAAAACCTCCGTATCGCCGAGGTGAACATGCACGCCCGTCTTCCGCTCTGCGAAGCCGGGCCGGACTCGGTGATCGGCATCGTCGCCATGAAGGACGTCTGGCCGCTCCTCCGCTCCCGGAGGTCCAACGCCATCTTCGAGCACGCGAGGCGGCCCTTGACCAAGGTCGCGTGCGATCTCTCCCAGGAAGTGATCCTCCGCCGCCTTCAGCAAGACGGCGCCCAGATGGGCGTCGTCCGAGACTCGAGCGATCGCACGACGCTCGGCATCGTCACGCTGGAGGACGTGCTCGAGTCCCTCGTCGGTGACGTGCGCGAGGCGCGCCTCGCGCCGCTGCGTGGCGGCGAAAAGGAGGCTCCTCCGTAGCGGCCCGCGGCCGAGGGAGCGGCGTGAACTTCGCCCTCTTCAGCCGGCACGCGACCGGCGTCCGCCTTGACTTCTTCGATCGCGCCGAGGACGCCGCGCCGAGCCGCACGGTCAGCGAGGGCTTGGCGTGCGCGATCGGCCGTCGCTGGTTTCGCCGCTCCTGAGTCTCACCACGCTCGGCGAGCAACCGGTACATGGTTCTGACGGAGGCCAGGTAGACGCCGCGACTGAGCAGCGTGGCGTACACCTCGTGCGGCGGCTGGTCGACAAACTCCGGACTGTGCAGGACGTCCACCACAGCACCGCGTTCCTCGTCGCTGAGTCGTCGCGGGCTCGGCGCGCGCGAATGCAACGGCGGCGGCGGCGAAGGGCGCGTGTTCCGATAGACCGTCGCACGACTGACTCCGACCGCATCGCACGCGCGGAGAATGGGGACCGCCGGATCGTCGAGTTCTTCGATGAGGTCCATCACTCCTCTTCGGTGTTCGTCGGAAGGGCGATCCCCAGCAGTTCGTGCGCTTTTTTTTGGAGAGTCACCAGCGCCTTGAGGATGTGCACTTCGCGCTCAAGGTGGGCGTTGCGTTTGAGCAGCTCGGCGTTGCGCTTGTCCTTGGCGTCCAGCTTCGGTTTGCGGCCTGGCTTGCGCGCCTCGAGAGCTCCGAGCTCCCTCGCTCCGAGCTGCGTCCGCCAGCTCGAGAGCAGCGAGCTGTAGATGCCCTCCTCGCGCAACATCGCCTCCAGCGCACCCCGCTGGCCGCTCGCCAGGCAGGCGTCCGCTCGCTTCACGATGCGCAGCTTCTCCGCCGCCGAGAACGTTCGTCGAGGTCGGCTCGGCATCGTCTCCACGGCGCTCCCGCCTGCGCTACGAGCGCGCTCACGCTGCTCGCTCTCCGGGCTCTTCTCTTGGTCTCTCACGGGCATCGGCTTCGGCACGGTCGTCGGTCCAGTCTCCGCCCATCGGCACATAGGTTTCCAGGGGGAACTGTCTCACGCGACGTTGGCACAGGGGGTGGCGCCGCCACGGCCTACTACAAAGCGCAGGCCCCCGATCACAAGCCTGGTGAGGGCGCGAAGGTTCGAGAGTGAGCACCCACGCCGTATTGACCTAGTCAACCGTCACCGGGTGCTTGCGCCGAACATTCGGCACCGAGCCCACGTCTCTGGCCAGCGCACGAAGACGTCCCGCCCGCAGTCCGGGCAGGGGACGACGGCGATAACGTGGGGCGCGCGCCAGAGGAAGACCAGCCAACTCATCGCCGGAAGATCAGCGTGTAGGAAATCCTAGGCTTCATCGTGCGTCAGGGACCGCGGGGGACGCAACGTAACGCCCACCCCACGCCTTTCCCGTTCGGGTCGCGCTGGAACGCCGACCACGTTGAGGGCGGGACTTCCGAAGTCCTCGCGAGCGCCCAGGGGAACAGCAACCTCGGCATCACGACCGACGAGGCGAACGTCTACTGGGCCGCCGGCGATCTGGGCGCGATCGCGAAGACTCCGATCGGGGGTGGAGCGGTCACGCTCATCGCCACCGGGCAGACCCATCCGAGCGGCATCGCCGCCGACGCCACGAGCGTCTACTGGTCCACTGGCGATGGCATCGTGAAGATCGCCAAGTGACCCGCGGTCCGCGCGCTCGCACGACGACTCGCCTGGAGCCACGGCCGCTCCTCGCGCTAGTCTGCCGGCCCCATGTCGAACCCCACCGCCATTCTCGAGACGTCCCTTGGCAACATCACCGTCGAGCTCTTCGCGGACAAGATGCCGCTCACGGCGGGCAACTTCGTCAAGCTCGCGAAGAGCGGCTTCTACGACGGCCTGCACTTCCACCGTGTGATCAACGGCTTCATGCTCCAGTTCGGCTGTCCTCACAGCAAGGATCCGAAGAGCCGGCACGCCGGCACGGGCGATGGTCCGGACGGCACCATCAAAGACGAACACCCCGCGGACGCGAAGCTCTCGAACGAGCCAGGCACGCTGTCGATGGCGAACACGGGTGACCCGAACACGGGGAGTTGCCAGTTCTTCGTCAACACCGTGCACAACGCCTATCTCGACTGGTTCACGCCCGGCTCGAAGCACCCCGTGTTCGGCAAGGTGGTCTCCGGCATGGACGTCGTGACGAAGATCGAGAAGACCCCGACGGACGGCGACGACCGCCCGCGCACGCCGGTGAAGATGGTTCGCGTGACGGTTCAAGAGGCCGTGTAGCGAGGGTGACCGTCCGGTGAGCTACTTTAGCGGCCGCCTTCAGCGAGCCACGCCGCGAGCGCCGCGCCGGTGGTGGCCGCGTCCTCCATCGCGGGCAAATGACGCGTGCCCGGAATGTGTAGCGCTCGGCCCCGCGGTATCCGGGCTGCCTGCTCGCGCGCGGTCTCGATGGGCAACATGGCGTCGTCGCCTGTCATGAGCAAGGTCGGTACGTCGATGCGCTCGAGGCGATCGAGCAGGCTCGGGCGACGGAGCATCAACGAGGCCATCGCGCGCTGCATGCCGCGGCGCGGGGGCCGGTTCACGGCGTCGAGCACATAGCGAACGGCCTCCGGATCGTTGGCCCGCGTGCGGGGATCGAGCATCGCGCCGAGGAGCGCGGATGCCACGGGGCCCCCGCGCGCCCGTCACGCCGAAGAGGCCAACGAGGAGCCGCAGCTTGGCCACACCGCTCGGCGGTTGCATCGGAGAGCCGATGGCCACGAGGCTTCGGATTCGATCCGCGCGCCGTGCAGCCAGGACGGCGCCGACGTGCCCGCCCCACGCGCTGCCAATCCAGTCGGCGGAGCGAATCGAGAGCGCATCCATGACCTCGACAGCCGCGTCGGCGCACGCCTCGAGATCATAGGGGTGCGCCCGGGCGGTCCGCCGCTTCGCCCGTGGTCGGGGCCGTCGAGGACGAACGTTCTTCGCCCCGCGGAGACGTGCGGCAGCACCCGGTCGCAGCTCGCGCCGTCGACGAACAGGCTGTGCCAGAAGACGAGCGGTTCGCCTTCGCCTCGCTCCCTCACCGAAAGCTCGCCGAGCCGCGTGGGGATGCGCAGAACGTTCGTCGTCGGGATCATGGGGTGTCCCGAGCCTTACCCCACTGCCGCCGCGATGACACGCTCGGCCGGTGGCATCTTGGGAGTACATAGCGCATGACCGTCCGGCGCGCGTAAGCGTCGCAATCGGCCAGCGGCTCGACGGGAAAGGACCCGTGCTCTCTCCTCACGAAAGAAGAGGTGGGCCAGGTGTTGGGCGTGGCGGTCGCCGCGCCGACGCGCGACGGGTCCAACTGCAACTACGTGGCCTCTGCGGCCAGCGCGCCAGTCTGACCGAACCCTGCGAGCTGCACGGCTTCGCCGATGCCGAGCGCGGGCCCCTCGTCGAGCGGTCACAGGACCTTCACGAGGCCCCCAGCGTCGGCGATCCGCCGCGCCGGCCGGCCGCCTTTCATCGTGAATACGCTCCTCCGCCGCACTTGCCCGGCACGCCGCCCCCACCGCACGTCTGGGGCGCGACGCACGGACCGCACTGGATCAGATTGCCGCAGCCGTCCCCAGTCGGCCCGCATACGATGCCCTCGTCCGCGCACGTTCGCGGCGTGCACGAGCCGCCCCCGCCGCACTGGCTCGGCGTCCCGCCCCCGCCGCAGGTCATGGGGGCGACGCAGGTTCCGCAATCGAGCGTGCCTCCGCAGCCGTCGCCCGTCACGCCGCACGTCGCGTTCTGGTCGGCGCAGGTCTCGGGGTGGCACAGGTTCCCCCCTCCGCACTGCCCGGGAACGCCTCCGCCCCCACACGTCTGGGGCGGCACGCACGCTCCGCACTGCAGCAGATTGCCGCAGCCGTCTCCCGCGGGACCGCACGCGATCTGCTCCCTGGCGCACGTCGACGGCGCGCACGCGCCCCCGCCGCCGCATTGACCCGCGACCCCGCCCCCGCCGCACGTCTGAGGGGCGGCACAGACGCCGCAATCCAGCGCGCCGCCGCAGCCATCGCCGGCAGGACCGCACGTGAGCTGCTGGTCCGCGCACGTCCGCGGTGTGCAGCCGGCCGGCGGTGCTCCACCTGCACACGAGGCCAGGTTCCAGATCATGTATTCGAGCACGCGGCCTTGCGCCGTCAGCGCCGCCTTGTCGCACTCCTGCGGAAACACGACGCCGTTCGTGTTCGTCTGATTGACGACGTGAAAGTCGCTGAAGATGGCGTGACCGCACGAGTTCACGTCGAACGTGAAGTGGAGGAGCGTGCGGGCGCTCGCGCCCGATTGATTCGGATCCGTCCCGTCGATCCAGTCGACGGACGAGCCGAGGACGCCGTCGACGTCGTGGCGGGCGGCTTGAATCGTGACCGTCGCAGGGTTCGGCGGCGCGGCCGCGGGATTCGACCCGTTGAGGGCTCCGACGTAGTTGAGCCACTCGACGAACAGTCCCGGAGGCGTGGCCACGGGCGGAGGCACGGACCTACTGACGTTCCCGGTGAAGGGTGTGTAGTTCGGATTCGTGTCGGAGTTGACGTCCCAGAGGGCGGTGCTCGCGAAGAGATCGTTCTGGAAGAGCCACGTGTAGCTGAAGTGGGTCGCGAAGAAGTGCCCGCCCGACTGCGCGTACGTCACCAAGTTGGCGAGGGGGCCCGCGGCCTTGAAGTACTCGGCACCCCAGCACGGCAGCATGATCTGGTCGTAGTTCATGTACGTGCCGCCGCTCGACGGGCCGGCCGCCCCGGACCCCAGCAGGGTCGACTCGTCGGGTTGCGCCTGATGCTTCGGCGCCGCAATGTACGCGCCGGGCCCGTGCCCGTCCGTGTCCGCGGTTCCAGGCCCCGCGCTGTAAAGGTGAATCCGGCCCAGCGACGCCGCGACATTCGTCGTGAATTGACCCTGGTCGACGCCCATCTTGAGCAGGATGCACTCGAGCGTGTCCACGGCCCCCGTCGAGATCGCCGTCAGCGGGATGTCGCTCGTGGCGCTCTCGACGCTCGGCATGGAGAGCGTCCCCACCTGGTTTGGCGCGCACGGTGTCGCGATGACGAAGGAGAACTGTCGCCGCCACCGGCCGAGCTGGATCACGATCGGAATGGCGTCCGATCCGTTCTTGCTGACCGGCACGTTCGTCAGGGTGAACGTGCCGTCGAAGCTCGTCGTCGTGGACATGAGTGGATCGCCCGACACGTCCGCGCTGCACGTGCCGCAGTGCACGCCCGGCGCGAAGGGCTGCACGGGCGCGTTCGGGATGTAGACGAGCACCCCGGGCACCGGATCGGGCACGGTGTTCGCCGGCACCCAGCTCGAGATCGCGGCGCGCACGGTACCCGTGATCGTCGTCGTCCCTGCCGTGCACGTCGCTCGCTGCGCGCAGAGGCCGGTGCACGTGGGGCCGACCCCGCAGACGCCGGGCTGTCCCGCAGCTCCGCAGGCTTGGCCCGCGGGGCAGGTGGCGCCACAATCGAGCGCGTTCCCGCAGCCGTCGCCCGCCGGGCCGCAGGTGAAGCCCTGGCTGGCGCATGTTCGTGGCGTGCAGGCCGAGGGGCCCGCGTTGCCACCGCACACGTTGAAGCCGCCGCCCCCGCAGTACGTCGGGGATGGGCAGCCGCCCGCGGTTCGACAATCGAGGACCCCTCCGCATCCGTCCCCCGCGAAGCCGCACGTGTACCCGAGGGCCGCGCACGTGGTCGGCGTGCAGACCGGGCCGCCGTCGGGCGAGGCAGACGTGCCGGCGCCGCACCGGCTGAAGCCGCCGCCGCCGCAGTAGGTCGGCGAGGGACAGCCGGCCCCGCAGTCGATCGTCCCGCCGCACCCGTCGCCGTTGACGCCGCACGTGTAGCCGAGGCTGGCGCACGTCTTCGGAGTGCAGCCCGTTCCCGCGTCGCCGGAGGCCGGTGCGTCCCCGCACTGGCTGAAGCCGCCGCCGCCGCAGTAGTTGGGCGACGCGCACGTCCCGCACTGGAGCGTGTCGTTGCACCCGTCACCGTTCCAGCCGCAGCTGTAGCCGAGATCGGCGCACGACCTCGACGGGCACACGCCGCCCCCGTCGAGCGATCCGAAGGTCGGGCCGTCGAACGTCACCGATCCGTCGGGAGGCGCCGACAGGTCCGACGACGCCCCCCCGCACGAGGCCACGACCACCAGACTGGACAAGGCGAAGAGGACGCCCCACCACCGGACCACGCTTCGCCAAACCATCTTCGTCTCCACCGTCTTCGGGTGCGGGGCGTCACTCGTTCCATGCCTGTGCGATCAGGGCTGCAACGTCACCCACGACGGCAGCGTCGACGACGAATACGGATGACCGTTGTTCGGCGGATGCAGCTGGATGTTGCCGCCGCTCAGCGTCGCCTCGGCGTCGTAGAGGATCGCGCCGGACTGATTGGGGCCGCTCAGGCTCCGGATCGTGACGTGGTAGAGGTCCGGGCCGCCGCTCTTGGCCCCTTTCCCTTCGCCGTGGTCGTCGACGACGACGTCGAACCAGTACCCGTCCGCCCATGCGTTGTTCGCGAAGACGCGCGCCGGGCCGCCGAAATAGGCCTGGTTCATGATGAAGTCGTGGTGCGGCCCGTTGTCCGCCCCCGGCCCGGGCTCGTCGACGTGCCGGCAATAGAGGTAGCTCGGCTCGCCGTGCATGTTGAGGCCCGAGCCGTGATCGACGTTCTCCCATTGGCCGCGGACCGCGCCGCTCTTCATGGGCATCGCGTTCCCGCCGAAGCTGTCCTGACCCGACGCGGGATCGATGAAGCCTCCACCGGTCACCCAGCAGCCGCCGCTTGAAGGCGGCACGCAGTCGTCCGTGGTCGTGTCGGGCACGCACGCCCCGCACGCGCTCGGATGGGTGCCTTCGCTGCACTGCGGAGGCTGGGTGCAGGCGACGAGACCCTCTTCCGTATCGCAGGTGTAGGGCGGGGGCTGGTCGGTGCCTCCGTCCGAGCCCTCGCCGGGCGGGTTCGTCGAGGGAGGCGGGGTGGTCACGGGCGGCGCAGCGTCGCCTTCGCCGGCGTCGGAGCCGCCTTTGCCAGGCGGGTTGCCAGGCGGTTTGCCAGGCGGTTTGCCGCCACCGTTCCCGTGGCCGTGTCCCGGCGTGCCCGCATCGTCACCGCTCGTGGATGGCGGCGGCGATCCCGCCTCGTCGCTTGGTGGCGTCGGCGTTGCCGCGTCGCTCTGCGGCGGCGGACTGTCCTCGGCGGGAGGAGCGGCGTCCGCGCCGGGAGGAGAATTCGCAGGCGGGGTTGGGCCCGCGTCCGCGGATGAATCATCGCCCGGCGACGCGTCGTCTGCCGGAGGCGGGGCGTCTTCTGCGGGCGGCGGACACTGCGGACTCGTCGAGCCGGTCCCGGGGCACGTGTAACTTCCGCCGAGGGTGGCCGCCGCGGCTTGCGTGCGGCTATCGGCCGACGTGCATTGAAACGCGGTCCCATTCGGGACGGCGGTGCTGCCGCAGGCCCACGCGACGGGGGGCGTCGGAGCGTTGCTTCCGCACCCGATGCCCGCCGTCGCCGAGACCAGCAGCCAAACCGTCGTCTTCGTTCTGATGTGCATTCGCGGCTCCTCGCGGGGCAGCACCAGAGCAACCGGGGTGCCGTCGACGATCTCTCGCAGATCGAGGCCTCGGCCCTCCCGGACATGGTCACGCAACTGACCACATTGGGCACTCATCCGCGCTCGCCTGGTAACTCGAGCTATCAGGCCAAGAGGGGGTGCCCATCCTCGGCTTCGGGATCGAGCAGGTGCTCAGGCGGGCGCGCCGCCGGCCGCCCGCGGAGATCCTGTCGAACGTCGCGCTTCGCTCCGGGGTCACACGGGTCGAGATCGCGCGGCCGAGCGGGTTCGTGTTCGGCGCCGGCGACTACGCGTTCCTTCGCATCCCCGCCCTCGCGCGCGGCCACGAGAGCCCGAAGCTCCTCGGTGACCGCACCGAACGTGCGCGTCTCCGACTCCCGACCTCGACCCACCGCACGCAGCTGTCAGAGCGCAGCAGGGCCGGGCAGTGTGCGATATTAACCATTATTTAACTCCCCTCCGGTTCGTCGAGGGGACATCGTGGTTCTTAGGCGGCGCGCTGCGGCTCAAGCGGTCGTCGACTGCAACGATTGTGGCCGGTACTGGTGTCGGCCGCAGTTGATCGCCACTTTGAGGTCCCCCTCGATGGCAGGTCGGCGACCCCTTGAGCCGCAGCGCCGGGAGAGCTGGCCCGCGGCATACGCAGGATCCCGCTCCGCCGGCGCACCCGTCAGGTTGCCTTGACGTACGGGCGCTGCTTCTGACGAACGATTAGCACGGGGCAGGGCGCGCTCTTCGCTACCTTGGCCGCGACGGATCCGAGCAGGAGCCTCTCGAGCCCCATGCGGTCGAGCGTCCCGACGAGTACGAGGTCCGCGTTGATGGCGCGCGCGCACCTCAGCACCTGTTCGGCGGGGTCGCCTTCGGCGAAATGGCTGGTCACGGAGCCCGGGAACTGCCGCCGCGCCATGCGCACGTGAAAGTCGAGATGGCTCCGCGCCTCGGCCCTGAGGTCTTCGGAGCGGAGGCCCACTCTGGCGGGTCGGTCGAAGGGACCCGCGCGGAATACGTGAACGAGGTGCAGTTGCGCGTTCGACCAGGTCCGCCGCGCGATCCGCGCCGCCAGGTCGACGATCCGGGTGGTTAGCGTCGAGATGTCGACGGCGGCCAATACGATCGTGACCTCTTGTTCTTCGCGTGAGGCCTCCACATCCTCTGCGTCCGTCATTGCCGATGTATACAATGGCATCTGGCTGCTGGACACATCGGCGTGCTAATGGCACTCGGATATCCGGTATGTCGTCGGAGGGCTTTCCCGCGTGGTCGATGGTGCCCTTCCCGGCACTCGTCCTGGCGATCGCGGTATTGCCCATTGTGGCGCCGCGCGCCTGGGAACGGCGCTCTTTCCAGGTCTTGGTCATCGGTCTGTGCGCGGTCCCGGTCATCGGTCTCTTCGTGACGACGGCGAGGCTCCACGACCTGGCCGTGGCGACGACTTCGTACCTCTCTTTCGTTGCGACGCTCGGAGCCCTCTACATCACGTCGGGCGGCGTTCATATCTCAGGGGACATCGAGGCCAAACCGTCCACGAACGTGGCGTTGCTACTGGTAGGGTCCGTGCTCGCAAGCCTCGTCGGGACCACGGGCGCGAGCATGCTGATGATCCGGCCCGTGCTGCGTACCAATCGCCAGCGCGAGAATCGGGCGCACCTAGTCCCGTTCTTCATCCTGGCAGTCGCCAACGCAGGTGGCCTCTTGACGCCGCTTGGCGATCCTCCGCTGCTCGTCGGCTACATCGGAGGCGTTCCGTTCTTCTGGACGCTCCGGCTCTTCCCGGCGTGGCTTCTGTACGTGGGGTCGGCCGCGTTTGGGCTCTATGTGGCCGACCGGCGCGCCTATGCGCGGGAGCCCGCCGTCGCGCTGGCGAAGGACAGGGCGGAGGTCGAGCCGATTGCCGTCGAGGGCCGCCGGAACGTGGCTCTGATGATCGCGATCGTGCCGGCCGCGATGCTTCCCCTCGGTTATCGGGAGGCCGCCATGGTCGCGATCGCGATCGCCTCGCTGGTCTTGACTCCGCGTGCCGTGCACGAGGCCAACGCTTTCACGTTCGCCCCCATCATCGATGTCGCCCTCATCTTCGCCGGGCTCTTCGCGTCGCTCGGTCCGATTGAGGCCGCTTTGGCGACCGCAGCGCCATCCCTTCCGGTGCAGAAGAGCTGGCAGCTGTTCTGGGCGTCGGGATTGCTCTCGTCGGTCCTCGACAATGCCCCGACCTACACGGCCTTCGCGGCCCTCGCGAAGGGCCTGAGCGCCGCGGGAACCAACCTAGTGGCGGGGGTGACGCCGATAAAGCTTGCCGCCGTGAGCATCGGCAGCGTCGTGATGGGAGCGACCACGTACATCGGCAACGGCCCCAACCTCATGATCAAGGCGATTGCCGAGCGCGAGCGCTTCCCGACGCCGAGCTTCTTTCGGTACGCGATCTTCGCGTTCGCGATGATGCTCCCGGCGCATCTGATCACGACGATCGTGTTCATGATCCTGGATCGCTGAATCTCGGGGCCGCGGCGGCCGGAGATCTCGTGCCGATGGCTGGGTGAGCGAGATGTTAATGACTTGTTAATTCGCTTTGAAACGGAAGCGATACATGACGCCGGTTAGTTTCACGGGCGCAATACAGCTCAGCTCGAAGGTCCTACCTACCCGGGAGCGGCGTCTCCGACTCGGACCGGGAGCGACCGTAAGGTTCGATTCGAGACGGTTCTGATCTGGCTGAACGGCCGCAAACAAAGACGACGCAGCTAACGCGCTGCGGAAGGGTTCGTGCGCTCTCTTGCCACGGTTTCATGCCGGGGGATGCCGAGCGCTGTGTCATGTAGCCGAGGACCGCGGGGCGAAACAAACAGGGAGATCAACGGATCATGTGGCAGCAGTACACGAAAACATTCCGGGGAATGCAGATCGCGATCTGGCTCGTCACAGTCGCGGTTCTCGTTCTCACCCGGAGGGGAACCACTGCCGCCTGGTTCTTCGTGATGATGCAGGGCGGCGCGATTTATGGCGCGATGTTGGGCGCCCGGCTCAAGAGGCTCTTCGGAGGCTCTCGAACGGGCAGGCTCCCACCCCGCCGTGCCTGAGTCTGTTTGTCACGAGCACCGGGACGTCATGGGTGCGCGAAACGTGAGCCCGCGACCGGTGGAGTCACTTATAGAAAGAGGGTAGAGGTATGTTGAATCTCGTTCGCCGCCAACGTCGCTGGTTAGGGCTCATCGCGCTCGGCGCGCTGATGCTCAGTCTTTTCACAACGCTCACGGCGACGCGCGCGTTCGCCGACGCGCCGCCGGCGGCATCAGCAGCAGCGTCGGCATCGGCAGCCGCGCCGCCACCTTTGCCGGGCTATTTTTCAGGCGCGAACGATACTACCGGGAAGCCGCCGACGTGGCCCGATCCGACCGGGGGCGCCGCAGGCGTGTGGGCAACCCCCGCCGGGGACGGCAAGGGCGACGTGCCCAGCACGCTCGGGCCGGCCGATCTGTACGACCGGATCGCTCACAACATGTTCTCCATCAACATGGTTTGGGCGATGGTCACGGGCTTCCTGGTCATGTTCATGCAGGCCGGATTCGCGATGGTGGAGACCGGCATGTGCCGCGCCAAGAACGCGGGTCACACCATCGCCATGAACTTCATGATCTACCCGCTGGGTTGCCTGGGCTTCTGGGTCTACGGCTTCGCGTTCGGCTGGGGCAACTGGTTCAACGGACCGGTCCCGCCCGGCTGGTACTCGTCGCTCGGTCCGGGCACTTCCGTGCTCAACCAGGGCATCGTGCTGGCCGGAAGATACGGCGTCCTCGGCACCAAGGGCTTCTGTCTTGGTTCCTCGGTGGCGGACACCGCCGTTCTCGGGCTGTTCTTCTTCATGATGGTGTTCATGGACACCACGGCCACCATCCCCACCGGCGCGATGGCCGAACGCTGGGCGTGGAAGAACTTCGTGATCTACGGCCTGTGGATTGCGCTGCCCTATTGCATCTACGCGAACTGGCTCTGGGGAGGCGGCTGGCTGGCTCAGGGCGGCGTCAACTGGCACCTCGGCCACGGCGCCGTCGACTTCGCCGGGTCTGGCGTCGTGCACGGGATGGGGGGCATCATCGCCCTGGCGGGCGCGATCGTCATAGGACCGCGTATAGGCAAGTACATCGACGGTAAGTCACAGGTGATCCCGGCTCATCACATTCCGATGGCCCTCGTCGGTTGCTTCATCCTGGCGTTCGGCTGGTTCGGATTCAACCCCGGCTCGACGCTCAGCGGCACCGACCTGCGCATCGCCTTCATCGTCGTCAACACCATGCTGGCCAGCGTGGCGGGAGCCTTCGCGGCCATGATCTATCTGATGGCGCGAGGCCAAAAGCCGGACCCGGGCATGCTGTGCAACGGCATGCTTGCAGGTCTCGTGGCCATCACCGCGCCCTGCGCTTTCGTCGCTCCCTGGGCGGCGGTCGCCATCGGCGCCATCGCCGGTGTGGTCGTCGTGGTGTCGGTCGGCTTCTTCGACAGTCGCGGCGTCGACGATCCCGTCGGCGCAATCTCCGTCCACGGCGTGTGCGGCCTGTGGGGCGTGCTCTCGGTCGGCGTCTTCGGCAACGGCGACTACGGCGCAGGCTGGAATGGCGTCGTGCGCGACGAGTTCGTGAAGCAATATGGATCCGACGGGGTGCGCGGCATCTTGTATGGCGACGCTTCTCAGCTCGCCATGCAGGCCATCGACTGCGTCGTGCTGGCGATCTTCGGCTTCGCCATGGCGTACGTCTGGTTCAAGATCAGTAACCTCATCACCCCCATCCGCGTGAGCGCCGAGACCGAAATGGCGGGCCTCGACATGCCCGAGATGGGCGCCCTGGGCTATCCGGAATTCGTCACCAAGGACACGGCGAACAAGACCGCCGCGTGAAAGGACGGCGCGGAGCTCCGCGGGCTCGACACGAGTCGGGTCCGCGGACTCAAGGGTTCGCCACGCGGAGCCGATATCCGATGCCGGGCTCGTTGACGAGGTACTTGGGGCGAGCCGGCTCGGGCTCGATCTTGTGGCGAAGCTTCTTCATGTAGACGCGCAGGTAGTTCATCTCCGCGGAATAGCGGGGACCCCACACTTGCCGGAGGATCTGCTGGTGGGTCAAGACGCGGCCCGACGAGGCCATCATCACCGCGAGGAGGCGGTACTCGATGGGCGTCAGGTACACATCGGTGCCCCCGACTGTGACGCTCCGCAGGTCGAAATTGATGGAGAGGTCGCCGCGCGTGGTCGTGCCGCTCGTCGGGACCTGCTCGCTGGTGGTCGAGATGCTTCGCAGCGCGACGCGGATTCGCGCAAGGAGCTCGCCGGAGCCGAACGGCTTGGTCAGGTAGTCATTGGCGCCGCCGTCGAGGGCTGCGATCTTGTCCGCCTCCTGACCTCGCGCAGAGACGACGATGATGGGGACCGGGCTTCGCTCGCGGATGCGACGGGTGACCTCGATGCCGTCGAGGTCGGGAAGCCCTAGGTCCAGCAGGACGGCGCCGGGCACACAGTCGAAGGCCGCGGCGACCCCCGCGATCCCCGTCGCCGCGTGGACGCACTGGTAGCCGCTCTGAGCCAGCGTGACCTGGATGAGTGTTCTCGTGTTGAGCTCGTCCTCGATGACGAGAATCATCTCTGCGCCCGTCATGACCGCAAGGCCTCCACGAGAGCGCGCTCGGAGCGCGGAGATTCGAGAGCGCGCGCCGAGGAGCAAACGGGCAGCGTGAAACGGACGATGGCGCCCCCGCCGGGTCGGTTCGTGAACCAGATCAGGCCGTCGTGCGCCGCGATGATCGCCCGGCAAATCGTGAGGCCGAGGCCGATGCCCCCATCGCCCTGAGAAGCGCCGGGTGCGCGATAGAACTTCTCGAAGACCTTCTCTTCGTGCTCCGGGGGAACGCCCGGCCCTCGGTCCGCCACCTCGACGAGGATCGCGTCGCCCTCCAGGCGCGCGGCGATCTCGATGGGCGACGCCGGCCCCGCGTGGCGGATCGCGTTCTCGATCAGGTTGATGACCACCTGCTCGAGGAGAACCGGATCGAAGAAGACGAGCGGCACGTCATCCTCCACGTGGGTGCGAACGGAGCGTCCCTCGAGCTGGCCTTCGAGGCGGCAGAGCGCGGCGCCGATCACCTCGTCGACGGCCTGCGCCGTTTGCTTCACGTGGGCCCGGCCCGATTCGAGCCGCGTGAGCTCCAGCAGATTGCCTACGAGCCGGCTAAGCCGGCGCGACTCGTCGGCCACCATCCGGGAGAATTCGCGGCGCTGACGCGGGTCGAGGCGCTCCTCGCACAGCGCGGAGCTCGCTCCGACGAGAACCGTCAGCGGCGTCCGGAGATCGTGCGAGAGCGCACAGAGGAGTGCATTGCGCACGCGCTCGACCTCGGTCTGTCGATGGGCCGCCTGCGCCTGCCGGCGAAGCTGCTCGGCGAGAACGCTGACCAGCGTGGCAACGGCCACCATGACGGCCAGAGTCAATCCGTCCTTCGCCCCCGGAATCGCGAACGCAAGCCTGGGCGGAACGAACACGAAGTCGAAGGCGAGGACACCTGCAACTGCAGCGAGTGCGGCGGGCCCGATGCCGAAGCGCGCCGCCGCGACCAGAACCCCGACTGGAAACACCAGCACAAACGCCGTGGCCGGGAGGATCTCTGCACCGGCGACCGACGGGAGCGTACAAAGCGCCACGATGGCCAGGGCGGCCAGGTAGCCCCGCGCGAGGCCCCTCGGTGGTGGATGGGGACCGACGCGAACATCGCGCGGTCGGCGGGACATGCCAAGCTCAACCACCCGGAGGCTTCCTCAGTGGTCGAGTTCGAGCCGGCCGAGGCTGCGATGCTCCCGTCATCTCGACACCTTCCCCGCGGGACTCCCTGCCCACGCGCGACGTGGCAGCCGGGACTGCCCGCCTTAATAAGTTCCTAATGGTTACATGTTTCGGCTTCTTTTCTTGCTCGTCTCCGGACAAGACCAGTGGGCAGCTGACGATGGCGAGTCGGGTGCTCACGTAGGTCCGTAATTCGCGAAGCGCACCGTCCGGTGCGGGCGAAAGGTCCCGTGGTCCAAACGGTATGTGGCTCACGTGTGTCGATCACAAGTTTGCGGTGGCGGAGGTCCGCCACGGCAAGCTCGCGTGCACGATGAGGGACAACCTCGTCGCCTGCGATCTGAGCTTCGGCGTCGAGGGCGAGGCATGTCCCGGAGGCACGGCGTCACCTTCGAACCGCTGCCGGCAACAGCGAGGCCACGGACGATTCAGCTGCCGCTTTCGGGCCCTCGTTCACGGAACGCGCGGGAGCGGTGAGAGATCCGGCTCGACGAAGATCGAACGCGCCCGCACCGTGCCGAGCAGCTCTTTGCTGTAATGCCGGGCCGGGAGACTGCGGTCCAAGAGTTCCGGGCAGCGTTGGAACAGCTCGACCGAGGTCGCCGCGTCGCTGCGCAAGCGCGCGTCCGCCACGAGGACGAGCCATGCGCGGGTGAGCGTCTCGAAATAGCCTCGCGCGCTGGTCTCGGTCAGGCCGTGTCGTTCGTTCAGCCGGATGATTCCCGCGCGCATCCTCAGATGCGCCTCGTCGATCGCGAACTGGCGTGAGAACAAGAAGGCCGTTCGCACGTGCGACGCGTGGGTCCATTGCGCGTGCGTCAGCGTGCACCCGGTGAAGGCCGCCCATAGCGTCTGATCATCCACGGAGCGTGGATAGCCAAACTTCTCGCCTGCTTCACGTCGCGTCACCGCGCGACCGTCTGGTCGGACTAAACCAGCGTCTGATCCACCCGCGCCACGTAACAGCCGCGTGGCATTCGCCCGGCGATGCTCGAGGTCGGCGAGCGGCTCGCGACGCACGGCTACTTCGTTCTGCTGCCGGATCTCTTCTATCGGTCGGGCGCCTACGAGCCCATGGATCCGCACGTGATCTTCGCCGACCCGGGCATGCGCAAGACCCTGATGGAGAAGTTCTCCGCGCGCGCGACGCAGGCCAACATCATGTCCGACACGCAGGCCTTCCTCGGCTACCTCGCGGCCCAGCCCGACGTGCGTCCGGGCGGCATCGGGATCACCGGCTACTGCATGGGCGGCCTGATGTCGCTGACCGCGGCGGGGACGTATCCCGACCGCGTCGTCGCCGCCGGTCTATGACGCCACGGCCGCCGAACGGCACTGGCGGTCGCTGATCGCGCTGCTCGACGCGAAGTTGAAAGCGTAGCCGCGGGGGCAGCAACGCCGGGCTGGGCCGTGGCATCGCAAAATGCTCCCGCGACCCACGCTCCACTCTGGCTTGCGAATGCCACCCGTCATGTCCGAGCTGAACGCATCCATCGTCCGCCCCGAGGGCGAAACCCGGCCGCCGCCGGAGCGCTGGCTCCGGTCCTCCTTGCGGTTGCTCCGCGACGCGGTCCGGGGTGCGCCCGTGGACCTGACCGCTGCGCCGATCGGCACGAGCCTGACGATGCTCGCGGTCCCCATGATCCTCGAGATGGTCATGGAGTCGATCTTCGCCATGGCCGACGTCTTCTGGGTCGCCCATCTCGGAGCCACGGCGGTGGCGGCGGTGGGCCTGACGGAGTCGATGATGATGATCGTCTACTCGCTCGCGATGGGCGTCTCGATAGGCGCCATGGCGCTCGTGGCCAGGCGTGTCGGCGAGAAGAACATCGACGCTGCCGCGCGCACCGCGGTGCAGGCCATCGCGCTGGGCCTCGCGATTGCGCTCGCCCTCGGGGCGGCAGGGGCGGCGTTCGCCCCCGCGCTGCTACGCCTCATGGGCGCCGACGCCGGCGTCGTGGCGCAGGGCACCTCGTTCACGCGGGTCATGCTCGGCTGCAACGCCACGGCGTTCCTCTTGTTCCTCATCAACGCGATCTTCCGGGGCGCCGGCGACGCCGCCCAGGCGATGCGCGTGCTCTGGCTCGGCAACGCGCTGAACATCGCGCTCGGTCCCTGCCTCATCTTCGGCCTCGGGCCGTTCCCGGCCCTGGGGGTCACGGGCGCCGCGGTGGCCACGAACATCGGGCGCGGGTGCGCGGTCGCCTATCAGCTCGTCGTGCTGACGCGCGGGCGGGGCCGCATCACGCTCACGCGCAAGCATCTGTCGCTCGACGTGCGCGTCATGGGCAGCGTCCTTCGCCTCTCGAGCTCCGCGACGCTCCAGACGCTCATCTCGATGACGAGCTACATCGGCGTCATGCGGATCCTGTCCTCGTTCGGGAGCGCGCCCCTCGCGGGCTACACGATCGGGTTCCGGATCCTCATGTTCGCGATCCTCCCGGCGTTCGGCCTCAGCAACGCGGCGGCGACCCTGGTCGGCCAGAACCTCGGCGCCGGTCGCGCCGATCGCGCGGAGCGCTCCGTCTGGCGCGCGAGCTTCGCCAGCGCCGCGTTCCTGAGCGCCGTCGGGCTCTTCTTCTTCGTCGGCGCGGCGCTCATCGTCGGGATCTTCACCGCCGACCCCGAGGTTCTCCGCTACGGGATTGGCTACCTCCGGATCGTCAGCCTCGGGTTCCCCTTCTATGCGTTCGGCATGGTCGCGAGCCAGTCGCTGAACGGCGCCGGCGACACCATGACGCCGACGGTGATCAACGTCTTCGTCTTCTTGGATGCTGCAGATGCCTCTCGCGTGGGCCCTGTCGCACCATACGCCGCTCGGACCGAACGGCGTCTTCATCACGCTGGCCATCTGCTTCTCGGTGTTCGCCGTCGTCTCGGTGGCGGCCTTTCGCGGCGGCCGGTGGAAGCGAATGCGGGTCTGAAGCGCTCTGAAGTGATCACCGTTTGGATCTTCGCGCCGCCAGCTCGCCGACTGCCTATCGGATCGATTTTCCCTCCGCGCTCAGCGGTAGCCGCGCGCGAGCAGGTACTTCGCGCCCGCCTCGAAGGCGCTGAGACCCGGCACGACGAAACCGAAGGCATCGGCCAGCCGACCGATCGTGTTGAACGAGAAGCTGGGTTCAGGTGCCCCGTTTCCCCTGGCCCGAGGGGACGGAGCGCAGCACGGGCATCGACTGACCGGCACGTTCCCGCTTGTGCTCGTACATCCTGCGATCAGCATCCGCGAGCAGCTCGTCGAGCGATTGCCCGCTCTCCCAGTCCATGAAGGTCACGCCGGCGCTCACGGACAGGCGATAGGGGCGCGCCTCGTGCTCTTTGCGCGATCGAATCGACACGGCCAGTCGCTCGAGCATCGGCTGGCGTGCTGCCGGGGAGAAGTTCGGCAGCAGCGCGACGAACTCATCGCCACCGATGCGCGCAACGATGTCCCGCTCCCGAAGGACGCTGCGAAGCACCTGGGCCGCGTCCTGGATGGTCTGGTCCCCTTGCTCGTGCCCGAGCTCGTCGTTGATTCGCTTCAGGCCGTTGACGTCCGCGTACAGGAGCGCAACGGGGGCTCGGGTTCGACGTGAGGCGGCGATCTGGCCGTTTGCCATGGCCAGGAAGCCACGGCGATTGAGCAGGCCCGTCAGCTCGTCGGTGAGCGACAGATCGCGCAGCCGCTCGGCGGTCGCGCGCTGCTCGGTGATGTCACGCAAGGTGGTGACCGCTACGACGACCCGCCCGAGCTCGTCTCGGATGGGGCGAGCACTCGCGGAGACCCACACGCCGGGATTGGCGGCGGATGGATCGTTCGTGGGCAGGATGCGGTAGACGACGCCTTCGGAGGTCTCGCCGCGCATGGCGCGAGCGAGCGGTCCATTCTCGGGCGCCATCGAAGACCCGTCCTCGAAGGTTGCCGTGAGGACGGGACGCCAGTCTTTGGGCCAGTCACCACGCGGAAACGAACCACCCAACATCGATCGCGCCACCGCGTTGATCGCGACGATCCTGCTTGAGGGCTCGACCGCGATGATCCCTTCGTCGACGCTTTCGAGGATGGCCTCCAGCAAGGCTCGCTGGCTGCTCAGATCCCGGCGCTGTGCGCGCAGCAAAGCCAGGTCGCCAATGCCGAACACGACGGTCAGCGCGGCTCCGACCACGAAGGCGATTGCGCCGCGGGCGCGGCCGGATGCGAACCGTTGCAGCCGCTCGGCCATCAAGCGGTCTTCTTCGCCCTGCATCGCCGCGAAGAGACCCTCGAGCTCGGCGCGCGAGCCCCGGCGATCAGCGAGCATCGCCGCTTGCGCGATGTTCTGTTGCTGGCGTGGGTTGTCGACCGTCAGGCGCTCGACCTTGGCTTCCGCCGCTCCGAGTGCTTCCGCGTCGCCGTGGTAGAGCGCGCGATCGCACTCCGCGATCGCGAGCTTCACTTCGCTGCTATGGGTGACCCACCGGGTCGACTCCACGAGCGAGAGTCGCGTGAGGTAGCCCGCCACGACCGAGACGATGAGACTCGCGACTGTTGCTGCCAGGAGCAGCGTCGCAGGCCCACGTGATCGAGTGCGCGCCGGATCCGTGGTCAAGGTCGCTCATCGTAGACCCCGGACGGTCCGCGCGTCTCGCTCCAGTCGTCGGCCCGGCCGCGGCTCCGTTGGGTCCGCCTGCAGCGGGCCCGCGCTCCTCACGAACGCGGGGCCGGCGCCCGTCGATGCCGGACCCAGCAGCGGAATGCCGCTGCGGGCGTTCGCGCCGGCCGCGAGCCTGCGCTCCTCGTCGGTCGCGTAGTCGCGATCCCACGCGAGCACCTTCGGCGTCATGAGCCGGTGCCACACGGGAGGGACCATCGCGACGAGGATGGTGGTGAGGTAGCCGTTGATCATCATCGGCGCGTCGGGGTACGGCCGGAGATCCTGGTACGGCACTTCGCCCTGAGCGTGGTGATGCGAGTGCCGCGTCAGGTTGAACATGGTCCACGAGCTGACGCGCCGGTTGGTGTTCCACGAATGGCGCGGCTGCACGGGCGTCTCGGGATTCCGGACCATGCCGTAGTGCTCCATGTAGTTGACGACTTCGAGCAGCGCCTTGCCCCCGAGCGCGCAGGCCGCGAAGAACGCCGCGCCTCTCCAGCCGCCCATGGCGAAGGCGATGGCGACGAGGAGCACGCTCATGAGGTGCCCCCGGATGAACGCGTTATGCCACGAGTACCGGCCGAGGCGCTTCTTGCCGAGGCGATCCGACTCGATGTTCCAGGCGCTGAGGTTGCCCTTGAGGGTGGACGCGACGATGTGAACGTAGACGTTCCGTCCGCGAGGCGCGGTCGCCGGGTCGTGCGCGGTCGACACGTAGCGGTGGTGGCCGTAGACGTGCTCGATCGCGAACGTCGTGTCGAAGCTGAAGGCGAGGAGCCAGCGGCCGACCAGCATCGAGACCCGGTCCCACGTCCGGTGCGTCAGCTCGTGCGCCGGGATGGTGCCGACGAGGCCGATCATCAACCCGGTAACGATCGAGGCCGACAGGTGCTGCCCGAACGTCGTGGCGTCGCGCGCCGCGATCACGTCGTATCGCGTCCAGCGGGTCACCCACGCGCCGAAGCCGAGCGGGTCGCCAGGGCTGACGTTCCACACGGCGCAGAACACGATGAGCGAGAGCAGCGGCAGCGCCATCCAGAGCTGCGCCGTCAGCACGCCGGGGCGCAGGAACCTCGGCGTGGAGGTGTCGTCTCCGCCGATGGCATCGCCGAGCACGTAGATCGCGAGCACCGCGAGCAGGCCGGCCGTGAGGAACCCGCCGCCAGCCAGGAGCGCGACGACGCTGAGCAGAGCGATCGCGTGGAACGTGAAGTACTTCATGTACTGCGGCCAGGTCGCGGGTTGGGCGCTCTCGGCGGCTTCGACCGGCATCGCCACGTCGGCCTGGGTGGTGAAGCGGTCGAAGTGGATGTCGTCACGACGGACGCCCTGCTCGCGAAGCACCGCGACGGCGCCGTCGACCATCGCAGGCGGGCCGCAGAGGAGCGCGTGGGAGCCAGGCTCGAGCAGGCCCTGGATCTTCTCGGTGACGAGACCCCGCTGCCCCGTCCACGTCGCGTCGTCACCCGCGGCCGAGAGCACCGGGACGAAGCGGAACGCGCCGCGCCACTGCCGCGCGATCGACTCGATCTCTTCGAGGGCATAGAGGTCCCTCGCCTCGCGCGCGCCGAAGAGCAGCGTGGCCGACCGCGAGACGCCGGCCGACAGGGCTTCATGCAGGATCGCCAGGATCGGCGCGAGGCCGCTTCCCCCCGCGACGAGCAGCAACGGCGCGCCGCTCGGTCGCAGCCAGAAGTCACCCGAGGGACCGTCGACGCGGACGGCTCGGCCCACGAGGTCCTGGTCGCTGACCCGGGACGAGAAGCGGCCGCCGGGCACCTTGCGTACCAGGAACGAGACCTGCCCGTCGCCCCGCGCAGGGGCCGCGAACGAGTAGCTGCGGACCATGCCGTCGAGCCCCTCGATGCCGACGTTCGCGAACTGGCCCGCCTTGTAGGGCATCGGCTCGTCGAGCTGCACGCCGAGGCTCGTGATGTCGTGCGTGACCTTCCGCTGCGCGATCACGCGTCCCGATACGGTGCGCTGCGAAGCCCGCACCGAGAGATCGACCGCCACGCCGACGTCCGACCGCGGAACGCTCTGGCAGGCCAGGATGTACCCCTGGTCAATCTCGGCGGCCGTCAGGAGATACCCGGTCTCGGTGAGCTCCTTCACGGCGCCGGCTGTGAGGCGGCACTTGCACGTGCCGCAACCGCCCACCCGGCAGCTATTCGGGAACTCGATTCCGTGACGCAGCGCCGCCTGCAGCACGGTCTCTCCGCGCTCGACGGTGATCGACTGGTCGTTGATCCGCGCGGAGATGAGTCGCTTGTTGGATTGCATGGGCACTCCCTCGGCTCGTGCTCTCGACGAGAAGAAGCTACGCGCGACCGCGGTCGCGCGAGAGGTCCGCCGTTGACAACGAGGGGTCATTTATTGACAATCGAACGCGAGGCCGCGAGGTAAACCATGGACGACCCGGGCTTCACGCTCCTCGTCCAGTACGTCCGTCAGATCGCCGACCAGCTCGGCGGCCTGGGTGTCGACGTCGACCGCTGGCTCGGGCAGAGCCAGCTCTCCCGCGAGCAGCTCAACGGCCCGTCACTCGCCCTCGCCTTCCCCACCTTCCAGAGGCTCGCTCTCGACGCGCTGTCCATGTCGCGGGAGCCGGCGCTGGGGCTCTTGATCGGCGAGCGCCTGCTCGCGAACAGCCACGGAATGGTGGGCTATGCGGCCCTCAGCAGCGGGACGATCGGCCAGGCGCTGGAGCTCGTCGAGCGCTACGCCCCGCTGCGAACCTCGCTCATCTCGATCTCGCATACGGTCCACGCGGGCGAGCTTCGGATCGTCTTCGCCGAGCCTCGCCCGCTGGGCGCCATCCAGCGGCTCGTGCTCGAGGCCGTCATGCTGACGATGAAGAACGTGCTGGACTCGATCTCGATGGGCGACTGCCCGGTGAAGATGATCGCGTTCCCGTTCGACGCCCCCGACTATGCGCCGCTGGCCCGCGACTTCTTCCGCAGCGACGTGAAGTACGGCCAGTCGTGGGCGGGGGTCGTCCTGCCGCGCGAGGTCATCGACGTCCCGCTGAAGATGGCCGATCCGGAGGCGTTTCGCGAAGCCGCGCTCATCTGCCAGCGCGAGCTCGACAAGCTGACGGCGAACGAATCGCTGGCGGCCCGCGTCCGGCGGCTCCTGCTCGAGAAGGAGAACGGCTTCCCTTCCCTGCCCGTCACCGCCCGCATGCTCCGCATGACGCCGCGCACCTTGCACCGGCGCCTGGTGGACGAGGGCACGTCATTCCACGCGCTGGTCGAAGACGTCCGCCGCACGCTCGCTCTCGAGCACGTGAAATCGGGCCGCTTCACCATCGAGGAGATCGCCCACAGGCTCGGGTACTCCGACCTCGCGAACTTCCGGCGCGCGTTCCGGCGCTGGGAGTCGGTACCGCCGTCGGCATACCGCGCGTCGAAGACCCCCCCTGGACGCGGACGGCGATAGCCTCTTCTCGACGTCGTCGCAGCCTAAAGACAGCAGGTCCAAGCATGGCCCTCGCGATCTACCCGACCGGTGATGAGGCTCAGGACCAAGGCGCGCTCTGACGATCTTACGAATGCGCTTGTAGGTGTCTCGACGGGTCTCGACGGTCAAGGACTGCACGAAGACCTGTCTGCTCGCTCCCCAGAATCTGAGCCGCCGGCGTGCCGGCCTTGTAGAGTACCGGTCCGAGGTGACCTTGATTCGAACATCCGCCACGTTTGCGATCGCCCTGGCCGTCGTCGGTTGCTCCAACGAGGAGGCGAAATCCCAGGCGCCCGCCGCGAGCGCGAGCGCCGGCGCGGGTGCGAGCCCGGACGCGACTCCCTCGGCCGTACCCTCGGCCAGCGCGAAGCCCGAGGAGGTCGAGCCGCACCACGACTGCCCCGCGAAGTCGAGCGGAGTCGGCTCGTTCACCAAGCCGTGCGACGCCAAGGGCAGCGAGCGCCTCATGACGGTGAAATGGAAGAAGACCGACGACAAGGGTCCGAGCTTCTCCATCAAGAACATCGGCCCGACGACCATCCTCTACGGCAAGATCGCCGTCTATTTCTACGACAAGGGCGGCAAGCAGCTCGACGTGACCGACGACAGCGGGACATCGACCAAGACGAAGCCGTTTCACACGTGCTCCGGGAACTTCTTCCAGGGCGTGATGAAGCCCGCGGAGAGCGCGGTGATAACGTTCTCCTGCGTTCCCAAGAAGGTCGTCCCCGACGGGACGGCAGCCATCGAGGCGGAGATGCAGATGGTCGGCTTCGCCGACGCCACGGAGAAGAAGATCGACTTCTACTGGCGCAACTCGGATCTGACTCCGAACGCGCGCCCGAAGGGCGGAGTCAAGTAGCTCAGCGCTCACGTTCGTGCGTGCCGATTTAGGCGGCGCGGTCCCCGCGCGCGAGAAAGAGCGTGAGCCTCGCCTGCTCCTCCGCGGTGGTGACCTCCCGGAGCCACTCGCTCAGGTCGTGGGGGGAGGTGAAGATCCGTCTCACTTTGAGCTGCGCTTCGCTCACGAGGCGCATCACTTGCATGAGCGCCGCGGGCATGTCGGCGCGGACGAGGTTTGAGCTTCGAAGCAAGTAAGGTTTCGCTAGGTTCATGACGCTGAGGATGCCGTCGGCCAGGTCGGTGCAGCGGTGCCCCCTTCAGAACCTGAGCCCGAACGAACCTCCGGCCACACGGGCCGGAGCCGGCGACCACTCGCGCGTCGTGCCGGGCTGCTCGACGGTGGGGTTCGCGGCCGCGAGTGCGGCTCCGAGCGCGATGACTCCGAAGCCGACGAGCCCCACGGCCGCGGCGGTCGTGCCGTCGGTGGACGTCCCGCTGCTCTTGCTCTCGCTCGCGGCGGCGCCGAGTCCCACGGCGAGGCCCAGCACGCCCAGGACCACGAGCGTGATGCCCGCGGCCTGCCCACCCGGCGCGTGGACCCGCCCGAGCGTGTGGTTCAATACCACCGTGCTCGCGTTCACGTGGGCGATCACCGTGCTGTTGCGCTCGAGGACATCGAGCGCTGTGAGCTCGAGTTCGTGATCGCCATAGGGCAAGGTCAGCACGCAAGGCGTCTCGCTGCACACGAGCGTGCGCGCGGTCCGGGGGCCGCGACGCGTGAGGACGGTGCTCACCGTGAACACGCTGGCCGGCAAGTCGGTGGTGATGATCACGCGCGCGAGCCCCGAGTCGGCGGCCACGTCCGGGATCGCGATGGCGGGCATCGCGCGCTCGGGCATGACGGGCGCGGCGACCAACACATTCGGCGCGCACGCGGAGGTCGCGAACGGCAAGAGAAGCGAGGTCGCGACGAGCCAGCGAGGTGTCATGCGCGACGCGTAACAGCAGCGTCCATGCCACGCGAAAACCCGCGACGATCGCGCGGTTCGCGCGCCCGGGTGTCCCGGTACCGGTGCCGCCCGGACCACGGATGTCCCGCGAGGGCTCGATGACGGGCCGCCGGCGCGCCCCGAGATCTCGTTCTTCGTGAAGCGAGTCGAGGCCTACCTCGCGCGGCGCTGATATGCAGCTTTTAGTCAGTTGCCAGCGCGGCGAGGTGCACGCTCCTCGGAAACCGTGATTGGAGGTTCGTCCGCTCGCGCTCGGCGCCTGCCGCGTCTCCCGCCATTCGCAGCGCGCGCACGCGAAGCGCCATCGCCTCCTCCTCGAAGATCCCGTGGGGGTAGCGCGTCTCGTAAGCATCGAGCTCGACGAGAGCAGCGCGCGCGTCGCCCGCCGCGACGAGGGCGCGCGCATGACGGATCGATTCGAGCTGGACTGCGATGGCGGGAGCGACCGTGGCGGCATGCGCCTCCGGCGCAGGCGATGCGTCGTCGCTCCTACGCGCATGCGCCGTCGCGACGGCGCCGGCGAGGACGCTCCCTTCTCTCGAACCGCCGGCGAGCATGCTCGCTTCTCTCGAACCGAATCGCGGGGCAACCGCCGCGGCGGGCGCTGCGCTGGGAAGACTGTCCGCACTCGCGGTGCCGGGCGTCACGGGCATGCTGGTCGTGCTCGGCGTCACGGGTGAGCTCGCAGCGCTCGGCTCCGGCGCGAGCGGTCGCAACGGGACCGGCGCGGCCGCCGGCGCCACACTCGTCGCGCTCCTCGTCGCCACCTCTCGCGCGCGCTCGTGAACGCTAACCGCGAGATAACCCGCGCTCGACGCGGTCGCGGCCGCAATGACGCCGATGCCCGTCTTGGAAAGCGCTGCGTGCCTCAAACCGCCGAAAAACCTGGCGATGCCCGATCGCGCAAGAGCATCGGGCGCGCCCGCAATCAGCCCCGCGCCACCGGCGGCGCCGAGGCCGAGCGCGCCGAGGACCTTCTCTTGCAACTGCCGGTCGGGCTGATCGCCCTTGCCCGCTTCGACCAGTGCGCGCAAGTGTTCGGACCCGGAGTCGAGCAGCCGTTTCGGTTCGCTCATCGCTGACCTCCGCCCGCGCCGCGAAAGACTCCGGCCAGCTCCTCGAACCGGGCCCGCGCGCGCCGCAGACGCGAAGCGACGGTGCCGAGCGGCACCTCGAGAATCTCCGCAATCACCGCCATGGTCACCTCTTCGATCTCGTAGAGGACGAACGGCACCCGAAGGGGCTCGTCCATCTCCTTCAAAATGGCATCCAGTTGGGACAGCCTTTCCCGCTCGAGGAGCTCGTGCTCCGGGTTGGGCCGGTCCGACGAGCGTTCATCGAACGAGGACTCCTTCGATTCGCGCCGCCTGCGCTGCGTTCGCCGCGCTTCGGAGGCCACGAACACCGCTGTGCGAAGCAGAAATGGAAGCTCGCGGCCCGGCTCCACGCCGCGGGCTTTGCGCGACAGCACCAGAAATACCTTCTGCACAGCGTCGTCGGCGTCGGCAGCGGGTACGCCGTTGCGCCGCAGCACGCGCCAGACGGCGCCCATGTGCGCGCTGACGCACGCCCGCAAACGCTCGTCGGCATCGGAGCGCTGGTCTTCGGTCTGCCCAGCGGCGCCGAGCGTCGATTCCGAGTGCGTTTCGATCGCCACTCCGCTCATCAGATTCGTAGCCCGACTCCCAAGCCTACCGCGACCCAGGCCGGCTTATTGTCCTCCCCGGCGCTCACCGTCCCATACATCCCGTCGACGTTCCCTTCGACGAACACGCGCACCGGCGATTGCCAGCGCAGGCGCGCGCTCGCGCCGGTCCAGAACGCGCCACCGTTGTTGGTGGGGGCCACACCCGCGAAGACCGCAGGGCCGCCTACTCGCGACGAACGGAACTCCGCGCCGTCGAGGCGCAGGCATCCGAGCACGCTGAGCCCCGTGCTTCCGATCGGCAGATCCAGAAGGCAGGCCTGCGTGTCGAGGATGAGGTACGTGGTGGCCCACGGCGAACCTCCGATGTCGGTCGACATGCCCCCGCCGACCTCGAACATCATCTTGCGGAAACCCCACGGGAGCTCGAGGCTGACGACGCCCAGCGTACCGACGTTTGCGCCCCAGGAAGGGTTTGCGCCCCACGAAGGATGCGTCAACGTAAAACCTCGCGCACCTACCCGCCACTCCAATCTCGACGCGCTGCCCTGGCGCTCGCGGTCCGGTTCGTTCGGTTGCGACAAATCGACTTGCGCATGCCCGTCCGCAGGGGGAGAGGGCGGATCGGTGGGCGCTGCGTTAGGCGGCTCGGCGACGGCGATGATGACCGCGAGGGCCGTGGTGACGTCGTCGCATCGGGCTGCCGTGATCGTGCGGACGGCGCCGGTCCCGGTGGTCAGCGTGCCCGCGTAGAGACCGTCTTGCTGAACGATCCGCACCGACAGCCGCCGATCGCGATCCGAGCTCGGGAAGCGCGCGATCTCCGCTTTGACGAGCGCCTGGAAGGCGTCGTTCGACACGCAATCGGGCGTTGGCGCGACGTACTCCAAGGAAGCCGGTGCCTCGCCTTGCGCCAGCGCAAACGCCGGCCGAAGCGGCAGAGAGGCGAACGATACGGCTGTTAAGGCGAAAAAGCTGTGGAGTTTCATCGCAGGGTTCCTAAACTAAGCGGATCGGCACGCCATATTGAGTCAGCGTCGTTCTATGGCCGCTCATCGCCGTTTTTGATCACGCGGGCTCCTCACCCGCGCAATCGCCTCGTCCTTCATTGGGGATACGTGCACCTCTCCCGTCGCGCTGGAATGCCGACCACGTTGGTAGCCGAGGGCGCACGAAGCCGGAGCGACTTCGACCTCAGGAGGCGTCGGGCGCGTCCGAGAAACGGGTCTTCAGGAGGCGCTCCGCCTTCCGGAGCGTCTCGCCGCGGCTCGTCGTGACCCGAGCCATCATCCGAAGCTGCCGGTGCAGCGGGTACCACTTGTTGAAGTCTCCTTGGAACCTCGACGCGATCGAGATCGGCAGGCGCACGCCGGCCATGGCCATGTTCGCCATCACCATGAGGCCCAGCTGCGGGGCGAATCTCAGCTTCGGTTCGACGTCGACGCGGACGCGAAAGAGGTCGGGCGCGATGGGCGCCAGCTCGTTACGATACCAGAGGTGCGTGACGTAGTAGGCCGTCGTGCCGGTGAAGCCCATGGCGTACTGGGGGGCGCACACGAGGCTGCTGTCTTGGAGCACCGGCTCGTGTGGACCGGGCCGTAGGTGGCTGGTGCAGTTGATGAACCATGAGCCGTCGGCCACGGGCACCTCGCGCCGGTCCCCGCCGTCGCGCAGGATCATCCGGCTCCCCTCGACGTCGACGAGGTGTCCGCGATGGATCCCTCGCTCGTGGCCGCATCTTGTTGTAGCGCTCGAGGGGAACGACGGCTCGCCTCGGTGCCCAATTTCGCCGGCGCGCCCGGCGGCGGCAGGTACCGAGGCTGCATCGGGAAGGGCGCGCTGGGCACGTTTACGCGCGCTGGCGAGCTGGAAGATGGGCATCGACCGTTGAACCGCCGTCTCGCACCGCTCGTTCTGGTCATTCTGGCGCTCGAGGCCCGCTGCGGCGTCGGACCGCGGAGCGAGAGGCGCTCGACCCTGCAATCGCGGCCCTCGCAGAGTGGGTCGGAGTGCCCTTCGGGGCGGCGCGTGGTGTGGAGAGGCGACGTGAGTCATGCCGGCTGGCTCCAGCGGTGGGACCCCGCCGCGACGTTTCTCTACGGCGAGAGCAACGCCAGTCTCGTCGAGGATGCGCGATTCGAGGGCGTTCTGCGCGTCGCCTATCCGGCCGGGTCTTCAAGCAGCTCCTACGCCCGTGAAGGCCACCCTCTTGGCGGCGTCGAGTTCAAGGCGCACCTGGCGAGAAGCGAGGCCGCACAGTCGATCTACCTCTCGTACTGGCTGAGGTTTGCTCCGAACTTTCGATGGGTCAAGGGCGGCAAGCTGCCCGGGGTGTGCGGTGGAGGCTGCCCCAGCGGAGGCGCGGCGGTCACCGGGTACGACGGCTGGTCGATGCGAATCATGTGGCGTCCGCACGGCGACGGCGAAGAGTACGCGTACATCCTGCCGGCGCAGGCGTACGGAACGGAACTCGGTCTCGGGACATGGAAGTTTTCGACCGGCGAATGGCATCGCGTTGCCCAGGAGATCGTCCTCAATTCGGGCGGGGCCGCGAACGGCGAGTCGCGCGTCTGGTTCGACACCGATCCGACGCTCCCGCCCACGTTCGAGGCGAAGGACCTGATCTATCGCCTGGACGACGGTCCCGCCGACGGCGCCGACACGCTCTTCTTCTCGACCTTCTTCGGAGGGCACGACGCCGGCTGGTCCACGCCGGTCGACACGTTCGTCGACTTCGCGAACTTCGTCGCCTGCAGGTGACCTGGCGCGAGCAATGCGAGCTACGACAGGGAGCGACTTCCGCAGCGAGAGGTACGACGCGTTCCGCGACCGCGAGCGACGCCGCCGAGACCTTCCGGATGCAGAGGTTCACGCACCTCGTCTGCGTCGGCGGCCAGCGGCGCCTACTCTAGCCTGAAAGCGTGGCATTCCCGATGAGCGTCGCCACGAAATCTAACGGCGTCGGATCAAGAATGTTGAGGGTCGGGGAATCAAGGCGCTCCGATCGGCTCGCGGGGGGGGGCCCAGCGCGGGGCGCGCGGGGCTACGGCGCCCCGCCGTCCGCCGCGCGCGGCCCGATCTGGCAGTAGCGAGGGAACACGGCGGGTATCGGAGGGTAGGGCTGCGTCGACACCTTGAAGGGGTGGTCTTCGAAGAATTGCCAGATCGCCGGGCAGATCGCGGGCGGGCCGCTGACGTGCCCCAGGCCCGTGTCGCAGTCCATCGAAAACCCGTGCTTCTTCGCGACATCGGCCTCCCACAGCGCGCTCTCGACCGCGAAGTCGAGGAGCACCACGTCTACACCTGGCGCGCCGTGGGTGGCCATGGCCGCGGGTACATTGCTCGGATCCTGGGGCGTGGTGGTGGGATCGAGCGTGAATCCGCCCACCGAGGTGAGCCCGCCGGAGAGCGGCGCCGCGGCGGCGATGTACCCGGAGCGCGCATAGGACATCCACGTCGTCTGCAGGCCTCCCGCGCTGGCGCCCGACACGTAGATGCGCCGCGTGTCGATGTGAAGCTGGTCGATGGCGCACGCGACGACCTGGTCGGCCGTGAGAAAGTCGTCCGTGAACCAGACCGCGTCGCCCGTGTCGGTGCCCGTTCCCTTGGAATTTTCAAACGAAGCCACGACGCCGCCCGCGGCCGTGACCGCCTGGATCTGCGCCGTTCCGAACTGAAGGGTAGCGTCGGTCGAGTGACCATTGGTCCCGTGCCAGAAGAGCACCACGGAGCCGTGCTGGTCGGCCGTTGGTTTGCCAGCCCAGATCTCCACTTGCTCGCCGGAGAACATGACCGTCGATGCATTCGCGCCCGCCATCGTCGGGCATGTCCCTATGATCTTGGGTAGGTACTGGGCCGACGGGCTGCCGCCTGAGGGGTCGATGCCCGACCCCGAGCTGCTCGAGCTCGCGCCTGCGTCGGTGATGTCCCCGGAGCTCGATCCGGAGCTCCCGCTCGATCCCGACGAGCCGCCCGAGCCGCCGTTCGACCCCGAGCTCCCGCTCGTCGCGCCGCTCGATCCCGAGCTGCCGTTCGATCCCGAGCTGCCGCGCGACCCCGAGGAGCTCCCGGAACCGCCGGAGCCGCTGCTGCTCGTGTCCCCAGGTCCCCCGAGTCCCGCCGGGTCCGTCGTCGACGACCCACCACCACAGCTGATGACGAGCGCGAAGCCGGTGACTGTTATTCCCAAGCCGAGTGTGCGACGCATGGCATCCTCCGTCGCGGCGTCCGAGACACCCCCGGCCGCCGCGCGCGCCATTGTTAAAGCTCTTCTGGGACCAACGTTCAACCCCACTTGCCCATTAAAGTTTCAATCATCTATGTGCAACATAAGATTGCGTCGCAGCGGTATCCGCTCATTCGAGGCGTCCATGGCGCCGAAAGAACGCCCATGACCGCCCGAACAGGACGAAATGAACCTCTCCGCCCGCCGCCCCGTCGTCGCGCTCGCGCCGGACAAGTTCCGGGGTTCGCTCGCGGCCTCAGCGGTGTGCTGTGCTTCAATGGCGCGTGGCCTGCGGCGCGTCTGGCCTCTGGCCGAGGTGCGCTCTTGCCCGATGGCCGATGGGGGCGGAAGGGACGCTCGACGCCGTGCGGGGCGGCGTCGGCCCGCGCGGAAGTCGTCACGTGCATACGGTCAGCGGCGCGGGAGGGCAGCCCATCGAAGTCGCTTATGGAGTCCTCGACGGCCCTGATGGACAGACCGCGATCATCGAAGTCGCTCGGATCGTGGGAATTGCCGATCCCGTCGGGATGGCGGCGCCGGTCGCGGCGCGCTCGACGAAGGGCGTCGGCGAGTTGCTTCGCGCGCTACTCGACGCCGGACTACGCCGTTTCCTCGTGCATCCTGCGTGCCTATCGTTTCCGATTCGGGTGCAGCACCGAGAAGCTGTCGCGCGAGGAGCTCTACCAGCTTTACTTGGCATTCGGCGGGGAGGCCGCCGCGGCCGACATCCAACCGAGCTATCCGTTCCAGCCCCCGAAGAGCCCGAGCAAGTGGAGGAGGGCAGCGCCGAGCCCGCCGCGGATACCAACGTTCCGGAAACGGCGAATAAGAAGAAACGAAAGCGCGTTCGCTCCATGCAGGTCGCTCCGCACGTCGAGCGGATCGTTCAGACGGTGGCCCTCCCCCCCGAGGAGCGATCGTGCGCTCTTTGCGGCGACGACAGGAAGGTGTTCGGGTACTTCTGCTCAAGCTGCTTTCCCACAATCTGCTCCGACGCTTTGTGCTGCAGACCCGCCTGCCGCATCTTCAAACGTGGCGCGCGAGCTGGGTCCGCCGCGTCTTGATTTGCATTCGCGGCCGTCTGCTACGCAGCGGCCGGTCCTGGAGCCTACGGCTCCCGCCCGCGTCCCCCCTACTCCGTCCGACGGGCTGACGGCATCAGCGTTTGCGTGCGTGGGGGTAAGGGGGGGGTAAGGGGGGGTAAGGGGGAGGTGTGCCCGCGAACTGAAATTCTTGCGGGACGCCGCCTCACCGACCCGCCGCCCCCCCGTACCCGTCACGAAGAGTGCCGCGACGGCTTCGCTTCGGCGATTCGCGGGCGACGAGATACGCTATCGTCGATGTTCTCGGGTCGGCCGTGGTCGTCTGACGAGGAACGATGAATCGAGACCACCGCGTTCCGAGCGATCCAGCGGCACCGGCTCCCCTGGGCTCCTGGAAGGGGATCCCGCGCTACGAGGTCGTCCGCGTCATCGGCCAGGGCGGGATGGGCGCCGTCTACGAGGCCGTCGATCACGAGCGCCGCCAGCGAGTCGCGCTGAAGACGCTCTTGAACTTCACGCCCGACGCGCTTTATCGATTCAAGAACGAGTTTCGTACGCTCGTCGATATCCGGCATCGCAATCTCGTGCGGCTCCACGAGTTCGTCATGGCCGACGAGCGCGTCTTCTTCACGATGGAGCTCGTGCGCGGCATCGACTTTCGGACGTACGTGTCTCGGTCCGATCTGCGCGCGCCGGATGGCGGACCTCTTCGCCTGTCGAGCCCGGCGCCGACGCGGTTGTCTGCCGACCCCGTCGTTCTCACCGCCGCGGGCGGCCGACGCGACGGGCCTTCGCTCGGAGCCACGCCGGCGGATCCGGACCGGCTGCGGGCCGCGCTCCTCGGCCTGGCGGAAGGCGTCCATGCCCTTCATCGGGCGGGCAAGCTCCACCGAGACATCAAGCCGTCGAACGTGCTCGTCACGGCAGAGGGGCGGGTCGTGCTCCTCGATTTCGGCGTGGCGACCGAGCTCTCGATCCCCACGGAAGAAGCAGACGCGCCCGAATTCGTCGGCACGGCACGCTACATGGCGCCCGAGCAGGCGATGGCCGGGGCGCCGACGACCGCGAGCGACTGGTACAGCTTCGGCGTCATGCTCTACGAGGCACTCGTCGGGCGCCCCCCCTTCGTCGGGTCCGTGTTCGAGATCCTCTCGCAGAAGAACGTGCTCGAGGTCCCCCCTCCGTCGGCCACCGTCACGGGCGTGCCCGACGATCTCGACATCTTGTGCCGCGCCTTGTTGCAGATCGAACCGGCGATGCGCCCTGCGGGCGGCGAAATCGTCAAGCAGCTCCGCGCGAGGCGCGGCGCGGGGACGATGATCTCCAACGCGCCCCTCACCGACGCGGACGCCCTGTTCATCGGCCGTGAAACGCACCTCGCGCAGCTCCGCGACGCGCTCGAGGCCACCCGCGCGGGTCGCTCGATCACCGTTCGCGTGGGGGGCACCTCGGGCATGGGCAAGTCGACGCTCATGCAGCGATTCCTCGGTGAGGTCGCCGAAGGCGGAGACGCTATCGTGCTGCGCGGACGCGCCTACGAACGCGAGTCGGTGCCCTACAAGGCGGTCGACGGCGTCGTCGACGCGCTCAGCCGGCATCTGATGCGGCTGTCCGAGACGGATCCTTCGATTGCGCGGGTGCCGGGCATCTCGGCGCTCGCTCGGCTCTTTCCGGTGCTACGGCGCGTTCCCAGCATCGGCGAGGCCGCGGAAGAGGTCGTGGCCGATCCGCGGGAGGTGCGCCGCCGAGCCTTCGCCGGGCTGCGCGATCTGCTCACGGTGATCGGTCAACAGCAACCGCTGGTCGTCTACATCGACGACGTGCAGTGGGGAGACACCGACAGCGCCGCGTTGCTCGTCGAGCTCATGCGAGCTCCCCGCCCGGCGCCCCTGCTGCTGCTGATGACGTACCGGGACAACGAGATCGACACGAGCGCTTTTCTGTCGGAGATGAGCGCGCACTGGCCCCCCGGAGCCGAGATGCGCGACGTCATGGTCGGCCCTCTCGACCGAAACGACTCGCAGCGTCTGGCGCTCGCGCTCCTCGCGAGCGTCGACGACCTGGGGGAGCGAGTCGCGCACGCGGCCGCCCGCGAATCGGCCGGGAGTCCGTTTCTCATCGAGGAGCTGGTTCGCAGCAATCGGGGCGCCGACGCGACCGGCGCCGGTACCCTCAGCGTGCTCACGATCGATCAAATGGTCGCCGAACGCTGCAAGCGCCTGCCGGAGGACGCGCGGCGACTGCTCGAGATCGTCGCCGTGGGCGGACGCCCGCTCGCCGTACAGGTCGTCGCCGACGCGGCGCGCATTATCGACGTCGACGACATCATCGCGCTCGCCGTCTCGCGAAACTTCGTCCGGACCGGATGGCGCGACGGTCACGAGATGGTCGAGATGAGCCATGACCGAATCCGCGATGCGGTCGTAGGCCGGCTGTCGGCGAGCGCGTTGCGAGGGCATCACGCGCGCCTCGCCAACGTCCTCGAGTCGACGGCCGGCGCGGATCTCGAGGCGGTGGCGGTGCATCTTCAGGGCGCGGGCGACACCCACCGGGCCGCCACGTTCGCCGAACGCGCGGCGGAGCAAGCGGCAGCCAAGCTGGCGTTCGAGCAGGCCATACGGCTCTATCGCATGGCGATCGAAAAGACGGCGGCGTCGCCGCTGGACGCACGGCGCTTGCACCTGCGACTCGCGCAAGTCCTCGAGTGGGCGGGCCGCGGCACCGAGGCTGCCCATGTCTACCTGCGGGCGGCCGAGGACGCACCCGCCCTCCAGCGCGTCGATATCGAACGCGCGGCGGGCGAACAGCTTCTCACGTGTGGGCGCATCGACGAAGGCGTCGCCGTGCTCGATCGCATTCTCGCGTCCGTGCGCATGGGCCGGCCGCGCTCCGCGCTCACCGCCATCGTCTGGCTGCTGCTTTTTCGTCTCTATCTGAGGGTGCGCGGGCTGCGCTTCGTCGAGCGCGACCCCGACGACGTCGACCGACTGGACCGAGCCAAGATCGATATCCTCTACTCCGTCGAAATCGGGCTGAGCTTCGTCGATGCCATCCAGGCCGCATGCGTGCAGGCCCGGCATTTGATCCTCGCTCTCAAGGCGGGCGATCGACTCCAGGTGTTGCGCGCCGCCGCCCTCGGGGCCGCCACCGCGGCGAGCGCGGGGGGACGTCCGTCCGCGCACGAGCGCGAGCTCTCCGGGATCGTCCAGAGGCTGGCGGAAGCGTCGGAAGACTCCGAAAGTCGGGCGGTCTTCCTCGGGACCCGAGGGGTCAGCCTGTTTCTGCGGGGCCAATGGAGCGAGGCGCTCGAGCACCAGGACGTGGCCTACGCGAAATATCCGAACAATCGGGCGGGCTGGCACGCGAACGGCCAGCTGATCGCCATCTGGTCGCTCACCTGGTTGGGACGCATCGAGCACTTTCGCGAGCGTCAAGCGCGGCTTCTCGTCGACGCCGAGCAGCGCGGCGATCTGTACACGACGGTGAACTTGCGTATCGGGTACTCGAACCTCGCCTGGTTGGCGATCGACGAGGTCGACGCGGCTCGACGCCACGTCCGGGAGGCGATGGCGGTCTGGTCGCACCGGGGGTTTCACCTCCAGCACTACCGGGCCATGCTCGCCGACGCGAACATCGAACTCTACGCGGGCGAGGGGGCGCGCGCGTACGATCGCATCGCCCGCGATTGGGCGGCGCTCGAGAAGAGCTACCTGCTGCGCGTTCAATACATTCGCGCGGACGCCCAGTTCGCGCGGGCCCGCGCGGCCCTCGCCTCGAGCGACCGCGCTCCGGACGGGCGCGCTCGGCTGGCGGAGGCCGAGCGCCTCGCGCGGAGTCTCGCGGGCGAGCGAATGGCGTGGACGCAGCCGCTCGCGACGATGGTTCGGGCCGGCGTTGCGTCCATGGAGCCTCGAGGAGGCGAAGCCGCCCAGCTGCTGCGCACGGCGCTCGAGGAGGTCGAGGCGGCCGAGATGGCGATGCACGCCGCCGCGATTCGATATCAGCTCGGCTCGCTCCTCGGTGGCGACGCGGGGGCTGAGCTCACGGCGCGGGCGGAGCGCGCGATGACGAGCCAGGGCATTCGAGTGCCGGCGCGGTTCGCCGCGATGCTCGCGCCTGGCCGATGGGGGGAGCAAGCTTGAGCGGAACACCGACCGTTTTGCGACCAAGGCTCTCCGACGGCGCCTACATGAGCTACCGGCCCGCGTGCGAGGTGTCGGATCTCTTCGTGGCCGGTTGCGCCGAGCGTCGAGCCATCGGGATCTCCGCCATCGTCGGCGGGACGACCACGTCGCCGGATCTCGTGTCGTGTGCGCCGACGCCGTCGCGCTGACGAACCCTCCTCCCTCATGGTGGGTCTTCATGGAGATGAGGAGTTCGCTGACGCGTTCGGACATTCGGACATTCGGACATTCGGACATTCGGACATGAGGAGTGGTCGTCGCCGTCGGCCTTCCCGAGCGCCGCCGCAACTGTTAGCAATTGAGATGATGGCTCCTTCTGCGCCGGCCGAACGTTCCGATGCGCCGCGGGCCGCCGGCGACACGAGTGCCCTTTCGGGCTCACGAGTCGCGAGCCGCGCGTCGGGATCCGACTGGAAGGGAACGAGCCGCTACCAGGTGATTCGCGTGCTCGGCCACGGTGGGATGGGCGTCGTCTACGAAACCCTCGATGTCGAGCGGAGTCGCTTGGTCGCCCTGAAGGCGCTCATCCATTTCGATCCGGACACACTTTACGCGTTCAAGCGTGAGTTTCGAACGCTCGCGGACGTACAGCACGCGAACCTCGTGCGCCTCCATGAGCTCGTCGTCACCGACGAGCACGGCGCGTGCTTCGCGATGGAGCTCGTCCGGGGCGTCGATTTCTTGCAGTATGTGCAGAGGCCGGGCTTCCGAGCGTATGCCGAGGGCGACGCAAGCGCGCCGAACGCGGTAGAAACGCGGAGGGATCGACGGGAGACGACGCCCGCCGCCATCGACAAGCTCCGCCCGGCGCTCCGCCAGCTCGCCGAAGGGCTCGAAGCGCTGCACGGGGCCGGCAAACTCCATCGCGACGTCAAGCCCTCGAACGTGCTCGTCACCGAGGATGGGCGCGTCGTGATTCTGGACTTCGGCGTCGCGACCGAGTTGCCGCGCGTGGCCGACCGGAGCCTCACCGAGGCACACCAGATCGTCGGAAGCGCGCGATACATGGCCCCCGAGCAGGCGCTCGACGAGGCGCTGACGCCCGCGTCCGACTGGTACAGCGTCGGCGTCGTGCTCTACGAGGCTCTCGTGGGGCGTCCGCCGTTCGAGGGGTCTTCGCTCGAAGTCTTGACGATGAAAGTTCAGTCGGATCCGCGGCCGCCTTCGGAGTGCGTCGACGGCGTTCCGCCGGATCTCGACTCGCTGTGCCGCGCCCTCCTCGACTCCGATCCAGGCCGCCGTCCGACGGGTCCGGAGATCTTGCGGTCCCTCGGCGCGGTCGCCAGCGTCCGCCCGATGCCGCTTCAGCCTCTCAGCGAGTCCACGGCGCTCGTCGGTCGTGACGGGCAACTCGGTGCGCTGCGCGAGGCCTTCGAGGCGACGGTGTCCGGCCGTTGCGTGACCCTCATGGTGGGCGGCGCGTCGGGGATGGGAAAGTCCGCTGTCGCCCAGTACTTCCTCGACGGCCTCGTCGAACGAGGCGAGGCCACCGTCCTCCGGGGGCGCGCGTACGAGCGGGAGACGGTCCCGTACAAGGCGTTCGACGGGCTCATCGACGCGCTGAGCCGCCACCTCATTCATCTCGAAGAAGGGCAAGGTCCGGTCGCGTTGCCCCCGGACATCGCCGCGCTCGCGCGCATCTTCCCCGTCCTCCGGCGCGTCGCGAGCATCAAGCACGTGGCCGACGACAAGGCGACCGACCCGCTCAAGGTGCGGCGCCGGGCGTTCGGTGCGCTTCGCGAGCTGCTCGGCTCGATGGCAAGTCAGCAGCCCCTCGCGCTCTATATCGACGACGCGCAGTGGGGCGACGCCGACAGCGCGGGTCTGCTCCTCGATCTCGTGCGCCCGCCCCAGGCTCCGCCCGTGCTCTTCGTGCTCACCTACCGGGACAACGAGGCAGAGACCAGCGGCTTCCTGAACGCGATCCGCCGAGGCTGGGCGGCGCAGGCCGAGCAGAGGACGGTGACCGTCGGGCCGTTGCGGGTCGAAGAGGCGCGCCAGCTCGCCCTCAGTCTCCTCGACCCGTCGGACCCACTGGCGGAGCGGATTGCAGGCGCGGTCGCGCGCGAGTCCGGCGGGAGCCCGTTTCTCATCGAAGAGGTCGTGCGGACGAATCGGCGCGCGGCCGATCGGGCGATGGGCGACACGTTGGAGGTGTTGACGCTCGACCAGATGGTCAGCGAGAGGATGGAACGGCTCTCGGATTCGGCGCGCGGGTTCCTCGAGATGGTGGCCGTCGCCGGCCGTCCGCTTCCGGTCTCGGTCGTGGCGGAGGCTTCGGGCGTCGCCGGGGAACTCGAGGATGTGATCGGGGCGCTGCGCGCTCGCCGCTTTCTGCATGCCGGGTTGCAGCAATCCCGAGAAGCGCTCGACGCCGCGTACCCGAAGACCAAAAACCACCACGCCGGCTGGCAGGTCAACGCGAACCTCTTCGGCGTGTATGCGCTCCACCAGCTGGGCGAGATCGAGGAGCTTGGCGCCCGCACGACGCGCCTGCTCTCCGAAGCCGATCAGCGAGGGGACCTGTACACTTCCGTCAACCTGCATACGACGATGAGCGTGGTCTTGGCCCTCGTGGCGGACGACCCCGATGCCGCGCGCCGCACGTCGCACGAGGCCATGGCCCAGTGGTCGCAGCGGGGCTTCCTCGTGCAGCATATGCAGACGATGGTCTATCAGGCGGAAATCGAACTCTACGTCGGCGACGGCACGCGCGCGTTCGAGCGCATGGAGCGCGACGCCGCCGCCTTGAACCGGAGCTTCCTTCTGAAGGTGCAGTTCATTCGTGGGTTCGCGCTATTCGCGCGCGGCCGCAGCGCTGTGGCCGCGGCCGCGGCCGCGGCGACGCCGGCGCGGCGGGCAGCCTTGCTCGGGGAGGCGCGCCGCATCGTCACTCGCTTCGAGCGCGAGCGAATGCCGTGGATATCGGTTGAAGCCGCGCTCGTCGCGGCCGGGGCGGAGAACGTCGACGGCGACCGGCCGCGGACACTCGCAGCGCTGCGCGCCGCGATCGAAGGCGGGGACGCCGCGAGCATGCCGTTGCACGCCGCCGCAGCCCGCTACCGACTCGGGTCCCTGGTGGGCGGTCCAGAAGGGCACGAGCTGACGAGGGACGCCGAAGCCGCGCTGGCGATCCGTGGGGTCCGTTGCGCACCCCGGTTCGTCGGGAGCTACTTGCCGGGACAATGGCCTCGAGCAGGCGCAGGATGATTCAGCCGCTCGCGTCGCCGCCGGACCGCGCGCGCTGAGGCGCGAACTGCTCGGCCGGGGGAACGGCGAGTTCACCAGCACGGCCGTCTGGGGAACTAACCTAGCCGATGAGCACCAGGGCGAGCGAGAGGTCCTGGTGCAGGTTGCCGACACCTTTCACGTACCCCTGCTCGCCGAACGTGCACAAGCCAAAGACCGGCACGCCACCGAGCTTGTCGCCCAGCGCGCGCACGCCAACGTCCACGCGGTCGCCGAGGGCGGCGGCACAGCCCGCGCAATGAATCAGAAACGCGCTCTGCGCTTCACCCGGCTTGAAGCCGCCGTCTTTTTCGGCGCGCGCGGCGAGCCCGGCCAGGGCGGCGAGGAGCTCATCACCCGTAGCTTCCATCGCGCAGACTTCGTCGCCGACGGAGACGCGGGCGAAGACGTCGACGGTGCCGTCCTTGTGGATGTGCGCGGGGTGGATCGTGATCCAATGGTCGTTGGTGCCGTAGCGCGCGATGGGCTTGAGCGCCGTCTGCGCGAGCACGTTGCCGCCATTCTTCACTTGCGTCGCGACCGTGCCGCCGAGCCAACCGTCGAGCACCTTGGCCGCACTTTCGCCACCGAGCGTCTCGAGCCTGCGATCGTGGGCTGCGGTGACGACGGCCTTGGGCCCGCTCGGCCGATAGGGTGCGACGAAAGCGCCGCCGACTTTGACGTCGCCGAAGAAACCCGCGAGTGAGACCGCGTTCTTCTCGGGTCCGCGGTCCGTGAATACCGACCATTGGCCCGCAATGGCGTGGTCGGCAGCGCTGCCGCCCCAGGCCGGCACGCCCGGTAACACCTCGGCGACGCCGGCGAGCACGTCCTCCTCCAGCCCCGGCGATGCGTTGACGAAGATGACCTTTGGCGTGCCCCCTCCGCGCTGCTGCAGCTCGCGTGCTGCTTGATTGCCCGACGCGCGCGCGTCTTTGTCGATCGTCGCGGAGCCCACACCGAAGCGCACCGCGTCGTCGCCGCCGAACAGCAAGACGCCGACGACGTCGGATTGGACGCCTTTGCTCGTGAGCAGGCCGAGTGAGGTGGTGATGCCGTGCAGCGGAACCGCTCCGAGGCGGGCGCGGACGCCGGCGTCGACGGCGGCGGCGGCGTGGTCGACTGTGGCGGTGAGGAAGCACAACCCGGGCTGCACACCGAGGGCGGCCCGCGCGTTCTTGAGTGCTTCGTCAACGGCGTCGGCCGTGTTGGCTTTGGTGGAGTAACCGATCGCGCTCTTGACGTGGCCCATGTGTGTCACCCCTCTCGTTTCAGTCCATTGCGCTGAGCAGTTTCGCGAGCGCGCGGCGGTCGGGTTCATCCAGCAGGCTCTCGACGGCCTGCTGCACGCGATGCAACTCGGCGGGATTGTCGACGGAGTCGGCGTCGTAGCTTCGTACGTGGACCCCGCACAGCATGATAAGGCGCGCGACGGCGAAGCCCGTGCGCTTCTCCTCGAGAAAACGCGTCATCCGGTGAATCCGCGACGACATGATGAGACTCTCCACGATCATACCCTACACGCCAGATCATCCGGGAGCAAAGTGAAGACGCGCCCCTTTGGCGTGGTGAGTTGGCGAGGGAAATGGCGGCTGGCGATCACCTTAGGTCGCGTTGACTGGCCTAGCCGCCTGGCCTAGCCGCCTGGCCTAGCCGCCTGGCCTAGCCGCCTGGCCTAAAGCCGCCTGGCCTAAAGCCGCCTGGCCTAGCCGTCTGGCCTAGCCGTCTGGCCGCGCGGCTGGATTCGGGTTCGCGATGGGTCTGCAGATCGAATGCGCGTCCGCGGAAGGGCGGCCCGCTACCACGCGTATTTCTTGAAGAAGTTCCACTCGAGCTGTGTGGCACCCGTGTAGGTCGCGCAGGCGAACCGCGCGCCGAGGCCCGTCGTGTCTCCGCCGGCCCAGCAGTGGGCCATCCCCGTGAAGGTGCAGAGCTCCACTTGACCGTCGGCGGGACATCCGTCGTAAAGGTAGCACTGGCCGTCGCCGCCCCCCGAGCCGTTCTCCACGACGGTCGTGTACGTCGGCTTGCAGCCGTTCTTCTGCGCCCAGAGGGTCGCTGACGGCGGAAAGCCCGACACCGCGGTGCTGTTCGGGTCGTCGCAGCCCGGGACAATCAGGGTGTCAGCCGCTCCATGGAAGATGATGATGGGAACGTGCCCCGTCTTGCACGACGAGAGGCTCGCGAGCGTGGCGCCCGAATGGGGCGCGACCGCGCGAATGTCCGTTCGGTCACAGCCCACGTGGTGGGTGAAGTAGCCGCCCATCGAGAAGCCCGTGGCGAAGACGTGCTGGGTGTCGAAGCACTGGTCCTGCGCGACGTCGGCCTTGATCGCGTCCATGAACGCGAAGTCGACACCCGCGGTCGGATTGTTCACAAAGTTGCCCGCGCCGCAGACCGCCGCACCGTTGTCCGAAACGTTCCAGGGGTTGAACGCCGTGGCCCCCGTGCTGGAGGACGCGCCCTGGCCGTCGAGAAACGCCACCGCGATCCCTTCGCTGTCGGCCAGCGCCGCGTACTGCGTGAGGTCGTACATTTCCGCGGCGGTCATCCCGGCGCCGTGGAACACGAAGACGAGCGGAACCGCCGTCGGCGCGCTGACCGACAGGGGCAGGTAGGCGATGTACGTCCTCGCGGTCCCGTCCACCATCAGAGTCCTCGACGTCTTGCCCCGCATGCCCGCGCGCACCCCGCAGCCGGGTTCGACCGTCGCAGGGCCCACGTCACCCGTCGAGGAGCCGTCGACGGTCGAGCGGCCGTCGACGGTCGAGGCCCCACCGTCGCCGCTCGATTCGCTCGAGCTGGAGCTGCCGCAATGCGATGCGAACAGAGTCAGCGCCGACAGGAAGAGCAAGAAGCCAACGCCCGATCGTACGCTCACGGAAGTCCTCCAACGGGCGAGCGCTCGCGCGCCGCCGTCTTCCGGCCAGCGCGTCGCTCGGGCCCCCATTGTTTGGGCTCAGCGTGGTGGTCCTGGCCGCACCAGCCAAAGCCGGTGACGGCGGACACGCCGCCGCCTAGCGACAAAAGCGCGCCCACCAACGAACGTGTCGCTCGAGCCATCGGTCTCTGTCCTTTCCGCGGCAACCGGATCCCCTGTGGGGGACGGAACGCCAAACGGATCAATCAACGCTGGCAATGTCAGTCCGGCGACAGGAAGCCCAAACGCTCCTGCGCGATCAAGGCGCCCCGGAGCGCGGCGCGGGGTCAACATAGTGCCCATCCGACGCCCAACCAGTTCCCGTCGCGCTGGAATTCCGACCACGTTGGCGTCGCTCGCGACGCCGGAGACCATCCTTCGGTGGTACCGCGAGCAGGTCGCTGCAAAGTACGACGGGAGTCGTACCCGCGGGCGTCCGGGCCATCCAGCCACCCGGGGTGACCCAAGTCAAGCAGCTGCTCACGATGGCGCGCGAGAATCCGTCGTGGGGCTACACGCGGCTTCGCGGCGAACTCGAAAACCTGGGCTTCGACCTCCCAGGCCGACGGGGCTTGGATGGCGCAGGTCGCCCGCAACCTCACCGACGCCGCGGCCGGCCCGCTGACGGGCTTAGGGCACATGATCGTGGATCGAGATCCCCTCTATCGCCATCGAGAATTGGGACACTACGGGGACGCTCGATGAAACGACGTGGCTCAAGCCGGCCTACAGGTCTGGACCGCGAGCAAGCAGCCGTGGCTCGAGCTAGGCGAGGGGCTCCCGACCTTCGAGTGTCAGCCCGAGCGGCGGTAGTCGCGCTCGGCGCGTCTCTCGCCGCACCGCCAGACCGCGCCCGGACCGCCCACGATTCCGCCGCCGTCCAGGAAGGTCGCGCCGGTTTCCGTCCAGTACACGTTCACGCCATCTACGGCGATCCCGTATGCTGCGCTCTGTCCTGCGGCCAGTGTTGCGAGGGTGCCGGCGCAATTGTTCTTGTCACACTGCATGATCGAACCGGCCCTCGCTGGCTGGCTGTTCGTCCAGTAGACGCGCGTTTGATCCATCGCGATCGCGGTCGTCTCCGCCTGCGTACTTCCCGGAACTCCCGACCAAAACGTTGCGGGCGCATTGCCGCAGCCGCCTTTGGCGCATTTCATGATGAGACCGCCGCCGATTGTCCAGTAAGCGCTGGTGTCGTCGACCGCGATTCCTTCCGAAAAGTCTTGGGGGGCTTGCTGGGCAACAACGCCCCGTTCCCCATCGACGGCGCCATTGCGACCGACGCGTCCTGCTGCAGAACTCTCGGCTGACCCGAAGCCATGCCTGATCCCGAACGCGTGGCGAATGAAACGACCGGTGGCGTGGCCAGGCGCGTGAGGCCGGGCACGGCGTGGTCGCTCTGCGGGGCCGCCGGCGTACTCGGCGCGCTCGTGCTCGACGCGCGAACCAAGTTCGTCCCGAAGCTCGGCGAGTGGTACTCGGCCGACACCCGCCCGACAGTCATCCTTCAGGTCCGCGCGTGGCTCTCGGGGCGCATCGCGCCCATGCCGAGCCCCGCCGCCGGAGGGTACGACTACGTCTGGGGCCGCGGCGGAATGCACGTCGCCTGGGGCCTCGGTCTGCCGATCATCGGCGCTCCGTTTCACCTCGTGGCGCGGCTCTTCGGAGCCCCCGGATTTCCGGATCACGTTCGCTTCCTCATCCTGTACGCGGTCACCATCGCGCTCTTCGCCCGCGCGCTGCAGCTCGCGTCTACAAGGGTGAGCGCGTTCGCCGCGAGCATCGCGGCGTCGGCGCTGTTCCTGTCGTTCCCCACCTTCGTGGGCCTCCTCGGAGCGCGGTTCCTGATCTACGATCAGACGATCGCCGTCGGCGCACTCTGGACGGTCCTGCTCCTGGCGGGCCTCCTTTCTTTGCTCGAGCGGGCAACGACGCGACGCCTGACCGCCGTCTGCACCGCCGCCGCCTTCGTCACGTTCATCCGGCCCCCGCTGGCTGCTTACGGGTTCACGACCGCCGTCCTCGCAGCGGCGCTCGCACACCGCCGCGGGCTCCGGCTTCGCGGCATCGTCGCGAGCGTCTCGGCCGGCCTCGCGGTGACGGCGCTCTACTTCGCCGCCAACGTGGCGCGGTTCGGCTGGCCCCTCGAGGCGGGATACGCGAACATCGACTCGGGGCCGTTCGTCAACCGCCTGACGCGCTGGGGACTGGAGTTCGCCGGGGTGCCGTTCGCGAGCGCGGCGAGGGAGCTCTTCGCGACGCTGTTCCGACTCGATCCCGTGTCCGCACCGCTCATCGCGACCACCGCCGCGGCCGTCCCGGCGGCGATCGCACCCTATGCCGTCGGCGAGCGGTGGCGCGAGTACTACTCGCCGACTTACGACCTGTGGGTGCTCGGGGCCTGGCTCGTCGCCTTCGGCGTCGTCCTGTCGCGCGTCATTCGACGTCGCCTCTGGCGGCGGGATCGAGACCTCGGCCGCGAGGTGACGACGATCGTCGGGCTCTGGGCGCTGCCGCCGTCGCTCGCCCTCTTCGTCCTCTACGCGAAGGTCGGCAACCTCGTGACCCGGTACCTCGTCGACATGTACCCCGCGTTCGCCGCCGTGATGCTCTGCGCCGCCATGGCCGTCGTGGACGTCGTCCGCGAGCGTGGGCCGAAGCGGGTCTGGGCGGCCCAGCTGGGCCTCGCGGTCTTGGCCGTCATCTACGACTCGGCGAGGCCCGGCTGGCCACACCAGATCAATCGCCCCGTGGACCGCGCGGCCGTCGAGGCGCGACTCGAAGGCATCGACGCGCGCTCCCGCGAGCAGCCGATCCCCTCGGACCACGTGGCGGCCACCGACCCGCGCGGGGTCGACCCGGTCTACCACCACTTCGCGGAGTGGAAGCGCGACGGGACCTTCCAGTCGGGAATGGTCTTCGCCATGCCGCGACACCCTTGCCTCGAATTCACCTTTGCGCCCCGCGGCGCCGGCTGGACCGCGTCGGACGACGCGTCGCTCGCCGGGTTTCGCGCCAACGCCGACTTCGACGCGCTCGTTCGTTGCGATGCGCCGAAGACCGACGGCGCGACGCGAACCGTCACGCTGTGCGAACCCCACCCGCCGCGGTTCCTGGTCGACGGGATGCGTCTCTACGCGATCGCGTCGCTCGACGCCGAGCTTCGCCCCATCGACGGGCTGAAGCTCGAACGCGTCGACGGCGTCGACGCTTGCCCTTGAGCCGGCGGGCTTCTTCGTCGAGCCAGGCGGTGCCACGGCGAACCTCACCGACGGAACCCGCGAACAGCCCGAATTTGAATGCGTACGCCGAACGGTTCGTTCGGTCGATCAAGCAGGAATGCCTGCGGCACATCATCCCATTGGGCGAACGCCATCTGCGCACCGCCGTCCACGAGTTCGTCGAGCACTACCACTCCGAGCGCACCCAGCACTGGGGCACATGTCCATGACTTGCGCTCATCGCGCCGGGGCCACCAAGGTGGCCGGCGTCGTCGCCGGCTCAGGAACGTGATCGGCGACAGGCCATCAGCGAAACACGAGCTCGAGCCCAATCGAAGCGAGCAGGAGAGGCTCACCCCATGACTCGTTGTCTTCCGTGAACGTGAAAGTCGGGCGCGGAACCGCGACCGCAGCGGCCAAGTCGGCGCGAATCCGAAGCGGACGCGCGATCGAAACGGCATATCCAATTTTTGCATACGGAGTGGCAACCCAGGTGGTGCGCGTGGCTCCGGAAAAGCCGCCGTTCGGAAAGCCGCGCGTTTGAATCGTGGCCGCGCCGGCGCCCACCCCGGCGTCGACGAGGCACCACGACGCGGCGCTCCATTGCGCGCGAACGCCCGCGCCGACGAGGCCGAAGATCAACGTGGCCGAACCCTCGCTTTCGGTGCGCTCCGCGTGCGTGAGCGGCAGAACGCCGAGGAGCTCGATGCCCCACGTTGGCGTCCACGCCCAGTGGAGCGAGAGGAGCGCCTCCGACGATCCGCCGAACGGGCCGGTGCCCGAAGCGAAGGCGAGGCCGGCGGCGGCGCCGAATCGCGGAGGGGGCGCCTGCGGCGCGAGCACGGCACGGTCGTTGGGGATCACGGGTGCGGGTGCGCTTTGGACCGGTGCCGTCCCGCCCGGATCGCGGAGAGACGCGCGCAGTGCTTCGGTGGCGCGGAGTCCGACGACCGCTGGATCGTCGTCGATGCGCACCACGTACCGCCGTGCCATCTGGCCCGCCTTTCGGTCGATCGTCCAGATCCTGACTTCACCCGCCACGGGATCGATTTCGACCGCGGCGACGGCATCGGTTGGGCGCGTGAGCCGCTCGATTTCGCGCGCGGTGCGTGGCGCGGGCGCGTCTTGCACTGTGGCCACGGTAAGACCCGCGGCGCGGAGCTCCGCCACGACACGCGTCGCCGTTGGATCGTCGCCGGCCGCGATCATGAGAACGGTCGCGGGCGAAGGGAGTGCCCGCTCCGCGGCGAGGGCACCGGCGTGCCATCCAACGAGGCTCACGAACGCGACGACGCGAACCTGACGTCGAGCGACGCGCGCCCACGACGACATCAAGGGTTCGCGGCAAGCTGTCGCGCGAGCGGCGCTTGCGCTCCGCTCGGGTACTGATGGAGATACTCCTGCGCCGCAGCGCGCGCGCGGTCGGGCACACCCGCCCGTTGCCAGGCCTCCATCGCCCGCCCCTGCGCCTCCCGGCGGAGGTCTCCCTGGGGCTGCTCGGCCAGATACGTCTCGAACCATCGTGCGGCGGTCGCGAAGTCGCGCTCCTGCTCGAATGCGGTCAGTCCCAAACCGTACGCGCTTCGGCCGCCGCCCGGCAACTTGGCTCGCGCCGCGGTGTACGCCTGGCGAGCCCGTTTCACGCTCACGGCGAATCGCGCGACGTCTCCCAATTGGAGCAAATCGACGCCCGCCGCGCGCCGGCATTGCTCGTCGAAGCCGATCCGCTCCACGAGATCCAGCGCTTCGCGATAACGCCCGGTCGTCACGAGATCGCGCCACCCATCCGATTCCAGAACGCTCGACGACGGTGCAGCCAAGTGCGGGGCCGGGGACACGCGCACGCCTTCCGCGGCTTCGATCGCGCCACGCGCGCCCGCATCCCCGGCCTCCGCCGCACGGGGCGGCTCGAGTTGGGAATTCGGCCGCGGCGCCGAGCTGACTTCGTCCGCCTCGTCGCTCGTTTCGACGATCTCGTCGTGCGTCGCATGGCACGACACGCGGAGTCGATGACCGCGCCCGACGGCCCTCGGCTCTTGCATGCAAGGGCCCGACACGAGCACCGAGCCCTCGTGAAGGTCAAGGCGAAAAATTTCATCGTCGGAATCCCAATTCACGTCGAACAAGGTGCCTACGACCACGACCTCGAACGGACCGACATCGAAGGCCCATCGGCTGGCCGCCCGGTGCGTCACGGAACCGCTCGCGCCTCCTCGCTCAATCACGACCCGCGCGCCATTTTCGTCCGACGCCGCGACGCGCGCGCGCGATCCGGCATAGAGCGAGACGAGCGACCCATCCGAAAATCGCAACGGAAGTGGACCTTCCGGCGGCGCCGCAATCCACGCGCCCACGCGCCCCACTTGCCCCCCCGGTGCCGTGAACGCGAGTCCGGCCGCGACGCGCGAACGCCATAGGACCGCGAAGATCGCGGCGGCGGCGACGAGCGGGAGCGTCACGGCGAGCGCCCACCGCCCGCGCCGGCTTGGCGTACGCCACGACAAGGCGCGACGCCCCGCCGCCTCGGCCAAGTATTGATTGCGCTCGCAGGCGCGATCTTGCTCGCCGCGAACGCTTTCGCGGAAACGCTCGTAGGAGTTCATGTCTCGTCCCCCGAAGGGTCCTCGGGCAGCGCGTGTTCGCGCAGGATCGGGTCGCGCCGGGCCCTTCGCCAAAAAGTCCGCTTCGCGCGCGCGAGCCGTCTCTTCGCCGTCGCCAGCGAGACCCCCGTCATCTCCGCGATCTCCGCCACGTCCGTCCCGTCGATGACCTGCAACGCGAAGGCGATGCGCTCATCGGCGGGAAGGGTGTCGAGTATCAAGTAGGTGCGCGCGAGCGCCTGACTCACCTCGGGAGACGCCACCGCCGCTGGAGCCTCCGGTACTTCGTCGAGAGAGAAGACACTGAGCCAACGGCGCCGCGATCGACGATTGCGGAGAAATCCGCGCGCCGTGAAGAGCGCAACGCTGCCGATCCATCCCTTCAACGCCGACGGGTCACGCAAGCGCCGAATGCCCTCGAGCGTGCGCGCGAAGGCCTCGTTGATGAGATCGGGAACTTCGGAGTGTAGGCCCACCGAGCGCACGATCAAGCGCTGGACGTACGGCCCGTAGCGCTCGAAGAGGAGCTCCGCCGACCCGGCCTCGTTGCCCTTGAGCGCCTTGACCAAAGCCGCGTCCGTCATCGTCGGCGGAAAGAGGCGCGTCACGCCGCTTCGCGCGGGGCCGCCGGGCCGGCGATGGATGGGGGTGCTCACGATCTGACCATCCTGTTTCGATTCTCGTGATACCAGTGTCCGGGCCCTCCGGGAAGGCTCAGACTTCCCGCGCATCCGCCGAAGCGCCGCCGCTACGGCAGTCCGTAGACGTTGAGCGCGTTCGAGAAAGTCGCAACGAAAACGCGACCGTTCGCGACGACGGGCGAGTTGAACTTGGCGACATCCGCGAGTGTCCCATTGTCGAGCGTCAGCGGGTCGGCCTTCCAAAGCACGTGCGTGATGTCCGCCGCATCGACCGCGTAAAGGACGCCGGTGTCGAGGACATGCCACGCGCCGTTTCCCGGGTCCTTCGGCGTGGACGCCCAAAGGATCGCCGTGCCGGCGGCGTTCCCGTTTGCCGAGAGGGTCATGATCCCGCCGGGATGACCCGGCAGGACCGCGGCGAATCCGCCCTGGGCGAGCGGGCCGCCCGACGCGTTGGTGGTGAGCAAATGGGTCGTCGGATCCATCCCGTATTCGATCAGCTGCGAATCTTCCGGCCACAGGTACACGCGCTCGCCCGCGCCGTTGGGGAGATCGTAGTATATGGGGCCGCCGTGCAGATGCCCGTTCAAACCCGCCGCTTTTCCGGGCGTCACCAGCGTTTGCAGAATCTGGTCGCCGGATTTGCTGTACTTGCCCAGATTCGTCGAATTAAGGACGTACAGCGCGCCGCCCTTACTCCCCGTCAGAAGCAGGTTGTGCGGCAAGAGAACGGCGCCGGTGCTCAAATCCGAGTCGGCCCGGTTGAGCGACACGTAAGCGGTGGGCGTCCAATAGTCTTGGACGCTGAAGTCCGACAGCGCGAGGCGGATCACGCTTTCCGAAAGATCGGGCGGAGTCGCGGTGGGGTTTGTGCTCCCGTTTCCCGCTGCGAGGAACAGGCTCGTTCCGTCGCTCGACAATCCGACCCCACCTTGCCAGATGCCCCCTTGGCTGCCGTTGGGCGTCACGTTGAAAACGCGCGCCTGCGTGAACTTTTTACCGTCGTAGGAATAGCCGAGGACCCATCCGTGATATGGCTGTATATCGCAATGGCTCGCGAAGGCGGCGTAGACAATCCCGTTTTCGAGGAGCATGCCTGCTCGCCCGAGTTGGTATGTTGGGTCGAACGACACGATGCCGCCTACGGCGTCGCTCGCGGTCCCCTTGACGGACGCCGTGATGCGGATCGGCGATCCCGGGAGCTCCTTTCCACTGGCGACGTTGAGCGCGTGCAGCATCTGCGCCCATGACGTTCCGGTGTAGGTTTTGTTGACGACGTAGAGGACGCCGGCGACGGGGTCGATCACCGGCGTCGCCGTGATTCCCACCGCGGGCGCGAGGTTGTCGCACTGGATCGGGCCGGAGGTCGACGGCCCCGACGGGCCGAGCGACGTCTCCCATAGCGGAACCGACGAGCGGGTTTCGGCCGCGTCGAACGCGTCGACGACGTTGTGTTCCGTCGCGACGAAGACGACGTCATGCACACTCCCGTCCGCCATCGTCAGGTGACTGAGATAGAGCGGTTGCGCGTAGATCTGACCGTCGACCGCCTGGGAGAAGAGCAGGTGAAAATTGGTCGTATTGACGTTCGAGGTCGTGAGCACCTGTTCGCTGAGGTTGACTCCGGAGCGCGCATCATCGTAGCGATTGGTCAATACGGAAAAGCCAGAGCTCGGGGCCCCGGTCGCGTCGGTTGCGTTCGCATCCACCGCGGCGTCGCCCGAAGAGGGCGGCGCGCTCGCACCATCTTGACTCGGCGCCGGAGGGCTCGACCCATCGTCTCCGCTCATCAGCGATCCTGCGCCGTCGGCGCGAAACGACGCCCCGCCGTCCCCGCTTTCATTCGAGCTCGGCTGCCCGCACGCGCTCGCGATCGCCAGCGCAAAGGCCAGCGCTCCCGCGGCGCCGCCGCCACGTCGAGCGAGCCCCAGCGGGCCTCCGTGCCGGTCGCTCCGACTCACTTTGAACAATCGCATCAGATTCCTCCTGCGGTCGATTGGCGGCGTCGCGGCGCCGTGCGCATCCGTTTCCGAGAACGGTGACGGGCCGCTGCGAGACCCAGCCATCCGAAGAGCAACCCGCCGGAGGTCCGAGCCGAGGGGCTTCCAACCGCGGGGAGCGCGCATGCGCATCCCGCCGGGGCCGAAGGCAACGATGCAGACGATGCCTCCGGAGGGCGCGTGCCCGAGTCGGTGGGCTCCACGAAGCCGTCGCTCGCGTCGATCTCACACGCCGGAAGCATCGCGCACAGAGACGGCGCCTCGACCGCACACACGCTCGCAGAGGTGGCCGGAGGGCACGTGACCACCCGGGAAGCGCTGGCAAGATGGAGGAGCGGCGTGAAGGATCGGCCTTCGTCGTTCGATTGACCCAGCGCGAACACGGTGTCGTCCGAGCACGCATAGAGCCGAGTGCCGGCGGTGGCGAGGCATTGAATCGCGGTGCTCGAAACTTGCGTAAATGAGAGCGTCGCCGCGTCGCCGACCCAAAGTCCGTCGTCGGGACCGCCTGCGTAGATGGTCGTCCCGTCGGGCGAGAGCGCAAACCCTTGCATCTCGCCTGCGAACGACAACGGCGCGGAAAACGTTTGCCCGGCGTCGTCCGAGACGAGCAAGCGGGAGATCGGCCACGTGCGCAGGTAGATCCGGTCGGCGTTCTGGGGATCGACGGCGGCGATGTACGCGGCCGACTCGAGCTTGGGATCGATCGGGACGGCGCTCTCGACGAACGTCGACCCACCGTCGCGAGAGACGTAGAGAGCGGCGTTCTCCGTCTCGTAGATCCCGTGGACTCCGCAGGCGTAGATCCGATTGGGATCGGACGCGGCCACGTCGACCGTTTGCAGCAGCGCGGTCGGGTCGATGGACGGGCTCGCCGGAGACCAATGCAAGCCGTCGTCGAGCGTTTGAAAGACGTGGGTTTCGAAGGTCGACAGACCGGCATCATCGGTGTGCTGCTGCCACGCCAGAGAGACGGCGTGGTCTGGGTTGTCGGGGTGAACCGCCACGTCGGCGCTGACCCAGCCGGAAAGGTCGGACGCGAAGGCCCACGCACAACCCGTATCGCTCGACGTCGCCATCCCCTGGTACGTCGCCGCAAGAATCGTCCCGTTCGCCGTCACGCCAACGGCCGGATCCTCCTCCGAATCCGGCGAACCAAAGGCTGATTCGCAGATCCAGCCCCAGCTCTGGCCGGCGTCGCGAGACACGAGGAGTCCGAAGGTCGCGCGGAGCACGAGCACGTTCGCGTCGGACGGGTCCACAACGAGCTGATTGGTCGCCGGGAACCGCCCATTCGCCCGCGCCGGCGTGCTCGCAAAGAGAATGCTGGACGATAGGACGCCGAGCAGACCGCGACCTCTCAATTCCAATTGACCACCGGGGTGACGAGGCCGATGCGGAGCGCGGGCGGGCCGCCGGGCCCCGACGGCTGAAACGAGGGAGCCCCCGCGCCGGACGGCTGAACGTCGAGAGCATCGATGTCCGCAGCGTCGGACGTAGTGAAGCCGGGAGCCTTGATCTCGATCATATTCGGCCCCGCGCGGAGCGATAGAGCGACAACGGCGCCGTGCACAATCGCCCAAGAATCAGGATATGCAGGAAACTCGTAGTACACCGCCTCTTGCCCGCCGACGGTCGCCGAGGTCTGGACGCCGTTCACCAGGATGAGATGCGGCCGGCATCCGCTACCCGCACCGGTATCGTAGTTCACTCCACCGCAATGAGCGTCTCCATACGTGTCGGCCTTGCCGGGTGTCAGTTGGCCGCTGTGATACCAAAACGTCACGTCGTACGTGCCATCGACCGGGACCGTCACGCCGTTGAACGTGACTCCCCCTCCCAGATTTCCGCAACCGGTGTAGCTCGTCGCCGAAGTCGGCGGAGTGCACGGGGATCGCCCGAGGACCTGATTGACGACGTGGCCGCCCGAAGCGCAATCGGCCCCCTCCTTCACCCCGTCCGAGCTCGTCCCGGGGACGCCCGAGCACGGCTGGGCCCCGTCGGTCACGACGCCTTCGACGGGAAAGCTCCGCGTGTTCATGGCGGACTCGGCCTCGTAGCGCACGAAGAACGTCGCTGGCACGTCCGCTTCGGAGTCGTCGCGGGAGGACGACCCGTCAGCATTGGCGCCCGTCGCGCCGTCGCCCACCGAAGCGCTCCCGCTGGCGTCGAGGAGGCTGTCGTCGATCGGACGTGCATCGATCAAACCGGAGTTGCTGGACCCGGCGGAGCCGTCAAGGTTCGAGAGGGAGGTCGAGTCGGGACCCCCGCCCTCCGGCAGCGGACCCGAATTTGTCGAGCCGTTGCCTCCATCGGTACGACCGGACCCGCCCGGATTGGAGTCGCTCGAACCGCATCCCGCCACGAGCGCTGCGGCCACCAGGGCGGCGCCCGTCAGACGAGGCAAGCCCATCAGGCGAAGCAAGATGTACGCCGTGGATTCGGAGCAAGAACTGACGGCCAGTGGCTTCACGTCGCTGCGCTCATGGGTCATGGCCTTCTCGAGTCCTCCATAGGGTCGTCGCCCGCTGTCGGCCGGTCAGTGTCGCGGGGGCTGGGATTCGGCTCATGCCGCGCGTCGTCCGCGCCGTCGTCGATGGGTGAGCCTTCCAAGGGGCGACGGACACAGAACTCGCATGAGTCAACGTTCAACGCGCTCTGGCGCCCTTCGCCGCGGCGCGGCGGGGCCGAGGCCCCCTCGCTCCTTCGCGCTCGCGCTCGCGCTGTCGGGCGCCCTCGCGTGCGGCAGTTCCGACTCCGGCTCACCGGAGTCCATCGACGGCGGCGCGCCGGCGGATGGGACTTTGCGCTCCACGTCTGGCGCGGCGAGTGACGCGAACGTCGGCGAGGGTCCCGATGCAAGCGTGAGCGACGACGACGCGAACGCAAGCGCGACTACGAACGATGCCAATCAGGTGACGACGGCGTGCGAGGGACCAGGGGTGCCCGTTCCCGCGGCCGCGCGTGTCTCCAACGGAAATCCGCTTCTGCCTCCGAAGTGGGCCTTCGGCATTCTGTGGGGCAGTTACTACGATCAGATCGGAAGCACCTTTGCACAAAATGGCAACATCTTGACCGCGGCGACCCAGCTTCGCGCGCAATACTCGGGCGACCTGATGTGGATCGATTCGAGCTGGCTGTGGCACAATTACAGCGGCGACCCCGCAGGCACGCCCAACTATATCAATTTCAAGTTCGATACCACGACCTTTCCCGATCCGGCCGGGATGATTAAAACTCTTCGGGAAAATCACTTCCATTTCGGCGTGTGGGAGTGGCCGTGGGAGGACCACGGGGCTCCGTACTTTCAGGATGCAGTCACCAACAAGTACTTCGTCATGAACGGGACGGCCGCTGCGCTTGCGACCACCGGCTGGCACGGCGATCCGAATCCCGCGGAATTCGACTTCACGAACCCCGCGACGGTCACCTGGTGGACGGGCTTGAACACGACCCTCGCGGACTGGGGCCTCGATTTTCTCAAGCTGGATACGACCGTCGCGCAACAGAGAAGCCCGATCAGCGCGGGCGGTGGCCAATACTTCGACACGGCGAAAAGCTACCAACACGAGCGCAACGGCGCGGCCTACGAGATAACGAAGGTTTATGCGGCGGCGCACGATCCCAACGCGATGATGAACGGCGCGCGCGGGTTCATCATGCCCAAGGCGGCATCGCCCGCCAACGATCAATTCCCCGGCTGGTGGACCGACGACACGGACGCGACCTGGGCCGATTTGGCCGTCGAGATGGGCCGCGCGTCGCAGCTCAACACGTCGACGACAGCCGCCTACTGGTGCGGCGACACCGGGGGGTACAACCACGTACCGACCGACGAGCTATACGTTCGCTGGCTCGAGTATACGGCCTTCACTCCGCTTCAGGAGTTCTTCGGCGGCAAAGCGCCGGGCATCGGGGCGAGGTTCCCCTGGCTCTTTGGAGCGCAAGCGCAGCAGATCGAGCAACAATACTCGGACCTCCGCTACCGCCTTTTGCCCTTCCGCTACTCGAACGCATTGGCCGCGTACGAAGTGACGCCGGTGGCCTATCCCGTCACCTGGATCGGATCGACCCAGCTTCTCGTGGGCAACGGCTCGAGCCAAATGCTCGTCCAACCGGTGACGACGCAGGGCGCGACTTCGGCGTCCGTCAAGCTCCCAGCCGGTGCGACCTGGATCGACTACTGGACCGGAAAATCGTATCCCGGAGGAACGACGCAAGTCGTCCCGGCGCCGATCGCGCAGGAGCCCGTATTCGTCAAGGCGGGCGCCATCCTCCCGATGGGCCCCGTGCAGCATTACGTCGGCGAACACACGGCCGACCCCCTCACCCTCGACATCTACCCGGCCGGGGCGACGAGTTACACGCTCTACGAGGACGACGGGACGAGCGAAGGCTACCTCGGGGGCGCGTACTCCACGACGACGTTTTCCAGCAATGACACCGGCGGAACTCTGGTCGTCACGATCGGTCCTCAGGTGACTGCCAAATACTCCTACGCAGGTCAACTGTGCGCGCGAACTTATCTGCTCAAAATCAATGGGCAGACAGCCGCCCCGACCTCCCTGACGCGCGATGGGCGTCCCGAGCCGATGGTGTCGGCGGCCGCGTTCGACGGCGGCACGCCCGTGGAGGGCTGGTACTATGATCCGATCGCAAAAACGGTTTGGGTCGAGTTTCCGCTCGCGTCGACCGACAAAACGAGCGTGTCTCTCTAGTGTCTCGAGTCAGAGTTCGTCGCAGAGGGGTTCGACCAACCGACAGCGCCCAGGGTTGCAGAATTCCAAGGTCTCGCCGGCCAATTTCTCCCTCACGGGGTGTGGTGAATCTCTGATCCATGGGCGCTTCGTCCATTTTCTCGCGCGAGCCTGCGTGCCCTCTCGCGCACGGCCAGTCTTCGTCCCACACTAGGGAGACGATGGGGTGTGTGATCCGGCACCTTTTTGCGATGGCGCTCGTTGGCGTGGCCTGCGGCTCCTGCGATGACTTGACGGTACCGGTTCTTTGGCGTACTTCGTCCGCGTCTCCGGTCGACAGCGGCGCGAGCCTCCCGCGGCGCTATGAGGCCGAGGCGACGCCCCCAAACGTCCTCACGCAGAGCGCGATCGCCGATCTCACCTGTTTCGGGACCAACCAGGTCTGCCCCGCGGACGGAGTGAAGGAAGGGGCGGACTGTTGTTCCGGCGGCGGAGTCGTGACGGGAATACTTGGACGAGTTCCCTGCAGTGGCCCTCCGGGCAATGCTGGTGACTACGTCGACTGCCAGATGGTGGGCGGGGGCGTCGAGTTCCGCGATGTGACCGTTGCTTCGACCGGCACGTACGACGTGACGTGGTGGTACCACTGCGGAGAAAATAACAGCTACGGAGACACGGCATGCGGCGGCCTCCACTACGCCGTCGGCTCCTCGTGTCGACCGCATCTCATCGACGTCAATGGCGTGCCGGTGTCCGCGGAGACCGACGGACAAGCGGCTCTCATCTACCAATTTCCGTGTTACGCGGGCGCCTGGTCGATTGTTCACGGCGCGACGACCGCCCTTCCGCTCCTCGCGGGGCAGAACACCGTCTTGATTCACGCGCCGCACGAGCTCGATCTCGACAGCGCCGACATCGACGCGATCGAGTTGCAAGCGCTGGGCCAAGGTCCCCAACCGCTCGTCACGCCGGTGGTGTCGGGATATTGAATCGCGGTCTTCCTGGTCACCGTCACCGCCGCCTGGACTGCACGTAGACTTTTCGCTCCACAGCGGACGCCCGCTCCATTTATCAGCGCCGCGTGCTCTGACGCGCCATGGGCTGACCCGCCACTCGAACCTGGCGGGCCGACACGTCCATGGCCAACGCGGTGCCTCGCTCGCCGCACGTCACCGATCGCGATCGCGTGAGCCGTCCCGGGGGGGTTGGGACACCGAGCCGCCATGAGTCGATCCTCCGCGATCAACATCAACAAGGAAACGCAACGCGCGCCTCGTCCGAGCCACACCGTCCGCCCCACGCTCGGTCCCGACACCCGCATGCGGTCCGATGGGCTTCGCCCGTCCCGCGAGCGTGCAGTAACGAATCCTGTCGCGTTCGTCCTGTTCTTCGCCGCCTTGGGCGCGGCGGGATGCAGCTCCGAAACTAAAGCCACGAACCTCGTCGACCCCGGCCTCCCGCCAGACGGCAGGATTCCGGGCGACTCCACGCCCGACTCCGCTAGCAGCGCTGGGATCGATGGTAGCATCCAAGGCTCACTTGACGGAAGCCGCCAAGATGACGGCGCCGGCTCCGACCTCGATACCGGGATGAGCGATACCAGAAATGACTCTGCAGCGAGTACGGGGCCGGCTGCCCAGCCCGACGCCGGCGCGGGTTGCGGCTCCCCGTATGGCCCCAACCTCTGCTCCATGTTCAACGGCACGAGCCTTGCCGGGTGGACTGAAGTGGTCAACGGCAAGGTGACGAACAACAATTGGACAGTCGTCGACGACGGACCGGGTTCGCCCGTGATGCACAGTTCAGGCGCCAACAGAAACTTCATTTATTACAACGTGAACAAGTATGGCGATTTCCGATTTATCTTCACCGTAAAACTCATCTCCGACGACGCGGACAGCACTCCCCACGTCCCGTGCGTGCTCTTTTGGGGCTCGTCGACGACGGCCGACGCGATGAATGCCCTGCAGCTTCAACCCCCTAAGGGGTACACTTGGGACTATCGCAAAAACAGTACCAATACGGGCGGCGCCCTCGGCACGAAGGCAGTCAAGGGCTATCCGGGGGCAGACACATCGTGGGCTCAGTGCGAAATGTTGGCCAACGTCGCGGCAGGCACGACGCGGATGGCCTGCTGCCCCAGCAACGGGGAGGCGAAATGTGCGAGCACACCCGCCGTGGAGATCGTGGATTTCACGGTGGATGACGCGGAGCCGAACGTGATTGCCCAGATGCCTTACTATCTAGCCCTCCAGGCTCACACCGGCAACAGCGGCGCAAAGACGGGTCAGATCGAGGAATTCAAGGACCTCTACGTCGAATCGCCCGTGGTGAATCCAACGACATTCGTTACTACGCAATAGCCCCTGCAGTTAATAGCTCCCAACGAAACGACAACTTCGCGTGAATAACCGGATGCAAAATTGTCGTTCTTTTTCCCCATCGAGCGCTCTCGCCAGGGCGACGACGCGTTCTCCCTGCAGGTCTCGGGGTAACCTACGCATCATAGCCATCTGGGCTGGAGTCTCCCTGGCAACGTACGACAAGATGCCAGAGGCGCTCGCCCAAACGGCGACCACCGTGAGCATTTCGGTGGACGCAACCGCGCCCGGGACTCCCATCGAGCCCATCTGGGCATTCCATGGATTCGACGAGGTCAACTACACCACGACGGCTGAGGGCCAAGCGCTCCTCCAGCAGCTGGGATCGATTCCGCCGACCCGGCCACACATTCGCTCGCATTTCCTGCTGAACACCGGAAACGGGACACCATCGTTCAAGTGGGGGTCGACCAATGTGTACACAGTCGACGCCGCGGGCAGTCCAATTTACGATTGGACGTCGATGGACGGTATCATGGATACGGTCACGAGCTCAGGCGCCGCACCCTATGCCGAAATTGGATTCATGCCGGAAGCCTTGTCTTCGCACCCCACTCCGTATCAAAATTCCGGGATCTACACGCTGGACGGCGGCTGCTTTTATCCCCCGACCGACTACGCGAAATGGGGGAGCCTCATTCAGGCTTGGGCCACACACTCGAACACTCGTTATCCATCAGCCGCGAGCACGTGGCAGTGGGAACTATGGAACGAGCCCGACATCGACTATTGGAAAGGCACCGCCGCAGAGTACGATCGGTTGTTTGACTACACTGAATCGTCCTTGCATCAAGTGATGCCCACCGCCCCCCTTGGAGGGCCGGCGACGGCGGGGACGGGCGCCTTTTTCACCCAGTTTCTTCAACACTGCGCCACCGGCACCGACGCGGTTACGGGCAAGCAAGGCGTGCGCCTCGACATGGTGTCCTTTCACGCCAAGGGCGGCGTCACCGTGACGGGCGGGCACGTCGAAATGAATCTGGGCCATCAGCTCCAGCTTCATAGCGATGGTTTCAAAGCCGTCGCCGCCTTCCCGCAATACAAGCACACGCCCATCGTCATTAGCGAAGCCGATCCCGACGGATGCGCCGCCTGTCCCAAGAGCCAGAACGCTTCCTACGCCTACCGCAACTCGCCAGTCTACGGCGCGTACGAAGTAGCGATGATGAAGCACACACTCGAGCTCGAATCAAGCATCGGCGTCAACGTCCGAGGCGTCCTCGCCTGGGCGTTTCTTTTTGAGAATCAGCCCTATTTTGCGGGGTATCGCGTCCTGTCGAGCCATGGCATCGACCTTCCCGTCTTCAATGCGTTCAAGCTCCTGGGAAGTTTGAGCGGCCAGACGATTCCCGTCACAAGCACGGGAGCGCTGACGCTCGACGCCATCCTCGCGAACAGCGTTCGCGGGCAGGCCGACGTCAATGCCATGGCCACTCTCAACGGCCAGCAGATTCAGGTTCTCGTTTGGAACTATCACGATGACCTGGTGGCGGTGCCCGCTTCGCCCGTGCATTTGACCGTCCGGGTTCCAGCCGCCTTCGGTCCGCTCGCGGTCGTCGACCATTTGCGCGTCGATGACACGCATGGGGACGCCTACACGGTCTGGGTATCGCAGGGCACTCCGGCGGTCCCCACGGCGACACAGCTGACGCAACTACAACGAGCGATGGTGCCCGCGGTCTTTCAGCCAGAACAAGCGGTGCCCGTGACGGCCGGCGCCGTGGCCCTCGACTTCGACTTGCCGCGTTTCGGGATTTCGCTCGTGACCCTGGCTCCTCCCACCGGCGCTCTCGATGCGTCGACGCGCGAGGCTGGTTCCGAAGGGGACAATCTCGACGACGCCGGCCCGGCGCCGGATGCCACGAGTCCATTCATTTCGGTGGAAGATGCATCGCCGTCGCCTGGCTCCGCCCACGGCGCGGGAGACCAAGCCGGGGGGCCCGGCGCCGCCGGGTGCGGTTGTGGCGTCGGTCCCGCTGGGCTGGCCCCGCAGTCACTTTTGGTCTTGTTGCCAATGGCCGCGTTCCTGTTCCGGCGGCGCCAGCGTGTTCATTTGTCGGCGACCAGCGGCCGACGTGGCGGTCGCTATCGTAACGGAGAATTGACGCACATTGGTACCTCGAAATCATGGAAGGTTGGAGGGGTGACTGAACCCTGGCGTCGGCGGTCACGAAAGGCCACGTGACCTCGGCTCTTGCGCGCGAGGCTTCCAAGCTGGCTTGTAGCTCGATGGACGAGACGAAGGGGATGCTCTGGGCAATCGCGACCCTGATCGTTGCGACCGACGGTCTCTGGGGCTGCTCGACTTCGAACGAAACGACCAGCGTCGCGGCCGACGCCACGAGCGAGCTTGGACAGCCCGACGGCTCTTCGAGTGGCAATGCTGCGCGGTCCGACGGGGGTCCCGCCGACGACGGGCTCGATGGCGCTGCGGACGGCAGCGTGGACGACACAGGGCTTGGGTACAGCGACACGGCCGACACCGGGTCGGACGGCGGCGGTTCGGCCGATTCGGGCTATTCGGGCTCCACGACGCCCGGCGCGAGTCTGAGCTGCGCACCCGGCGGAGAGGGCATGACGAACTGCGGCGCGGGGGGAAACGGAAGTGAGAGCTGCTGCGCCAGCCTGGAAGTGACGGGTGGGACATTTTATCGGAGCTACGACGGCGTCACATATACGAACAAGGGCAATCCGGCGACAGTAAGCACCGTTCGCCTGGACAAGTACGAGATCACAGTGGGGCGATTCCGGCGGTTCGTCGCTGCGGTTATCGGTGGTTGGCGGCCGCCGGCAGGTTCAGGCAAACACACTCACTTGAACGGCGGCCGAGGGTTGAACGCGACGGGCGGCGGTTACGAGACTGGATGGGACGCCGCAAACTGGGATGGCCTCCTCTTGACGACCGCCAGTGCATGGACCACCAACCTGGCGATGGCGCATGGAACTTGGACGCCGTCGGCCGGGAGCAACGAGAACAAGCCGATTAGCAACGAGACGTGGTACGACGCATATGCTTTCTGCATCTGGGATGGCGGCTTTCTGCCGAGCGAGGCGGAGTGGAATTATGCAGCGGCGGGCGGTGGCGGACCAACCGGCCAGCGCGTCTATCCGTGGTCGATCCCCTCGACGAGCGCGACAATCGACTGCTCGTACGCGAACTACGCCCCCCAGCAGCCCGGTACCGCCACTACGTCGTGCACCACACCGAGCTGCGTCGGCGGCTGCCCGGCGGACGCGCCGAACAACGTCGGTTCAGAATCTCCCAAGGGGGATGGTGCGTATGGGCAAACGGACTTGGCAGGCAATATAGAGGAGTGGACGCTGGACCATGCTGGCGCCTACGTCACCCCATGTATCGATTGTGCGAATCTCACGGCGGCTTCTCCCAGGGAGTGGCGCGGCGGCGGCTGGAGTCCTGACTCGACGCGAGATGGAAACCTCGTCATCTCTTATCGCTTCAACTTCGCCTCGTCGAGCCGCTTCAACGATATGGGGGCTCGGTGCGCGAGGATTCCATGATTGTGAGTGCCGCCCCTCGGACGTACTCAGCGCTTTGTCCCCGCAAGAGCCCGGAGCAATGGTCTGTCCTCCTCGACGAGCTGTCGGGGTCTGGCGAGGCGGTCGAGTCGTTCTGCCGCCGACGGGGGATCCGTCGCTCGACGTTGTACTGTAAGCCGTTCACCAAGGACGTGTAGAGGAGGGGCTGAGGGCGTGGCGCTCGGCCGAACGGCGCACAGCCCGAACCTCAACGCCTACGCCGAAAGGTTCGTGCGGTCCATCAAGTACGAGTACCTCAGGCACATCGTTCCTCTTGGCGAACATCACCTGCGCGCCGTCGTGCGAGTTCGTGGAGCACTACCATGCCGAGCGCAACCACCAGGGCCTGGGCAACGTCATCCCCTTCCCCTCCCGCGGTTCGTTCAACGCGGTCGGCCGCATCGAACGACGGCAACGGCTCGGGGGCCTACACTTCTACGAGCGAACAGCCGCATGAATCAGGCTGGATCGAATATCGGGAGAGTACGCGGTCGCCTTTCTGGGCGAAGGCGTCCTGCGCGATGACCTCGTCGTCGCCAAGCAGTCCGCCGGTTGTTTCGGATGGACCGGCCGGCGCGCGAACGCAGCGCTTGCGCGGGCGCGAAGAGAACGCGCAGCGTCGGCGCGGCGATCCCTCCCAAGCCCACAGCGCACCCGACGCGATCCGCCGTCTCGGTGCGCGGCACGGCGAATGCATCCCATGGCTCATCATGGGCGAGCCGCGAATGGTGAGATGCTACCAAACCGTGAACCGAGCGTATGAAGACGTCAGCATGCTCCTGCGTCGAGAGCCCCTCGACCTCTTGCAACGGGCGACGACGACGGCAAGCGCCCGCGCCCGGTCCCTCGCGACCAGCTTGCGGGTCGAACTGGTGGGCCTCGAGGTCAGTGTCGACGTGCGACTCTACGTTCGCGGCATTCGCGACGGCGAGAAGATGGCCGGCGTGTTGCCCGCCCTGCGCATCGAGCTCACCTGGGAGGCGATCCACAACCGCGCGCTTTTTCCCTCGATGCTCGCCGAGCTTTTGGTGTGGCCTCCGTCGGCGCGCGAGACGCAGATCGAGATCCACGGCGTCTACTGGACCCCGATGGGCCCCATCGGGACTGCCCTCGACGCGGCCGTCGGGCACCGCATCGCCGAGGCCGCCGTGTATCGCTTCCTGAGCGATGTGGTCGAGCAGCTTCATTGCGAGCTGCCGCCTCTTGACTCGCCGCGAGGCAAGCAGAACCACGGCCGTCCGCGATGGCCATTGTAACGGCGTCGTGGTCGAGAGGCTTGTCAGTGACGATGCAAGCGCCCGCCTCGGCCAACGTCTTTTCCGGTCTCCCCGCTCAGGCGGTAGCCACGACGAGACCGGCCTCCAGTAAGGGTTCACGGGGGAAGCGACCGACGACTTAGTTGCCAGTCGAATACGAACGCCACGCTCAAAGCACCCCGAACCGCCCGAGCGCGATGAAGACGCACAGTGCCCCCAGCACCGCGGGCGGTACCAGCGGCTCCTTGCGATCCACGTGCGTCTTCACGGCGCCCCCCATGATGACGGTCAGCGCGACCGCGGCGACCGGCGTCAGGACTGGCGCAATCCCGGTGAGCCACGGCATGATCAATCCGACGGCCCCGAGAGCCTCGGCGAGCCCGAGCAGCTTCACGTTGGCGTCGCTCCACGTCGCGGCCCACTTCAGCTTCTCGGCGAGCTTCACACGCGGGGTGGCGACTTTCAGCCCTCCCGCTGCGAGCATCGCCAAGGCGACGAGACCTTGCGCGATCCAGAGCGCGACGTTCATGACGCTTGGATGCCCCGACGCGGGTCGGGGAGGCGAAGAAAAGCGCTACCCTGAGGACGCCAGCACGACGGGCGCGCAGCGAGAGCCGCGCGGCCCATCCCCTGGAACGGCCGCCGGCAGTCGATCATCGTCACTCTCCCGCCGCTCGCGCGGTGTTCTTCAAGCCGGACGGGTGACCCGCTTGACGTGTGCCGCCTCGTGCCACGCCTGCCTGACGGATCATGACAAGACCTGCCGGGCGCGCACGAAAGGCTATGTTTTCGCGGGTGGCTCGTCGTGTGCTAACGACGACGTCAGCCATGAAGCCCTCGCCCCGCCTCGCTGCGCCTCTATCGGCCGCGCTCGCGCTTCTCGGCGCCGTTCACTGTGGCGGTGCCCCGTCCGCTGCCGCGAACGGCGACGCGTCAGGCGCTGACCCGATGCACGAGGTTCCCGACGGGTCCGGCGGAGGCGTGGTCGCTGCCGACGACGGGGGCGGTCCCGACGCATCCGGCCTGTACGTCGGTCCGACGGACGACGGCGGAGGGGTTCCCGATTTGCGGCGGAGCGACGCAGCCCGCGGCGACACGTGCGCGCCTTTCTCGACCGTCGCCCAGCGCCGCCCCGCCGCGGTGGCGTGCGCGCCGACCCCTGCGCCCGATGCCGCCCTGCCCCCGTACGGCAGGGGCAATCTCGACGGGGGAAGCCCCGATCTGTGCCTCGTGGACGGGGACTGTTCGGACGGCGGTCCGTGCAGCTGCAAGGGAGCCACGCGAGGCTGGGCAGGCAGCAGCAACGGGAACGCATGCATTCCGGGCAACTGCCGGATCGACTCGGACTGCGGGTCGGGCGGTGCCTGCTCGCCCACCGTCGACCCCGGCTGCGGGAGCTTCTACGGCGTGGTCGGCTACTACTGCCACACGTGCACCGACCAATGCGTCAACGACAGCGACTGCTCGTCGAATCCCAACGGGGGACCCGCAGGGTACTGCGCATTCGATCCGGCGGTGGGGTACTGGGCATGTGGGTACAGCTTTTGCGCAGGGTGACCTGGCTGGCGGCGGCGGGCCTACTCGGCGCATGCGCCTTTTCGCCGACCTCCGGGCAGGATCCCGCGCCGCGCGTCCCCTACCTGGACGACGCCTCGTTCCGTCGCGCGGAGCTCGAGGCGTCGCTCGTCAACCCGAGCAACGCGTACTCGCAATTGCGGTTGGCGCGCTACGCGTCGGGAGATGGCGCCGACTGGGAGCGGTTGCCGGAGTGGAACCCGCCCGTCGAGCCCATCGTCGCGAGCGAGCTCGATGCTCCCGGAGGGGCCTCGACGACCGCGCTCTCGCGGCGCGCAGTGCCTCTCGCCTTGCCCGCGACCGTGGCCTCGGAAGACGACCCGGCACTCGTCGCCCTCGGAGAGCTCGCCTTCCACCGCTACCCGACCCAGGTCGGGGCTTACTTCGGCGTGGGGCTGACGTCGCGGAGCGCGGCGGCGCGCTACGGCCTGTGGGTGGACGAGACCCGCGGCGTCGGGGGTCTCGTTCGCGCGCGCATGGCGGACGGCTCCGGGGCCGTCTCGCTCACGTGCTCGACGTGCCACTCGGCGCAAGGGGCCGAAGGGGACCTGGTCGCGGGTCTCCCGAACGCGCGCCTCGACGTGGGCGCCGCGACGCTCGCCGCGCAAGGGGTGCCGGAGGGGGCTGCGACCGGCGACCCCATCGCCGCATGGGGCCCCGGGCGCGTCGACGTAACGACCACCGCCGGGACCGAGCCCGTGCGCATCCCCGATCTGCGTCCCGTCCGCTGGCTCACGCACCTCCAGCAGGACGCGACCGTGCGCTCGCGCGATCTCACGGCGCTGGCGATCCGTATCGAGACCCTCATCATCACGTCCGGCGACCAGGTCGTTCGGCCCCCGCGCGTCGTCGCGCTGGCGCTGGCGGCTTACGTCCGCGCGCTGGCGGCGACCTTGCCTTCGCCGGACGGCGCCGCGCGCGCGTCGCCGCGAGGTGCGGCCGCATTCGCCTCGCAGTGCGCGGGATGCCACATCGCTCCCGCTCTCACCGGCCCGCCCGTGCCGCTCGCGACGATCGGCACCGACCCGACGTTCGGGCTATCGGCGAGCCGCGGCACGGGGGCGTACCGGGTGCCGTCGCTCCACGGTGTCGGCTCGCGCGGGCCCTTGCTCCACGACGGGACGATCGCGTCCGTCGACGCGCTGTTCGACGCCGGTCGCCTGGCGCCGTCGTTCGCCGGGCGGCTGCACGGCTCCGGCGCCGTCCTCGGGCACCTCTTTGGGCTGACCCTCGGCGCCGAAGATCGATCCGCGCTGCTGGCTTACTTGCGGGCTCTCTAGGGCATCGTCGAGAGAGGCGTCCCACCCGGCGACGCGCGGCCTGACGGGTCGCGACGCTCCCCCCGAGCCCCACCTGCCGAGGCGATCGGTCCGGACTAATCTACGATGGCATGCAGAGCTACAAAGGCGGGTGCCATTGCGGGCGGGTGCGCTTCCGGGTGAGCGGCGACCTCGCGCACGCGACGACGTGCAACTGCTCGATGTGCGAAAAGAAGGGCTTCGTGCACCTCATCGTCCCGCGCGATCGGTTCGAGCTCCTCGACGGCGAGGGCGAGCTGACGACCTACCGCTTCAACACCGGCGTCGCCGCGCACCACTTCTGCCGGACGTGCGGCATTCACAGCTTCTACGTGCCGCGTTCCGACCCCGACAAGATCGACGTCAACGTGCGCTGCCTCGACGGCGTCGACCTCGCGTCGATCGCGCCCACGGCGTTCGACGGACGCCACTGGGAGGCAGCGATGGCCACGCGACCGGCGCCTCATGACTGAGCGGCGTGGTGGGGAGCCCGGCGCGGTCACTTCGCGACCATCGTAATCGTCCCGGCACGAGCGTCGACCCAGTAGACGCACGCGGTGTCGACGTGGAACGAGGTCGACGGGTCGACCGAGCGGGCGACTACACGCGGCGCCCCCCCATCAGGGCCGGACACCGGCGCGGCCAGGAGCCGCCCGGTCGGGCGATCGACGAAATACACGTCGACGTCGTTGTCCTGGAGGCGATCGACGAATCCGCTCGTAGCCGCCACGGTTCGTGGCGCGCCCAGCGCGCCGTCGTTGGCGACGGCGCGGCCCACGATGGCGTCGGGCCCGCTGTACATGACGGTCGCAGAGCCGGGGCCGAGCGCGATCGCCCCCGCGCCTCCCGCGTCCAGTCCGGCGACGCGTATCAAGGATCCCAAGGGTCCGAACGGCGCGGGCAAGAGGCACTCGACGACCTGTGCGGCGGTCGTGTCGCCTGGCGGCTCGACGCTCGGGGCGCTCGAGGGGGGCATCGGCGATCCCGGAGGCGATGCCCCCGGCGTCGGCGGCTCCGAGCCCGGCGGAGCGACGGGTTCTGCCAGCAGCGTGACGAGCACGGCGAGCATATCAGAGCTGGGTCTGGCGACGTCTGATGCTCGTCGAGTCCCTCGAGCCGGCGTCGCAGTGGATCTGGCTCGCCGCGCACACGCCCTTCGACGCGCTGACGTTGCTCGGCCCGGCGCGAACGGCGGGGCTCGATCGACGGACAAGGACACTTGGATCGAGGGACAAGGACACTTGGATCGAGGGACAAGCGCACTTGGATCGAGGGACAAGCGCGTGGCGAGGAGGGATGCGCGCACTTGCATGGAGGGATACGCGGGGATCGGTCCATCGATCCCCGCTTGGACGACAGGGACACGCGGACTTGGTTGGAGGGATACGCGCACTTCCATGGAGAGACACGCGGGGATCGATGGATCCAAGTGCGGACTTGGATCGAGGGACAAGCGCGTGGCGCCGATGGAAGTGCGGGGATCGATGGATCGATCCCCGCACTTGCATGGATACAAGCCCGCTCGGGACGGAGGGACACGCGGGGATCGATGGATCCAAGTGCACGGATCGATCGAACGATCTGCGCGTGTCCCGTGACCCCGAGCGCACAGGGAAGCTCGTAAGGTTCCCCTCCCCCTGAGCCAAGGGGAGGGACTGCGCGAGCTCGCGTGCTCGATCCCGACGACATGCCGTGGGATCCGAGCAAAGACCAGCTCGGGCGATTGTCCTTCGATGTGATTTGCGGATGCCGTTCAGAAGAACGTCACCGCGAAAGGATCTTCCCCCGACACGTTGGCTTCGGCGTGGCCGGCCAAGTCGGTCACGGTGCCGGTCAGGGCGCCGCTGATCGTGCCCGACGCTTTCCGGACATTGCGGGGTAGCCATGGTAGGATGCGCTCCATCCAAGTGGGCCAGTTGCACAGGGGCTGGCAATGGCGCAGCACGTTCGGCGACGTGGAGCTAGAGCTCTACCCCGACTCCGTCGACGCCAAGGCACGCGAAGAGACACTGTCGCAGCTGCGACAGCTGATCTACGACTTCAAGTACCGCGATCCCGAGGCGCGTCGCGTCGTCCTCGAGATCCACGCGGAGCTCAACGGGCTGTCGCGCGACATCGCGCGAAGCCCCGCGTTCGACTTCGATCTGGGCTCGCCCCGCGCCGAGAGGCTCGCCGAGTGGCTACTCCGGGTGGCGGAGGGTGGCAGCCTCGTCGCGCGACCGCGAGCGATCGGGCCGGCCATCGTCCGCATCGACGTCGAACCGGAGTCGGTGCTCGGACCGGAGTCGACCACGACGAAGCACGTCTACACGGTGCTCGTAGTTGACGACACCGGTGCTCCAATCGCCGGCGCGAAGCTGAAGGTCGACATCGCGGGGGCAAAGGAAGACAAGACAACGGGCGGTTCCGGGAAGATCACTATCGAGAGGTCGGACCCCGGCACCGCGAGCGTGACCGTGACCAACCTTGACGCCCTTCGCGACAAGCTCTGGCCGCAGTGGGCCAAGCCGCTCGCCGACAAGGCTCCGCCCGGCAATCGGGTGATCCAAGCCGTGGTCACGCAGCCGCTTGCGCCGCTGAGCGCGCCGGCCGACTGGGTGGTCACCCTCGTCCTGCAACGGCCGCCCATCTGGCGGGTGCGAATGGTGGGGATGGTCTTCGACGCCGACAAGTGCTTCGTCCTGCCGCAGGCTCTCGATGGGATACGATCCGCCGTCGCGATGCATCAGGCGCACCCGGCGGCGAAGGTGCTCATCGTCGGCCACGAGGGCGGCGACGAGGCGACCGGCGGCGTGGACCTCGCGCTCGCACGGGCGAAGATGCTCGCCGCGTACCTCACGAGCAAGCCCGACGACTGGATGTCGTGGTTCGGCCCGGACAAGTCGCAGCGGCAGCGCTGGGGAGTCCGTGAGGTGCAGCTCGTGCTGTCCGCACTCAGCGGTCCGGAAGGCAAGCCGTTCTACGACGGGAGCTCGCCCGGCGTGATGGACGAGAGGACGGCGGCCGCGCTGAAAGCGTTCCAGGCGGCCAACGGATTGGCGGCCGACGGCAAGCCGAACGCGGCCACGCGCAAGGCGCTGGTGACGAAGTACATGGCTATCGAAGACACGTCGCTCGCGACGGGGGTGCAGCCGGTCTCGCACGGCTGCACTGGGCATCAGGACGACACGATCACGCAGGACGGGCTCCAGCCCGACGATCGCAGGCTGGAGGTGCTCTTCTTCGACACGGAGATCAAACCGGCCCCGTCGGGGGACACGTCCGACGGGGGATCGCCCGAGTATCCGGCCTGGCGCGCGAGGCTGGTGCAGACCGTCGACTTCGAGAACCACGGTATCCACGTGCAGATCGTGGACACGCAGAGGCTGCCGTTGCCGCTCGCGACGGTGCACCTCGAGGGCCCCGCGGCGCAGGACACCGTGGCCGACGAGCATGGGTTCGTGACGTTCTGGGGGCTGGTCGCGGGTGAGTACACCGTTTACGGCAAGTCGCGGACGGGCATCCCGCTGCCGCCGACGAAGCTCACCTATCCGACGGCGAAGACGATCGTCGGCGCGAGGGTCGTGAAGGACTCCAAGGAGAGCCCGGCAGCCAAATGAGCCCCCCCGACAGCGTCCCCCCGGATAGCGCTCCCCCGGATAGCGCGGCGCCGGATAGCGCTCCCCCGGATAGCGCTCCCCCGGATAGCGCCCCCCCGGATAGCGCCCCCCCGGATAGCGCCCCCCCGGATAGCGCCCCCCCGGACAGCGCGGCGCCGGACAGCACGCCCCCCGACTCGTCGCCGCCGTCGTCGGCCACGCCCGATTCATCGCAGCCCGACTCGTCCCCCGACTCGTCGCCGCCGTCGTCGGCCCCCCCCGGCTCGACGGAGGACTGCGCCGAGATCCCCGCTGCCGCCCACGCGGTCCTCGAGGCCGACGTCAAGCTGGTGCTTCGTCTCCCCGCCGCGACGGATCCGAGCCAGCCCACCTCCAGGCTGACGCTCACCAACGATGACGCGAGTTACACGAAGTCCCTCACGTACCCGTCCGACGCCCAGCCCAGCGACTCCGACGGGATCGTCGTCATGACCTACGATGGCCTGACCGACGGGCACACTTACTCGCTGCAGTGCGACGACGGCAGTGGCGCGCCCTACTTCCTCTTCCAGGCCCTCGCCTACGAGGAGCTCGTTCCGAAGCTCACCAGGCCCGACGCCTCGTCGTCGTCCGACCCTCCAGCCTCGAGCCCGAGCGCCGACCCGGGGGCGACCTCCTGACGTCGTGGACGAACCGCCATGCCCAACCCCCTCTCCGTCCTCGACGCCCAGAACATCGGCGGCTTCACGAACCTCATCCTCGGGTTCTCGATCTTCGCCAAGCCCATCACGAGCGTGAAGGTGGTCGAGCTCAGGTTCAAGACCGATCACCACGTGATGAAGGACAACAACAGCGACTGGCTGAACACCGGCTCGCTCTTCACGAAGCCTGACTTCACGTACGGCGTCGCGAGCAAACCGATCACGCACACGAAGAACCAGAAGGTCGTCGTCGAAATCCTGCTCGAGGTCTGGCCGGCCGATGCCGACGAGACGAGCGTGACCGTCGAGGGCACCGCGACGTGGGACTCGGCGTTCAAGTTCACGACGCCGACGAAGGTGACGGGCGGGCGGCAGTACATCATGCTGACGTCCAGCAAGGCGCTGCCCGACGCTATCCAGAAGATCACCGGCGACATCGAGTGGACCGTCAACGACGGCAGTACCACGATGAAGGCCGACCGCAGCTGGGGCCACGTGATTTACACGACGTGGGACACGCCCGTGGACGCGCCGGGCGACGAGGCGGGGATCACGCAGAAGCGCATGGAGGCCGCCGTGACGCTGGTCGGCTCGGCCGGCTCCGATCCGCACGCGATCGTGCACGGCATCATGCAGAACTTCCGGAACTATTGGCTGGACCACGACCACATGCCGCCGTGGTACTCGGGACCGACGCCGCCGGCGAACCTCAACTACCCGCGCTATCTCGTCGACCCGAGCATTTCGGCGAACGTCCCCGGCGGGGCGTGGAACATGTTCGACTTCATCAAAGCCTCCGCCGAGTGCCAGGCGATCGTCCGATTCACGCGCGCCGCCATCAAGCAAGTGGGCATCCCGGGCAAGGCCCAGGTGATCGTCGTCTACGCGGACGCCGACACCGCGGCCGCCAAGGAGGGCGACTGGGAGGCCGGCGACGGTGGAATGGACGGCGTGACGCGGATGAAGGGCACGACGGTGTGCGACGTCGCGCTGTTCGACATTCAGCCCACGGCGGTGGGCACCATCATGGACAGGGCCCACGTTGGCCTGAACAACTTCGAGGCATGCCTACGCTTCACGTTCCCGGACCCCGGATCGGGGACTCCGGCCGCGGGGGCGCAGAAGTACTACGCTGGCGGGACGAACGGGGCGGTGTTCGACACGAAGGAACAGGTGATCACCGTCTTCCAGGCGCTGGTCTGGATCTCGTTCCCCGGCACGCCTGCTGGCCGGCCGGTGAGGTTCCGGATCGAAAAGATCGTCAAGAATTGGAACCCTCCACCTCCCCCATGACCTGCGCACCGATCGAAGGAGAGCGATGACGGACGCGGACGACACCCGCCTCGGCGGCTGGCTGGATCTGCTGCGGGCGATCGACGAGACGGGCTATGCCGACGTCCGCGTCGACGACTTGCCGGAGTGGGTTCGCTCGAGCTCGCGGCGGTGGGCGGCGCGCCTCTTCCGCCCGGGGGCGGGGCCTTACGCCCCCGCGCTCGACGTGCGCCACCGCGTGCACCGGGCCCGCCCTGAGACCATCGACGCGCTCCGGCACGACTTCGTCGTCGATCCGTCCCTCCAGATGAGCGTCGTCGAGTCGGGCAGCGTGGTTGTCACTCGCATCCACGGCCCGACGTTCGAGGGCCTGCCCGAGCCCTCGCTGCGGCGAGCCGTCGATCAGGCGTTCGCCGCTGCCATCCGCACGTGGGGCACCTACGCCGATGCGCACGGGGTGCAGCACGCGTACCACTGGGTCTTCGAGTTCCGGGGGCTCGCGGCGTCCGAGACGTTCTCGACGCGACCGGACCTCGAGCCTCCGCGCATGCAGGCGTGGACCGATCGCGTGGACGGCGCGATCGATGGCCCGGACCTCTGCGTCCTTCACTACAAGATCGAGCCGTCGTCGGGGGGACTCAGGCCGTTCGTCGACGATCGGCGGTGGTTCGAGCCGTGAGGCTGTTGCTCGTCGCGCTATGGGTCGCGGCCGCGTGCACGCCGGTGTCTCCGACCTCCAGCGCTCCCTCGCCCGCGCCGGCGGAGGGTGGAACCGCCGAGATCGACGCATCCAAGAACGCACCTCAGGCCTCGGCTCCCGCGGCGCCGTCGGACTCGGGTCCGTGGCCGGACGCCCCGGGCGACACGCCGAGCGACGTGGGGGCGGACACCGAGATGGCGTGCGACCGTTCGACCGACGGCAAGACTGGCCAGTGGTCGCAGATCAAGTTTCACACGAAGACGTGGCGAGAGCTGGTTTCGCGCGTCGACCACGGCAAGGGCGGCGGCGCGGAGCTCGCCTCGAGGATGCGGGCCCAGTGCGAGGCCAGCCACGACAGCGCATGCTGCAAGCGGCGCCAGTAGGCGGACCGGGTGCTCCGGGTGGCGACCCATCGCCTGCGGATCCGCCACCCGGCCAAGACCGCGCACGGTCCCGATCGACGAGACGCCCGCGCGAGACCGTCACGCCTGATCGGCGGCCCGCGCCCCGCGTCCCACCAGTCGCCGATGCCACCCGTCTCGCTGCGCTCGATCTCGCCCGCGAACCGGGACGGGTCGGCGGTGGCGGTGCGCCACACGTCGATGAACGAGGTGACCTGATCGTCTGTGAGCGTCGGATCGTGCAAGTGAGTTCGTACGAGCTCGAGGCCCTTCGCCGGATCGGGCGAGTAGGAAGCCCAAACGCTCCTGCGCGATCAAGGCGCCCCGGAGCGCGGCGCGAGGTCAACATAGTGCCCATCCGACGCCCCACCCGTTCCCGTCACGCTGGAACGCCGACCACGTTCGGCATCTTCCAGCCCGGGAGACCTGCGAATCACCCGAGATCAAACGGGAAATCACCACGCTCGATCCCGCGCGGAGGGGAAATCGAGACTTGATCGCTGGTATGCCCGGTCTTCACGCGGTGGCAACCTCCTCTTCACACGTGTGAAAGGGAGCTTTCACACGTGACAAGGTCGGGCTTCACGACAGTGAAGATGCGTCTACCCAACCCTGCAACCCGGGATCGATCGTCGTGCAAGGACACCTACCCTCGCGTGCAGATCGGTCTTCACACATGCCCCGGCGGGTGTGCACGCATGCGTAGGGGAGGATCGATCCTTGGGTGATCGATCCTTCATCGCGATGAACCCTGGGGAGCACCCGTGTGAAGACCCCCTTTCACCGCAGGGTAGACTGAACTTCACACCGATGCAGGGTCGTCTTGGGTCGCGTGCAAGTCGCTGTTCACGTTCATGCAATGGGATCCTCATCGGAGTGCAAGGTGGACGTCACGCTCCAGCAGAGCGATCTGCGCTCGTGTGAAGTGTCGCCAGCACGACTGTGCAATCGCGATCGCACCGACGACAAGAGGATCCCGCCCGACGATCGACTCTGGAGGGTCCTCTTCACCCTCCTCGGCAGCGCCGCCCACGACCTCGATGCTCTGCGCGTCGCATCGACCGACGGGCACGTGGGGTACCCCGACCGACACGAACGGCGAGGCTCGATTCATCTGCGCGTAGGTCCGCCCGCTGGACTCCGGACCTCGGCGTTCGGAGCTCGGCGTCGGCACCCACCCTCGTCTGAAATTCCCCGCCCTACGGCGATTCGCCACACCGAACGACGCCCTCAGCTCTCACGAGATGGAGCGAAATCTGGTTAAATGCCAGGCTACCAGTGTTTTCCCTCGTGATGGCGCGCACTTTGCTACCGGGACCTTGGCGATGCAACGGATCCTCGTTGTGGTGCGCGGCCCCATCGATTCCGAGGCGCTGGGCCGCTGTTGCAAGCTCGAGGTGCTCGAACGGCTCCGCGAGAACGAACCGTATGAGATGGCCATTTGTCTAGTCCTGCCAGAGGGCCGCGACGGGATTCACGACAGTATCCAGGCGCAGCGCGAGGTCACGACCGCGCTTCGCGGCCTCATGGGAAGCCGAGCCGAGACGGTGGCGGTCCTGGTGGCGTCCGATCGGCATGGATACGACGCCGACGCCTGCGCGCACGAATGGGGCGCGACCATGGTCTGGACATAGGCCAAGCCGAATCGACTGGCCGCCGCGAGCACTGGTACGGTGCCGCGGTGCTAAACTTTAACCACCTTTACTACTTCCATTTGACGGCGGCCGAGGGTTCGGTGAAGGCGGCCGCGGATCGGCTGGGCGTGACGCAGCCGACCGTGAGCGAGCAGCTCCGAATGCTTGAGCGTTCGCTCGGGGTTCAGCTCTTCGAACGCACGTCCACCGGCCTTCGCCTCACGCAGGCTGGACGCGACGCCTTCGAGCACACCACGGCGATGTTCCTCGCCGGCGAGCGGCTGGTGGAGATGCTGGGTCAAGACGTCGCCCCCCCTATCATCGCCCTGCGCGTTGGCGTGAGCGCCTCGACGTCGAGGACCATTGCCGCCGACTTCCTCATGCCCGTACTCACCGTCGAGCGGTGCCGGCCCTCAATTCGCACCGGAGACTTCAACGACCTCCTGCGCGACTTGCGTTCGCACGAGCTCGACCTGGTGGTGGGCGAGGGCGAAGCGCTCGATATCGCGAAATTGGGCATGGATGTGTCCCTCATCCACCGTCCTGTGCTTGTCGCTATCACGCAGCCCGACATCGAGCCTCGCGACGATTGGAAGAACCTCTCCCTGCTCGAGTACCGCGCGGCGTCCGTCTACTACTGGGAGATCGACAGCTTCCTCAAGGAGCGGGGGCTCCACCCGACCGTGATGGGGGAGGTCGACGACGCGTTCCTCATGCTGGAGGCGGCCGCACGCGGTGGCTTCGTCGCCTTTGTGCCGAGGAGCGTCGCGCGCGAGGCCATCAAGTCCGGACGCGTGAAGGTGTTGGCGACCCTGTCGCCCGCGACGGCGGCTGTCCACGCCGTATACCACGCAGGTGACAGCTTGCAGCTGGCACGCGCTGCGGTCGAGAAACTCATCGCGAACGCGCGCGAGAACCTCGAGGCCGAGTGAAACCGTACGCGCGCTCGCGCCGGTGCAAGAGCGATCCGACGAGGGTGCATAGGCGAAGCCGATATGCCGCGAAAACGCGCTCACCAATATCTCCCAGATTCTTCTCATCAGAGCGAAGGTATCGGCCAACAACGACAATGCGTCGTTCGGCCCGATCGGGTGCCGGTCCCGTCTGGGCGGTTTGCTCAACTACTACGGCCGCGCAGCGGCATGAGGCGCGGCTACGACTTTGCGGACAGCACGGGATCCGCCCCGGCGACAACGACCGCTCCAACCGGGCCATCAACGTCGATCTCGCGCCGGCCAGCTGGCCCGGTATGATCGCCGGCGAATCATCATGAACCGACCGGGCCCGGCGCACATGGAAAGGGCGAGGCGATTGCTCGTGTACGAGAGAGAGGCCGGCGGCGCAGAAGACTTCGCTGCGGCTGCCGGCCGAGTCTACGACAAGCTCCATGCTCACCTGGCGCCGCTCGTCGGCGCGTCGGGCGTTGAAGCGCTGATCGCCCGTAGCATGAAGTTGACGCATAGCGAATTCCCTTTTCTAGAAGTCCCCGTCCGCGAAGGCTCGACCAAGCTGCGCGAGTGTTTGCGGGCGCAGGAGCCCGCCGTCGCCGCGGAGTCGGCCACGGCCCTGTTTGGAACCTTCTTCGCGCTGATTGCCCGATTCATCGGAGATCGACTGACGACCCAGGCGCTGCGCAGCGCGTGGCCGACGATCGAAGAGACCGCACCGAGGACTCAAACAAATGAGTGACGCCGTTCCGATTCGTAAGTTGCCATCCGGTGTTCCGGGCCTCGACGAAGTCTTGGGCGGCGGGATTCCGGAATTCTCCTTCAATCTGATCGCCGGCGGCCCAGGGGGCGGCAAGACAACGCTGGCGCATCAGATCATGTTCGCGAACGCGAGCCTCGCGCGGAAGGCCGTGTACTTCAGCATCATCGGCGAGCCTCCCATCAAGATGCTGCGCTATCAGCAGCAGTACGCGTTCTTCGATCCCGCCAAAGTGGGCGATGGCCCGATTCGGTTCATCCACCTCGGCGATCAGGCGCTCCACGGAGGGATGGCGACGGTGCTGGAAGCCATCGAGGACGAGCTCGAGAAATCGAGTCCAGGAATCGTCGTCGTCGACTCCTTTCGGGCTATGGTGCGAAGCACGCTCGCCGCAGGGCCGGGCGGCGAGCTGGAGCTGACGAGTTTCATGCAGCGCCTCGCGCTCGCGCTCACGAGCTACGAGGCCACCACGTTCCTCATCGGGGAGTATGCCGACGGCGAGCACGACAGCGCCGTGTTCACAGTGGCCGACGGCCTTCTCTGGCTCTACCAGGCCATCGATCGCAACTCCGTCGTGCGCAAGTTGCATGTGATGAAGATGCGCGGCCAGGGGCAGATCCCCGGCCTGCATACGGCCCGCATCACGGACGCGGGCTACAGCGTCTTCCCGCGACTACTCAAACCGGCGGAAATCGTCGCGGAGCACCCTCTCAAACATCGCCTCTCGACCGGAGTGCATGGCCTCGACGAGATGTTGGGAGGCGGCATCCCGCGCGGGTACTCCGTGCTGATCACGGGTCCTTCGGGCTCGGGCAAGACGGTGCTGTCGAATCAGTTCATCCTCGAGGGAGTCGAGCGCGGCGAGAAAGGGATCGTGGCCATCTTCGAGAAGCGGCCCAACGACTACCTACAGACCACGCCGCGCGGGGAGGAATTCGAGAAGCTGGTCCGGGAGAAACAATTGGAGGTCATTTACCTGCGTCCGCTGGATCTCTCGATCGACGAGACGCTGCTGGAGCTTCGGAATGCCGTGACGCGCATCGGCGCGAAGCGAGCGGTAATCGATTCACTGTCCGGATTGGAGCTGGCGCTCGCGCCTACGTTCCGAGAAGACTTCCGCGAGTCTCTGTACCGAATGATAGGCGCGCTGACCGGGCTCGGGGTCACGATCATGGCGACGGTCGAAGTGCCAGACTCGTACACCGATCTTCGATTCAGCCCTCAGGCACAGGGCATCGCGTTTCTGACCGACGCCATCATCATCCAGCGCTACCTCGAGATCGACGGGGAGCTCAGGCGAGCGCTGGCGGTCGTCAAGGTGCGCTCCAGCCAGCACAGCAAAGAGCTGAGGGAGTACGAGATCTCGTCGGCCGGAGGGATTCTCATTGGCAAGGCGCTGAAAGGGTATGAGGGCCTTCTCACGGGAACTCCGAGGGGCGGGGAGCGAGGAACGTAATGACGAAAACGGAGTGGATCGCCGCATCGCGTCTCCATCGCGCAACATGCAGGGCGCGGAGCGTCGTTCGGCAACGCCGATGGCGAACCCGCAAAATCCTTGCAACATCGTTCGACTTGGCCCGGGCGTCTCGAGGCCGGCACCGGTCGGGGACGTTTTCGAGCCTTGTGCTCTCGCCCTGCTCAGGGATCACTTCCGTCATGAGGGTACAGCTCAGGCCCGAGGCGATGGTCGGTCTGCTCGTGATGGTCGCGGCGCTCGCTTGCGGCAGCAGCGGCTCCACGCCCGACGCAGGCGGCGGCGCAGGAGACGGTGGCGGGGGAAGCGGCTCGAGCGGCGGTTCCAGCGGAAGCAGCTCCAGCGGAGGCGGCTCGAGCGGGGGCGGCTCTGGTGCCGGGTCGGACGCCGGCTCGGCCAGCGGCGACGCATCGAACTCGAACGGGGAGGCGGGCTCTCCGCCGCCCACGGACGGCGGGACCGCGCGCACGATCCAGCACGTCTTCGTGATCGCGATGGAGAACCATGATTCGACCGAGATCTACGGCGACACGACCGACGCGCCGTACATCAACAACATGCTCCTCGCCATGGGCGCTCATGCGACGAACTTCGGCGACGAGCTGTCACTGATCATTCCCAGCGAGCCCCACTACGTCTGGATGGAGGCGGCCACGAACGTGTTCTCCGACGTGACCGTCACGTCCGACGCGGATCCGTCACCGTCGAACAGCACGTCGAACACGGCGCATCTGGCCACGCAGATCGAGGCCGCGGGAGGTCCCACCTGGCGCACCTACCAGGAGGGCCTGACAGCGACGACCGGCGCGTGCCCGATTCACAGCGACTCGTTCTATGCCGCGAAGCACGACCCCTTCGTCTTCTTTCAGGACGTGGTGGGCTCCACGCCGTCGGCGACGAGCGCCCGTTGCGTCATGCATCACCGCGCGTACAGCGCCTTCGCCGCCGATCTCGCCGGCGGCGACGTGGCGTCCTACACGTTCATCACGCCGAACCTGTGCAACGACATGCACGGCGCTTCCGGCTGTCCGGATTCCAATACCATCAAGTCGGGCGACGACTGGCTGAAGACGGAGCTTCCGCCCCTCATCACTTACGCGAACGCGCACGCTGGCGTCATTCTCCTCGCGTGGGACGAGGGGGACACCACGGGCAAGATGCCCTTCGTCGCGCTCGGACCCACGGTGAAGGCTGGATACACGGGCAGCGTCGCGTACACGCATAGCTCGCTCGTCAAGTCGATCGACGAGATCCTGGGCCTGCCGGTCCTCGCGAAGGCCGCGAGCGCCAGCGATCTGTCGGACCTCTTCACGACGTTCCCCTGAACGCGCTCGCACTCGGACCTCGAGGCCGGTCAGGAGCTCGTCACGCCGACCACTCTTCGCGGTCCCGTCCCGTCGAGAAGATCGACGGGGCTGCACTTGTCGATGTGACCGATGAGGAGACGATAGAGCCCGAAGCCGCAGAGCTCTCGCAGCCGCGGGGAGAAGCGGCGGGCCGTCTCGAGCGGAATCCCGAGGAGCTGATTCTCCTGCTGCCGGACCCAGCCCGCGCAGTAGTTCATCGCGATGCCGATGCGCCGGGCGGTCGAGCCGTTCGCGCCGCCTCCGTGCCACAGGCTGCCGTTATAGACGAGGACGCTGCCGCGTCGCATCTCGGCAGCGATGGTCTCGAGCGGCTCACCGAAGTCCGGCGCGCGATCTCGCGCGTGCGACCCGGGGACCAGGCGTGTCGCGCCGTTCTGCGCGGTGAAGTCCGTGACGGCCCACATCGTGTTGCAGACGATCGGCACGTGCGGTCGTGGAAGCGGAATGAGCTGATCGTCGGCGTGGATCGGTTGCGCCACCTCGCCCGGGTCGATGGCGATCGACGAGAGCGACGACACGAGGCACCCGCTGTCGAGCACCTGCTCGACGATGGGAAGGACGGAGTCGTGAACGGGAATCGATTCGTAGACCTTGCCCCGGGCGAGCAGGTTGTAGATGCGGACGGTGCGGAAGCCCTCGAAGACGTTGTCGCCCGCCGCCACGCGCTCGTCGTGCTCGATGCGCGCGAGGTCGGCCTGCAGCGCGTCGAGCAGCGCGATGTCGATCGCGTCGCTCACGATCGTGTATCCGTCGCGGACGACCCGCTCCACGTGCGCCGCGAGAGCCGCCGGGTCCAGCATCATTGAACCATGGGCCGCGGCGCTTGCCTCGTCAACGAAGAGGCATTGCTCGGGTCTGGACGTCAGTACGCGGCGACGAAACCGGCGTGCAGGCGTCGGGTGGATGTTCGGGTCGTGGCGCGACGTCGGCTACTGGGAGCTGCACCTCCATACGAGGGAAGACGCGCCGCAGGCCATCAAACCAGTGCACGCCGTGTGGGACCCCGGGCCTGCCTCAGGGTCCGCCGGAGGTGAGCGCTGGCCGGGAACGGATCGACGCGCGTGACGCACTGCATCGGTGACCACGCTGGCGACACGCGTGCCACCCCAGCGGACCTCCTTGCAACTCCTCTCTCTTCGGCGTCTCCTTCCGCGCGGGAGGATACGAAAGCGATGCGCTCGACAGCCCGTCTTGCACTCGTGTGTCTGCTGCCGCTCGCGGCGTGTGACCACTCTTCCGGCTCCGAGGGCCCGGCGCAGCCATCGCAAGCTCCCGAAGCCGCGCCGACGCCGGCGCTCGAGGTGAACGCCGCGCGCCTCGTGGGCGCCGATCACGATCAAGACAACTGGCTCTCGCACGGCCGCACCTACGACGAGCAGCGCTTCTCTCCGCTGACGTCGATCTCGACGGGCAACGTGGGCACGCTCGGGCTCGCGTGGTCGCTCGATCTCGACACGTCGCGCGGGCAAGAGGCGACCCCGCTGGTCGCCGACGGCGTGATGTATTCGACCAGCGCCTGGAGCAAGGTGCAGGCGATCGACGCCGCGACCGGCAAGCTCCTCTGGCAGTACGATCCGAAGGTGCCCGGCGAGACGGGCGTCAAGGCGTGCTGCGACGTGGTCAACCGCGGCGTCGCCTTGTGGAAGGGCCGCGTCTACGTGGGCACGCTCGACGGGCGCCTCGTGGCTCTCGACGCGAAGACCGGCAAGGAGGCCTGGTCGGTGGTGACGGTCGATCAGACCAAGAAATACACGATCACGGGCGCGCCGCGCATCGTGAAGGGCAAAGTGCTCATTGGCAACGGCGGCGCGGAGTTCGGCGTGCGCGGGTACGTTTCGGCCTACGACGCCGACGACGGCAAGCTCGCGTGGCGCTTCTACACGGTGCCCGGCGATCCGTCGCAGCCGGTCGAGGCCCCGATCCTCACCAAGGCCGCGGCCACCTGGAAAGGCGAATACTGGAAGCTCGGCGGCGGCGGCACCGTGTGGGACTCTATGGCTTACGATCCGGAGCTCGATCTCCTCTACATCGGCGTCGGCAACGGCTCGCCGTGGAACCAGCGGCTGCGGAGCCCCGGCGGCGGCGACAACCTGTTCCTCTCGTCGATCGTCGCACTCAAGGCGGAGACGGGCGAATACGTCTGGCATTACCAGACGACGCCGGGCGAGTCGTGGGACTACACCGCGACGCAGCACATCGTGCTGGCCGATCTGACGCTCGACGGGCAGCCGCGCAAGGTGCTGATGCAGGCGCCGAAGAACGGCTTCTTCTATGTGCTCGATCGCACCAACGGCAAGCTCCTCTCGGCGCAGCCCTTCACGACCATCAACTGGGCGAGCGGCGTCGACATGAAGACCGGCCGCCCGCTCCAGAACCCCGCGGCGCATTTCGGCGATACCCACAAACCGTGGATCGCGCTGCCGGGCCCGCTCGGCTCGCACAACTGGCAGCCGATGTCGTTCAGCCCGCAGACCCACCTGGTCTACCTGCCGGTGCACGACGTTGCGTTCGCCTACGGCGATCCCAAGACGTTCACGCCCGACCCCCTCGCCTTCAACTCGGGCATCGACCCGAGCATCATCGCGATGCCCGAAGACCCGAAGGCCATGGCGGGCGTCCTGGCGACCGTGCACGGTTACCTCAAGGCGTGGGACCCCGTGACGCAGAAAGAAGTCTGGCGGGTCGAGCAGGCAGGGGCGTGGAACGGCGGCGTGCTCTCCACCGCCGGCGGGCTCGTCTTCGAGGGGAACGGCGCGGGGACGTTCAACGCCTACTCGGCCGACAAGGGGGCGCCGCTCTGGTCGTTCAACGCGCAGACGGGCATCGTGGCCGCGCCCATCTCGTATGCGGTCGGCGGTCAGCAATACATCGCGGTGGTCGTCGGCTCGGGCGGCACGTTCCCGCTCGCCTTCGGCGAGATCGCTCGCAAGGGCGCGATCGCCACGAACCGAAGCCGCGTCCTGGCGTTTCGCCTCGGAGCGATGGCGCAGCTCCCGGCGCCGCCGCCGATGCCGCCTCCCGCCAAGCCCCCCGAGCGCTTCGGCGACGCGACCAAGCAGCTCCCCATCGGCAAGCTCCTCTTCGAGAGCTATTGCAACGTATGCCACGGCGACTCCGCGGTCGGCGCGGGCGTCTTGCCCGATCTGCGATGGTCGCCCATGAACGTCACGCCCGAGCTCTGGAAGAGCGTGGTGCTCGACGGCAAGCGCGCGCAGAACGGCATGGTAACCTTTGCGCCGGTGCTGACCCCTGAATTCGCCGAGCTCATTCGCATGTACGTGGTCGCGCGGGCGAACGACACGTACGCGGCGACGCTGTCGGCCATGCAGGCGCCACCCCCCCCAGGAGACGCTGCGCCGTCGAAACCGTGAGCGAGTCGGTTCGACCGCGCGGCGTGTACGTGCTGATGTACGTAACGCTGCACCTGTCGCGGTACCTGGCGCGGTACCTGAGGACGGCGCTGGCCTTCGTGGCCTTTGCCCTTCTCGTCGGGCACTCGGGCAGCGCGAGAGCCGCGACGACCACGCTCAAATTCGCGACGCTCCTCCCGCAGAACTCGCCCTGGGGTCGCGAGCTGAAGAAGTGGGCCGCGCTGGTGTCGACCGACACCGGCGGCGACCTCGAGATCGACTTCCAGTGGAACGGCCAGGCGGGCGATGAAGTCCTGATGGTCCAGAAGATCCGCGCCGGCCAGCTCGACGGCGCGGTCGTCTCGGCCACGGGCCTCGCGCAGACGGGGGTCACCGACGCTCTGCTCTTTCAGCTCCCCGGCGTGTTCGCCGACTGGAACCAGCTCGACGCCGCGCGGGCCGCCGTGGCCGACGACCTCGAGAAAGAGTTCGAAGCGCGGGGCTTCGTCGTCCTCGGGTGGGGCGGGGCCGGGTCGATCAAGACGATGTCGGTCGGCTACGAGGTGCATCATCCGAAGGACCTTCAGGGCAAGGGGGTCTTCGTGGTCGCCGGGGATCCCGTTCAGCCGGTCCTGTTCTCGGCCGTCGGTGGGATCGCGCCGAGGTCGATCGCGGTCACCGAGATCCTCCCCGGCCTGCAGAACGGATCGATCACCTTCCTCTCGATCTCGCCGCTCCTTGCCGAGCAGCTCCAGTTCTCGTCGCGGATCACGCATGTCGGTGCGCAGACGATCGCCTTCGCGATCGGCGGGTTTCTCGCCTCGGCGGCGAGGATGCAGGCGCTGCCGCAGCGCTTCAAAGACATCATGTCGGCCCGCGGCGCGGCGCTGCAGGGCCGCCTCGAGCCCATGGTTCGCAACCTCGACGCGCAGGCGTTCGACCGGATGAAGGCGACCAAGACGGTCTACGACCTGAGCGAAGCCGAGAAGCGCGAGTGGAAAGACGTGTTCGATCGCGTGGCCATCCAGCTCCGGGGGAGCGTCTTCACCCCGGCGATGTTCGACCGGGTGGTCAAGGCCGGGCGCCCGTAGGTCCTCAATGGCCAATTCATCCGGCCTGCACCCGGGTGCAGCCAGGTTCGCATCCAGATGTATTCGCGCTTGCACCCCGGTGCATCCGGGCTCGTATCCAGGTGCCGTGATGCTCGTATCCACGTGCAGTCGTGCCCGTGTCGAGGTGCAGTGATGCCCCTCTCCAGGTCAAGTCGCTCCTGAACCCGGGTGGGTTCGAGGATCCACGCGACGGCCATTGCCTTGGCACCCAGGTGCATTCGTTCCTGCACCGAGGTGCGTTCGTGCTTGCAGCCGGGCGCGTTCATCAGGTTCCGCTCTGGAAGACTGCTCGGGGTCTCGCGACGCCGCGGCGACATTTCCCGTCAACGCGGACCCGACCGAGCGTGTTCTATGGGCAGCCATGACCTCTCCTCGCCTGGTGCGAGCCGCGCCGGAGCCCTTGCCGGCGCGCAGCGACGACGAGCTGATGACGCTCGCGCAGGCCGGCCTGCGTGAAGCGTTCGCGGTCCTCGTCGAGCGCCACGCCGAGCGCCTCGTTCAGGTGTGCGCCCGCTTCGTGAACGACGGTGAGCTTGGCGCCGAGCTCGCCCAGGAGACGTGGGTCGCGCTCTGGACCGAGCGCGCGAAGTACCGGGCAGACGGGCGGTTCATGGTCTGGCTGATCACGGCGGCGCGCAACCGATGCCGCAATCATGCGAGGCAACGCGAGGTCGTCCGCCGCCACGCCGAGACGGCAACGCACGCCGCGGCGCCTCCGTCGGCCGAGCAGATCGATCGTCTCCTCCTCGAAGAGCGGCGGCGACGCGTTCGCGACGCGCTCGCGCGGCTGCCCGAACGGATGCGTGAGGCCGTGCTGCTCCGATACGCCGAGGAGCTCGGGTACGACGAGATGGCCACGGTCCTGAGGGTCGGCGAATCGACCCTGCGCTCGCGCGTCCACCACGGCCTCCGGCTGCTCCGGGGCCTACTGGAGAAGAACCGATGACGGACTGCCCGAACGACGACGACTTCGTGCGCTGGAGCGACGGCGCGCTCTCGGTCGACGAAGCCGAGAGGATGAAAGCGCACGTCGCGCGCTGCGCTCGGTGCCGCGAACGGGACGAGGCGCTTCGCGCGCTGATCGGCGACCTGGGAGCTCCCGTCTCCGGCGCCCTCGGCGAGCGAGTCGACGCGCGCGCCCACGCGCGTTCCGTCATGGACCGGCTCGAGCGCCTCGAGCACGTCGCCCCGCCGGCGGCGACTGCTCGGTCACGTACACCGTCACGTACACCGTCACGTACACCGTCACGTACACCGTCACGTACACCGTCACGTACACCGTCACGTACACCGCGCGGGCGGTGGATCGGGATCGGGAGCTCGGTCGCCGCGTGCGCGCTGGCACTCGTGCTCATGGTGGATCTCCGGCGGTCCCGGGAGAGCGCGGCGTGGCGCCCTCGCGGCGGTTCCTTCGAGGCCACGATCGCCCGGGACGTCGGGGTGCAGCCCTATGTTTCGCAGGGCGGGCTCCGTGCGTTGACCTCGGGCGCGCGCCTCGACCCGGCGACGCCCCTCACGGCGGGCTTCCGGAACCTGGGCCGGGCTCCAGCCTATCTGCTGCTCTTCGCGGTAGACGCCCATCGCGCGATCCACTGGATCTCGCCGAGCTACTCCCGCCCCGGGGACGACCCGGCCTCCACGGCGCTGCCGCCCACGGTCGACGAGCGCGTCCTCGAAACGACGGCCGTGCTCGAAGACGTGGTCCCCGGCCCGCTGCGCGTCGTCGCGGTGATCACGTCGGCTCCGGCGCACGTATCCGATGTGGAGGCGTTCGAGGGACTCGAGCTCGACGCGAGCCGGCTCGTTCAACGGCTGCCGGGGGCCGACGTCCGCGAGACGGTGATCGAGGCGCTCGACGCCAAGGGAGGGACGCCATGACGTCGCGGTGGCTCTTTTTCGTCGCCCTCGCCGCGGCCCTCCTCGCTTCGCCGGCGAGCCGGGCCGATGCGCCTCCGCGCGTCGCCTTCGCCGTGGTCATCGGCAACAACCGGAGCCTCGGTCATCGCCGCCCCGACCTCCACTACGCCGACGACGACGCGGCGAAGTACTACGCCATTCTGCGAACGGTCGCGCCGGAGCGCGTGTCGCTCCTTGCCGACTTCGACGACGACACGGCGCGCCTCTTCCCCGAGGCCCGAGCGGCGGCGGTGGCTCCCACACGGGCCGAGCTCCTGCGCGTGGGCGTGAGCCTGGCCGCGCGCGTCCAGGCGGCCACGGCCGCGGGCAGCGACGTCGACGTGTACTTCGTCTTCGCCGGCCACGGCGACGTCGACGACGGGACCGGCTTCATCGAGCTCGAAGATGCGCGGTTCACGGCGGGCGATCTCGAGCTGTGGCTCCGATCCATTCCCTTCTCGCGAGCGCACGTCATCCTCGACAGCTGCAACTCGTTCTTCATGCTCGGCGCGCGCAGGCCGGGGGGCCGATACTACGCGACCTCCGAAGACGCGGCGCGGTCTCTGGCGGCGCGGCTGCCGAACGTGGGCGTGTTCCTCTCGACGAGCGCCGAGGGAGAGTCGTTCGAGTGGTCGGAGATCCAGTCGGGCGTCTTCAGCCACGTCGTCCGCTCGGGCCTGCTCGGCGCCGCGGACGCGAACGGCGACGGCGCGGTCAGCTACACCGAGCTCGCCGCGTTCGTCGCCAACGCGACGGCCGACGTCCCGAACCCCAACATGCGACCCCACGTCTTCTCGCGAGGCCCCGGGGGGCGCGACGAACAGGCGATCCTGACGGCGGCGAGCCGCACCGGGGCGCACGCGGTCCGCCTGACCGACGCGACGCCGATACGGATTCGATTGCGAAACCGGGAGTCGCTTCCGCTCCTCGATGCCAACCAGGAAGGGGGCCTGCCGCTCGTCTTGACCTTGCCCGACGAATGGACCGACGGCGCCGTCCTCGAGCGTGCAGGGCCGACCGGGCCGGGCACGGAGCTCCAGTCGTTCGCGGTGCCCTCGGCGGCGGGAGACCTCACGCTCGCGTCGCTCCAGCCGATCGCCGCACGCGGCGCGGCGCGAGGCCCGGCGGAGATCTTCCAGCGCCTCTTCACCCGCCCGTTCGGGCCGCGCGCGATCACCTCGTACCTCGCCGAGGTGAAGGCGGACCCGCCTCCGGTGTACGGCGTGTCGCGCGAAGACGCCGAGCGCATGGACCTCTTACTCGGCCAGATCGCGGGAGCCGAGCGTGGCAATCGCTTGCTCGCGGGGACCCTGTACCTCGGCGCCTGCGCCTACTTCGGCGCCATCGGAGTCTCTTTGATCGCACTCGACCGCAGCGATGCGGCCACGACGAAGACTTCAGCAGACGCCTGGGGCACGGCGTATCTCGGCCTGGGCGCCCTCTCGGTCGCCTACGGCGCCTACACGCTCTCGCGCCCCTGGTCGGGAGAGCGCCTCGCGGCCGACTATCACGAGGCCGAGGCCCGCGGCGACTACGCCCGCGCCTTTGCGCTCGCGAACGAACGGCTCGACGCGCTCGCGGCCGCGGAAGCGCGCGAGCGATGGGGCCGGCGCCTCGTCGGGGGACTCGGTGTGCTCATGGGAGCCGGAGCGATCATCGGCACCGAGGTCTCCGGCGCGAGCATCGCGGACCGCATCGACACGCGCGTCATCGGCGGCGCAGGGATCATCCTCGGCTTGACGGTGGTCGCGTCGACGTACTTGATCGAATCGCCCATCGAGCGACTGACCACCGTCTGGCATCGAGACCCCAGCCTGGTGCACATTCAGCCCACGGTCGCGCCCACGCAAGGCGGCGCTACGCTCGGCCTGGTCGGCACGTTCTGATCCCTATCCTCTGCGCGCTCGGCGGCCCATCTCTCTTCTCCGCCCGCGACCCACCGCGACCCCGAGCACGCCGATCGCGATGACCAGGACCGAGGGATCGGGTCCCGTCGTTCGAGCGCGTCGTCCGACCGCGCCGATCGCGCACCCTCCGCGCGCACTGGCCAGATACTCTGCGCTCCACGCGTCGACTGCGATGGGGACCGTCTTCGAAGAGACGATGGGGGCGCCGTCGAAGGTGGCGCCGAGCGTCAGGCTCTTGCCGCCGAGACCCCCGGGGAGTTGCACCGTGGAGACCCAGACGCCGGGGCCGCGGCGCGCCGTCTGCACGGCTCCCGCGAAGGGCTCACCATCGACGAGCGCGTAGACGTTCAGGCGGCCCTCGGCGAAGCCGTCTGCGAGGGGGGCCGCGGCGCGCGGCGCGGCGGTCGCCGGCCTCGACGCCCGAAGCTCGACGACCGCCTCGAGCGGCGTCGACCCGTCGGCGAGGTACTCCTCGGCTCCGAGCGCGAGCCAGCTCTCGGTTCGCACCGGAAGGGCCAGGACGGGATCGCGAAGTCGATCCACGCTCGCCAGCGAGCCGAGGACGTCGACCTCGCCCGCCCCCGCCTGATCGGCGAAGGCAGCCGGGCCACGCAGCGGATGCGCCCCTCCCTGGAGCGCGGCGAGGATCGTGTCTTGCGTCAGCGTCGGGTCGTGCTGGAGGAGCACGGCGACCGTTCCCGCCACGACCGGCGACGAGAACGACGTGCCCGCGGACACGCCGTGCAGCGCGTCGATGACTTCGCACTGCGAGCTCGCTCCCTTGCACGCGCTGTTCTCGAAGATGCTCGTGGCCGACGGGGGCACGGCCTGCTGCGAGAGCGCGCCGACGATGGCCGCGCCGGGCGCCATGATCTCGGGCTTGAGGACGCCGGTCAGCGTCGGTCCGGCGCTCGAGAACCAGCAGGGCTCCCCGTCGATGGGATCGCGCGTCGCGTTCGCGGCGTTGGGGCCCCCCCCGGCCGAGTCGAGGAGAGGCACCTCGAGGACGTGGAACGTCTGGTCGAGGCCGCGCCACGAGCGCTTGTTGATGGTGCACCCGACGCCGATGATCGCAGGGTTGGTGGCCGGGAGGTTGATCGTGCCCTCGCGGACGCCTTGCGCGAAGCCGAGTGCAAGCCCGCTCGTGCTGACGGCGTCGCCGCTCGCTTCGATGTAGAGGTCGGCGGTGCCCGTGCCTTCGAGCGTCACGTTGTACGTGCCCGCGGGCCATGCACCTTGCCAGACGACGACGGCACCCTGCGACTGCGGCGGCACGGGGCTGTTGGGCGCGGCGCCGTTGTAGACGGCCGCCATGGCCCCTCCCGACGTGTGGCTCGCGGATGCGCCGGGCGCGGTGGGGTGCAGCCACTCGCCGCCGGGCGCTTCGAGTCCGACGTGCAGATCGGACGACGCGTGCATCGCGACCCACACCTCGACGACGCCACTCATGGCCGCCAGGGCCGGGATCGGCACGCGCATCGTCGTGTCGCCGTTGACGTGAACGCTCTGGTGCACGAGCGGCCCGTCGAAGGCAGAGACCGAGCCGCTGTTGCCCGCGGCGGCGATGAGCGCACGGCCCGGGTGATCGGGACCGACGAAAGCCGCGAGCGCCTGCTCCCACGCCATGGTCCCGTCGTGGGGACCGAAGTCGCTGCCGAGCGAGAGGTTCACAACGACGGGCATGCCCAACGCCGCGGCGCGATCGAAGAGGAACCCGACGCCGCGGAGCATGTCGTCGGTGTCGATGGCGTCGGTGCCGCTGCCGGTGATGCGCGCGAACACGATCGACGCGCCGGGCGCGATGCCTCGATAGGCCGACTTGCCCGAGAGGCCGTTACCGGTGGCGCACGACGTGACGAGCGTGCCGTGACCCACTTCGTCTTGCGGGAGCCGCGCGGTCTGCCCCGCGGCGATCGCGGCGTCGATATCGGCGGCCGACCAGACGGCCCCCGCCAGCACGCTGCCCGTCGACGACGGGACGCCGAACTGCTGCTCGAGATCGGGATGCATGCCCAGCGGCGGCACAGAGAGATCGAGCAGCCACGCGACGCGCGTGTGCCCTTGCGCGTCGAGGAAGTCGGGGTGCGTGACGTCGAGCCCCGTGTCGGCGACGCCGACCAGCGTGCCGGTGCCGTCCATGCCCCGAGCGATCGCCTCGTTGGCGAACACGAAGGCGGAAGCGTCGTTCAGGAGCGTGTGAAGCGGTGGCGCGACCTCGACCCGCACCTCCGGATGCGCATCGGCGAACGCCACGAGGCTCGCCGGAGACCCCGTGAATCGCGCGAACCCCGGCGCGATCTCGGGAAGCCCAAGCTCGCTGCCACGCATCCCCCCGGGCAGGACCACCTGCGCGTGCAACCCGCGCGAGGCCGCCCCGCGCACCGCAAACGCGTCCATCGCCCGCGTGCCGAGCAGACGCACGAGCTCGGCCCCGTTGGGAGCCCGGGACGTGACGGTCACGCCGGCCGACTGGGCCCGGGCCAACCCCGACGTACCCAGGAACGCCGCAACGACCGCAGCGGCGGTCCGTGCACGACGCGACCGCCGCCAGGTGACCACTACGGAAAACCCCAATTCACCGCTTCCCGCCTTCCCGTCTTCCTGTTCAATCTCTCTCGCCCGCGGACGACTCACGCTAAACGGGCGAGACGATGTGCTTCTTCGGAGATCGCCGGCGCTCGCCCTCGAAGCGGTCGAAGCGGATGCGGATCTCGTCGCGCAGGCGATCGCCGGGAACGACGGCGTCGACGGCCATCTCGCTCGCGAGCTTCATGACATCGATGTTGGCGCGGTACTCGTCGCGAAGCTTGGCCACGAAGGCGTCGCGCTGGGGCCCCTCGGGGATCTCTTGCACGCGGTTGTAATAGACGGCGTTCACGGCCGCCTGCGGGCCCATGACGGCAATGGATGCCTGCGGCAGCGCGAGGCACGCGTCGGGCTCGAACGCCGGGCCGCACATGGCGTAGAGACCCGCGCCGTAGGCCTTGCGGATGATGACGCTGATCTTCGGGACGCTGGCCTCCGACACGGCCGCGATCATCTTCGCGCCGGCGCGAATGATGCCTTGGCGCTCGACCTTGGTTCCGATCATGAAGCCCGGCACGTCGGCCAGATAGAGGAGCGGCACGTTGAACGCGTCGCACAGCCAGATGAAGCGGGCGGCCTTGTCGGCGCTGTCGACGAAGAGCACGCCGCCGAGCCACTTCGGCTGGTTGGCCACGATGCCGACCGCGCGCCCGTCGATGCGGGCGAAGCCGGTCAAGATCTCGCGGGCGAAGAGCTTCTTGATCTCGAGCCACGACCCCTCGTCGACGATCTCGCCGATGACGGACATCATGTCGAAGGGCTTGTTCTCGTCGGCCGGGATGAAATCTTCGAGGCGCCTGCCGCTCTTCTTCGCCGGGCGCGCCGGCGCCGAAGGCGGCGTTCCCTTGAAGTCGCGCGGCATGTACGCGAGGTAGCGCTTGGCGAAGTCGATGGCCTCGTCTTCGGTCTTGCAGAGCACGTCGCCGCAGCCGCTGACGCTGCAGTGCATCTTGGCGCCGCCCATCTCTTCGAGGGTGACCTTCTCGCCGATGACCATCTCGGCCATGCGGGGGCTACCGAGGTACATGCTCGCGTTGCCCTCGACCATGGCGATGACATCGCAGAACGCGGGGATGTACGCGCCGCCGGCGGCGCTCGGCCCGAACAGCAAGCAGACCTGCGGCACCTGGCCGCTCATCTGCACCTGGTTGTAGAAGATGCGGCCTGCGCCCCGGCGCCCGGGGAACATGTCGAGCTGGTCGGTGATGCGCGCGCCCGCGCTGTCGACCAGATAGAGGAGCGGGATGCGCAGGTGCGCCGCCATCTCCTGGATGCGCAGGATCTTCTCGACGCTGCGGCGACCCCACGAGCCGGCCTTCACGGTCGAGTCGTTGGCCATGAGGGCGACCGTGCGGCCGCCGATGGTGCCGGTGCCGGTGACCACCCCGTCGGCGGGGAGCTCGGGGTCGAGGTTGTTCGCGAGCTCCGCCTCTTCGACGAAGGTTCCCGCGTCGAGCAGCCGTGCGATCCGTTCGCGGGCGAAGAGCTTGCCCTGCTCGGCGTTCTTCTGATGGTACTTGGCGGCGCCGCCCTGCTCGACGCGGGCGAGCGTCTCTTTCAGCTTCTCATCAAGGGACAAGGCGTTACCCTCGCCTATAGCGCAGAACGGGCTCGAACGGGATCAGGCTGCGATGACTACGGCCGAAAAACGAAGGGAGCCGAGATCGTCGCCAGACCGTTCGGCTTCGGAAAGGTCACCGCGCGGAGAGCCTCCGAGATGCACGCGACGAGCACCGGATCGTTGGCCGTACCTCCGGACGCCGCGTCGACGAGCATGACCTTCCCCGTCTCGCTCACGTTGATCCGGAGCATGAGTTTCCCGCGAAGCGAAGGCGTGGTCTGCCGAGCCTTGTTGTAGCAGGCGACAAGCTCTTCTTTGGCGGACACGATCGCGGGCTTGGGGTCGAACGAGGGCGGCGCCACGATATCGCCGATGAGAACGCTGCCGCCGGTGGGGAGAGGGCCCACCGATGCCGGGGGGGAAGCCGACGCCGGGGCCGACGCCGACGCCGCCGATGACGCGGGCGTGGGCAGCGGCCCCGCGTCGGGCACGCTGCCGCTGCTGGACTCCGTCGTGACCTTGGTGTCGGCCGGAGCCGCGCCTGCACAGGCGCCGGCGAGGGCGCACATGGCCAGGCCGACGCCGAGCGCGGCGCTTCGCCGACCGATGGCTCCCGCCGCTGCCGCTACGCCGACGTCTCTCATCGCTCTCATCGCTCACCTCCCGGAAAACTTGGGCGCTCTCCTGGCCGCGAACGCGGCGAGCGCTTCGCGACGGTCCTCGCTCGGGAGCGTTCTGTCGTACCCGATCTTCTCGAGCGCAAGCCCGATCTCGAGCGGCACCTCCGCGCCTCGGTCGATCGCCTCGAGCGCGGCGGCTTGCGCGATGGGCGCTCCCTCGGCGATGGGACGGATCCAGGCGACCGCGTCGTCGACGACGCTCTGCCCCTCGGGCGTCACGCGGTTCACGAGGCCCCAGGCGAGAGCCTCGACCGCCGAGACCCGTCGAGCGAGGAGGATCATCTCCTTGGCGCGCCCTTCGCCCACGACGCGAGGCAGGCGCTGCGTTCCGCCCGCGCCGGGAATGATCCCGATCGACGTCTCGGGCAGCCCGAGTTCGGCATGGGCGGCCGCGACGCGAAGGTCGCACACGAGGGCGAGTTCGAGGCCGCCGCCGAGCGCGAGGCCGTTGATGGCCGCGACCACCGGCTTGGGCGATCGATCGAGGGGACCGAGCTCGGATCGATAGAGATCGATCTGCGCGCGCACGTCGTCGTCGGTCATCGACTGGCGCTCCTTGAGGTCGGCGCCCGCGCAGAAGGCCTTGTCGCCCGCACCGGTGACGACGATGGCGCGGATCGACGCATTGACGGCCGCCTCGCGCGCGAGCTTGCCGAGGGCGACCAGCGCCGCCCGCGAGAGCGCGTTCATGCGGTCGGGGCGGTCGAGGATCCAGACGGCGACGGCGCCGCGCTGCTCCACGCGGATCGGAAAGTCGTCGGTCACGGCTGCTTCTTCCGGGTCTTGCCGGTCTTCTTCTTCTTCATCGGGCCGTTGCCAGCGCTGCCGGCGCTGGCTCCTTTGCCTCCACCGGCCTCGACGGAGGCGGTCGTGTCCGTTGGCAGGGGCTCGTCCCTGGCGTCGCCGGTCAGGCGGGCCTCGATCTTCGCGAGTCGCACCTTGAGATCCGCGTGCTCGGTCTGCAGCTTCTCGAGGTCGTCGCGCAAGGCATCCGCCGCGCGCCGCGGCTCGTTGAGATCGCGCAAGATCTCGCGGATGCGTCGCCGGACGCGCGCGTCGAGGTCCACGTCGAGCCTCTCGCGTAAGGCCGGCCTCGCCTTCGTGTCGCCCAGCTCGCCGAGCGCGCGCACGACGTCGACGCGCAGGACGGGGTCGGCGTCGTCGAGCAGGAGCTCGAGGGTCTCGCGCGTCCGCCGGTCGCTCGCGAGCTTGGGGAGCGCGAGAATGGCCGCACGCCTCGCGCGCTGCGGGTGCCCGTAGCGCACGCGGGCGAGCAAGTGCGGCAGCGCGCGGTCGTCGCGAAGAGCGGCGAGGCCGTCGATCGCTCCGGCTCGGATGACCTCGAACCAGCTCGGTCGCTCGAGCAAGTCGACGAGCGAGTCGAGCGCGGCGGGCTGCCGGGTCTTGCCGAGAGCCTTCGCTGCTTCGGCCTCGACGAGGTAGCTCGCGTCTCGGAGCGCGTGGGGCTTGATGAGATCGAGCGCTTCGGTCGAGCGAAAGTGACCGAGCGCCTCGACGACCGCCCGGCGCACCTTGGGGTGACCGAGCGTCACCCCGTTCTTCACGCTCTTGAGCACGTCGAACGCGGCGCGACCGCGGAGGCGCGCGAGCGCCTCGGCACACTCGGCGCGGACGCCCCAGAACTGCGACTCGTCGGACAGCACCCGGCCGAGGGCCTGGAGCGTCGGGGGATCATCGATGCGCGCCAGGGCTTGCGCCGCGCGCCAGCGGCCCCGCGCGGTCGGGGCCCCCTCGAGCTGCGCGCGCAGCATGTCGCCCGGCACCTTGACCCGGACTTCGCCGACGACGCGCATTCCCGGGTCGACGACGACGAACGCGGGGCGAGAGACGACCGGGAGCGCGAACGTCTGCTGGCGCTCCGTGAGGCGAACCTGTCGGCGGTCGATCTTGCCGGCGGCGTCGGCCAGATCGAGCTCGAGCACGAGCTCGAAGGCGCCGGGAACGCCGTCTGTCGTCGGGTGCGTCTGCTTGGTGGCAACGGCGAGGATCCCCTTGTCCCACGTGATCTCGACCTCGAGCTCGGGGTGCCCCGGCTTGTGGATCCATTGCTCGAAGAAGCGCCCCAGGCTGCGGCCGCTCACCTCTTCGAGCGCGCGCTGGAAATCGCGCGTCTCGACCACGCCGCGCGCGTTCTTCGTGAGGTAGGCGCCGACGCCTCGCCAGAAGAGCGCGTCGCCGAGCTCCGTCCGCAGCGCCTGGAGGACCAGGCCGCCCTTCTGGTAAAGGTGCCGATCGAAGAGATCGAGCGCCGCGTCGTAGTCCTGGCAGACGATCGCGCGCCGGTAGCGGCCGTGGGCCTCGGCGATGTAGGCGTCGAGGTCGTGCTTCAGGCCGTATTCGTACTCGTCGCGCCCGAGGTGCTTCTCGGTCCACACGTGCTCGAAGAAGGTGGCGAACCCTTCGTTCAGCCAGCCTTCGTACCAGGCCCGGCACGTGACGAAATCGCCGAACCACTGGTGCGCGAGCTCGTGGGCGACGAGATCGTCGGACGAGATGTCGATCGCGGCGCGCTCGTCGAGCAAGATGTGCTCGTACATGGTCGACGCGGTCGTGTTCTCCATGCCGCCGAAGATGAAGTCGGCCACGACGATCTGCGCGTACGAGCCCCACGGGTAGGGCACGCCCGTGATCTCGCTGAAATGCGCGATCATCTGCGGCGTTCGCGCGAAGGCGCGGCGCGCGTCGTCTTCGCGACCCTTCGGCACGAAGTACGAGAGCGGGATCGTGCGTGCCGGCGCCCCGCCCTGCCCGGCGACGGTCACGGAGTCGGTGAGCTCGGCGAACTCGCCGGCGACCAGCGTCAGGAGGTAGCTCGAATGGGGCTCGTCCATCCGGTAGTGGAAGATCGCCGTGTAGCCGTCGCCGCTCGGGTCGGCCTCGACGCGCACGCCGTTCGACAGGGCGTGCCAGCCCGCCGGGACGCGCGCGATCATCTCGGTGGTCATCTTCGCGTGGGGGCTGTCGTGGCACGGGATCCAGTGACGCGCGTCTTCTTCCTGGCACTGCGACCACACCTGGTGCGGGCGCTCGGGGTAGTGCTCGTCGGGCTCGAGGAAGTAGAGGCCGCGGCGCGGAGTCGCGCCGTAGGTCACCGTGACGCGGGCGGCCGTGAGGCTGGCGGCGATGGGCACGAGCAGGGTGCGCCCGTCGTACTCCCAGGGCGCGGAGCGGCCGTCGACCAGGACGCCGCTCACCTCGAAGCCGATGGCGTCGAGCGCGAGCTGTTCGGCGGCGGGGTCGATGCGGCGCACGTCGAGGGCGGCCGTCGCCCGGATGCCGCGGGCACGGACGTCGAGCGTGACATCGAGGGCGAGGTGCTCGATGGCGAAGGGGCGGTCACGCTCGAAGTGGCGGGTGCTCGACGGAAGGACGAAGGGACGCCCGGCGGAAGCGCGCGCTGCGGAGCCAATCGACGCGCAGCCGCACCGCGCGTGCTGGCGATGCTCGAGGGGCATGGGGCACGCAGAGTCCCATGGCGAAGCCCGCGAAAGGAAGGGCTTTTCTCAAGGGTGGCTCACCGAAGGGGCCAAAATCGGACCGGCCGCACCTTGACCGCCGCGATCGGCGCCCGCAAGCCGTATCGATCTGCGCTCGGAGCGGCGAGAGGGAGGTCTCCCGTGAAGCGCGAGACGAGCGCCGCCGCGAAGAGGGCCTGCGGCGCAAGCAGGGCCCAGGCCGAGTGCGCCCCCGAGACCTCGACGATGAACATGCCCAGGTAGAGGGCCAGGAGCGTACGCGAGACGGGATCGTGGTCGAGCCACCGGGGCGAACGCCCGGCGGGGTAGGCGGCGGACGTGCTCACGCGGGATGGCGAAGGCGTACGACGGGGCCCGCCGCCGCGCCAACCGAGGCCGCGCCCGGCTCCGCCGCGGTCGCCGCTTTCTTGGCCGGCGGAGGGGCCTTCCGATACGTCACAACATCGGATGGAACCGCTCGTCCGCGCGCTGCTCGGGGCTCGAACGTTCGGGCGAAAAGGGCATGGGCTCCTGATCGCCTTCGCCCTCGGGGCCTACGTCGTCCTCGGGGGTGCGGCAGTCGACTTCGGAGGGGCGCAGGTCCTGGGGCCCCTCGCGCTGGCCACCTGGGCGCTCGTCATCACGGTCCGCGTGCGGCGCAAGCTCCGTGAGACGAGCGACGCGCCCCTGCTCCTCGACGTCGAGATCGGCGCGCTCCTCTCCGTGGCGCTCGAGGCGCTCCTCGTCCGCTTCGACGGCCTGAGCGGGCGGATGTCGCCGGCGCTCTACGTCCTGGTCGCGCTCGTCGCGGCGTTCGCGAGGCCGCTGGCCGGGCTCCTGGTCGTCGCCTGGATCCTGGCGCTCGAGGCGGGGCTGCGCATCGCCGCGCCCGGCCACATGGACGTCGAGGCCTTTGCGACCCACGCGGGCTTCGTCGCCACCTTCGCGCTGCTGAACTTGACGCTCCTCCGTGCCGAGGTCGCGCGGATTCGCGTGACGGCGCGGGCGCGCGTCGAAGCCCAGCTCGTTCGCATCCGCGAAGACGCGCGCAGCTATCGCCTGCTCGGCGCGGGTGAGGCGGCCGATCGCGAAGAAGTGCGGAGCGATCGCCTTGCGAGGGCCAGCGTGGAAGAGATCCACCAGTCGGTGCTCTACGCGCTCGACCTCCTGCGCCGCTCGCTCGATCTGCACACGGCGGTCTTGCTCTGGCTGAACGACAGCGGCACCCACCTTCGCATCAGCGAGCTCTCGACGTCGTCGAACGAGGTCAACGATGCCCCCTTCGCCGCGGGCGACGGCGTCCTCGGCGCGGTCCTGGCCAAGCGCGTCCCGGTGTCGCTCCACGGACTCAAGTCGACCTTCCGCGTCCCTTACTACCCCGGACCGTGCCCGGTGCAGTCGCTCGCCGCTATTCCCGTGCTCGACGGGGAGACCTTGCGCGGCGTCCTCGCGATCGACCGGCTCGAGAGCCGCGCCTTCTCGACCGACGAAGAAGAGATCGCGGCGCAGGCGGCGCGCTTCTGCCTGCGGGCGATCCAGAACGAGCGCGTCTTCTTGCAGCTCGAACGCGCCAAGGTCGAGCAGGGCAAGCTCTATCGGGCAGCGCAGGCGCTCGGCTCGGCGCTGAGCGAGCAAGACGTCGTCGCCGCGGGCGTGAAGGCCGCCCGCGAGATCGCGAGCTTCGACCTGGCCGCCGTGACCATCTTCGACGAGGCGACCCGCTCGCATGAAGTCGTGGCGGCCAAGAGCGTCGAAGGCAAAATCGACGATCTGGTGGGGATGCGGTTCGCGCACAACACCGGCCTCGTCTCGATGGTCGTGCAGAACCGGTGCCCGCTGCCGTACCGCGGCGAGTACGAGGCGGGGCACAAGATCGTCCTCAGCAAGCGCTTGCCCTGGCCCTCGCACCCTAGCCTCCTCGTCCTGCCGCTGCTCATTCACGACCGCGCCCTCGGCACGCTGATCTTGGGCGCCAAGCGACGACACGCGTTCGGCGACCCGGTGCGGCCGACGCTCGAAGTCCTCGCGAGCCATCTGGCGGTCAGCCTGTCGAACGCGCGCATGGTCCACAAGCTCGAGACGATGGCGACGACCGACGGCCTGACGGGGCTCTCGAACAAGCGCGCGATGCTCGAGTCGGCGGCGCAGAAGATCGCTGCGTCGGCGCGCTTCGATCGCAAGCTCGCCGTCTTGATGACCGACATCGACCATTTCAAGAAGGTCAACGACACCTATGGCCACGACGTGGGAGACGTGGTCATTCGCGGGCTCGCCGACATCTTGAAGCGGCAGAAGCGCACGACCGACCTCGTGGCGCGGTTCGGCGGCGAAGAGTTCGTCACGCTGTGCGAGCAGACCGACGAGAAGGGCGCGATGCTCCTCGCCGAGCGCATCCGCGAAGAGCTGAGCAAGACCACCTTCCACACCCCCCAGGGCGTCCTTTCGGTCACGTGCTCGATCGGCGTCGCCATCTTCCCCGAAGGGGGCAGCGACTGGGAGTCGCTCTTCAAGGCCGCCGACGAGGCGCTCTACGTCTCGAAGCGTTCGGGCAGGAATCGGTGCACCGCCTGGCGAGCGCCCGCGCGCGCCGCCCCCACCCGCGCGCCGCGCGCGCCCGGCAAAGCGCCCACCAAGGCGACCGGGACATGACGTCTCCTCGACGCCTACTCGACAGGCTCGCCGGACGTGCGCATGATTAAGGTAGTCATGAGCGACGACCGTCCGAACCCGCTGAGCGACGTGGCCAAGGGCCTCGGGCTGCTCTTCCGCGCGGCCCGCACCGTGGTCGGCAAGATCGCCAAGGGCGATCTCGAAGAGGCCGTCGTCACGAGCGCGCGCGAGGTGGGGCGGGCCTTCGAGAACGTGGCCGCGACGCTCGAGCGCGGCGTGCTCGGCAAGAGAGAGCGTCCGCCGGGCAAGCCGCCCGAATCGAAAGACGAGCCGGAGCCGCCCCGATCCAGCTCGACTTGAACTCGATGAGAGACGCCTTCGGTCTATGACGACTCGCCCGGAAATCCTGGCGGCGATGGTGGTCGCCGCGACGGGCGTGGCCGCGCCGTCGTTCGCGCAGCCCAATCTCCCGCCACCCCCGCCGCCGCCCATCGGCGATACGAATGACGTGCCCTCGCTGCCGCCCCCGCCCCCGCCATCGCCGTCGGGGCGCGCGCCGTCGCCGCGAAAGCCGGCCCAGACTCCTGCGCCGCCTCCGCCTGCCCCCTACCGCGCCGCTCGGACCGACAGCGTCGTCTCCGCGGCGCCGGAGACGCACGCCATCGCCGTGACCCTGGCCCCGCTCGGCCTCGTGTCGGGCAGGCTGAGCGCGAGCGTCGAGGTGCAGATCCAGCCGCACCACGCGGTCATCGTGAGCGCGAACGCGCTCGTGTTCGACGCGAGCCGAGGCGGCCCACGCAGCCTCGTGTCCGAGGGATTCGGATTCGCGTCGAATCAGTCGAGCGGGTTCGGGGTCGAGCTCGGCTACCACTACTGGGTCGACGGGGCGCCATCGCTCCATGGCATCTTCTTCGGGCCGTCGTTTCTCTTCGGCGGAACCAGCATGGCGCAGGTGGGCGATCCATCGAACGCGCAGGGATACTGGGGGCTCGCGCTCGACGGCGGGTGGCAAGAGGTCTTCTCGGGCGGCTTCACCGCGGGCGGGGGCGGGGGCCTCGAGATGCTTCGCATGGCCGGAACGAGCGCGGTTGTCCCGAGGTTCCTCGCCCAACTCGGCTGGTGCTTCTAGATCCCCCGTACGCGGGCTGACGGCGCGGTCCAATCCATGCCAGAGTCTGCCTCGTGCTCCCGCTGCGCGACCAGCTGCCGACTCGCCTGACGCCGTTCGTCAACTATGCGCTGATCGCCGCGAACGTCGCCGGGTTCCTGTGGGAGCGGTCGATCATCGCTCAGGGCGTGCAGCCCGACCGACTGCTCCTCGTCTACGGCCTCGTTCCTGCGCGCCTCTTCATCGACCCGGTGGCGACGCTCGAGACGGTCTTCACCAGCATGTTCATGCACGATCCCACGAACCTGCTGCACCTCGGCGGGAACATGCTCTTCCTCTGGATCTTCGGCGACAACGTCGAAGACGCGATGGGCCACGTCCGTTACTTCGCTTTTTACTTGCTCGGCGGCATCTGCGCGGCGACCGCACAGACCCTGGCCAACGTGACGTCGGACCTGCCGATGGTCGGGGCCTCCGGCGCGATCTCGGCGGTGCTTGCCGCGTATTGCTTTCTCTACCCGCGCTCGCCGGTCACAGTGCTCAACCCGATCCCGATCCTGTGGATCTTCTTCGGGCTCTTTCTGAACTTTCCCGCGTGGCTCGTCATCGCCGAGTTCTTCCTCGTGAACCTGTGGAGCGCGTTCACCCAGAACGCACAGGGCGGCGTCGCCTTCCTGGCGCACGTGGGCGGCTTCGTCGGGGGCGCGCTCCTCCTGCGCCCGTTCATGTCGGGGCGCATCCGCGTCGATGAATACTCCCGCTGGCGCCAGTGGGCCCAGCGCCGCGGCGAGACTTCCCGCGACGCGTGGTGAGAGCAGAGGCGCCGCGGGTTACTCGCCGAGGCGATCGATGCGGCCCTTGTCGACGGCGACGAGGGCCGAGGTGGCCACGGCGCGAACGCCCATGAGCATCGCCGCGAACCGCTCTTCGGTGGTGAAGCCGTCGACGTAGCGCTTGTAGAGTTGCTGCGCGACCACGGCGAGCTTGAAGAGCGCGAACGCGTAGTAAAAGAGGACGTTCGTGGCGTCGCGGCCCGTGGCGCGTGACCAGCGCTCGACGAACTCCGTTCGCGTGAGGTTCCCGGGGCGGTTCGTCGGGCCGAAGGCCGTCACCTGGAAGACGGGGGGATCGTCTGGTTCGATCCAGTAGCCGAGGGCAGTCCCGAGGTCCATCAGCGGATCGCCGACGGTGGCCATCTCCCAGTCGAGCACCGCGATGACGCGCGAGAGATCCGGCGCGAGA